>Ga0209460_1000025_pt1 | contig 315573 bp, 271 predicted proteins | sample EBPBio132013_DNA_FD_185868 | JGI IMG/M metagenome (GOLD analysis project Ga0209460, IMG submission 185868) | Wastewater treatment Type I Accumulibacter community from EBPR Bioreactor in Madison, WI, USA - Reactor 2_5/13/2013_ DNA (SPAdes)... | ecosystem: Engineered > Bioreactor > EBPR >...
CATGCAACAAATCCGCCCAAAAAGCAAGGGCAACCATCTCATTTTACATGGGTACGCTTTCGGCAGAAAAAAAGCCAGACCCCGCATCACACAAGGGCTCCAGCTATTTCGGCGGGCCAAAGTTCGGCTTAACCGAGCGGCAAACTAAGCGTCACTTCGAGGCCGCCATCCGGCCTGTTGCGTGCCCGCACCTGGCCGCCGTGTGAAAGCAGCGCCCGCCGGGCGATCGCCAGTCCGAGTCCGTAGCCGATCGTGCCCGCGTTGTTGTCGGCACGGTAGAACGGTTCAAAGATCGCCTCGAGGTCGGCTTCCGGCACGCCGGGACCGCGATCGGAAACGACGATTTCGAACACGCCTGACGCTTGGCAGGCGCCCGAAACCCCGGACGTCCGGCCTTCCCCCGCTACCCCCCCGTCGACCAGGCGGCGCGCCGTCACTTCGACGGTGGTACCCGCGGCGGTGTATTTGGCGGCGTTGCGAACGACGTTCTCGACAGCGCGATAGAGCAGCTCACCCTGCACGCTCGCGGTCACTTCGCCGGCACCGCTGAACTGCACGCTGCGACCACTCGCCTCGGCCTCGAAACCGGCGTCGTCGGCGATGCTGGCGACCATTTCCATGAGCTCGATGGTCACCGGTGGCGCACCCGGCGTGCCGGCTTCGAGACGCGACAGGGTGAGCAGCTCGCCGACCAGTTCGTCAAGCCGAACCGACTCGCGTTCGATGCGCCCGAGCGTCGTTTCGAGTTTCTCCGGGCTCTGCCGCGCCAGCCCGATGGCTGCGTGCAGGCGCGCCAGCGGCGAGCGCAACTCGTGCGAAACATCGTGCAGCAGACGCTGTTGGCTATGGATCTGCGCCTGCAGGCGCTGCGCCATGCGGTCGAAGTCGCGCCCGAGATCGGCCAGCTCGTCGCGCCGGCTGCCCATCGAAGGCTGCACGCGGGTCTCCAGATGCCCTTCGGAAACGGCGCGAAAAGCGCCGCGCAGGCTGCGAATCGGCTTGGCCACGTACCACGCCAGCGCGGCGCTGAAGACGAGGCTGGCGAGCAGGCCGGCCATGATCGGCAACGCCGGCGACGGCCGTTCGCCGCGCAGCAGGTGACCACGCCCACCCGGACGCTCGTAACGGGCGACCAAGGTGTAGGTCTGTCCGTCGTGGGCGTGTACGCGGCGCGCACCGGACATCGGTCCACGCCGGAAATCACCCGAAGCCAGCGCGGCGGTCAGGTCGCCGGGAAGCTCGCGACCGAAGAGGTCGCGGCCGCCTTCGTCGATCACGAAGAGCTGCGCCTTGCCCGGTGCTTCGGCCCATTCGCGCAACACTTCGCGCATCATCTGCGGGCCGCCGCGGCGTAGGAAGACCTCCGCCGCATCGAGCATCACCGCCGCCCGCGGGCCACCCGGCAGGGCCGGCAGCGACTCGAATTCGGCCTCGGCCTGACGGTGCAGCCAGACGACGCTGCCGACGCCGACACCGGCGAGCAACAGCGCCAGCCAGAAGGCAAAGAAGGATTTCCAGAACAGCCGTCCCACGTTCAGGCCTTGACGAACTGGTAACCCTGGCCGCGAACGGTCTGGATCCACGAGTCGCCGTCGGGCCGGGCGCCGAGCTTCTGGCGAATGCTGCTCACATGCACGTCGATGCTCCGGTCGAAGCGCGCCAGCGGGCGCCCCATCGCCAGCTCCGAGAGGTCGCTCTTGCTCACCACCCGGCCAGCGTGGCGGGCCATGACTTCGAGAATACTGAATTCGGTGCTCGTCAATTCGAGCGGCTGCTGCTGCCATTGCGCGCTTCGCCGCTCGGGCCACATGCGCAGGGGACCGACGACGATCGGCCCGTCGGACGTGCTCTCGGCGCTGTTGTCGGCGACCCGGCGCAGGATCGCCCGCAGGCGGGCGACCAGTTCGCGCGGCGAACACGGCTTCGGCACGTAGTCGTCGGCGCCGAGTTCGAGCCCGATGATGCGGTCGATGTCGTCACCCCTGGCGGTGAGCATCAACACCGGCAGGCGGCTGGCGGCGCGGATGCGGCGCAGGACCTCGACGCCGTTGAGCCGCGGCATCATCACGTCGAGCACGGCGATGGCGAAGCGCCCGCTGAGCGCTTCGCGCACACCGCTTTCGCCATCATGCACCGCCTCGGCTTCGAATCCCTCCTGTTCGAGGTACTCACGCAGCATCGAGGCGAGTTCGACATCGTCATCGACCAGCAGTACTCGAGTCATCGTTCCCATCCTTTCCACAGCACTGATAATAAGCGCCGGCAAGGCCTGGTCACGCTTCTTTACGGCTCTTTACCGGCTTTAACGCCCGCTGGCCATCGCCTGCTGCCGCGCGCCGCCCATTTACATGGCTTTACAGACGATTAACCGCGCTTTACCGGCCGCTGCGCGAAAGTTCAGCCAACGGTCGAGGCCACCGATGCCCGACTGGAACCCCCCTTATCAAGGAGCCAAACATGAATACATTCAAACGCACTCTTGCCGTTTTCCTGGCCACCAGCAGCATCGCCCTGGCCGTCCCGCTGGCCGCCAATGCCGGCCCGATGATGGGCGGCGGAATGGAAGGCGGCTGTGGCAAAGGCTGGTCGGAGATGCGCGGCGGCCAGCGCGACGGCGTGCCACCGATGATGAAGAAGCTCAAGCTGACCCCCGAACAGCAAACGACGATCAGCGAGCTACGCAAGCAAGACGCCGCCCTGATCGGCGAAAAGTACCAGAGCATGCGCGACAGCCGTGCGCAGCTGCATGAAATGGCGAAGAAGGGCGAATACGACGAAGCGAAAGTCAAGGCGCTCACCGAGCAGGGAGCCCAGGCCATGGCCGAAATGGCCCAGCTGCGGGCCCGTCAGCACCACCAGATCATGGAGGTGCTCAGCCCCGAGCAGCGCGAGAAGCTCGCAGCCCAGCGCGATGCGATGATGAAGCGCTGGGAGAAGAAGCGTGGCGAGCGACCAGGGCCGGCAGCTTGACCGGACGTCAGGACCCAGGCAGCCTTCGCCAGGCGGGTAGCGTGAGCGCCTGGCGAAGGCTGCAGACGACCGACGAAGCGGCCAACGCCTTCCCTTGATCGATTCCACCTTTGCGGAGCAAATAATGACCACACCCCGTCGCACCCTCGCCATCTTGCTTGCTGCCGGCATTTCGCTGGCTGCGCCACTGACCGTCGAAGCAGGACCGCCAGGCGCGGCCTATGACTGCCTCGGGCCGCAGGCGGCGCAAGGTCATCGCGACGGCGTGCCGCCGCTGATGAAGGGACTGAAGCTGACCGCCGAGCAGCAGGCGCGCATCGCCGAGCTGCGCAAACAGGACGCCGACCTGATGGACGAGAAGTTCAAGCACGTCCGCGACACCCGCATGCAGCTTGACGAAATGCAGATGAAAGGCCAGTACGACGAACTCCAGGTCAAGAAACTGACCGAGGAAGGCGCGCAGGTGATGGCGGAACTGGAACAGATTCGTGCCCGCCAGCAACACCAGATGATGGACATGCTCACCCCAGAGCAGCGCAAGGAGTTCGTGGCACAGAGCCAGCGCATGATGCAGCGCAGGCTTGAACAGCGCGTCCGCCAGTCTGGCGGCTGAGCAGCGGCGTGGGCGGAACGCCCGCCCAGGCCGCGCTACGCGGCCTGCTGCTGCGCCCCTCTCGGCACGCTGGGCTCGAGACGGTTGATGCCGGTGATCAACGCTCGCAGCGACGCGGTAACGATGTTGGTGTCCACCCCGGCGCCGTAGAACTCGCCACCGCCACCAGCCGCCGGCGCGACTTCGATGAAGGCGCAGGCCCTGGCGTTGCCGCCCTCGCCGCTGGGACTCATCGCGCGCTCTTCATAACTGCGCACCTGGATATGGATGCCGACACTCTGGAAGGCATTCACCGCTGCGTCGATCGGGCCGTTTCCGGTACCGGTGAGGACCTGCGACGTGCCGTCGATGTCGACATTGAGGCGGATGCCTTGCCCGTTGCCGCCACCGTGCTCGAACAGATGGTGCTCGCGGTAGCGTACCGGGTCCACGCAGTCGATATAGGTCGCCGAGAAGAGCTGCCAGATGGCAGCAGCACTCATCTCGCCGCCGTGCGCGTCGACGTGCTGCTGGACGACACCCGAGAACTCGACCTGCAAGCGGCGCGGCATGACCACGCCGTATTCGCTTTCCAGCAGGTAGGCAATGCCGCCCTTGCCCGACTGGCTGTTGACGCGGATCACCGAGTCGTAGCTGCGGCCAAGGTCGGCCGGGTCGATCGGCAGGTAGGGAACGTTCCAGAAGCCGTCGCTCTGCCCGACCGCAAAACCCTTCTTGATGGCGTCCTGATGCGAACCCGAGAAAGCGGTGAACACCAGATCGCCGACGTAGGGGTGGCGCGGGTGAATCGGTAACTGGCTGCACTGCTCGAAGGTCCGGGCAACGGCATTGATGTCCGAAAAGTCGAGCCCCGGCGCGACGCCCTGGGTGTACAGATTGAGCGCCAGGGTGACCAGATCGACGTTGCCGGTGCGCTCGCCGTTGCCGAACAGGCAGCCCTCGACGCGCTCGGCGCCAGCCATCAGCGCGAGTTCGGCGGCGGCCACGGCGGTGCCACGGTCGTTGTGCGGATGCAGGCTGATGATCACGCTGTCGCGCCGATCGAGGTGACGATGCATCCATTCGATCTGGTCGGCGTAGATGTTCGGCGTCGCCATCTCGACGGTCGTCGGCAGGTTGAGGATCACCTTGTTGTCCCGCGTCGCGCCCCAGGCGGCGGTCACCGCGTTGCAGACTTCGAGCGCGAAGTCGAGCTCGGTGGCGGTGAAGGTTTCCGGGCTGTATTCGAGCACCCACTCGGTCTCCGGCGCCTGCGCCGCGAGGTCCCTGATCAACTTCACCGCCACCACCGCCATGTCGATCACCTCCTCCCGGCTCATCTGAAAGACGGTCTCGCGGAAAGGTTTCGAGGTGGCGTTATAGACATGCACGATCGCCCGTCGCGCGCCGCGCACCGACGCCATCGTCCGCCGAATGAGGTGCTCGTGCGCCTGCGTGAGAACCTCGATGCTCACGTCATCGGGAATATGATCGCCCTCGATGAGGCTGCGCACGAAATCGAAGTCGGTCTGCGACGCCGACGGGAAAGCGACCTCGATCTCCTTGAAACCGATCTCGCAAAGCATCCTGAACATGCGCGTCTTGCGTTCGGCGTTCATCGGCTCGAAGAGCGACTGATTGCCGTCGCGCAGATCGGTGCTCATCCAGATCGGTGGCTTGCTGATCGTGGCGTTCGGCCACTGCCGATCGGCAAGCGCGACCGGCGGGAAAGAGCGGTACTTGCTGGCGGGGTTGGACAACATGATGGCGACTCCTCGGGTTTCGGGTGTTGAATCTGATGACCCACATGGTAAGGAAAAGGCGCCGGCAGGTGCTTGCGTATTGCCGCTTTAGAAGGGGCCTGGGAGCAATTTTGTTGCGCACATGAAAAGAAAATAGCATTAGAATTGCGCAATTGTCTCGGCGGAGAAATTTTGTGCACCTCGATCGCTACGACTGGCAGATTCTGCGCGTCCTCCAGGAGGACGGCCGAATCAGCAATCAGGACCTTGCCGACCGCATCGGCCTTTCGCCCTCACCCTGCCTGCGGCGGATGCGCGCGCTCGAGGAATCCGGGCTGATCACCGGCTATCGCGCACTGCTCGACGCCAGGAAGCTCGGCCTGTCGCTGATGGCGCTGATCTACATTTCGATGGACCAGCACACGCCCGAGCGCTTCACCAGCTTCGACGCCGCCATCGTCGAGATCCCGGAGCTGCTCGAATGCCTGCTGATCACTGGCCAGGACGCCGACTACCAGCTCAAGGTGGTGGTCAGGGACATGGACGCCTACCAGGAGCTGCTCCTCAGCCGCCTCACCCGCATCCCCGGCGTGACCGGCGTGCATTCGAGCTTTGTCCTGCGCCGGGTGGTTGACAGGACGGCGCTGCCGCTGGCGATGGCGTCGAGTTTTCTGGCCAGTTGATCCGGGAGGAGCGTTCGCCAGGGTTCGGATGAATCAGTGGCTGCCGATCGCCGGATCGACGGGGGTCAGACAGATGGCGGCCTTCTGCAACTGCAAGGCTATGCGGGCGCCGGGGACGATGCCGCGGCGCTGCGCCACCGCGCTGCCGATGGCGAACGACAGCGTCGCATCGCCGTCGTCGCCGACGCGGGCAGTCACCGTCGCGTGTCCGCGCCAGGCGAGTCGCTCGCTGACGATCGCGCCAAGCGTGTTCTCGCGCTCGGCCTGGTGGTCACGAACGAGGATCACGCCGGCTTCGGGAACGATCCAGCAGATTCTGTCGCCGACGGGGAATTCGGCGTGATGGGCCGCCTGCAGCGGCTGCCCGTGCCAGTCGATCAGCGTCGTGTCGGTGCACGGCGACTGCTCGATGACCCTGCCGATGAAGACGTTCGGCTGGTCGGTCAGGCGGGCAACCAGCGCGCTCGCCGGTCGCGCCAGCAGTTCGCCTGGCGGCGCCGTTTGCAGCGTGCGGCCGTGGTGCAGGACGGTCATGTTGTCGGCGAGCAGCGCTGCCTCCTCGAGGTCGTGCGTGACCAGGATGATCGGGATCGCCAGCGAGCGGCGCAGTTCGATCAGCTGGCGCAGCAGCTTGCGGCGGGTCACCTGGTCGAGCGCCGAGAAAGGTTCGTCGAGGAGCAGCACCTGCGGCTCGCGCGCCAGCGCTCGGGCAATCGCCACCCGTTGCTGCTGCCCGCCGGAGAGTTCGGCCGGGCGCCGGTCCTCGAGGCCTTCGAGCCTGCTGCGCGCCAGCCAGTGACGCGCCTGCGCCGCGCGCGCGCGCGCCGGCAGGTGCTGCAGGGCGACCATCACGTTGGCCAGCGCGCTGAGGTGAGGAAAGAGCGCGTAGTGCTGGAAGACGAAGCCGACACGCCGCTGCTGCGGCGAGACATCGACGCCGCCGCTGGCATCGAACCAGATCTCGTCACCGCAACGAACGCGCCCGCCCGACGGTCGGTGCAGGCCGGCGAGGCAGCGCAGAATCGTCGATTTGCCGCTCCCCGAAGGGCCGACCAGCGCCAGCAGCTCGCCGCTGTCGCAGGCGATGTCGGCGGCCAGCGGAATCGGCGCGCTCTGTTCGAGGCGGGCGACGAGTCTCACCGGCGCAACACCGAGCGCCCGAGGCGACTGACCAGCAGCACGGCGACGAAGGACAGCGCCAGCAACAGCGCCGACATGCCTGCCGCCGCCGAATCGTTGAACGCCTGCGCCTGATCGTAGATGGCGATGGCGATGGTCTTGGTCTCGCCGGGCAGGCTGCCGCCGACCATCAGCACGACGCCGAACTCACCGAGGGTGTGCGCGAAGGTCAGCGCCAGCGCCGCGGCGACGCCCGGCCAGGCGAGCGGCAGTTCGATGCGCAGGAAGGTCTGCCAGCGCGACAGCCCGGAGACCCACGCCGCTTCGCGGACTTCGCGCGGGATGGCGGCAAAGGAACGCTGCATCGGCTGCACGGCGAAGGGCAGGTTGAAGATCAGCGAGGCGGCGAGCAGTCCGTCGAAGCTGAACACCAATGCCCGTCCGGTCAGCGCGTGGTACGCCTGGCCAAGGGGAGAGGCGCCGCCGAAGCCGAGCAGCAGGTAATAGCCGAGAACGGTGGGCGGCAGCACCAGCGGCAGCAGGATCGCCGCCTCGAGCGCGCCCTGATGGCGAATCTGCGACCAGGCCAGCAGGCGTGCCAGCCAGATCGCCAGGGGCAGCAGCACGAGCGCCGTGGCGCTGGCCAATTGCAGCGACAGCGAGAGCGCCGGCCAATCGATCACGGCCATCCCTGCAGCCACGGCGCTCGCCCCTTACCGGGTTGCCGGCAGCGAGAAACCGTAGCGCTCGAAAATGGCGCGCGCCGCCGGCTGTTGCAGATAGGCGTAGAAACGGCTGGCGTCCTCGCTGGCGTGACGGGTCAGCGCCATGCGCTGGCGCAGTGGCGGATGCCAGCTCTCGGGAATCAGTGCGGCGACACCGTGCCGGGCCAGCTCGGGCGCCTTGACCAGCGACCAGGCAACGATGCCGCCCTGCGCCGAACCGCTGAGCGCAAACTGCGCCGCCTGCGCGACGTTCTCGCCGAGGACCAGCCTGCCCTGCAGCGCTGCCCAGAGGCCGGCGCGTTCGAGGACGGCGCGGGCGGCACGCCCGTAGGGCGCGTGCTCGGGATTGGCGATCGCCAGACGCTGCAGGCGACCATCGCTGATCGCCGCCGCCAGGTCGCGAAGTTCGCTATCGACCTTCAGCGGCGAGCCGCGTGGTACCAGCAGTGCGACGCGCCCGATGGCGTAGAGCTGGCCCTGGTCGCGCAACAGGCCCTGTCCGGCGAGGCGGAAAATGTATTCCTCGTCGGCGGACAGGAAGAGGTCGAAAGGCGCCCCCTGGGGAATTTGGCGGGCAAAGTTGCCCGATGCACCGAAGGACAGAACGACCTTTTCGCCGCTCTCCCGTTCGTAACGGGCAGCAATCTCGCCGAGCGCGAACTGCAGATCCGAGGCCGCAGCGACCTTGACCGTCTGGGCGTTGGCGACGATGACGAAAAAGTTCAGCAGAAGGAAAAGCAGGAAGCGCATCATGTCATGACCCAAGGGGAGAGGAAGTGCAGGTGGCCAGGCGAGCCTGGCGAGACGGCGCTCGTGGAGCCCGGCTCAGAGCTCGGGCAGCGAGCCATCGGCCTGCGAATGGTTGGCGTGGGTTGGCCAGTCGGGCGAATACCTGTTGGTCTGATCACCCCAGGTCGTCCGGCCGGCGCCCGAGCCGCGCGCGAAGAGTTCGCTGCGCGGCCCCGGGCTGCACGATTCGCTGAGCGCGTGGTGTTCGTCGGGCGGGCGCGAATGCGCGCTTTTGGCGGCGAATGCACTGCTCATGTCAGCACGTGTTGCGGCTCGCCGCGGGCGAAGGCTTCCAGATTGTCGATCAGCTGGTCGGCGAGTGCCTGCATCGCGGGCTGGCTGGCCCAGGCGACGTGCGGGGTAAGCAGGAAATTGGGCAAGGCCAGCAGCTCGGGAGCGAGCAGGGCGTTGCCGCTGCGCGGCGGCTCGACGCTGAGGACGTCGAAGCCGGCCCCGGCGATCCAGCCTTCGTGCAGCGCCCGGGCGAGCGCTGCCTCATCGACCAGGCCGCCGCGCGCGGTATTGATCAGCAGCGCCGAGGTTTTCATCGACCGCAGCTCGGCTTCGCCGATCAGCCTCGCCGTCTCGGCGTTGAGCGGGCAATGCAGTGAAACCACGTCGGCCTGGCGCAGCGCTTCGGCAAAGGGCGTGTAGCCAGGACGAACGCTGAGTGCATCCTTGCGTTCGCTGCGCAGCACGCGCATGCCGAAAGCGGCGGCCAGACGCGCGACTCCGCTGCCCAGGCTGCCGCTGCCGATGAGCGCCAGCGTCGCGCCGTGCAGGTCGCGGATCGGGTAGTCGAAAAAGCAGAACTGCCCGGAACGCTGCCACCTGCCGTCGACGACCGCCTGCCGATAGGCGAAGAGATTGCGCGACAGCGCCAGCAGCATCGCCAGCACCTGCTCGGGGACGCTATGCACGGCGTAGCCGCGAACGTTCGAGACGACGATGCCACGTTCACGGCAAGCGTCGACATCGATGTTGTTGCTGCCGGTGGCGGCGACGGCGACCATCTGCAACGCGGGCAGCGCGGCGATCAGCTCGGCGTCGATCTGCAGCTTGTTGACGATGGCCATCGTCGCTCCGGCGAGCCGCTCCTTGACCTCGTGCTGCAGCGTCTGCGCATGTTCGACCCAGTGATGCGGGAAATCCGGCCGGCGAACTTCGGCGATGATCGATTCGCGCTCAAGAAAGACGATTCGGTGCATGGCTCAATCCACGAATGGTTTGTCGTAGCGGATGGCGACTTCGGCAATCCTGGCGCCGAGGGCAGAATCGCCGGAAAAGCACAGCCGGCTGACCTGGCTGGCGACACAAAGGCCTTCGATGGCCTTCAGGTCGCCGTGCAAGACGTTGAAAACGCCGGCAGGGAAAGCGCTCTCGGCCGTCAGTTCGGCCAGCGCGAAAGCGGCCGAGGGCGCTTTCGGGCTCGGTTTGACGACCACCGTCGCGCCCGCCAGCAGGGCCGGAACGGCGTGCCGCAGCGGACCGAGCAGCGGCGCGCTGTCGTCGCTGACGACGGCCACGACCGCCTTGGCCGCGCTGCTGCCGCCCCGGCTATCGGTCGCCGAGTCGCGGTCGCGCAGCAGGGCGAGCGCGGCGTCGACTTCGGCCGCCGCCGAACCGGCATCCTTGCCGGTTTCTTCGCTGATCAGTGCGGCGAAATGCTCGCCATACCCGGCCAGCGCGTCGGCCAGGACGAGCAACAGTGCCGCGCGTTCAGCGACGGTTCTGGCCGCCCAGTCAGCGAGGGCCGCCTGCGCCGAGCCAGCGGCAGCGAGCGCTTCGGAAGCGCCGCACAGCGGTGTGCGCCGCTTGACCTCGCCGCTGCGTGCGTCGCGAACATCGAAAAAAGCCGGTGCCATGGTCAAATAGGCGTGCCCATTGATCCACAGCGGTATGGCCAGGACCTGGTCGGTTGCGGACATCATCTGGAGGTTCGCTCCTTGCTTGGTTGCCGAGGAAGTCGCCTGGGCGACTCATGAATTGAGGCAATGCCGGATATCGGAAGAGGGGACTGGCCTGGCGCGTCGCTGCGCTCGCGCACCTCACCGGACGCGCTGGCACTGGCGGTAGAGTTTGCGAAACGTCCTACCCGGCGCTGCGGGCAGGTCGCGAGCGGCGCAAGAAGCGCTGGGCACGACCAGGTAGCCTACGAACAGGGCAACGCGCATGATGGTAAGATATTGCGCCGCACAAGTCAGCGTGGGCGAGTGGCAGAGCGAGCAATAGTAGTCTCCCACAGGCAAAAACGGAAGGTTCCGGGAATTGCGATAGGAAGGTAATGGCGGAACAACAGGCAGAGAAGACGTCGATACAGGTCATCGAGCGCATGATGTCGCTGCTCGACGTGCTGGCTGACATCCGCGAGCCGGTGAGCCTCAAGGTCCTGGCCAGGAACAGCGGCCTGCACCCGTCGACGGCGCACCGCATCCTGGCCGCGATGACCAGCGCCGCGGTTGTCGAGCGGCACGAGAACGGCAGCTATACGCTCGGCATCCGGCTCCTCGAACTGGGAAATCTGGTCAAGTCGCGGATCAGCATCCGTGAAGTCGCCCGGCCATACATGCAGCAATTGCACGAGGCCATCGGCGAGGCCGTCAACCTCGGCATCCGCCACGAGGACGAGATCATCTACGTCGAACGTACCTCCAGCGGTCGCTCGCTGGTCCGCGTCGTCTATCTGGTCGGTGGTCGGGCGCCACTGCACCTGACTTCGGTGGGCAAGCTGTTTCTTGCTGCCGACAGCGCCAGCGATGTCCGCGCCTACGCGCGTCGTACCGGTCTGCCGGGCAAGACGCCGCACTCGCTGACGCGCCTCGATGCCCTGGACAAGGAACTCGACAAGATTCGCCGCCACGAAGTGGCCTTTGACAATGAAGAAGCGGAGGTCGGCCTGCGCTGCATCGCTGCGCCGATCCGCAACGACGAGGATCAGCTGGTCGCCGGGCTTTCCGTCTCGGCCCCCAGCGACCGCCACGATCCAGACTGGGCAACGACGATCAAGGCAACGGCCGACAAGATCGCGCGGGCCCTGGGCCATCAGGCACCACCGCACCCATAACCCGCGCGGCCGGTCTGCAAGCCGTGGAACAAGAGACACCCGCACCAACCACCGCGAAGAACGGTGCCGCCATTGCCGTGGCGATGCTTGCTACACTCTGTCCCCTGCCACGGAGCCCATTGCATGCCCCTGCCGACATCGCTGCTGCCCTTTCTTTTTGTCTTTCTGTGGAGCACCGGATTCATCGGCGCCAAGTTTGGCCTACCCTACGCCGAACCCTTGACCTTCCTGCTCACCCGCTACCTGCTGGTGCTGACGCTGATGCTTCCCCTTGTACTGCTGACGCGCGCACCGTGGCCGGCCAATCCGCGCCAGTTTTTCCACATCGGCGTTTCCGGCGTTCTCGTGCACGGCGTCTATCTGGGTGGCGTGTTCATGGCCATAAAACACGGCTTGCCGGCGGGCGTGACGGCGCTGGTGGTCGGCATGCAGCCGCTGCTGACTGCCTGCGGGGCCGGCTTTCTGCTCGGCGAACGCGTCTCGCCGCGGCAATGGCTGGGCCTGGCGCTCGGCTTCGCCGGAGTGACCCTGGTCGTTGCCAACAAGCTTGCTGGCGTGCCACTGGCGGCAATGCTCGTTCCGGCCATCGCCGCATTGCTCGGCATCACCCTTGGCACCCTGTATCAGAAGCGCTTCTGTCCGCGATTCGACCTGCGTACTGGCTCGGTAATCCAGTTCCTGCCCACCGCGCTGATCACCGCCGTGGCCGCCTCGGCAAGCGAAAGCATGCTCATCGAGTGGACGCCGCAGTTCGTCTTCGCCCTGCTGTGGCTGGTGCTGGTACTCTCGGTCGGGGCGATCAGCCTGCTCAATCTACTGATCCGCAGCGGCAGTGCGGTCAATGTCGCCACCCTGTTCTACCTGACGCCGCCGAGCACGGCGATCATCGCCTGGCTGCTGTTCGACGAAACACTCGGCGGGCTGGCGGTTGCCGGCATGGTGCTGGCGGTCAGCGGCGTCTATCTGGCGCGCGCGACACCGCGATGAATGAGGCAGGGCAGCACGGGAAAGCAAGCCCGCTGCGCATTCTGGGCATCGACCCGGGCTTGCGCATCACCGGTTTCGGGCTCATCGAAAAGACCGGCAACCGCCTGTCCTACCTGGCCAGCGGCTGCATCAGGACCGACGCCGGTGCTTCGCTGCCCAGCCGCCTGGGAACCATACACAGCGAACTGCGCACGCTGGTCGCCCGGCATCGGCCCGACCAGGCGGCCGTCGAAATCGTCTTCGTCAACGTCAATCCACAATCGACGCTGCGCCTCGGCCAGGCCAGGGGTGCGGCGATCACCGCGCTGGTCGTCAGCGGCCTGGAAGTCGCCGAGTACACTGCCCTGCAGGTCAAGCAGGCGGTGGTCGGCAATGGCCACGCCGACAAGGTGCAGGTGCAGCACATGGTGCGCCGCCTGTTGTCGCTGGCGGCCGAGCCGAGCCCGGACGCCGCCGACGCCCTGGCCTGCGCGATCGCGCACGCGCACGGGGGCCAGGGCATCGAACAATTGAGCAGCCGCGGTCTGCACGTCCGCAATGGGCGATGGATGGTCGCCAAGGAGAACAAGAGATGATCAGCCGATTGAGTGGCATCCTGCTCGCGAAGAACCCGCCGCAGGTGGTGGTCGACGTGCATGGCGTCGGCTATGAGCTCGAGGTACCGATGAGCACCTTCTACAGCCTGCCCGAGAACGGCGAGAAACTCAGCCTGCTGACCCATTTCGCGGTCCGCGAGGACGGGCAGTTCCTCTTCGGTTTTGCCACCGAAAGCGAGCGCTTCGCGTTTCGCCAGCTGCTCAAGATCTCCGGCGTCGGCGCGCGCATGGCGCTGTCGGTGCTTTCCGGACTGTCGGTAAGCGACCTGGCGCAAGTCGTCTCCCGTCAGGAAGTCGGGCGCCTGACCAAGGTACCGGGAATCGGCACCAAGACCGCCGAGCGCCTGCTGCTCGAACTCAAGGGCAAGCTCGCCGAGGCTCTGCCGACGGCCACGCCGGCGGCCGCCGACAGCCGCAGTGACATTCTCAATGCGCTGCTGGCGCTGGGTTACAATGAGCGCGAAGCAGGCGCCGTGATGAGGCAGTTGCCGGCCGAAACCACTACTTCCGACGGCATTCGGCAGGCGCTCAAGCTGCTGTCAAAGGTCTGAACCGCGCCCATGAATCCATGAATCCCAGCCACAAGCAACTGATCCAGATCGCGCTCGTCGCGCTGCTTCTGATCGGCTGCGTTGCTGTGCTGCTGCCGTTTACGGGCACCCTGCTTTTCGCCGTCGTCATCTGCCTGACGACGCTGCCGATTCGCAACCGCCTGCTGACGCTCTGCGGTGGGCGCAGCAGTCTGGCGGCGCTCCTGCTGTCGCTACTCTTGCTGCTCTTGCTGGTAGTGCCGATGGCCTTGCTCTCCGGCTCACTCGCCGACGCCGTTCAGATCGGCATCCGGCAGGTGAAACCACTGCTCGAGAGCGGCATTCCCGGCCAACCGCCGGCGTGGCTTGCCAGTCTGCCGATCATCGGCCCGGACGTCACCGGATATTGGCACGATCTGGCCGATAGCCGCGAGGAAATGAACAATCTACTGCGTCAGGTTTTCGACCCGACGCGCAAGTTCGCGCTGGCCGCGGTGGCCCTGTTTGCGCAAGGACTGTTGCAACTGGTGCTGGTGATCTTCTTCGTCTTCTTCATCTTTCGCGACGCACATATCTACGCCGACGCCCTGCTCACCGGCAGCCGCATGCTCGCCGGCAACCTCGGCGAACGGATGCTGACGCTGGCCGAGGGAACCGTCACCGGCGTCATGGCCGGGATCGTCGGAACCGCCGCGGCGCAGTCGATCGTGGCCATGATCGGCTTTCTCGTCGCCGGCGTTCCGGGCGTCATTCTGCTGACCATTGCCACCTTCTTTTTCTCGATGGTGCCGGTGGTCGGCGCGACGCTGATCTGGTTGGGGGCGGCAATCTGGCTGTACAACGGCGACCAGACCGGCTGGGCCGTGTTCATGGTGCTGTGGGGGATGTTCGCCATCAGCAGCGTCGATAACTTCCTCAAACCGATCCTCATTTCGCGCAGCGCGAGCCTGCCGCTGCTGCTGATCGTCGTCGGCGTTTTCGGCGGCGTCCTGGTCTTCGGCTTCATCGGCCTGTTCCTCGGGCCAACCCTGCTCGCCCTCGGGCAGGTACTGATCCGCGAGTGGCTGGCGCACGACGGTCCCGACTCCCCCGCCGCCCTGGCCACGGAAAGCGAGCGCCAGCCATGATCGAAAGCGACGACCTCGGCGCGGCGCCGATCGAGCGGCTGATTTCGGCCGAGTCGAAATCGACGCAGGAAGAAGCCATCGAGCGCGCTCTGCGGCCGCGGCGGCTGGCCGATTACGTTGGCCAGGCGAAGATTCGCGAACAGCTGGCGATCTTCATCGAAGCCGCCAGGCGACGCCACGACACGCTTGACCACGTCCTCCTCTTCGGTCCGCCCGGACTGGGGAAAACGACGCTGGCGCACATCATCGCCGCCGAAATGGGCGTCAACCTGCGCTCGACATCGGGCCCGGTACTCGAAAGGGCCGGCGATCTGGCCGCCATCCTGACCAACCTCGACGCGCACGACGTGCTGTTCATCGACGAGATCCACCGCTTGTCGCCGGTGGTCGAGGAAATCCTCTACCCGGCCCTGGAAGACTTCCAGATCGACATCATGATCGGCGAAGGGCCAGCGGCGCGCTCGGTCAAACTCGATCTGCCGCCCTTTACGCTGGTCGGCGCGACCACCCGCGCCGGCATGCTCACCAACCCGCTGCGCGACCGCTTCGGTATCGTCTCCAGGCTCGAGTTCTACACCGCCGAGGAGCTGACGCAGATCGTCACGCGTTCGTCGCAGTTGCTCAAGGTGCCCGCCGATAGCGGCGGCGCACTGGAAATCGCGCGCCGTTCGCGGGGCACGCCGCGGGTTGCCAACCGGCTGTTGCGGCGGGTACGCGATTTCGCCGAAGTCAGGGCCGCCGGCCGGATCACGCGCGAGGTCGCCGACGCGGCGCTGCTGATGCTCGACGTCGACCACGGCGGGCTCGACGTCATGGACCGCAAGCTGCTGTCGGCGGTGATCGACAAGTTCGCTGGCGGCCCGGTCGGTGTCGACAACCTTGCCGCGGCCATTGGCGAAGCGCGCGATACCATCGAGGATGTGCTCGAACCCTACCTGATCCAGCAAGGTTTCCTGCAACGCACACCGCGCGGGCGGATGGCGACGGCGGCCGTCTACCGCCATCTGGGCCTCGAACACCTGCTCGGCGACGCGCAGGTCGAACTCTGGCGAAACGCCTGAGCCGCTCCTCGCACGACCGGTCACAAAAGCTTACTTTCTACGTGAAGAAAGCTGCATTAGAATCTGATCCTACGATGAAATTCACGCCCAAGCTCAGCTCTTTCTCGATTCCCGTTCGTATCTACTACGAAGACACCGACGCCGGCGGGGTCGTCTATTACGCGAACTATCTGAAGTTCCTCGAACGCTGTCGCAGCGAATGGCTGCGCGCGATCGGTTATCGGCAGGCGGACTTGCTGCGCGACCCGGGGATCGCTTTCGTCGTGCGCAGCGTTCAGGTCGACTTCCTGAAGGCGGCGCGGCTCGACGATCAACTCCTCGTTGATCTCGAAGTGGAGAAGATCAGCCGCGTGCAAGTATTTTTTCGCCAGGCCATCCGGCGTGCCGACGAGAGCGTCGCCGGCGGCTCGGTCGACCTGCTCGGCGCCGCCGTCCAGATCGTTTGTGTAAACTCGGCGCAGATGAAGCCGACTTCGATTCCCGCATTTCTGCGGTCCCAACTGGAAGCATTGCAATGAACGTCTCGCAAGACCTCTCGATCCTGCACCTGATCCTCAACGCCAGTGCCGTCGTGCAGGCGGTCATGCTCCTCCTGGCCGGCGTTTCGTTCATGTCCTGGTACTACATTTTCCGCAAGTGGTTCACCGTCAAGGCGGCGCGATCGCAAACCGAGCAGTTCGAGCGCGATTTCTGGAGCGGCGGCGATCTCAACAGCCTCTACCAAAGCGCCATCAACGACCGCCATAGCACCGGCAGCATGGAACGTATCTTCGAAGCCGGTTTTCGCGAGTTCACCAAACTGCGCAGCCAGAAGCACCTCGACGCCAAGGACGTCATCGACGGCTCGCGCCGCGCCATGCGGGCCACGTATCAGCGCGAGATGGACAGCATCGACTCGCATCTCGCCTTTCTCGCCTCGGTCGGTTCCGTGAGTCCCTACGTCGGCCTCTTCGGTACCGTCTGGGGAATCATGCATTCCTTCCGCGGCCTGGCCAACGTCGGCCAGGCGACGCTCTCGGCGGTTGCCCCGGGGATTGCCGAAGCGCTGGTGGCCACCGCCATCGGCCTCTTCGCGGCAATTCCGGCGGTGGTCGCCTACAACCGCTTCGCACACGAGATCGATCGCCTCTCGTCGCGCTTCGAGTCGTTCATGGAGGAATTCTCGAACATCCTGCAACGGCAAGTGAGGTAAGGCCATGCGTCCGCGCCGTCTGAAAAACGAGATCAACGTCGTCCCCTATATCGACGTCATGCTGGTGCTGCTGGTGATCTTCATGGTCACCGCGCCGATGATGACCACCGCCAGCATCGACGTGCCGTCGGTCGGCAAAGCAGCGCAGCCGCCCGCCGACGCGCTGCAGGTGAACATTCGCGCCGATGGGAAACTGACCCTGCTGGCGCCGGGGGCCGGCGAACGTCCGGTGACAAGCGGCCAGCTGCCCGGGGAGATTCGTGCGGCACAGGAGAGCAACCCCGAACTGGCGGTGGTCATCGTCGGTGACCGCAGCGTCAAGTATGAAGCCGTTCTCAAGGTCATGGACGAGTTGCAGCGCAACGAGGTCAAGCGCATTGGCCTGCTCGTCCAGCTGGCCGACAAGTGAGTTGCTGAGCAGTGAATTCAGTCGACACACTCACGGCGCCACCGCAAGCTGCCGATCCAGCCAAATGGCGCTCGCTGGCCCTTGCCGCAGCCGTCCATCTGCTGCTCATCGGCGCCTTGTTTTTCGGCGTGCAATGGAAGAGCAAGGCACCGAAGTCGATCGAAGTCGAAGTCTGGCGCAGCGCACCGGCGCCGGCGCTGCCGGTCAAGACCGAGCCGGCACCGCAAGCCAGGCCCGAGCCCGAGCCAAAGCCAAAACCCGAAGCGAAACCCGCCCCGCCGCCACCTCCACCACCGCCGCCAAAGCCGGCGCCAAAACCCGAAGCGAAGCCCGAGCCCAAACCGGCACCCAAGCCCGAGGTCAAGCCGGACATCGTGCTGAAGGAAGAGAAAAAGCCCAAGGAAACTCCCCGGAAGGAAGAAGTCAAGGAGCCACCGAAGAAGGAAGCTGCCAAGAAGGAAGAGCCGAAAGCGAAGGAACCACCCGCGAAGGAACAGCCGAAAGCCAAGGAGCCGCCGAAAAAGGAAGAGCCCAAGCCGAAGAAGGAGGAGCCCAAGCCACAAGCGGAACGCCGGCCAAGTTTCGAGGACGAGCTGGAACGCGAGAAAGCGCAGCTGGAAAAGCAGAAGGCGGCGCAGGAAGCGAAGCAGAAAGCGGCCGAGAAAGCCGCTCAGGACCAGCGCGCCCGGGCTCAGGCCGAGGCACGCCAGCTCAAGCAGCTGCAGGCCGAACAGGCGGCCGTCGAGCGCGCCCGCGGCCTGGCCGAGTACATGGACAAGGTGCGTGGCAAGATTCGTGGCAACATCGCCCTGCCGCCAGGCATCCAGGGAAATCCGGAGGCCGAGTTCGAGGTCACGCAACTACCCAGCGGCGACGTCCTCGACGTCAAGATCCGCCGTTCGAGCGGCAACGCAGCGCTCGACGCCGCCGTCGAGCGTGCGATCCGCAGATCGTCGCCCTTGCCGAAACCCCCTCAAGCGGAGCTCTTCGAGCGCGTCCTGAAGATCCCCTACCGCCCACGTGACGACTAGCAATCGACGTTGACAAGTAGCGGCCTTTTCTTTCGGTTTGGCAGGCAGCTCGCGACGAGATCAATCTTTGTTACAGATGCCAAGAATGCAAAGGCGATATAATCGCCCATTCTGTATTGGATCGCGCCATGTCAAGAACACTCTCCCAGATCCGGCGTATCGGCCTGTTTGCCGTCTGCGCACTTGCCTTGCTGCACGCGTCGGCACACGCTCAACTGACCATCGAGATCACCGGTGCTGGCGCCAACCGCATTCCCGTGGCCATCGCCGACTTCGGCGGAGATCCGGCCGCTTCGCGGATTCTGACTTCGGTCATCCGTAGCGACCTTGAACGCAGTGGCCTGTTCAAGATGATCGACACCGGCGGCATTGCCATCACCGAGACCAGTAGCCCGATATTCGGTGACTGGAAAAGCCGCGGTGCCGACGCGCTCGCCGCTGGCAGCATCGGCGTGAGTGCCGACGGACGCCAGGAGGCACGCTTCCGGCTTTACGACGTCACCCGTGAGACGGTCCTCGGCGGCTCTGCTTTCGTGACCTCGAAGCCGATGCTGCGCGCCGCCGGACACCGCATCGCGGACGTGATCTACGAGAAGCTGACCGGCGAGCCTGGCGTTTTCTCGACGCGAATTGCCTATGTCGTGCGGGTCAACGCCGCGCGCTACGAGTTGCACATCGCCGATGCCGACGGGCAGAATGCGCAGGTGGCTCTGATCTCCAAGGAACCGATCATATCGCCCTCCTGGTCGCCTGATGGCGACCGTCTGGCCTACGTCTCGTTCGAAAACAAGAAACCCGTGGTGTATGTGCACTCGCTGGCCTCCGGCAAGCGTATCGTCGTGGCCAACTTCAAGGGTTCGAACTCGGCGCCGGCATGGTCTCCCGACGGCCGCCGTCTGGCCGTCGTGCTGAGCAAGGAGGGCGGCTCGCAAATCTTCATCGTCAATGCCGACGGCACCGGCGCGCAGCGCCTGACGAGCAGCAGCGCGATCAATACCGAACCCAACTTTTCTCCGGACGGACAATTCGTCTATTTCACTTCCGACCGTGGCGGCAGCCCGCAGATCTACCGGGCCGCTATCGGCGGTGGCGACGTGCAGCGGGTGAGCTTCGAAGGAAGCTACAACGTCACGCCCCGCCTGTCGCCGGACGGCAAGTCGATGGCCTTCATCAGCCGGCGTGACGGCGGATTCCGTTTGAGCGTGATGGATCTGGCGAGCAGGCAGGTACAGGTACTGACCGACTCCTACAAGGACGAGTCACCGACGTTTGCGCCGAACGGTCGGATGATCCTGATTGCCACCGAGTCCGGTGGTCGGGGCGTCCTCTCGGCGGTGTCTACCGACGGCCGAATCAAACAACGCCTGTCCATATCGGCGGGTGATGTTCGCGAGCCGGCGTGGGGCCCCTTCAACAAGTAAAAAGCCGCTTTAATCATCCATTTTCCGCAGGAGATAGATCCATGAAACAACTCGTCATTCCGGCTGCTCTTGCCCTTATGTTGGCCGCCTGCAGCTCTACGCCAGACGCCGACAAGGCAGGCGCCGGTGCGCCGGTCGAGTCACGCGGACCGGGAGTGGCCACCGTCACGACAGGGGGTGTCGATAGCCACCGCCTGCCGCCCGAGCTCACCGATCCCAACAATATCCTGTCCAAGCGCAGCGTCTATTTTGATTATGACAACTACGAAGTGAAACCCGAATACCGGGATCTGGTCGCTTCGCACGCCAAGTTCCTCACTCAGAACCGCCAGTTCAAAATGCTCATCCAGGGCAACACCGACCAGCGCGGCAGCCGTGAGTACAACCTTGCACTCGGGCAGAAGCGCGCCGATGCGGTGAAGAGAATGCTGGCCTTGCTCGGCGCTCAGGAAGAGCAGCTCGAGGCAGTGAGCCTCGGCGAGGAGAAGCCGAAGAATGAAGGCCAGAACGAAACCGCCTGGGCCGAGAACCGTCGCGCCGACATGCTCTATAACGGCGAGTTCTAGGATGCCGGGAACCTGCACGGGTCGCTCGCCGGCCAGAACACGCGTCGTTCCGGTCGCCCTGTTGCTCGCCGCGCTCGGCGCGCAGCAGGCGCACGCCGGTCTTTTCGACGACGAGGAGGCGAGACGCCAAGTCACCGACCTTTCGGCGAAGTCGAACGAACGCCTGGACACGGTCGCCAGAGGGCAGATGGAACTGGCCAATCAGATCCAGGCGTTGCGCGACGAAAATGCCCGCCTGCGCGGCCAGGTCGAGACGCTGAACTACGAGCTCGATGCGGCCAAGAAGCGACAGCAGGACTTCTACGTCGACCTCGACGGGCGCCTGCGCAAACTTGAGACGCCCGCGGCGGCGAGCGCGCCAACGGGCGCGGCAACGGCAGCTGCCGGCACCTCAGCCAGACCGGCGGACGACAAGCCGGTCGCCAGCGAGCCCCCCAGGAAGGTGGCCAGCGATCCGGCCGCCGAGACCCGCGAGTACGAAGCGGCGCTCAATCTGTTTCGGGCCAACAAGCTCAAGGAAGCGGCAACGGCGTTCGAAGCCTTCGCCAAGGCGCATCCGGACAGCACGCTGACACCCAACGCTTATTACTGGCTCGGCAACGCTCATTACGCCTTGCGTGATTGTCGCCGCTCGCTCGAGGCACAGCGCGTCGTCGGCAGCAAGTGGCCGACCCACAGCAAGGCGCCCGATGCACTGCTCAACGTCGCCACCTGCCAACAGGAACTCGGCGACAGCAAGAATGCCAGGAGTACGCTGGAAGCCCTGCTGGCCAAGTACCCGGACAGCGCGGCGGCGAGCGCCGCCAGGCAACGCCTGAAAAAATAGGCAGGTGGAATCCTCGGGAAAAGCCCCGGCGCTGAAGATCAGCGAGATTTTCCTGTCCCTGCAAGGGGAGAGCTCGCGCGTCGGCTTGCCGACCGTTTTCGTCCGCCTGACCGGCTGCCCCCTGCGTTGTGTATGGTGCGACACGGCCTACGCCTTCTCGGGTGGGCAGACGATGTCGCTGCCGGAAGTCCTCGCCGAGGTCGCCACTCACGACGTCGCCCGCGTCTGCGTGACCGGCGGCGAACCCCTCGCCCAGCCCGCTTGTCTGCCCCTGCTCGGCGCTCTGTGTGACGCCGGCCATGCCGTCTCTCTGGAAACTTCGGGCGCACTCGATATCGGCCAGGTCGACGCGCGCGTCGCGCGCGTCGTTGACGTCAAGGCACCCGGTTCCGGTGAGAGCGACCGGAATCGTTGGCAGAACCTCGCCCTGCTGACCGTCAACGACGAGATCAAGTTCGTTCTCAAGGACCGCTCTGACTACGAATGGGCGCGGCAGCTGATCGTGGAACGTCAGCTCGCGGCCCTCTGTCCGCTGCTTTTTTCGCCCGTCGACGGCGAATTGGCAGCGGCAACCCTGGCCGACTGGCTGCTCGCCGACCGCCTGCCCGTACGCTTCCAGTTGCAGCTGCACAAGATTCTTTGGGGTAAGCTGCGCGCTAGGTAAACTTTCCGAGCGAGCGGCCATGACCAAGCAGCGACGTCACTTTTCCCGTATTGCCTTCGATTCGCCGGCTCAGTTACTTCTTGCTGGGCAGCAGCTCGACGTACGCGTCCTCGACCTTTCCCTGCGCGGTGCGCTGGTGCACCTGCCGGCGCATGCCGAGCCTGGACTCGCAGCCAGCGCTGAACTGCGTGTCGTCCTCGACGACGCCGGCAGCGTGATCTGCATGCAGGCGTCCGTCGCACATCGTGAAGGCCGCCGAGCCGGGCTCGCCTGCCAGACCATCGATGTCGACAGCGTCACCCACCTGCGGCGCCTCGTCGAGCTGAACGCCGCTGACCCCGACCTGCTGCAGCGCGAGCTTTCGGCACTGCTCAGCGCGTAGTCCGTCATCTTGCCCTGGCTCCCCCCGCCGCACCCTCACGACTTGACTTTGGCCAGCCGCACCCTATGCTTCATGGTGCGGCGCAGCATTTTGCGCGTCGCTTGTGCGGACGGCAAGCCTGGTAGATCGCGTCAGGCGACGACTCAAGAAAAAAGGGAGAAAACAATGTCACGGCAAGAAGTGAGCGCGAGCATTCGCTACGGCGTCCTGAGCATCGCGGCGCTGTGGTTGCTGGCATTTTCCGCTTCGCCAAGCGCTGCCCCGGCGCTGGAAGACGTGGCCGCCGGAGTCAAGGTCGATACCACCCAGATTTCCGTGTCGGGGATTTCCTCGGGTGGCTTCATGGCGCACCAGTTTCACGTCGCGCACTCGCAGCACATCATGGGCGCCGGCATCGTCGCCGGCGGACCCTACTACTGCGCTCGCGGCAGCATCCTCGACGCGCTCACCCGCTGCAGTCGGTTCGCGATGCTCGAATGCCTGGCCTTCAAGCTGGACCCGAAACTCTGCGGCAAGACCGATCTCGCGCCAAAGGGCAGAAGGGCGATCGAGGCGGCGGCACGAGCGTCCTTCGACGAGGCAAGGAAACAGGAAGCCGCCGGCAAGATCGATCGCCTCGCCAATCTTCGCGATGACAGGGTCTATCTGTTCAGCGGCAGCTACGACGACATCGTCCCGCACGGGGTGATGGCCATCGTCTTCCGCTTCTATGCCGACCCCGACAAAGGCGCCGTGCGGCAAGGAAAGATCGACTTCAACGGTACCTTCCCCGCCCGCCACACGATGGTTCGCGACGGTTTCGGCAAACCCGGCGGCAAGGTCGTCGGCGACTGTGCCGTGCCGCCAGCGCCACCGCCGGCGGTGGCGACCAACGCCTACATCGACGACTGCGAAGCGGTGGCCCGGCAACAGGCGAAGAAGAACCTCTGCATTTGCCCCGCCGCGTCGGCAGCCGACGGCGAAGTCGCAGTCGCCTGTCCACCCCCCGACAAGCTGGCGGTATGCAAGGATCTGAAGGACGTCGATCTCGCCGGTGCGATCCTCGAACGGATTTACGGCGCACAGGCACTGGACAAGGGTCGCCTGCAGGTGCAGGAGAACGAGCTGCAGGCCTTCGATCAACGGCAGGTTTTCGGCAAGTTCTCGGACCTCCCCTATAGCGCGTTGCAGAATGCCTCGATGGCCAGAGAAGGCTACATCTTCATTCCCGAGCCGTGCCGGGACGGCCGGCAGTGCAAGCTGCACATTGCCTTCCACGGTTGCAAGCAGGGCGGCAACACCGACTATCGGCCAGGCCACGCCGGCAATCTGTTCGCCAAGTTTGCCGGCTACAACGAATGGGCCAAAGCCAACGGGGTGATCGTCCTCTATCCACAAATCCAGGCCCGCAGCCTGGGGCCGGTGAATCCGCGCGGCTGCTGGGACTGGTGGGGGCAGAATTACACGCATGCCGGCTACCACACCAGGGATGGCAAGCAGATCAAGGCCGTGGCGCAGATGATCAACCTCGTCGCCGGTGGGCAGGCGCTAATGGAAGTTGCGCCGGAGTAGGGCGGGGAAAGGAAAATGGGGCGCCACCAGGCAGAAACCGCGGAAGCGATTTCCGCCCAGGGACGCCCCGCGCAGCGTCAATCACGGCCATATACGGCGACTCACAACCACTCGCAGCTAGAAGCAAATCGACAGGAGGACAAGGAAATGGCAGACCTTTCTCAACAACTCAGCGCTTGGAGCAAGGCAGTCGCCAGCATGGACATGACGACGAGCAGCGAACAAATGCTCAACATGATTGCCGCTCTCAAAGTACCGGGAGTCAATATGGACGCTCTGGTCGCCAGCCAGCGCGACAACCTGGAAGCGCTGAACGCCGCCAACCAAGCGGCCCTGGAAGGCATGAAGGCGGTCGGCGAGTGGCAGGCGAAACTGCTGCAGGAAACGATGCGCGAGCTGACCGCCGCGATCGGCAAGCTGTCGCAGTCCGGCTCGCCGCAGCAGCTGTTGGCCGCCGAGAGCGACCTGGCGAAAAAGGCCTTCGCCACCGCAGTCGGGCAGATGCAGGAACTGACGCAAATCGTGATTCAGGCCAATCAACAGGCAAGCGCCGCGATTGCCAAGCGCATCCCGGAAAGCCTCGGTGAAATCAAGGACGTGCTGAAGCTGCCGGAAGCGTCGGGGAAGGCCTGATTGCGAGGCGCGACACGAGCGAGTCACGGCGTGGAGGTGCACCGCGCACCCTCCCGCCTGCGTCGGAGCTGTGGCGACAAGCCCGGGCATCCCCGGACTTCCCGCAACTTCGGGGCAGAAGCCCGCGGGCAGGCGCGGAAAGCGGTATATTCTCGACCCCATGAATACGCCACCTGACTCACCCGGCCAGCGCGCCGTCGTTCTGCTCTCCGGCGGACTCGACTCGGCGACGACACTGGCCATCGCCCGGGCCGCGGGTTTCGCATGCCACTGCCTGTCGGTCGACTACGGTCAGCGTCATCACGCCGAACTGCAAGCGGCGGCGGCGGTCTCCGCGGCGCTCGGCGCCGCCGAACATCGCGTCATCAGCCTGTCGCTGGACGTCTTCGGCGGTTCGGCGCTGACCGATGCAGCGATCGCCGTCCCCGTCGACGGCGTACAAGCGGGCATTCCGGTCACCTATGTGCCGGCCCGCAACACGATCATGCTCTCGCTGGCGCTGGCCTGGGCCGAGGTACTCGGCAGCAACGACATTTTCGTCGGGGTCAATGCCGTCGATTACTCGGGCTATCCTGATTGCCGACCGGAATACATCGCCGCTTTCGAGCGCATGGCCACGTTGGCGACCAAGGCTGCCGTCGAAGGCGCGGCGCTGCACATTCACGCTCCGCTGATCAATCTTGGCAAGGCGCAGATCATCCAGCGCGGCGCAGAGCTCGGCGTCGACTACGCGCTCACCGTTTCCTGCTACCAGGCCGACCCATTGGGGCGCGCCTGCGCTGTCTGCGACTCGTGCCGGCTGCGGCAAGCCGGCTTCGCCGCCGCCGCAGTCGCCGATCCGACGCGCTACGCCCGCTGATCGCTGCCCGGCAGCGAGGCCTTGTCGGCGGGAATAGAACGTGCAATCAAGACCTTGTCGACTCGATTCTGATCCATGTCGACAACCTCGAAGCGCAGCCCGGCAAACTCGAAATGGTCCGCGGTTTTTGGAATGTGGCCGAGGACGTACATGATGAAACCGCCGAGCGTGTGGAAGGCACCCTCTTCCTCACCGGGCAGGGCGGCAGCGATCTGGAGCACACTGCGCAGTCGTTCAAGCGTGACGCCGCCGTCGACCAGCCACGAGCCGTCCTCGCGGGCGACGATGTCCTGCTCCTCGGGCGTGTCGAAGACCGGCAGGTCGCCGACGATCGAAGTCAGCACGTCGGTAAGCGTGACCAGGCCCTGCAGCTCGCCGTATTCGTCGACCAGCAGCGCACACTGCTGCTGCGCCCTGCGGAAAGTTTCGAGCAACTGCGTCGTGTTCACGCTCGCCGGAACGTACAGCGGCGGGCGTACGAACGCCTCGATGTTCAGCGCCTCGCCGGAAAACGCGCCTTTGAGCAGGTCGCTGGTGCGCAAGACGCCGACGAGGTCGTCGAGGCCATCGCGGCAGACGACGACGCGTTTGAAGGGGCTGGCGGCGAGGCGCTTACGGATTTCCGCTTCCTCATCGTTCAAATCGATCAGGTAGAGATCCTTGCGATGGGTCATGATCTCGCGAATTCGCTGCTGGTCAAGACGCAGGACATTGGCAACGATCTCCTGTTCGCTGACATGGAAAACGCCTGCCCTGGCACCCTGACTCATCAGGATCTTGATTTCGTCGTCGGTGACCGAAGAGTCCGGCACCCGGCGCGCGCCGAGCAGACGCAGCAGCAGGGTAGACGACGACGCCAGCAGCCAGACCAGCGGGCGCGCCAACAGGGAGAGTAGATGCATCGGCGGCGCAATGACCGCGGCCACACGCTCCGGCGCGAGCAAACCGAGGCGCTTGGGAACCAGTTCGCCGACGACAACCGCGAAATAGGTCACCGCGCAGACAACCAGCGTCATTGAGATGGCCCTCGCGTAGGGCGCCAGCGCCGGCACACTCGCCAGCCACTCGCCGAGCGGAACCGCCAGCGTGGCGTCGCCAATGGCGCCGCTGAGAATGCCGACACTGGTAATGCCAACCTGCACGGTGGACAGGAAAATCGATGGCTCGTGTTGCAGCGCCAGTGCCGTGCGGGCGCCCGGGTTGCCGTCGTCGGCGAGCTTCTGCAGGCGCGACTGGCGCGAAGAGACGAGCGCGATTTCCGACATCGCGAGAACGCCGTTGAGGAGGATCAGCAAAAAGAGGAGGGCGATGTCCATGGCTAGGGGCAAGGTGGCTGACGGTCGGCGTGGTCCACGACAGGGAAGTGGGCATTATATCGACCGCGAGGCCCGAAAAAGTGGGCGCGCCATAACGCCAGCGAACGGAGATCATCATGTTGCGCCGCCGCAAAGGCAGCTCAATGTTGTTTTTTCGCAACACTCTTGCCGGGCGCCTGACGGCCATGACGAATGCCACGGCCGCTCGGCCCGGACATCGCTCGAGCGCCCTTAGAGCAAGGCCTGCAGCGACCCGAGCGTTTTTCCCACTCGCCGGCCGCTATGCTTGCGGGCTTGCCCCTGGCGCGCCTTGACGCGGCGCGCCGGGCCACCCGGGTTGACCAGACCCTTGATAATCAATAGAGTCCGCTTCCAGTTGATCCGAAGCAAGCAAGTTTCAGCGCTCAGTTGAAACGACAGACGGCACTTTCAGCGGCCCAGCTTGCTTCTCGCCCCCTCTGCTTGCGGTGCAACAATCCGCGCAGAGACCCGGCCTCAGGGTACCAGTTTCCCCCAAGTTCGAGGCTTTATACCCATCTGTAATTGTCATCGTTGGCACGCAACACGGCCACGCTGACAACAGTGAAGGAGAGAGCATGTCTGCCACAATCTCACTCAAGAGTACAAGGCCACGTCGTAGCGACGCCACCTTGAGTTTCATTCAATACGCCTTGGTCATCGTCGGGCTGATGCTCCTGGTGGGCACCGTCAAGCCGGCCTTCAGCGACAGTCGCAAGGATGATGGCGGCCAGCGGCAGGCGGCGGCAATGACGGAATCCGTCGCGCCGACTGCGACTTCGCCAGCGACCGTATCGCCATCGCTAATGGCCGAAGAGGAAGCATCGATCACCACCGCCGAAGCGCAAGCAGTGCCAGCGCTGAAGGAGGCGGTCAAGAAGGAGACCTTCGCCGCTGCTCCCGCAGCGCTGCGCCCCTCCCTGCAGCGCGCGCTCGACTACGTGTCGGATCGCTACCGCGTTGCCCCCGAGGCGCTGGTTCCGATTTTCGAGACCGCGCAGAGCGTCGGCCGCGAGCGTAAACTCGATCCGCTGTTGATCATCGCCATCATCGGCATCGAGTCGCGCTTCAACCCGTTTGCCGAAAGCCCGGTCGGCGCACAGGGCCTGATGCAGGTGATGCCCGACATCCACAAGGACAAACTGCCGGAAGACGCCGGCGAGCAGCCGTTTCTTGACCCGGTGACCAATATTCAGGTTGGCGTGCATGTCCTCGAGGAGGCGATCCGCTGGCGCGGCAGCCTGACCGGCGGGCTGCAGCACTACGGCGGCTCGCCCACGGACCCGGCAACCGGCTACGCGAAAAAAGTCTTTGCCGAGAAGCAGCGTCTCGAAAAGGCAGCCAAGCGCGGCAGCAACTCACGCGCCTGAGCGGCCGCCCCGTCGCCAGATCACGATGGCGGCGGCTTTACTGGAGGCAGACCTGCTCCGCGGCCGCCTCCGGAACGATCGCCTCCCGCCATGCGCCGGATCGCCTGTCTGGCCTCGGCGGAGAGCAGCAGCTCGGCATCCGCCAGCGGCGTCATCAGCCGATGGTCGAAGTGCAGCAGGCCGCCCTCGTCTTCGCACAGGAATTCGGCTTCGATCAGCGTACTAATGAAGCCCGAGAAAGCGAGCTTCTCGGCGAACTCAGGCGAATTGAATTCGTAGAGAAGCTCCAGCCGCCGCCCCAGGTGATGGCAGCTGTCCTCGAGAGCCTGGCGGGTCAGCTGTCCACTTCCGTGTTGCTCGAGCAAGGCCAGCGTCAGGAAATATCGCTCCAGTAGCGGTCGGATGCTTTCGCCAAGCAAGTGCAGTTCGGCGAACTCCTGACTGATCGGCTCCGGCGCGGCCAGGCTGCCAGACGGATCGCCGCGCAGCAAGAGGCCGCGGGCGACCAGCACCACGATCACGGCATCGCTGGCGACAGCCAGTTCGGCTTCCGGCCAGCGCAGGAACAGCTCGGCGCGCAGCAAGACGTAGACGCCACGCACCGCCTGCGCCATACGCGCACTGCCGAGTCGCCGATTGTGACTGAGCAGACAGGCGATCACCGCCGGCAGGGCAAAAAGGTGCAGGACATTGTTGCGAAAGTAGGCCAGCAACGGCGCCTGCTTTTCGGTGACGCGAATCAGCTCCCCCAGGGGATCGGAAAAACGCTCGACGAAGCCCAGGCGCTGGGTGTAGGCGACAATCTGCGGCGCGTCGAGTGTGCAGGCGATACTCGCCGACGCGTATGGCGCTTCGGCGAACAAGGCCTGGTAGTGCTCGATCAGCCGGTGCAGCGAAGACTCGTCGGCGGTGTGCCTTGGCGTCGCCAGCAGCGCCAGGGCGATCAGATTGACCGGATTGAGAACGCTCGCCTCGTTGATCCGCTTGGCGATTTCGCCCGCCACGCGGCGGACAAGCGCACGCGACCACGGGGCAGGACAATCGTCAGAGCCCGCGCGCCAGCCGGGGTGCTGCGCGTCGAGAAAGGCGGCCAGCGGCAACGGCTCGGCGACACAGACATGGACCCGGCCAAATACCCGTTTGAGACTGCGAATGGTCCGCAGAATGCCCCACAGCGACTCGCGCCGCTTGGCTTTTCCGGCCAGCTCGGCAAGGTAGCTGCGCCCTTCGAGCAGCTTCTCGTAGCCGATATACACCGGCACGAAGACCAGCGGCCGGCTGTGCTCGCGAATGAAGCTGTGTACGGTCATCGCGAGGATGCCGGCCTTGGGCGTCAGCATCCTGCCGCTACGACTGCGCCCACCCTCGATGAAATACTCCAGCGGAAAGCCGCGCGCCAGGACAAGGTGCAGGTACTCGTCGAAAACGGCCGCATAGAGCGGCTCGCCCCTGAAGCTGCGGCGCAGGAAAAAAGCACCGCAGCGGCGTAGCAGGGCGCCGACGATGGGCAGGTTGAGGTTGGCACCGGCGGCGATATGCGGCGGAGTCAACCCCTTGCGGCGAATCAGGTAAGAGAGCAGCAGGTAATCGACATGGCTGCGGTGGCAGGGAACGTAAACAATTTCATGGCCTGGCGCGACACGGGTCAGGGCTTCGAAATTATGCGTCTCTATGCCGTCGTAGAGCCGTTTCCACAGCCAGGTCAGGAACAGCTCCAGGGCCCGAACGGCGCCGTGCGAATAGTCGGAAGCAATCTCGCGGGCGAAGCCGGCGGCACGCGCTCTTGCCTGGTCGGGCGTAATGCCGTGCGTCGCGACTTCGCTGGCCATCGCCGCGCGCACTCGCTCGCCGGCGAGCACCGCGCCCACCTGCGTGTGGCGGTGCGACAGATCGGGCCCGATCGCCATCTGCCGCTGGCGACGAAAATGGACCCGCAAAACCCGCGACAACTTGCGTTGCGCCTGCTCCTGGTCGAGCCCCCCGTGCAGTAGGTCACGCAGCGAGATTGGCGAGTTGTAGCGCACCAGGACCTGGCGGCCGTGCAACACGATCGCCAGCAGCTGTCGCCAGGCGCCTGGCGGGCGCCAGGTTTCCGAGAACAGCGCCTTGATGATCGAGTCCTGCTTGCCGGGAGATCGCCCCCAGAGAATAAGCACCGGCAGCAATTGCACATCGAGTTCCGGGTCGGCAATGGTCGCGCCGATGAGATGCGCGAGCAACGGCGAATGATCATTCTGATCGCGCGCCCGGCCAGCCAGGCTGCGGTCACGATTGACAAAGAAGAATGAGCGCGCCGGGTGCTGCCCGCCGATGGCCAGCGGTGCCTCGGCGCGTGGCAAGCCGGCGCGCCGCGATTCCTCGATAAGCACCAGGAGGTTCGACAAGTGCCGGTCCTGGAGGACATAACAGACCGGCTTGCCCGGAGCGAGGCACAGGTCCTGCATCTTCTCCGGGAAAACCGAGCTGCGTACCCAGAGGTACAAGAGCCGGCGGGCCAGCGGGAGAAACCATTCGGCGAGCTTGCGCGCGCCAATCACGACGACCTGGATCCCGGTCGCTGCTCGCTGGCCCCTATTCCTCGTCGACCACCTGATGCTCGGAAACAAGCTGCTGTTGCGTCGCCGGCGGCACCTGCGCGTAATGCGAGAAGGCAATGCTGTACGAACCCTGTCCGGCGGTCAGCGATTTCAGGCGTGACTGGTAACCGTCCAGTTCGGCGAGCGGCACCTCGCCGGTGATCGCCATCACTCCCGGCCCGCGCGGCTGCGTGCCGGTGAGGTGGCCGCGCTTGCTGGAAAGATCGCCGGTGAGGTCGCCGGTCATCGCCTCGGGGGCGAGAATCTCGATTTCGACCACCGGTTCGAGAATGATTGGCTTGGCCGCGCGAATCGCTTCGATCGTCGCTTTGCGGCCGGCGGTCTGGAAAGCGATGTCCTTGCCGTCGACCGGGTGCGACTTGCCGTCGTGTACGGTGACGCGCAAGTCCTGCACTTCGAAGCCGGCAACCACGCCATCGGCCAGTGCCTGACGGACACCCTTCTCGACCGAGGCCATGAACACGCCCGGGATGACGCCACCCTTGACGATATCGACGAATTCGAAACCGGCACCACGCGCGAGCGGTTCGACGCGCAGCGCCACTTCCCCAAACTGGCCGGCGCCGCCGCTCTGCTTCTTGTGCCGGCAGTGCCCTTCGGCCGAGGCGGTGATCGCTTCACGATAGGCAATCTGCGGCGGCGTGGTGTCGAGTTCGAGTTTGTACTGCTGCGCCAGCCGGGTGAGCTTGGCGCGCAGGTGCATTTCGCCGATGCCGCGAATGACCGTTTCATTGGTCGTCGGATGGCGTTCGATGCGGAAGCACGGGTCTTCGACCTCGAGCTTGCGCAGGATCTCGAACAGGCGCTGCTCGTCGGCCTTGCGTTTGGCATGCACGGCGAGGCCCTGCATGGGCTGCGGGAACTCGAGCGGTTTGAGGTGGATGTGGTCTTCTTCGTGCGAATCGTGCAACACGCAGTCGAATTCGATTTCGTCGACCTTGGCCACCGCACCGAGGTCGCCAGGGACCAGTGACTCGGCTTCGAGGTATTCCTTGCCCTGCAGGCGATAGATGTGACCGACCTTGAACGGGCGCTTGCCGTCGCCGACGAAGAGCTGCGAGTCCTTGCGGATGGTGCCCTGATGAACGCGGAAAATGCCAACCTTGCCAATGAAGGGATCGCTGACGATCTTGAAGACGTGCGCCAGAACGTGCTTTTCCGGGTCTGGGTCCGCCCGGAACGCTTCCGTCGCTCCGCCCGGCTCGCCGCGATAGAACGGCGGCGGGTTGCCCTCGGCCGGACTGGGTGCCAGCTGGGCAAGCGCGTCGAGTAGTTGCGGGATGCCAGCGCCGGTTTTAGCCGAAACGAAGAGGATCGGAATCAGGTGCCCTGAACGCAGTGCTTTCTCGAACGGCAGGTGCAGCTCCTCCGGGCTGGGATCGAGACCCTCGTCCAGATAGCGGGCGAGCAGATCCTCGTCTTCCTCGACGATCTGATCGATCAAGGCGCGGTGCGCGGCGGCCACCGATTCGAAATCGCTCTCGCCGCTGTCGTGACCGAGCAACTCGACGACCTCTGCACCGTGCTTGACCGGCAAGTCAAGCAACATGCACTCGCGCCCGAAGCGCTCGCGAATCTCGCCGACCAGCGCCGGCAGGTTGACGTTGTCGGCGTCGATCTTGTTGATGACGATCATCCGGCAGACGCCACGAGCGGCGGCCAGCTGCATCATCTTTTCAGTCGAGAGTTCGATACCATTCTGCGCATTGATGACCACCAGTGCGGTATCGACCGCGGCCAGGGCGCTGATCGCCTGCCCCGCGAAGTCCGGAAAACCTGGCGTATCGATCAGATGCACATACACGTCCTGCCACGAAAACCCCACCAGGGTCGCGTTCAGCGAGTGGCCGAATTCCTTTTCCTGCGCATCAAAGTCGCAAACGGTGTTACCTCTTTCGACGGCACCGCGGCTGCTGATAGCGCCGGCGGCAGCGAGCAGACTTTCGGCTAGCGTCGTCTTGCCAGCAGCACCGTGGCCGACAAGAGCGACAGCGCGCAGCATACTGGTGGTGGTTTGGCCCATTGATCATCTCCCATTCAAGTCGAACGCACGCCGCAGCTTCCCCTCTAGCCAAATGGCATGACAGGCCGCGCGTGCTGACATCATTTTACTCCCGCCGCGAGCGTCGCGCGTGCTGCTCGCGACCCGCTTCGGGAATGCCATCGGCAGGCGGTCGGCCACGCTCCGGCAGGCGGACAGACATCGGCAGCGGCATCGACGCCAACCGGGAGATCTTGGCCGGCAAAACAACTCGCCGAACATCTGTTTTGTGTAAACCGCGCCAGTCAGCTAAAGTGACGCGCTTTATTTTTGATGAACACCGCGTCAGGAGTCCCAAATGGAAAACGATCTGCGCCAGGCCGATCTTCGTGAGGCCGCCCTCGAGTATCACCGCGAGCCGACTCCGGGCAAGATAGCTGTCCAGCCGACCAAAGGACTGAATAACCAGCTCGACCTGGCGCTGGCCTATTCGCCAGGCGTCGCCTTCGCTTGCCACGCCATCGTCGACGACCCCGGCTCGGCCAGCCTGTATACCTCGCGCGCCAATCTGGTCGGGGTGATCACCAACGGTACGGCGGTACTTGGCCTGGGCAACATCGGTCCGCTGGCAGCGAAGCCGGTGATGGAGGGGAAAGGCTGCCTGTTCAAGAAATTCGCCGGAATCGATGTCTTCGACATCGAACTGGCCGAAAGGGACCCCGACCGGCTGATCGACATGATCGCCGCGATGGAACCGACGTTGGGTGGCATCAACCTGGAAGACATCAAGGCTCCGGAATGCTTCTATATCGAAGCCAAGCTCAAGGAGCGGATGTCGATCCCCGTCTTCCACGACGATCAGCACGGTACGGCGATCATTTCGTCGGCGGCGATCCTGAATGCGCTCAAGGTAACCGGCAAGAAGATCGCCGAAGTCAGCGTCGTTTGCTCCGGAGCCGGGGCGGCGGCGATTTCCTGCCTGAACCTGTGGTGCGACCTTGGCGTACGGCGCGAGAACATTCTCGTCTGCGACTCGAAAGGCGTGATCTACGCCGGCCGCGACGCCGACATGGAGCCGAACAAGGCGCGCTATGCGCGCGACACCGAGTGCCGCACACTCGGCGAGGCGCTCGAAGGTGCCGACGTCTTCCTCGGACTCTCCGCCGCCGGGATCCTCGAACCCGAGATGCTCGCCAATATGGCCAAGGATCCGATCGTTTTTGCGCTCGCCAATCCGACCCCGGAAATCATGCCCGAACTGGCCAGGAAAGTTCGCCCCGACGTGATCATCGCCACCGGTCGCTCGGACTATCCGAATCAGGTCAACAATGTTCTCTGTTTTCCCTTCATTTTCCGTGGCGCGCTCGACGTCGGTGCGACGGGCATCAACGAGCAGATGAAAATGGCCTGCGTCAAAGCCCTGGCGGCGATGGCGCAGGAGGAGGTGAGCGACGAAGTGGCCATGGCCTACCCCGGCCAGGAGTTGGTCTTTGGCCGCGACTATCTGATCCCCAAGCCTTTCGATCCAGGCTTGATCACCATCATCGCCCCGGCGGTCGCCCTGGCGGCGATGAATTCGGGAGTGGCCACCCGACCGATCGCCGATATGGAAGCTTACCGGGAGAAGCTGCGCGAGTTCGTCTATCAAAGCGGCGTCGGCATGCGCGCGGTGTTCTCGGCCGCCAAGCGCAGCAGCGAAACGCGCATCGTCTATTGCGACGGGGAGGACGAGCGGATGCTGCGCGCCGCACAGACGATCATCAATGAGGGTCTGACGCGGCCGATCCTGATCGGTCGCCCAGAGGTCATTGCGACTCGCCTGAAGAGGATCTCGTCGAAGTTGCGCCCGGGTACCGATTTCGAGGTGGTCGACCCGGCCAGCGACGAGCGCTACAAGGAGTGCTGGACTGCCTATCACCAGTTGCGCAAGCGCCACGGAGTGACCGTCGACATCGCCAAGACGCGCTTGCGCACCAACAACACCATCATCGGGGCCATGCTGCTTAGCCTCGGCTACGCTGATGGCATGATCTGCGGCCTCTCCGGCCGCTTCGCCCATCACCTGCGGCAAATCGACGAGATCATCGGCAAGGAGCCCGGGCGCACGACAATGGCCGCGATGACCCATGTCCTGCTGCCCGGCCGCGCCCTTTTCCTCTGCGATACGCACGTCAACGAGGACCCCGACGCCGAGCAGCTGGCCGAGATAACGCTGATGGCGGCCGAGGCAGTCAGTCGCTTTGCGATCCACCCAAAAATAGCCATGCTCTCGCACTCGAACTTCGGATCTTCGCTCACCGCTGGCGCCCGCAAGGTCGCCAGGGCAGTGGAAATCGTCCGCGCCAAAGCGCCGGACCTGGAAATCGATGGCGAGATGCACGGTGAAAGCGCCCTCTCACAAAGCATCCGTGAGCGCTCGGACCCCCAGTCGCCGCTAACCGGTGAGGCGAATCTGCTGGTGATGCCCAACCTGGACGCCGCCAACATCTCGTACAACCTGCTCAAGATGACCGGTGGCGACGGCATGTCGGTGGGCCCGATCCTGCTCGGCGCAGCGCGCCCGGTGCATGTGCTGGCGGCGACGTCGACGGTTCGTCGAGTGGTGGACATGAGCGCCCTGATCGTCGTCGAAGCGGCGAGCGAGTAAGCGCTGCACAGCGGCCGGCGAGGCGCACCGCCGAGCGCGTCGCCCATCGCGCGCGCCGGCTGCGTGGCGGCGCGCGTCTTCGGCGCACCCGCTGCGTTGGCCAGGACCAGCACGCTCCGCGAGCGGCCCCGGGAGCGGGATTCTTGCCGTAAACCCGCCGCTTTACAAACACGCCGAGTCAATGCATCATCGGGAGGGCTAATAACTCGGCATAGCCGGGACCTGATGGTTCACAACGCATTGCAGGGCCCTATCGCGAACAATGGCAGCCAATCCGCAACACTCCCCACTCAGTGGTCTCGCCCGTGCGCTGGTGCAAGCCGGTCGGCTCAAGGAAGTCGAGGCGGAGTCCTTGCTCGCGCAGGCGGCAGCCAACCGGACCTCGCTGATTGAACAGATGGTCAGCGCCAACAAGGCGACCTTCCTTGACCTGGCCCGTTTTGCCGCCGAGAAATTCGGCTACCCCCTACTCGACCTGTCCGCTTTCGACGACGCGCAAATCCAGAAAAGCGCAATTGACCGCAAGCTGATCGCCAGCCATCGCGTCGTGCCCCTGCACAAGCGTGGCAACCGCCTGGCAATCGCCATCGCCGATCCGACCAATCTGCGCGCGCTTGACGAAATTCGCTTCCAGACGGGTTTGGCAGTGGACCCGGTAATCGTCGAGGAAAACAAGCTCGGACCCCTGGTCGCCAAACTCTCCGAAACCGTCGAGGAGAGTTTGAAGAGCTTTTCCGGCGAGGACATCAACCTCGAGTTCACCGACGAGCAGACGCAGGAAAGGGCCGATGAGGCCGCGTCAGCTCTTGAGGTTGACGACGCGCCGGTCGTCCGCTTCATTCAGAAGATGTTGCTTGACGCGATCAACGATGGTGCCTCCGACATCCATTTCGAACCGTATGAGAAGAACTATCGCATCCGTTTTCGAACCGACGGCATCTTGCGTGAAGTGGCGGCGCCGCCGCTGGTCATCAAGGACAAGATCGCCTCGCGGATCAAGGTCATCTCGCGCCTGAACATTGCCGAGAAGCGCGTCCCCCAGGACGGTCGGATGCGGCTGGTGCTGTCCAAGAGTCGATCCATCGACTTCCGGGTCAGCACGCTGCCCACCATGTACGGGGAAAAGATCGTCTTGCGGATTCTCGACCCGGCCAGCGCCAGCCTCGGAATCGATGCGCTAGGATATGAACCCGAGCAGAAGGCTCTGTTGCTCGATGCCATCCACCGTCCCTACGGAATGATCCTGGTCACTGGACCGACCGGTTCGGGAAAAACGGTCTCGCTCTATACCTGCCTCAACATTCTGAACAAGGCCGGGGTCAACATCGCCACCGCCGAAGACCCAGCCGAGATACCCCTGCCAGGGATCAATCAGGTCAACGTCGATGACAAAGCCGGGCTCACGTTCCCGGTGGCGCTCAAGGCCTTTCTTCGGCAAGACCCGGACATCATCATGGTCGGCGAGATCCGCGACATCGAAACCGCCGAAATCGCGATCAAGGCGGCGCAAACCGGGCACATCGTCTTGTCAACGCTGCATACCAATGATGCGCCGGGAACACTGACCCGCCTGATGAACATGGGCATCCCGACCTTCAATCTGGCCTCGAGCATTCTGCTGATCACCGCGCAACGCCTGGTACGTCGGCTGTGCACCTGCAAGAAACCGCTCGATACACCGGTCGAGACCCTGCTCAACGCCGGCTTCCTGGAAAGTGATCTGGATGGAACGTGGACGCTCTACGGTCCGGGCGAGTGCGAACGCTGCAAGAGTAGTGGCTACAAGGGACGTGTTGGTCTCTACGAGGTGATGCCGGTGACCGAGGCGATTCAGCGCATTGTCATGGCCAACGGCACGGAGCATGACGTCGCCGCCCAGGCCAGGCAAGAAGGAGTGAATGATCTGCGCCGCTCCGGGCTGCTGAAGGTCAAGCAGGGGCTCACCTCTCTTGACGAGATTCTCGGCAGCACCAACGCTTGAAAACGGGGGAATGATGGCGACCGCAGCGAAACGCACCAGAAAAGCCGAGCCGGAAGTCAAGGAATACGTATTTCTCTGGGAAGGGAAAAACAAGGCTGGCAAGGTCGTTCGCGGCGAGCAGCGCGCCAACAGCCAGAACGTCGTGCGCGCCACGCTTCGGCGGCAGGGGATTCTGGTCAGCAAGGTCACCAAGCAGCGCTTCAAGGGTGGACGGCAGATCACCGAGAAGGACATCACGCTGTTCACGCGGCAGCTGGCGACGATGATGAAATCAGGCGTGCCGCTGCTGCAGACCTTTGAAATCGTCGGGCGCGGGCACGACAACCCGTCGGTCGGCAAACTGCTCCTGGACATCAAGGCTGACGTCGAAACCGGCAGTTCCCTGTCGCAAGCGTTCCGCAAGCACCCGCTGCAGTTCGACCAGTTGTACTGCAACCTGGTCGCTGCCGGCGAGCAAGCCGGTATTCTCGAAACGCTCCTCGACCGCCTGGCGAACTACAAGGAGAAAATGCTCGCCATCAAGTCCAAGATCAAGGCAGCACTGTTCTACCCGGTGGCGATCATCGTCGTCGCTTTCATCATCACCGCGGTGATCATGATTTTCGTCATTCCGGCCTTCAAGGAAGTCTTCAGGAGCTTCGGTGCCGATCTGCCCACGCCGACACTGGTGGTGATCGCCATATCGGACTTCTTCATCGACTATTGGTGGGCCATTTTCGGCGGTACCGGTGCCGCCGTCTATGGCTTCTTCTATTCCTGGAAACGTTCGGAAAAAATGCAAATGGCGTTCGACCGCCTGTTTCTCCGCTTGCCGATTTTCGGCGACATCATTCGCAAGTCCGTGATCGCCCGCTGGACGCGGACGCTGGCCACCATGTTCGCGGCCGGCGTGCCGCTGGTCGAGTCGCTGGAATCGGTCGGCGGCGCTGCCGGGAACCACGTTTACAAGGTCGCCACCAGGCAGATCCAGGGTGAGGTCAGCACCGGTACCAGCCTCACTTCGGCAATGCAGAACACCGCGCTTTTCCCGAACATGGTCAATCAGATGGTGGCCATCGGCGAGGAGTCCGGCGCCCTCGATTCAATGCTCGGCAAGGTTGCCGACTTCTTCGAGGCCGAGGTGGACGACGCGGTGGAAGCACTTTCCAGCCTCATGGAGCCGATCATCATGGTCGTTCTCGGCGTACTGATCGGCGGCATGGTGATTGCCATGTACCTGCCGATCTTCAAACTGGGCGCCGTCGTCGGCTAACCTGGGATCGTGCCCGACCTGTTCCCGGCGGACCTGCCCCCTGCCATGTTCGCGCTGATCTGCGCAGTGCTCGGGCTGCTGGTTGGCAGCTTTCTCAACGTCGTCATTCACCGCTTGCCGATGATGATGGAACGTGACTGGCGCAACCACTGCGCCGAGCTGTGCGGTCAGGCACCACCGCCACACGAACCACTGTCGCTGGCCAGGCCCGGCTCGCGCTGTCCTGCGTGTGGGCACGCGATTACTGCGCTCGAGAACATTCCAGTACTGAGCTGGCTGTTTCTCCATGGCCGCTGTTCGGCGTGCGCGGCACCGATCTCGCCCCGCTACCCACTGGTTGAAGCGACAAGCGGCCTGTTGTCCGCCCTTGCCGCCTTCCATTTCGGCTATGGCTGGGCGGCTGCCGCCGCCATGCTGCTGATATGGAGCCTGATCGCGCTGACCTGCATCGACTTCGATAGCCAGCTGTTGCCCGATGCGATCACGCTGCCACTGCTCTGGGCGGGCCTGCTGTTCAACCTGTTCGGCACCTTTGCCGACCTGCAGTCGGCGGTGATCGGGGCGGTGTGCGGCTATCTTGCCCTGTGGTCGGTGTATTGGGTGTTCAAGCTGACCACCGGTAAGGAGGGCATGGGCTACGGCGACTTCAAGCTGCTCGCCGCTCTCGGTGCCTGGCTCGGCTGGGAGATGCTGCCACTGACCATCCTGCTCTCGTCGCTGCTTGGCGCAGTGGTCGGCATCGCCTTGATCGCCATAGCCAAGCGCGGGCGCAGCGTGCCGATTCCCTTCGGCCCCTACCTGGCCGCCGCGGGCTTACTGGCACTGTTCTGGGGCAAGCCACTTACGCGCGCCTACCTGAGTCTGCTGTAGCTTTCCCGGCCGGAAACAGGGGTCCTTGGCGACGTGCCGGGGACGGGCAAACGACACCTGGGTTCGCGTATAATCGTGCCCTTTCGGGCGCCAGCCTGCGTCTTTTGAGGGTTTGTCATGCCGATTTACGCCTATCGCTGCGAAACTTGCGGTTTCACAAAGGATCACCTGCAAAAACTCAGTGACGCGGCCTTGAGCATCTGCCCCGAATGCGGCCAGGCAACGTATCGAAAACAGGTCACGGCTGCCGGCTTTCAGTTGAAAGGAAGCGGCTGGTACGTGACCGATTTCAAGGGGGGCAACAAAGCCCCGGCAACGGCCACCAAGGGCTCCGAAAGCAAGGATAGCCCAGCTGCCGGCGGTACGGCGAGTTCATCAAGTGCGGCGAACTCGACAGCTTCGGAGAAGTCAGGAACTTCGGCGAGTCCGGACACTGCGTCCACCAGCGCGAAGAGCACGCCGGCGGCCAACGGCAAGGAATGAAGCGCTACTTCATTACCGGACTGCTGATCTGGGTACCGTTGGCCATCACGGCCTGGGTACTGGTGCTGATCGTCGGCACTATGGATCAATCGATGCGCCTGCTGCCGGCGGCGATGCACCCGCGCACGCTCCTCGGCTTCGACATCCCGGGTGCCGGGGCGATCCTGACCCTGCTGATCATCATGATCACCGGCTTGCTGGCGGCCAATTTCATCGGCCAGCGGCTGGTGCTGTGGTGGGAACATCTGCTGGCGCGCATTCCGGTCGTCAATTCGATCTACAACAGCGTCAAGCAGGTTTCCGACACCCTCTTCTCGTCGTCCGGCAACGCTTTTCGCAAGGCGCTGCTGATCGAGTACCCGCGGCGCGGGGCTTGGACGATCGCTTTCCTCACTGGCAAGCCGGGCGCCGATGTGCTCCACCATCTCGACGGTGACTACGTCAGTGTCTACGTTCCGACGACACCGAACCCGACCTCGGGTTTCTTCCTGATGCTGCCGAGGAGCGACGTCATTGAACTGGATATGAGCGTCGATACGGCGCTGAAGTACGTCATCTCGATGGGCGTTGTGGCGCCGCCGCCCAGAAATGCGGCAGCGTCGAAACGGACCGCCGCCGTCACGCCGCCCATCGACCCCACCAAAATCTGATACCAGCCACCCGGAAACAGCATGCGAACTCATTATTGCGGACAAGTCAATTCACAGCTCATCGGCCAGGAGGTAAGGCTTTGCGGCTGGGCGCATCGGCGGCGGGACCACGGCGGCGTCATCTTCGTCGACCTCCGCGACCGCGAGGGCCTGGCCCAGATCGTCTGCGATCCCGATCGTCCGGAAATGTTCGCGGCCGCCGAAGCGGTGCGCAGCGAGTTCTGCCTGCGCGTTACAGGCAAGGTCCGTGCCCGCCCCGAAGGTACGGTGAACCCCAACATCGCCAGCGGCGAAGTCGAGATTCTCTGTCACGCAATGGAGATCCTCAACGCTTCGGCAACCCCGCCGTTCCAGCTTGACGAGGAGAACCTGTCGGAGAGCATTCGCCTTCAGCACCGGGTGATCGACCTGCGCCGGCCGCAGATGCAGAAGAACATGCAGCTGCGCTACCAAACGGCACGCGCCTTCCGCCGCTTCCTCGACGATGCCGGCTTCATGGACATCGAAACGCCGATGCTCACCAAGAGTACGCCGGAAGGCGCGCGCGACTATCTGGTGCCGTCGCGCGTTCATCCGGGGCAGTTCTTCGCCCTGCCGCAGTCGCCACAACTGTTCAAGCAACTGCTGATGGTCGCCGGCTTCGACCGCTACTATCAGATCGTCAAGTGCTTTCGCGACGAGGACCTGCGCGCCGATCGCCAACCGGAATTCACCCAGGTCGATATCGAGACTTCGTTCATGGCCGAAGGCGAAATCGTCACGCTCATGGAGGAGCTGATCCGGGCGGTGTTCCGCGAGGTGATGGCCGTCGAACTGCCCAACCCCTTTCCCCGCCTGAGCTACGGCGAGGCGATGGATCGTTACGGGTCGGACAAGCCGGATCTGCGCGTCAATCTCGAACTCGTCGAAGTCGCCGACGTGCTCAAGGACGTTTCCTTCAAGGTCTTTGCCGGCGTCGCGAATAGCCCGAGCGGCCGCATTGCTGCTTTGCGCGTTCCCGGCGGCGCCACTCTGACGCGTGGCGAGATCGACGCGTACACCCAGTTCGTCGGCATCTATGGTGCTCGCGGCCTGGCCTACATCAAGGTCAACGATGTTACCCAGCTCAACGAAACCGGCCTGCAATCGCCGATCGTCAAGAACCTGCATGAAGTTGCGCTGAAAGCCATCGTCGAGCGCACCGGCGCGCAGTCCGGCGATCTGATTTTCTTCGGTGCCGACAAGAGCAAGGTGGTCAATGACGCCCTCGGCGCTCTGCGCGTCAGGATCGGTCACGAAAAGAACTTCCTCAACGGCAATCCATGGGAACCGGTGTGGATCGTGGACTTCCCGATGTTCGACTTCGACGAAACCGAGCGCCGCTGGACGGCCTGCCACCACCCCTTCACCAGCCCGAAGGACGGCCACCTGGAGCTGCTGCAGAGTGACCCCGGTCGCTGCCTCGCGAAAGCCTACGACCTGGCACTGAACGGTTCCGAGCTGGGTGGCGGCTCGGTGCGTATCCACCAGCCCGAGGTACAGGAAAGCGTCTTCAAGGTACTCGGCATCGGCGACGAGGAGGCGCAGCTCAAGTTCGGCTTCCTGCTCGACGCGCTCAAGTACGGTGCGCCACCGCATGGCGGCCTGGCCTTTGGCCTGGATCGCATCGTCGCCATGATGGCCGGCGCCGAGTCGATCCGCGACGTGATCGCTTTTCCGAAAACGCAGCGCGCGCAGTGCCTGCTCACCGACGCGCCGAACAGCGTCGACGAGAAGCAGTTGCGAGAGCTGCATATCCGCCTGCGCCAGAAAGTCGAAACGCAGGTCGAGGTCGGCAAGGGCTAGCAGCCGTGCTACGCGCCGCCAGCCATTTTCGCCTGCTGCTGGTCGCGGCGCTGCTCGCGCTGCTTGGCCTGCTCGGCCCGAGCGGCGCCACGCAGGCACGCGAAAACGCCCCCCTGGCGAGCATCACTCTGGCCGAGTTGCCCGCCGAAGCGCTGCAAACCTTGCGCCTGATCAAGCAAGGCGGACCATTCCCCTATCCGCACAAGGACGGCAGCAATTTCGGCAATTTCGAAAAGCACCTCCCCTTGCAGCCACGCGCCTACTATCGTGAATACACGGTGCCGACGCCAGGCAGCCGCGACCGCGGTGCGCGGCGCATCGTTGCCGGAGAGGGACGCGGCGGCGATGTCGCCACCTCCGGCGAGTATTACTACACCAGCGACCACTACCGCAGCTTCCGCCGCATACGCGAATAGCCACGACCGACCATGACACAGAAAGACCTGCAAGCTCTGTTGGAGGATTCACGCCAGGCCGGCATCTACCGTCTTCCGCACGGTGATCGTCGGGCCCTGCGCGACGCTGCCGAAGCCGCCGGTTTCGCTTGTTTCGAAGCCGATCTCGGCGACTCGGACCAGATCCACGGGGTACTGACGCGGCTCGGCCGCCAGCTCGGCTTCCCCGAATGGTACGGCGGCAACTTCGACGCGCTGAAGGATTGCCTGAGCGATATCTCGTGGCGCGAAGAGTGCGGTTATCTGCTGATCCTGTCGCGAGCCGAAGCCCTGCAGTTCGCGAACGCGAACGCTTTTCGGACGCTCAACGAAGTCTTCGCCGCGGCAATCGACGAATGGCGTTCGCAGGGTGTTCCGATGTGGGTTTTCTACGACCTCGAGGCCGACGGGTTGGCAACACTTCCGACCTTGGAATGACCGCCTACAAGCGACCGGTATCGGTCCTGGTTGTGGTCCATACCCCCGACCTGCAGGTGCTGTTGCTTGAGCGTGCCTCGCATGCGGGCTACTGGCAGTCGGTCACCGGCAGCCAGGAAGCCGGCGAGGCGCTGGCCGACACGGCGCTGCGTGAGCTTGCCGAAGAGACGGGCATCAGCGCGCCTCCAGGCGACCTGCACGACTGGCAGATGAGCAACCGCTACGAGATTTTTGCCGAGTGGCGACATCGTTACGCGCCGGGAGTCGTGCACAACACCGAGCACGTTTTCTCACTGCAGGTAGCGGCCGGGCAAGCGGTCGTCATTGCTCCCGACGAGCACCTCGACTACTGCTGGCTGCCCTGGCACGAGGCCGCTGAGAAGTGCTTTTCGTGGAGCAACCGCGACGCGCTGCTCATGCTGCCGGAAAGGGTTTCCCTGGCTCAGCGCTGAAGCGCTGCGTCAGGCAGGTCGGGCAAAAACAACTGCCTCCCGCCTCCGGCGCCAACGAAAGCGGCGCCTTCTCCATGCACCAGCAGCTTGCCAGGCCCGCCGCCGCACCACAGACGAAGGACGTGCCGCAAGCGGGGCAGGTACTCGCTTGCGGGTTTTCAGGGACCTTCGGCACGGCGTTCCTCGCTCTCCGGATTCACTCTCATCAGGGGTCTCGCCCTTCGACTGGATCGGCCCCCGCGGCTCATGAACCGATTCTGCGCCCTGCCGTCACCTTGTCAAGCATGAATGTAAATGCACTCTGCTCGACGGAGCTTCAGGCAGAGCGATGCAGGCGAGAAGAAAAACACGAGAAAGGTGTAAGCATCGGCCCGCGTGTGGCGACCAAGCGCTATCAGAGGACATCCGCAGGGCGTCGCCGGCGCTGATGAGTGCAGCGGAAACGAACGCAAGGAGAGGAAATCAGAGATGAATCCGACAGCGAAACCCCTGGCCCTGGCCATCGCACTTGCCGGTGGACTGGCACTGCCGATGGCCGCTGCGCACGCGGCCAACCCCCGTAACCCCTGCGCGCCGAAGTCGCGAACCCCCGTTGCAGCGAAGAACCCGTGCGCTGCCGGCAAGCCGAACGACGCTATTGACCCGAAACTGGTCACCCGCCCGAAGAACTACAGGCCGTACGCGGGCACTGCCGGCGAACTCAAGAAGGAAGGCCAGCGCCTGTGGTCCGACAGCAGCCTGTCGACCAATGGCATGTCCTGCAACACCTGCCATCAGTCGAATGGCGCTTTCCAGGACACTTTTGCGCAGCCCTATCCGCATGCGGTCCAGATGGCCAAAGATCGTGTCGGCATGAAGACCACGCACCTCGACGAAATGGTACAAATCTGCATGGTCGCTCCCATGGCTGCACGACCACTGGCCTGGAGTTCGCGGGAGCTGGCGGCTCTCGGTGCTTACGCGACAGAAATCCAGAAGAACTTCACGCCGGCCAAGGGAAAGACGCACAACCCCTGCGCGGCAAAAAATCCCTGTGCTGTAAAGAAATAGCGGATGTTCCGCTAGATTGTGTAAGAAAAACCACCCAAGGAGACGCCAATGAATACGAATACCCTGAAGCTTGCTCTCGGCACAGCCGCCCTTGCTCTCGCCGTTCCGTTTGCGCACGCGGCCAATCCCTGCGCCGCCAAGAATCCGTGTGCAGCGAAAAACCCCTGCGCAGGAAGATCCGCGGCGACCAAGATGGCCAATCCCTGTGCGGCAAAGGCGGCAAACCCCTGCGCGGCGAAGAACCCGTGCGCAACGAAAAATCCCTGTGCCGCGAAGAATCCTTGCGCGGCGAAGAACCCCTGCGCGGCCAAGAACCCTTGCGCAGCCAAGAAGATGTGAGCATCGCCCGAGCATGTTCACCTCGGCAGTAACCACGGGAAGGGTGCTCTTGGCCCTTCCCGTTTTGCTGTTCGTTCTCAACGCCTGTGACAGAAGCGAGACGGTGCGCTCACCAGCCCTCACAGAACGAACCCCGGTTACCGAATCCGCGCAGGCGATCAGCGCTTTTCTCGAGCGCCACTGGGTGCGTCCACTGCCCGCGCAGGGCAAGGCTCCCGAGCAGTTCAGCGCGCTCGAAGCGTCGCTGATGCCCAGCGATTGCGGTAGCTGCCACACCGAGCAATACCGGGACTGGCAGACAAGTTTGCACGCCCAGGCCATGGGGCCCGGCTTGATGGGGCAGTTGCTGGCCATGGCGCCGACGGCGCGCGACGAACATCAGGATTGCCTCCGCTGCCACGCACCTCTGGCCGAACAGGCCAATGATCTGCTGGCTGAACTCGCGGCGGCCGAACACGCGTCAGCAGACGCGGCGCCTTCACCGGCAACCCCTTCTCTGCACCAGCAGGGGCTCGTCTGTGCCGCTTGTCATGTCCGGGCTCATCAACGTTCCGGACCTCCGCGGCGCGATGGAACGGCACCCGACGCGGTCGAGAGTGCTGCGTTGCCGCACGCCGGCTTCGTCGCCACGGACGCATTCGAAGATTCCCGCTTCTGCTCTGCCTGCCATCAGTTCCAGCCCGACGAATACGCGCTGAACGGCAAGCTGCTGGAGAACACCTACGACGAATGGAAAGTCTCGCGACACGCCCGGGAAGGCCGCAGCTGCCAATCGTGTCACATGCCCGAACGCCGACATCTGTGGCGAGGCATTCACGATCCGGAAATGGTCCGCGCTGCCGTCACCTTTTCAGTGGAAGGCGGCGAGTGGACCAACAATGTCATCCGCGCGGCTCTGAGCGTGCGCAACACCGGCGCTGGCCATTACCTGCCGACCTATGTGACACCCAGGCTGGTCGCCGAGATCGAGCAGCTCGACGGCGACGGCCGCAGTCTGCCGGGGACACGCATCGAACACCTGATTCAACGCCTGGTCCCTCTCGATCTCGGCAGCGAAACCAGCGACACGCGCCTGGCGCCCGACGGCGAGCTGCGCCTGGTCTACGAGCGGCCCGTGCATCGAGCCGCCGTGGCACTTGCCTACCGCTTGCGCGTCGAACCTGACGAGTTCTACGCCCGTTTCTACCGTGCGCTGCTGGCCGACGGCGCGGCAGAAAAAGGTCGGGAGCTCATCGCCCTGGCGCTCAAGCAAGCAGAATCGTCCTCTTTCCTGGCTTTTGAGGAGCGGCGAGTGCTGCCGCAGCGATGAGCCCGCCGACCCCATCGCGGGACGTGCGCAAACACCGTCACACGTGGCTTGCGTCTTTTCACTGGTCCGCGCTTGGCGGCACAACCAGAAACGTTTCTGAGGAGAAATTGCCATGACCATCGCAAACAAGCTCTTAGTAACTCTCGTTCTCGCCGCCCCAGGGCTTGGCGGCAGCGCACTGGCCGCCGGCGGAAACGCCGCGGTCATCGTCGAACTGACGCAGGTCCCCTGCCAGTTCCTGGAGAGCGAGCAGGGCACCAACCACGGCTATCGCAGCACCAAGATCCAGGACTGCGAGGCCATCAATGCCAAGTCTGGCGCCAGCCGCGTGCAAACGGCGAAAACCCTGCAGCTCAAGCCGGGCAAGACGATTTTTCGCGTCACCAACAAGGACGTTCCCTACGAACTCGGCTTCTGGTTGCGTGGCGAAGGGATTGCAGGGCGGGTCACCCTGCCCAGTGTCTCCGGCGGTGGCCTGCTTGCAGGCAAGACGCAGGACTACGTGATCGATCTCCAGCCCGGCGAGTACGTCTATTCGTGCCCGCTGAACCCAACGCCCGACTATCGGCTGGTGGTGCACTGAACCGGCCACGTCTCTGCCTTGCTCGCCGTTCGTCGCAGATCTTGGTATCGATCTATCGCTTGTCTGAGGGTGAACCTTCTCTAGCTTTAGCACTCTCAGACTGTGAGTGCTAAAATACAAGTGATAGCAAGTAAACAGCAAGGAGGAGTGCATCCAAATGACGCAAGCTTTGGCTTTACCAACGATCTCCGCGGTTGGCAGCATCGACGCGTATATCCAGGCGGCCAGACAGGTTCCCATGTTGACCGAAGAGCAGGAGTTCGCTCTGGCGACCCGCTTCCGCGAAGAAAGCGATCTCGACGCTGCGCGGCAGTTGGTTCTTTCGCACCTTCGTCTGGTGATTTCCGTTTCTCGCGGCTATCTGGGTTATGGCCTGCCGCATGCGGATTTGATTCAGGAGGGCAATATCGGGCTGATGAAAGCCGTCAAGCGCTTCGATCCGGGGCGCGGAGTTCGGCTGGTTTCGTTTGCCATCCACTGGATCAAAGCCGAGATCCATGAGTACGTGCTCAAGAACTGGCGAATGGTGAAACTGGCAACGACCAAGGCGCAGCGCAAACTGTTTTTCAACCTGCGCAGCATGAAAGCGAACCGCGACGCTCTCGGCCCGGTTCAGGTTGCCGACATCGCCCAACGCCTGAACGTCAAAGCCGACGAGGTCATGGAAATGGACACGCGCCTGTCAGGACACGACACGGCGTTCGACGCGCAGGCTGACGATGACGAGGCCTTCGTGCCTGCGGCCTATCTCGCCGACCACTCCAGCGAACCGGTGCACGTCCTTGAAGGGCGTGCCCGTGACCGACTGCACAGCGACGGCCTGCAGAATGCCCTGGGCAGTCTCGACCCACGTAGCCGCCGGATTGTCGAAGCGCGCTGGCTGACCGAAGAAAACCCGGCAACCCTGCACGATCTCGCCGGCGAGTTCTCGGTTTCCGCAGAGCGGATTCGGCAGATCGAGGTCAAGGCAATGCAGAAGATGCGCGCCAATCTGGCGCCGCTGGTGGCGAATACCTGAGGGGGCACGCAAAGTCGCGGGTGGAGGTGCCGCCTGCACACAAAAAAAGCCGGCAATGCCGGCTTTTTTCCTGCCCCAAGGCCAAAGTTTCGTCTCTCGTCAGCTGCCCCTTTCCGCCTTGCCTGGCAGAGCCTTTTTCGCGGCTGATGACGGCGCCTTCACCAGGCGGCGCGCCGCGGCGACAACGCTCGCCACGTTGATGGCGAAGAAATCGTAGAGATCGGCCGCCGGCGCCGACTCGCCAAAACGGTCGATTCCGACGACGGCACCGTTGCCGCCGACGTACTTCCACCACAGATCGGGATGCCCGGCCTCGATAGCGACGGCCGGCAGCGACGGCGGCAGCACCTGCTGCCGGTACGCCAGCGGCTGCAGATCGAAACGCCGCGTACACGGCATCGAAACCACGCGCGCGACGATTCCTTCCTCTTCGAGTGCCGCCCGCGCGGCGATGGCGATGTTCAACTCGGAACCGGTGCCGATCAGCAGCACGCTCGTTGCGACGCTGTCCGCGTCGCCGATGACGTAGCCGCCGAGCTTGATGCGGGCGATCTGCGCGGCGCTGCGCGCCAGCGCCGGCAGGTTTTGCCGGGAAAGCAGGAAGCACGAAGGGCCATCGCTTCGTTCTAGGGCAGAAGTCCAGGCGACCGCCGTCTCGACGGCATCGGCCGGGCGCCACACGTCCAGCCCGGGAATAAGGCGCAGGGACGCCGCGTGCTCGATCGGCTGATGCGTCGGGCCGTCCTCGCCGAGGCCGATCGAATCGTGCGTGTAGACCATCAGCTGGCGCAGCTTCATCAGCGCGGCGAGGCGAATTGCGTTCCGTGCGTAATCGGAAAAGACCAGGAAAGTCGCGGTATACGGAATGAAGCCGCCGTGCAGCGCGATGCCGTTGGCGATCGCCGTCATGCCGAACTCGCGCACCCCATAGTTGATGTAGTTGCCGGCCTGTTCGCGGTTGGCCGGGCGCGTGCCGCTCCAGTTGGTCAGATTCGACCCGGTCAGGTCGGCCGAGCCACCGAGCAGCTCCGGCAGCACAGGGGCCAGCGCTTCGATGACATTCTGCGAAGCCTTGCGCGTGGCGACGGCGCCAGCCGGTGTTGCGCACTGTTTGAGCAACGCGGCGACGTGCCGGCTCCAGTCGGCAGGTAACTCGCCCTGCATGCGACGGGCAAACTCGGCGGCCAGCTCCGGGTAGGCGACACGATACGCGGCAAAGCGCAGCTTCCAGTCATTCTCGGCGTCGGCTCCAGAAACGCGCGCGTCCCAGCCAGAACGAACATCAGGAGGGATTTCGAAAGGGGCAAACGGCCATTCGAGCAGGCGGCGCGTGTCGGCAATCTCGGCCGCACCCAGCGGCGCCCCGTGCACCTCATGCGTACCGCCCTTGTTCGGCGAGCCAAAACCGATCATGGTCTTGCAGCAGATCAGCGTCGGCCGCCCGGTCTGGGTCCTGGCAATACGAATCGCTGCCTCGATCGAATCGGCGTCGTGGCCGTCGCAATGGGCTACCACCCGCCAGCCGTAGGCCTCGAAACGCTGCGGCGTGTCGTCGGCGAACCACGGCTGTACGCGCCCGTCGATGGAAATGTCGTTGTCGTCGTAGAAAACGATCAACTTCGACAGCGACAGGCGCCCGGCCAAGGAACAGGCTTCGTGCGAAACGCCTTCCATCAAGCAGCCGTCGCCAATGAAGGCATAGGTGTAGTGGTCGACGATCTTGTGCGCCGGGCGGTTGAAGGTCTCGCCCATCAGGCGCTCGGCGAGCGCCATGCCGACGGCGTTGGCCAGCCCCTGCCCGAGTGGTCCGGTGGTCGTTTCGACCCCGGTGGTGATCCCGAACTCGGGGTGACCGGGCGTCTTCGAGTGCAGCTGTCGAAAGCGCTGCAGCTCCTCGATCGGCAGGTCGTAGCCGCTGAGATGCAGCAGCGCGTAGAGGAGCATCGAGCCATGCCCGTTGGAGAGCACGAAACGGTCGCGGTCGGCCCAGCACGGATTGGCCGGATTGTGCTTCAGGTGATGACGCCAGAGGACCTCGGCGATGTCGGCCATGCCCATCGGCATCCCGGGATGACCGGAGTTCGCCGCCTGCACGGCGTCAATGGCGAGAAAGCGCAGGGCGTTGGCGCAGCGGCGGCGTAGCTTGCGGGATGCGGTGGGCACGGAAATCTCCTTCCCTCAGGGTAGGGCAACTGTCGTCGACCAGTGCGTGGCGATGGCGTTCAGCGCGTACGGCGCTTCTTGTCCATCAACTGCATGATCATCGGCGTAAAAATGATCTGCATCGCCAGACCCATCTTGCCGCCTGGGCAGACGATGATGTTCGGGCGCGACATGAACGAACCATGCAGCATGCTCAGCAGATAAGGGAAGTCAATGCCATGAGGATTGGCGAAACGGATCACCAGCATGCTTTCGTCAGCCTGCGGGATATCCTGGGCAATGAACGGATTCGAGGTGTCGACCGTTGGCACGCGCTGGAAATTGACGTGCGTCCTGGAAAACTGCGGGCAGATGTAGTTGATGTACTCAGGCATCCGTCGCAGGATGGTATCGACCACCGCTTCGGTTGAGTAACCGCGCTGCGCCTTGTCGCGATGCAGCTTCTGGATCCATTCGAGGTTGATGATCGGGACGACACCGACGCACAGGTCGACATGGCGCCCGACGTCAACGGTTTCGGTACGCGCCGCGCCGTGCAGACCTTCGTAGAACAGGAGGTCGGTCCCTGCAGGGAGGTCAGCCCAGGGAGTGAAAGTTCCCGGTGGAGAAGCGTAAAGCTCGGCTTCAAGATCGTCATGCACATAGTGGCGACTCTTGCCACCACCGCTCGCGCCGTACGTTCGGAACAAGGCTTCGAGTTCGGCGAACAAATTGGCTTCGGGTCCGAAGTGACTGAACTGGTGGTCACCGGCAAGCGCCTTCTCGGCCATCTTCTCGCGCATCTCCAGGCGATCGTAACGATGAAAACTGTCGCCCTCGATAATCGCGGCGTTGAGGTTCTCGCGCCGAAAGATGTGCTGGAAGGCCTTGGTCACCGACGTGGTTCCGGCGCCCGAGGAACCGGTAATCGCGATGACCGGGTTCTTGATCGACATTGGAAATTCCTCCTGTAACTGAAGTTGAACGGTGTCCGCGCGGCTGCCCGATACCGGGCTCAATCGTCCCGGAACAGGGTACGCGTCGAGAACAACGGCGAACTGAAGGGCTGATCCTCACCGGTCTCGTGCTCGCGATGGTAGCGTTCGATTCGTTCGACCTCGTCACGCGAACCGAGAATCACCGGTACCCTCTCGTGCAGGCTGGTCGGTTGCACGTCGAGAATGCGCTGGCTGCCGGTTGACGCCAGGCCACCCGCCTGGGCGACGATCATGGCCATCGGGTTCGCTTCGTACATCAGGCGCAAGCGACCGGGCCTGGACAGATCCTTGCTGTCGCGCGGGTACATGAAAACGCCGCCGCGCATCAGGATGCGATGAACTTCGGCAACCATCGACGCCACCCAGCGCATATTGAAGTCCTTGCCGCGAACGCCGCTCTGCCCGGCCAGACACTCGCTGACGTAGCGCTGCACAGGCGGCTCCCAGAAGCGCTCGTTGGAAGCGTTGATGGCAAACTCACGCGTTTCCGGCGCGATCACCAGGTTCGGGTGGGTGAGTAGGAATTCGCCTATGTTGCGATCGAGCGTAAAACCATGCGTTCCGTTGCCGACGCTCAGTACGAGCATTGTCGATGGTCCGTAGAGCGCGTAGCCGGCGGCAACCTGCTGCGCGCCCGGTTGCAGAAAATCGACCGCCGTCGGCGCCCCGCCACTACAATTCTCGGGGCAGCGCAGGACCGAAAAGATGCTCCCCACCGACAGGTTGACGTCGATATTCGATGAACCGTCGAGCGGGTCGAAAACCAGCAGATAGCGGCCGCGGGGGTTTTCGGAGGGAATCGGAAAAATATCCTCCATCTCCTCGGAGGCCATCGCCGCCAGGTGACCACCCCACTCGCAGTGGCGGAGGAAGGCCTGGTTAGCGAGGACGTCGAGCTTCTTCTGCCCTTCGCCCTGGACGTTTTCGCTGCCGGCATCACCCAGCAGATCGGCCAGAGAACCACGCGAGACGCCCTGGGCAATGGCCTTGCAGGAACGAACAATGTCGCTCATGAGCATTGAAAAATCACCGACCAGCGACGGATTGCGGCGCTGCTCTTCGATCAGGAACTTGTTGACATTGGTACGTCCGCATAGCATGGCGGTACTCCGGAAGATGAAATCTTGGCTGGTCGATCAGCGATGCCCCGATTCTAGCCGCCTGATAGAAAAACTCTAGTTAAAGCTATTGTCTATTTTATTTAATGAAAACTAACCGATGAGAAACGCGACTATCCGTCAGCTGCAGATTTTTTCGGTCGCCGCCAGCCATCTCTCGTTTGCGCGGGCGGCCGAGAGTCTGCATCTGACGCACGCGGCCATCTCGCTGCAGATCAAGCAGCTGGAGGAAGTCTGTGGAACCCTGCTCTTCGAGCGCATCGGCAAGCGCGTCTTTCTGACCGAAGCGGGGGAGATCCTGCTCGAACACGCGCGCCAGATCCTGCAATCGCTGAAAGAGGCCGACGAAGCGCTACTGGCGCTGAAAGGTCTGAAAGGCGGACGCATCGCCATCGCCGTTGCCAGTACGGCCGAGTATTTCGCGCCGGGGCTGCTGGCACAGTTTCGCAAGACGCACGCCGACGTACGTATCCGCCTGCTCATCGACAACCGCGACACGGTCTTTCGCCTGCTCGCCAGCAACGAGGTGGACCTGGCGATCATGGGCCGGCCGCCGCCGGCCCTCGACGCCACGGCGGTGGCCTTCGCGCCGCACCCGCTGGTGATCGTCGCCGCTGCCGACCATCCCCTGACCCGGCGGCCAAGCGTCGCCGTCGAAGACCTGGCCAGTGAAATGCTGATCGTTCGCGAGACGGGATCAGGCACACGCTCGGCGATGGAAGAGTTCTTCCAGGAGCGCTCGATCAAGCCGCGCATCGGCATGGAGATGGGCAGCAACGAAGCCATCAAGCAGGCGGTCGTCGCCGGACTGGGGATCAGCTTCCTCTCCCAGCACACGCTCGGACTCGAACTCAGCGCCGGGCGGCTGAGCGTCCTGAAGGTCGAGGGAACGCCGGTGATGCGCCGCTGGCACATCGTCCGCCACAAGAGCAAGCACCTGACGCCAGCGCTGGCCGCCTTCTGGGATTTCGTGCTGGAATTCGCGCCAGCCTACCTGCGCAAGCGGGTCTGACGATTCGGTCGCCAAGGCGAGCCGACACGCGCGACCAGCTCGGCGGCGGCATGGATCAGGCAAAGCCGGTGCGCGTGGTGGCTGCCGGTATCGGCAAGCGAGACGGCTGCAGGCGACGCAGCGGGAAAACGATCCTGGCAATACAGCCGCACGCCGCTTCTCCACCCGCGTCGCCGGTCTTCGGACGCAGGCTGGCTGCAGCCTGATGGACCTCGGCAATTTCGCGAACGATGGCCAGGCCCAGGCCGCTTCCCTCGCCATCGCTGCCGTCGGCCCGATAAAAGCGGTCGAAGACCTTGTGTGAATCGTCGTCGGAAATACCGCTGCCACTGTCTTCGATCTCGAGCAGGGCAAAATCGCCCTGCCCGAACACCCGCGCCGTGACCCGCCCTCCGGCGGGCGTATAGCGCAGGGCATTGTCGAGCAGGTTGTTGATCATCTCGCGCAAGAGAAAGGCGTTGCCGACAATCGGCACCGGGCCGGCCGGTTCGTAACCCAGATCGATGCGCTTCTCGAGCGCCTGCACGACCCAGGTTTCGACGATTTCGCGCAGCAACTGCTCAAGGTCGAGTGGCACCAGCGTTTGCTGCGAATGCCCGCTCGCCTCGGCCCGCGCCAGCGCCAGCAACTGGTCGACCAGGTGCGAGGCGCGATCGACGCCGGTGAGAATCTGCCTCAGCGCGTGCCGCAACTCGGCCGGGTCACGCTCACCCATGGCCAGCTGCGCTTGCGTCTTCAGGCCGGTCAGCGGCGTTCGCATCTGGTGTGCGGCGTTGGCGATGAACCGGCGCTGTGCTTCGACGTTGTTCTGCATTCGCGCCAGCATCGAATTGAAAGCTTCGGTCAGCGGTCGCAGCTCCTCGGGGACGCGACTCAGCGAAATCGGCGAGAGGTCTGCTTCGCGACGCGCTTCGATACGGTTACGCAAGCGGGTCAACGGACGCAGTCCCTGCGACAGCCCGAACCAGACGAGCACGACCGCCAAAGGGATGATCACGAACTGCGGCAGGATCACGCTGGCAATGATCTTGTTCGCCAGCTGGGAACGCTTCTCAGTCGTTTCGCCGACCTCAATCAGAACGCGATGGGTCGGCGAGCCCGGGCTGGCGAAGACATAGGTATAAGCGACGCGCAACGTCTGGCCGCGGTACTCGTCATCACGGAAATGAACCTCGCCCGACTCGACGCTCCCCAGGCCGGCAGGCAAGGGCGGCACCGGCAGTTCGGGATCTCCGACAACCAGGGTGCCGTCAGCGTCAATGAGGTGAAAATAGACGTTGTCGATCTCGTCGGAACGCAGAAAAAGCTGCGCCAGGCCGGGCATCGCCAGCTGCGGACGCCCGTCGGCGAAGGTAATCTGGCGCGATATCGCCGCCACATGTTCGCGCAGCGACTGATCATAGGGGAAGCTGGCAACGCTGTTGGCGAAGTAATGGGTGAAAGCGATGCTGATCGGCCACACGAAGAGGAGCGGTGCAAGCATCCAGTCCAGGATCTCGCCGAACAGCGAGCGCTGGACGTCAGGGTCTCGTTTCTTCCGCAGGTTTCTCAAGATAGTATCCGAGGCCGCGCACGGTCGTGATATTGACACCCGTCGCTTCGAGCTTCTTGCGCAAGCGATGGATATAGACCTCGATCGCATTGTGGCTCACTTCCTCGCCCCAGCCACAGAGATGATCGACCAGCTGGTCCTTGCTCACCAGCCGTTTGGTACGCGAGAGGAGAATCTCCAGCAGGCCGAGCTCGCGCGCGGAAAGGTCGAGCATCTCGCCATCGACCATCGCGCAGCGGTCGGTCTGGTCAAAGGTCAGCAAGCCACACTGGATGAGACGTGCCGTCCCCGAAGAGCGACGGCTCAGCGCACGCACACGCGCCTCCAGCTCCGGCAGTTCGAACGGCTTGGCCATGTAGTCGTCGGCACCCAGGTCAAGCCCCTTGACGCGGTCGTCAATGCCGTCAAGCGCGGTCAGGATCAATACCGGGGTGCTCGACTTGCGGGCACGCAGCCGCCGCAGCACGTCCAGCCCGGGCAACTTTGGCAGGCCCAGATCGAGAATCACCAGATCGTAGACGTTGGTCATCAAAGCCGTATCGGCGTCGATTCCCGTATAGGCGCAGTCGACTGCGTAGCCCGCCTTGCGCAGCGAGCGGCTAAGGCCATCGGCAATGATTCGGTCGTCTTCAGCAAGAAGGATGCGCATCGATCTCGGTTCGTTGCCTGGCGTACGTAAGCTGCCTGTAAGCCCCCGCTTTTAGGCTACGCACGCTGTTCTCCATTTCATGGTCTTCGGAGTTCTGGTTGCGACCGGAACTTGGGGAGTGTCCGGGTACCGCCCTGGGCACTCCCCACCATTTTTTGCCGACCCTGCCGCGGCGCCGAAACCAACGTCATGCTACGGGACGGGCGGCCGCCGGGGACACGATGGCCCCGCTTTCCGTGCGAGTGTAACAAAAAACCCTCGCCTGTCGTGGCCTTCCGAAAGTCATGCCGACGTCTTGACGAATCGCCGACGGCCTCGCCTATTCGCCTGCGATTCAGGCCTTGCCGCGCTTGAGCCAGGTTTCTGCCAGGCGTACCCAGTAACTGATGCCGAGCGGCAGGATTTCGTCGTTGAAGTCGTAGTGGGGATTGTGCAGGGTGCAGCCGCCGCTGCCAGGACCGTTGCCCAGCCAGACGTAACAACCCGGCTTCTCAGCCAGCATGTAGGCGAAGTCTTCGGCGCCCATCGACGGCAGCTCATCGACCCGCAGCTTGTCGGCGCCGAGCAAATCCCTGACCACCTGACGACAGACTTCGCTTTCCGCAGCGCTATTGACCGTTGCCGGATAGCGGTGGTCGAAGCGCACCGAGATCTGCGCACCAAAGGCGCTGGCCATGCCGGTGCACAGGCGCTCGACGGCGCGCTCGACCAGCACCTGTGTTTCGCCATTGAAGCTGCGGATCGTGCCACGCAGGACGGCATCGTCGGGAATGATGTTCCACGCCTCACCGCCGTGCATCTGAGTGACGCTGACGACAGCCGACTCGCAAGGGTGGACGTTGCGCGCCACGACGGTCTGCAAGGCGAGCACCAGCTGGCTGCTGACGACCAGCGTGTCGACACCCTGATGCGGCATCGCGGCATGGCAACCGTGCCCACGCACCCAGATCTCGAAGGCGCACGTCCCGGCCATCACCGGCCCCGGCATCACCGCCATTTCGCCAACCGGGATTCCGGGCCAGTTGTGCAGGCCAAACACGGCGTCCATCGGAAACTTCTCGAACAGGCCGTCGGCAATCATCACCGCAGCCCCTCCCTCCGACTCCTCGGCAGGCTGGAAGATGAAATGCACGCTGCCGTCAAAATCGAGCTCGTCGACGTGCCCGGCCATGTAGCGCGCGGCGCCGAGCAGCATCGCTGTATGGCCGTCGTGACCACAGGCGTGCATCAGGCCTGCGGCGGTCGAGCGGTGCGAAAAGTCGTTCTTCTCGAGCAGCGGCAGCGCATCCATGTCGGCGCGCAGGCCAATCGCCCGCCCGCTGCTGCCTTTGCGCAGCGTCGCCACGACGCCCGTCTGCGCCAGCCCACGATGAACCTGCAGGCCGTAGCTGCTCAGCTCGCGCGCGACCAGATCGGCGGTGCGCAACTCATTGAAAGCAAGCTCCGGGTGCGCGTGAATGTCGCGCCGGATGGCCGCCAGCTCGTCGACAAAGGGAATATCAAAAAGACTCATGAGCCTGACCAGAAAAATTGGAAAATCGAGTGTATGCCAGACTGGCTTGCTCGTGGCGGCGCGCACCGTTATCCTTGCTCACATGCATCTCGTTCTCATTAGCGGCCTCTCCGGTTCCGGCAAATCGATCGCCCTCAAAGTGCTGGAGGACGCTGACTACTACTGTGTGGACAACCTTCCCTCCCAGTTGTTGCCGCAACTGGTCGCGCAACTCGATGCGCAGGGCTATCACAAGGTCGGCGTGGTGATCGATAGTCGCGGCGGCGACAGCGTCGCCAAGCTCCCGCCACAGCTCGACGCCCTGCGCGCCAGGGATCTCGAACTGCAACTGCTGTTTCTCGACGCGCAGGACGACACGCTGATCAAGCGCTACTCGGAAACGCGGCGCCGGCACCCGCTGGCCAGCGATCGGCTGACCCTCACCGAAGCCATTGCCGAGGAACGTGTGCACCTGGCCGGCCTGTCCGCCATCGCGCACCACATGGATACCAGTGTCCTCAAGCCCAGCTCGCTGCGCGAGTGGGTGCGCCAGTTTGTCGCCACCGACGACGACGCCGATCCCCGCCACGGCCTGGCGCTGCTGTTCGAATCCTTTGGCTTCAAGAACGGCATTCCGCTTGACGCCGATCTGGTATTCGACGTCCGTTGCCTGCCCAATCCCTACTACGAAGTCAACCTGCGCGCGCTGACCGGCCGTGACTTGCAGGTCGTTTCCTTTCTCGAAGCCGAACCCGAAGTCCTGCGAATGCGCAACGACATTGCCGGCTTCGTTCGTGCCTGGCTACCAGCGTACGTTCGCGACAGTCGCAATTACCTGACCGTGGCCATCGGCTGCACCGGCGGGCAGCACCGCTCGGTGTACCTCGCCGAGCGGTTGGGACGTGAATTCCGCAGCAGTGCCCGGGTACTGGTTCGGCACCGTGAATTGGCGCCGCCGCCGATGGCCGCTCTCGACATCCCGTAATGCTCTGGCTCGGGCTGTTCAAGCCCGGCGACTGGCTGATCGTGGCGCTGGGCCTGGCCCTCTGCGCCACCGCTTTCCCGCTCGCCTGGCAGGCCGGCGCTGCTGAAAAAGCGATCGTCCGGCGTGGCGGCGAAGTCTTCTCGGCGCTCGACCTGTCGCGCAATCGCCGCATTGATGTCCCAGGCCCCTTGGGCGTCACGACGGTGGTCGTCGAGCAGCGTCGTGTGCGCATCGCTGCGGATCCTGGCCCACGCCAGTACTGCGTGCGCCAGGGCTGGCTATCGCGGCCCGGAGAGATCGCCATCTGCGCTCCGAACCAGGTCAGTGTCGAAGTGCAGGGAAGCAGGCAGCCTTACGATTCGCTGTCCTACTGAATGCGGAGCGCCATGGCCGTTCCTGTGTGACGAATGCCCTGGTTTTGCAGACAGCGATCCGCGTTATAATGGCAAGCCTAATCCGAGGGGCGCTGCAGGGCTGTCGTTCGACAGTTTCAGGCTCGGATTTCTCAAACGGCGCTCATCCAACCAACCCATGCCGGGCATGGGAAGCGGGGTGGGCCCAGGCTGAAGTCCTTCAGTAAGGCACGCTCCGGCTTCCTTGCCCGTCAAAGTTCCGAAGGAGCCACCTGTGCTGGACGCTTTTAGCAAGACCCAAGACTACGTCATTGCCGACCTCGGCCTCGCCGACTGGGGCCGCAAGGAAATACGCATCGCCGAAACCGAAATGCCTGGCCTGATGGCGATTCGCGAAGAATTCGCCGCCGCCAAGACGCTGCAGGGTGCCCGCATCACCGGTTCGCTGCACATGACCATTCAGACCGCCGTACTGATCGAAACGCTGACCGCCCTCGGCGCCGAAGTGCGCTGGGCGTCGTGCAACATCTTCTCGACCCAGGACCATGCCGCCGCCGCCATCGCCGCATCCGGCGTACCGGTATTCGCCGTCAAGGGCGAATCGCTGACCGATTACTGGGACTACACGCACCGTATCTTCGAGTGGCCCGACGGCGGTTTCAGCAACATGATCCTCGACGATGGCGGCGACGCGACGCTGCTCCTGCACCTCGGCGCCAGAGCCGAAAAGGACCTCTCGGTGCTCGCCAAGCCGACTTCCGAAGAAGAGACCATTCTCTTCGCGGCAATCAAGGCCAAGCTGGCCAGCGATCCTGCCTGGTACTCGGTCCGCCTGGCGGCGGTCAAGGGGGTCACCGAAGAAACCACCACCGGTGTGCATCGTCTTTACCAGATGCACGCCAAGGGTGAGCTGCGCTTCCCGGCGATCAACGTCAATGATTCGGTCACCAAATCGAAGTTCGACAATCTCTACGGCTGCCGCGAATCGCTGGTCGACGGCATCAAGCGCGCCACTGACGTGATGATCGCCGGCAAGATTGCCCTGATTGCCGGCTACGGCGACGTCGGCAAGGGCTCCGCCCAGGCCATGCGCGCCCTCTCGGCGCAGGTCTGGGTGACCGAGATCGACCCGATCTGTGCGCTGCAGGCAGCCATGGAAGGCTTCCGGGTAGTGACCATGGACTACGCTGCCGACAAGGCCGACATCTTCGTCACCTGCACCGGCAACTATCACGTCATCGACCATGGGCACATGGCCAGGATGAAGAATCAGGCCATCGTCTGCAACATCGGGCACTTCGACAACGAAATCGACGTCGCCTCGGTCGAGGGTTACGACTGGGAAGAGATCAAGCCACAGGTCGACCATGTCATCTTTCCCGACGGCAAGCGCATCATCCTGCTGGCCAAGGGTCGCCTGGTCAACCTTGGCTGCGGCACCGGCCACCCCTCGTACGTGATGAGTTCGTCGTTCGCCAACCAGACCATCGCCCAGATCGAGCTGTTCACGCGTACCGCCGATTATCCGGTCGGCGTCTATACGCTGCCCAAGCATCTCGACGAAAAGGTCGCCCGCCTGCAGCTCAAGACGCTGAACGCGCAGCTCAGCGAATTGAGCGATGCGCAAGCCGCGTACATCGGTGTCGCCAAGAATGGTCCCTACAAACCGGACCACTACCGCTACTGATGCCCGCTACCAACAGGGGCGATCGTCATGCGACTGATCCTGCTCTGGCTGCTCAACGCCTGCGCGCTGCTTGCCGTCGCCTATCTGATGCCCGCGTCGATACAGCTGGCATCGTTTGCGGCGGCACTGATCGCCGCCTTGTTACTGGGGCTGGTGAACACCGTCTTGCGGCCCCTGTTGGTTCTGCTCACCCTCCCGGTCACGCTGCTGACCTTCGGCCTCTTCCTGTTCGTGGTCAACGGCCTGATGTTCTGGCTGGCCGGTTCACTGCTCGAAGGCTTCGTCGTCAACGGCTTCTGGCCGGGCGTCTTCGGAGCGCTGCTGTACAGCATCATCGCGTCGCTACTTTCCTCCCTGTTGGCTGCCCGCAAGGGCAAGTGATGGTCTCCCCATGACACAGCACAAGCGTACTTTTAGCCTCGAACTTTTCCCCCCGCAAACGCCCGAAGGCGCCGAGAAGCTGCGCGCCGCGCGTGCCCGCATGGCCGCGCTCAAGCCCCGCTTCTTCTCGGTCACTTTCGGCGCTGGTGGCTCGACCCGCGACCGGACGCTCGAAACGGTGCTCGACATCCAGGGCGAAGGCCACCAGGCAGCGCCGCACCTGTCGTGCATCGGCTCGACGCGCGAAAGCATTCGCAGCATCCTTGAACAGTACCGCGCGAACGGCATCCGCCATCTCGTCGCCTTGCGCGGCGACCTCCCGTCGGGGATGGCCAGGCCCGGCACTTTTCGCTACGCCAACGAGCTGGTCGAATTCATCCGCGCCGAAACCGGCGACTGGTTTCATATCGAAGTCGCCGCCTACCCCGAATACCACCCGCAGGCAAAAAGCCCGCGCGACGACCTCGTGAACTTCAAGCGCAAGCTCGACGCCGGAGCCAACTCGGCGATCACCCAGTACTTCTACAACTTCGACGCCTACGCGCACTTCATCGACGATTGCCAGGCAATCGGCATCGACGTGCCGATCGTCCCCGGCATAATGCCGATCGCCAGCTACAGCAGCCTGGCACGCTTCTCCGACACCTGCGGTGCGGAAATACCGCGCTGGATCAGGAAGAAGCTGGAAAGCTACGGCGACGATAGCGCGTCCATCCGTGCCTTCGGCCTCGACGTGGTCAGCGGGCTTTGCCAACAACTGCTGGCCAACGACGCACCGGGCCTGCACTTTTACACCCTCAACCAGGACGCCCTGACCACCCAGCTGTGGCAGCGCCTCCACCTTTCATAGGTTTCTCAAGATGGCTGCACGCGAGCTACCCGTAGTTGTCCGCTATGCTCTCGAACTCTTCGCTCCGCTCGGCACGCTGCGCGTCAAGGCAATGTTCGGCGGCTGGGGCTTTTATTGCGACGATCTGTTCTTTGCGATCGTCGCCGACGACGTCCTTTACCTCAAGGCGGATGCGCAGAGCGCCGCCACCTTCGAAGCGGTCGGCGGCAGGCCTTTTAGCGTCCTGCGCAAGGACGGCCGCAACGACACCATGAATTACTGGACGGTGCCCGAAGAGGCGATGGAGAGCGGCGAGGAAATGTTGCCCTGGGCACGTGCCGCACTGGCCGCGGCGGCGCGCAGTCGCAAGCCAGCCAAGTAGCACGCCCGCGACAGACACCGGCCGCGCCGAGCGCGAGCGAACGCCGCCCCGCGCAGGCACTCGGCGAAAGAGCAGATTTCAGGCTAGAATTGCGCGCGTCGCGCCGTCTCGCCGGCTGCACGAGGACGCGCGCACCCTGCCTGGACTCCCGGCGAACGCGCCAGCCCGCAGCAGACCCGCCCGACGAGGATGCATGAAGGACTACTACGCAGTACTGGGCGTGACCAGTGAGACGTCTATCGAAGGCGTCAAGCAGGCCTATCGCAAGAAGACGCTGCAGCTCCACCCTGACCGCAATACCGCATCTGACGCAGCGGACAGATTCCGCGACGTTCAGGAAGCCTACGAGACGCTTTCCGACGCCACCCGGCGACACGACTACGAAGAGAACCGGCGCCGCAACCTTCTCGAGAAGCCGCTTGAAACGGCGCGGGAGATCTGGAAGAACTACCTGGAAGGAGTATTGCAGTGAGGCTGTCGCCATTTTTTGAAGAGCTCAGCTCGGCCTACGAGGCCGAGCTCGACGACCTGTTGACCGACTCGGCGGGACACGATGTCCTCGCTCAGCGGCTGCGCCTGAAGCGCAGCCAGCTTCCCGATCTGCTGCCGATGATCGAATGCAACCCGGAAATGCTGGCCGTCGCGTTTCATGGCGGAATGGATTTTCTCAGCCCGGAAGTGATGCGCGAACTGGTGGCGCAGGACCCTGAAGACCTGCCCTCGTGGGACGTTCTGGGGGAAGAATCGGTTCGCCTGCAACCCTGGGCTGCGGAACTGGCCAAGATCGTCCTCTCCGACCCGAACGGTGAGCAGTTCCTGGTCGTCACGGCGTGTCTGGAGTACCTGCGGGCAAGCAGCAAGGGGCCATCGGAGCCAGGCGTTCGGCGGCGCGACGACTATGGCGGCTACGACGACGAACGGACCGACGCTGACGTCGAGCCCGACAACGACGTCGATCTCGAAGAAGCGGGCGCTGACTGGCTTGCCGAACAGGGCTTTGACCGCAAAGATCGAACTTCGGGAGATAACTGATGAGTCATCCGGTGCTCGTACGCGCAGAGAAGCTGATCCGGGTCGGCGATATCGTCGGCGCCGAGGCGGCGCTGGCGTCGTTGGTCGACAGTGACGGCGACGGCGCACTGGTCGTCGCGCTTGACGATTTTGCCGCCAAGGACCTGTTGGCAATCCTCCGCGACTTCGATTCCTCGAAGGAATCGGTGGTCAGCCTGCTGGTCCTGCCGGAACAGTTCGCGCGCGCCATCGTCCTCGAACGTCGCTATGGCGACGCCAGCCACGAACGCCTGCGGGCGATCATCAACTCGGTCATTTTCCGCGCCGACAGTGATCCCGGAGAGTTCATCGAGGCGATCGGGGCAGTCGACGGCGGCTGTGACGCGCTCGCCGATTATCTCTGCGACCGTGGCGAAATCGTCGAGCACTTCTTCAAGACCGGCACCTTCGGCTTCTTCGACGACATCGATGAAGCAGCCGCCGACCTGAACGACGACGAACGTCTCGACGAACTGTCGGATCCGGAGGCCAATCGCCCCTTCCTCAGCCATAGCGAAGTCAGCGATCAGGACTGGATGGAGCTGACCTGGCTACTGCGTTACGAACATCCCGAGATCTTCCGCGATGTCCTGCTCATCCTGCGCGCACGCGCGCGTGCCGAAGAACCGCAGTTGGCCAGCGACGAGACGGCAAGTCGCGCCAACGAACAGCGCAGACCCCCCGGCGAGCCCGAGGAAGAATCCGCGTTGTAGACCGGCAAATCGTCACACCCGCCAAACCCACCCGCTGACTGCCCATGCCCGATGACCGTCGCCAGATCGCCGTTTTCGACGATCGCCCGTTTTTCGAACGCGCACTCGCCTTCGGCGTGCGCGCCGGCATCCTGGATGGGGAGAAGCTTGCCGCCATTGGCGACGAGGGGCCGAAGGGAATGGTGCAGATCGCCGAGTATTTCGGCACCCAGTATCTGCGCCCGAACATCGACGAGGCACGCGAACGAATCGTCAATCTGGTCAGCCTGTTCCTCGAGGAACAAAGCGGTGGCGACCTCGAAAAGGCGGCACGATCACTGCGTGACGGCAGCTTCCTGTCGCATTCGCGGGGCGGCTCGGAAATGCTGAAAAGCCTCTGGGCGATGCCTGAGGACGCATCGTTCGGAATCATGGTCAAGCAATCGCAGAAGACGTTTCTCGCCGACTGGTCACTGCGCAGCAGTGCCGACTATCGCCAGGCACGCGCCGAACGGCAAGACTACCAGCAGACGATCGACGCGGCGCTGTGGTTTGCCGAAAGGCTCGGCGCCCCGGCCAGCGAGATTTCCACCGTCGCCAGCGAGTCGATCATCCGCAGCGCAATCCTCGTCCATCTCGCCGGCAGCACGACAAGCTCACTGCCCAACGCCTCTGAGTTCGTTGACCTGCTGGCAAGGCTGCGCAAAAACGGCGTGCCTGGCAGGGGGAAAAAGAGCCTCGCGGCGCTCTTCAAGGCGCTGCCGCAAGCCCATCACGCGGTCGCGCGCAAGGAATTGCAGAAGGTCGAGAACGACGATCTGCCGAGGATCCTCGACGCCTCGCGGGCGATGAACACGATCATTCCCGAGCTTGAGCCGCATTATTTTCTACGCGATTTTGGCCTCGAGGAGGCCAGCCAGTTCAGTGCTGGAGTGTCGCAGGACTGGCAGAAGATTACCGCTGGCAAGGTCGACGACAACTCCCTGCTGACGATTTTCCTTTGTCTCGCCGTCGATACGCCACCCCGGCCGGCACTGAGCAAAGCCGCTGCCCGCACGCTGATTGGCAAGATCCGGAGCAAGGGCCTGCAACGCCAACCAGCGCTGGCATTCATCCGCGCTTTTGCGCCCTACGCCATGCAGGATGACCTCGAAACCCTCTGGAAAACGGTCTTTCCGGAGCTCGAGGAGGCGCTCGTCGACCCCGCCGACGCTTCCGGCAACCAGGCGCTCGCCTACCTGAAGGAAAACTGCAGCATCCGCTAATCGCGTGGGCGCAGCGAACCGGCGATCGCCCGATCGCTCGGTCCACGCCGCGAGACCAGCCACACCCCGGCCAGTACCAGTCCGGCACCGGCCAGCTGGATCAGGGAAAGCGGCTCGCCGAGCAGCAGCCAGGCAAAGGCGATGGTCAGCATCGGGCCGAGGGTCCCGATCATCACCGCCTGGGTCGCGCCAATGCGGCGGATCGCCGCTGATTGCAGGAAAACCGGCAGCACCGTCGAAAACAGAGCCATCGCCGCCGCGTAGGCGTAGACCGGCACGGGCTGCAGCAAGGCCGACAACGGCTGCGTGACGAGCAGGTGCAGCTCGGTGGCCAGTACCGACACCAGCATCGCCAATGCCGTGAAGCGCACCGAACCGAGGCGCTGGATCATGCTGCCGCTGCCCGCCAGGTAGAAGGCATAGGCCAGCGACGAGGCGAAGACGAAAAGCGAGCCGATGAGTAGCGACCGCGCCTCACCCGAGAATTCGAGGTCATGGAAGAAGACCAGGCCAATTCCCGCATACGACAGCAGCAGCGCACCGATCTCCCGCGGCTGCAGGGTCTTGCCCATGAAGATCACGCCGATCATCACCGTCAGCGTCGGATAGGTAAACAGAATCAGGCGCTCGAGACCGGCGCTGATATAGGCGAGGCCAATGAAGTCGAGAATGCTTGCCCCGTAGTAGCCGAGCAGGCCGAGCACGACGAGCGTCAACCAGTCACGGCGTGACAGCGACGGCGCCGCACGGCTGGCGTGCACCGCGATGAGCGCGAAGAAGGGCAGAGCAAAGGTCATGCGCAAGGAAAGCAGGGTGATCGCATCGACCGGCGCCGCCTGCGGTACGGCGTAGGCCAGCTTGACGAAGATCGCCTTGAACGAGAAGCCGAACGCCGCGAGAATCGCCAGCAGGACCCCGAGACGTTCGGAAGAGCATTTTTTCCAGGGCATGCCGAGGCGATACAAGAGAAGCTTGCGGAGGCCTCTGGCTTACGAGGCGGGTGCTCACTGTACGTCAACGGCGACGGCGGGTAAACGCCGACGACGATCGACCACGCACACCGCGTCACCTTGGACCGGCACCGGGCGAGCCGGGCACCTCAGTAGTTGAGCTGCGGGAATGTCGGCCTGCCCACTGACAGTTCTCGCGTGGCGCGGTACACTTTCGCAAAAACCGTGCGCTCGCAAGAAAATGAAAAACGAAAAACACTGGCGTATCGCCGCCTGGGCGATCTGGCTGCTTCCCGCGGCACTGGTGGTCGCGATCGTCGTCACGGCTCCGCTGTCGCGCAGCGTGACCGAGATTTACCACGGCGCGGTCACCCACTGGTGGTCCCTGCAGCCTGTTTATAGCGGTTCCGTCGGCTTCAATTACCTGCCGCTGTTTCTCCCCGCTTTCGGCCTTTTCGCCTGGCTACCCTTGGAGCTCGGCGAGATCCTCTGGCGCTGGGCCGCGCTTGCCGGTCTCGGCGTCGGTCTCTGGCGCTGCACGGGGCCGATAACGACCACTTCCACAGGCCGCTACCCGCTCTTCGTGCTCGTCTCGCTGCTCAGCCTTCCGATCGGTCTGAGCGCTATCCGTAACGGTCAGTCGAGCGCTCAATTGGCCGCCTGCCTGGTTCTGGCTGCCGCCTGTCTGCAGCAGCGGCGTTGGTCGGCAGCGACCGTCTGGCTGTGCCTGGCGCTGGTCTGCAAGCCCCTGGCAATACCGGCCATTGGCCTCGCGGTGATGGCTTTTCCGCGTCTCTGGTGGCGCGCGCTGCTTGGCGTGCTGGTGGTGCTTCTGGCGCCCTATTTGCTGGCGCCGAGCGCTTATGTGCATGCGCTGTATGCCGCTTTCGCGACCAACCTCATGGATTGCTTCCACCCGCCCGATCGAACCTTCGCCGATGTCAACGGCGTTCTGATGGCCTTCAACGTCCAACTGGCCGGCGCGCCGTCACTGATCGTGCGCGTCGCCTCCGGTGTGGCGATGGCCCTCGCCATCTGGTTCACCGCCAGGCTGGCTGGCGACTTCCGGCGAGTCCTCCTCTGGCTGGGTTTCAGCACTAGCTACATCATGCTGTTCACGCCGATGAACGAGGCCAACAGCTACGTCATGCTGGCGCCGGCATTGGGACTGTGGGCGGGGTGGTTCCTCGACCGCGGCGAGACGCGAATGGTGCACACCTTCGTGCTGCTGTCGGTCAGCATCCTGCTGCTGGCGGACGTGATCGGCCTGGTGCTTGGCAAGGGAGTCAGGAATGAGTTCGACAAATTCTGGTCGCCGTTGATGACGTTCGTCTTCCTGGCGATCCTGGTGGCGCAGATTCGGCAGATGGCCGCCGAGGCAGGGCAAGCACTTCGGCGATCCCGAGCGCTCACAGCCGCGCCCGCCATCGGCACTCGCCCGGATCAACCGTAGCCTCGCTTCCCTACGGCCGGAAAGGTCACCGTCACCCGCAGACCTGAACGCGACTGCTGAGCGGCCGAGCCAGGAGCAGGCGTGGCTCCCGGACGAACGGAAATTGCCTCAACCATCGACAATCCGAGACCCGAAGCGATCTCGTTGCTGCCCCCGACACGACAGAACGGAGCAAACGCCCGCTCCCGCTCCCCTGGCGCGTTAAGAACCCGCGCACCGCCAGACCGCGGGAAGCCGGGTCGCGCATTCGCGTCCAAGGCCATCTCGTCCTCGTCTCGAAAACGTCGCCGGAGAGTCACGGAGTGGCGGGCTGGACGCCGACCCTCGATGAGGTAACAAATAACTGCAAGCAGAGTAAACAAACTATCATCGGGGGCCCGACCAGGGCTGGACCTCGTTGCTGGTGACCGGCCGCGAAGCGGCGCCAGAACGCCTGCGTAAGCTGCTCAAGGAGAGAGAATCATGAGTCCGTTGATTGAAGCGCTTTCCCGCATCCTGCCGCGACGCCAGGTGATCACCGACAACCTGCGACGACTGGCCTACGGTACTGACGCCAGCTTCTACCGCCTGATCCCCGAGGTCGTCGCCGTGGTTGAATCCGAGGAAGAGGTCCAGGCCGTGCTGCACGCGGCACGCGCCCATCGACGCCCGGTGACCTTTCGCGCCGCCGGCACCAGCCTCTCGGGCCAGGCCGTTACCGACGGGGTACTGGCGCTGATCGGCGACGGCTTCGCCAGCTGCGAGATCGCCGCCGATGCAGCCAGCGTGCGTCTCGGGCCGGGGATGATCGGCGGTGAGGTCAACTACCGCCTCGCACGGCACGGGCGCAAGATCGGCCCGGATCCGGCGTCGATCAACGCCTGCAAGATCGGCGGCATCGCTGCCAACAACGCTTCCGGCATGTGCTGCGGCACGGCGCAGAACAGCTACCATACGCTCGCCGGGCTACGGGTGATCCTTGCCGACGGTACGGTGCTGGATAGCGAAGACTCGTTCAGCATCGCCAGTTTCAGGCAGAGCCACGCCACGCTGCTGAACGGGCTGGAGCAGCTCGGCGCCGCAACGCGCGCCGATGAGGCACTGGCCGCGCGCATTCGCCACAAGTTCCGCATCAAGAACACGACCGGCTACAGCCTCAATGCTCTGGTCGACTATGAAGACCCGCTCGACATCCTGGCCCATCTGATGATCGGTTCTGAAGGCACCCTCGCCTTCATCTCGCGCATCACCTATCGCACCGTCGTCGAAGACCCCTGCAAGGCCAGTGCGCTGGTGTTCTTTCCGACCATCGAAGCCGCCTGCCAGGCCGTCATCCGCCTCAAGCCGGAGCCCGTATCCGCCGTCGAACTGCTCGACCGCGCGGCCTTGCGCTCGGTGGAAGGCCAGCCCGGGCTGCCGCCCATCATTCACACGCTGAGCGACGATGCCGCCGCTCTGCTCATCGAGGTCCGTGCTGAAACGGAAAGGCTCCTGCAGCAGCGGGTTGACGCCGCGCTCGGCGCACTGGCGGGTATCGCCACCGTCGAAGCGCCGGCGTTCTCCACTGACGCCGAGACTTGCGCGATGTACTGGAAAGTGCGCAAGGGCACCTTCCCCTCGGTCGGCGCGATGCGCCGCACCGGAACCACGGTCATCATCGAGGACGTCGCCTTCCCGATCGAATCCCTGGCCCTGGCGACCCTCGATCTGCAGGCGCTGTTGCGCAAACACGGTTACACGGAGGGGATCATCTTTGGTCACGCGCTCGAGGGTAACCTGCACTTCGTGTTTACCCAGGATTTCAGCAGCGCCGCGGAAGTGGAGCGCTACGCCCGGTTCATGGAGGACATCTGTACCCTGGTGGTAGACAAGTACGACGGTTCGCTCAAGGCCGAGCACGGTACCGGGCGGAACATGGCGCCGTTCGTGGAAAGGGAATGGGGGCACCAGGCAACCAGCCTGATGCGCCAGATCAAGGCTCTCTTCGACCCCGACAATCTGCTCAATCCGGGCGTCATCCTCAGCGACGATCCGCAGGCCCACCTCAAGCACCTGAAGCCGATGCCGGCCGCCGAGGACATCGTTGATCGCTGCATCGAATGTGGTTTCTGCGAGCCGCTGTGCCCGTCGCACCGGCTGACGCTCTCGCCGCGCCAACGCATCGCAAGCTGGCGCGAGCTCTCGCGCCGCGCCGCGGCCGGCGAGGATGCCGCCGACGTCGGTCGCGATTTCGCCTACTACGGGCTCGACACCTGTGCCGGCTGCGGCCTGTGCTCGACCGCCTGCCCGGTCGGCATCGACACCGGAGAACTGACCCGCCGGCTGCGCGGCCGCGGCCTGGGCACCACCTCGCACAAAGTCGGCAGCTGGACGGTGGACAATTTCGGCAAGGTCGCCACCGCGTCGCGGGTAGGACTGTCCATCGGCCACGTGGTTTCCCGCGTGGTCGGTGACCGCGTCGTCGCGCGCGTCTCGGGAGGGGCCTGGAAACACGGCATGCCGCAGGCCGGCAAACCGCCAACGCAAGGAATAGGCAGCGGCGATCCGGTCGTCTATTTCCCGGCCTGCGGCGGCCGAATCTTCGGCGCCAATAGCCCCGAAGAGGCAACGCTTCCCGAAGTGATCATGGAATTGCTGACCCGCGCCGGGTATGCGCCAAGCCTGCCGGAAGGTTTCGACAAACTTTGCTGCGGCCAGATGCTCGCCAGCAAGGGGATGGCCGAGGAGGCAGAACAAATGGCCAACGCGGTTACCGCTGCCCTGCTGACGGCAGCAGACGACGGTCATGGCGGCTACTTTCCGATCATCATGGACGCCAGCACCTGTTCCGTGCGCATGCAAAAACACCTCGCCGGTCGGCTGACGCTGCTCGACTTTCACGAGTTCGCGCACGACGCGCTACTGCCTCGCCTGGCACTTTCCCGCAAGCCAGGGCCGGTTGCGCTGCACATCAATTGCAGCGTGCGCCGCACCGGCTCAGACGGCAAGCTGCGCACGCTGATTGCCGCCTGTGTCGATGACGTCGTCGAACCCGCCGGCGTCACCTGCTGCGGCTTTGCCGGCGATCGTGGTTTCGTCGTTCCGGAACTCAACGCGCACGCGCTGCGCAAGGTTCATGAAGCCCTGCCGGCCGAATGCTGCGAGGGGGTCTCCACCAGCCGCACCTGCGAGATCGGCCTTACTGCGGAGACCGGCCGGCCCTATCGCTCCGTCGCCTACCTGCTCGAAGAATGCAGCCGTGGCGAGAAAACCGCGTGCTGAGGATCGATCCTGCCCTGGGCCGGCATGGTCCGCGCTGGCCGCCCGTTGACCGCGATTTGCCAGCGATGCTCCTTTCCCTGGGCAGCTTCGTTGCGGACGGCGGGACGCGTTGCCGACGGCAGCGTCGTCGTCTCATCCCGGGAGTGAGAACCGCGTCGATGTCGGCTAGAATGCCGGCACCATGAGTGAACGCCATCCCCACGATCACCCCGAGCCCCGCGCGCACGATCATGGCCACGAGCACGACGACCAGGGCACGCACGGTCCGCACGCGACTGGCCACGCTGCGCACGACCATCACGCGCATGGCGGCCATGACGGCCACGCCCATCACCACCACGCGGACGCCGGCCCGCGCCTGATCTGGGCGCTGCTGCTGACACTCGGCTTTGCCGCCGTCGAAGCAGTGGCCGGTTTCTGGTCGGGATCGCTGGCCCTGCTCGGCGATGCCGGGCACATGGTCACCGACAGTGCCTCGCTGGCCCTGGCCGCCTTTGCCGCCTGGATCGCGAAGCGCCCGCCGACACAACGCCATACCTACGGTTATGGCCGCGTCGAAACACTGGCGGCGCTGGCCAACGTCGTGTTCATGGTCGCGGTCGTGGTCGGCATTTCAGTGATGGCCGTGCGCCGCATCCTTGAACCCGGGGACGTCAACGGCGAGGTGGTGACCATCGTCGCGGCACTCGGGCTGCTGCTCAACATCGGCGTCGCCTGGCTGTTGATGCACGGCGAGCAGACGATGAATACCCGCGGCGCGCTGCTGCACGTGCTCGGCGACCTGCTCGGCTCGGTGGCCGCGCTGGTCTCCGGGGCGGTGATCATGTGGACCGGCTGGACGACCGTCGACCCTCTGCTCTCGCTGCTGATCTGTGCGCTGATGCTGGTTTCCAGCCTGCGCCTGCTGCGTGAGGTACTGCAGGCGCTGATGGAAGGCGTACCGGTGAGCCTGTCCACCGAGCAGGTCGGGCGCCAGCTGGCCGGCGTGCGGGGCGTCGCCTCGGTGCACGATCTGCACATCTGGACCCTCTCGTCGAACCGGATCGCCCTCTCGGCGCACCTGGTCGTCGAATCGCTGGCCCACTGGCCGGCGGTCCTTGCCGCCAGCCGACAGGTACTGGCCGAACAAGGCATCACGCACGTCACGCTGCAGCCGGAACCTCTGCACAATGCGGTTCGCTGGCTGGCGCCTGGCGAACAACGCGGCGTGCCGGAAAGCTGAACACGCAGATGGCGGCGTCGTCGCACACGCTGTGCGCCCCCGGGCTTGATGAACTTCCCGCCTTGCTCGCCCTGCTTGCCGACTGCGCCCTGCCGGTTGCCGACATCGAGGCGGCGCATCTGCCCGGCTTTCTGATTTGTCGCGACGAGGGTCGCCTGATCGCCACGGCCGGCCTGCAGCCTTGCGGTGAAACGGTGCTGCTGCGTTCGCTGGCCGTTGCAGCACACTGCCGTCAGCGTGGACTCGCCGCTCAGCTGCTTGCCGCGCTCGAGCAGCGCGCGCTGGCCGACGGCCATCGGCAGATCTTCCTGCTCACCACCAGCGCGCAGGACTTCTTTTCCGCCCGCGGTTTTCGCTTGCTGCCGCGGTCCGCCGTCCCACCGGGAATCACCGCGACAGCGCAGTTCCGCTGTCTGTGCCCGGCGTCGGCGGCGTGCATGGTCAAGATCCTTGACGGCGCGCTCGCGCGCGAGAGCGCCGCGTGAGGGTCGTCGCCCAGCGCGTCGCTGCGGCGCGGGTCGAAGTCGACGGCCGGGTAAGCGGCAGCATCGGCGCGGGTCTGCTGCTTCTGGCCGGCTTCGAGGCCGCTGACAACGATGCCGATCTCGACTGGATGGCCGCCAAGCTGGCCAGGCTGCGCATCTTTGCCGACGCCGCAGGCGTCATGAACCGCAGCGTCGTCGATGCCGACGGCGAAGTGCTGGCGGTCAGTCAGTTCACGCTCTTTGCGTCGACCAGGAAAGGCAACCGCCCTTCCTGGAGTCGCGCTGCGCCGCCGGAGCTGGCGCAGCCGCTATTCGAGCGCTTTGTCCGGCGACTCGAAAAGACCCTGGGACGCGCGGTGCCGACCGGCGTCTTCGGCGCCGAGATGCGGGTTCACCTGATCAACGACGGTCCGGTGACGATCAGCATCGATTCGCGCCAGCCGGAGTAGGCGGCCGCGAGTAGGGGCAGCCAGAGCAGCAGGGCGGAGCGGGCCAGCCAGGCCCCGCGACGACCCACTGGCTGGCTGCGCGGCCAGCCGACAATCAGTTCCCTGACGCCCCGCCCATCTGCGTCTGCAGATAGTTCTGCAAGCCAACCTTGTCGATCAGATCGAGCTGCGTTTCGAGGTAGTCGATGTGCTCCTCGGTATCGTTGAGGATCTCCTGCATCAAGTCGCGGGAGACGTAGTCCTTGACCGACTCGCAGTGCGTGACTCCGGCGATGAGATCGGCATGCGCACCGCGCTCCAGCTTGAGATCGCCGCTCAGGCACTCGGGGACGTTCTGGCCGATTGACAGCTTCGGCACCTCCATCTTCGGCAGCCCGTCGAGAAACAGCAGGCGTTCAATGATCTTGTCGGCGTGCTGCATTTCTTCGATCGACTCGTCGTACTCGTGCTTGCCCAGGGCGTTGAAGCCCCAGTTCTTGTACATCCGGGCGTGCAGAAAATACTGGTTGATCGCGGCAAGCTCGTTCGCCAGCTGCTTGTTGAGCAGCTGAATGACCGTTTTGTCACCTTTCATGGGGACTCCGTTTCTGGGCGCCGCGGTGGGGGCCGCAGCTGATTATTGGAGAGGCGGGGAAGCGCCCGCGCCGGCAGGACTTCGCACAAGGCATCGCACAGGGAAACCTGGCGCGGGCAGCCGTTGTAAGAGACAGCAAGTGGCGCGCACAATTCATGGCCGCGAGCAGATCGCCTCGTCACTCAGCCACCGAATCACCTGCTGGCGTCGGCATTATAGACGTCGACACCCATGGCTACGGCCATTTGCCGAAGATCAAGCAGGCGCAGCGCCTGTTGCCTGACGGCCGCCAGCAGAGGAAGGCGACCAACGCAACGCAAGGGGAAGGAACTGCAGAGAAAGTTCCGACCAGGCTGCGCCCTGGGGCCTTGAAATGCGCCATGGAATCGCCACCAGCTCGGCGGCGTGCGCCGAAACTGGCATCCCCACGGGGATTCGAACCCCGGTACCTACCGTGAAAGGGTAGTGTCCTAGGCCTCTAGACGATGGGGACCCGGAACTTCTTTCGCCTTGTTGGTGGAGGTACGCGGGATCGAACCGCGGACCTCTTGCATGCCATGCAAGCGCTCTCCCAGCTGAGCTATACCCCCGCGCGAAAGAAGCCGGGATTATAGGGAGCTGGCCCGGTGCTGTAAAGCGCTACGCGGCAACCCGGCACGAAAGCGGGTAAACCATGAAAAACTTGCCCCTGGCTTTCGTCGGCCATTAAGCTCGCAGCTCGACCACCACCGATCACCACAGGGACACGCCATGCCGGAAGCCTCCTGGCTCCTTTCTGTTATCGCCTCGCGCCTCGTTGCGACTTCCGGGCAGGACATCATCGCGGAATCCGGCAACCAGCCCGGAGTGCGCCCTGCCGGTCAGCAGCGGTGACCAGGATCCGTCCCCGCCTCGGTCTGGCGCTGGGCAGCGGGTCGGCGCGCGGCTGGTCGCATATCGGGATCGTCGACGCTCTCGCCGAGCGCGGCCTCAGGCCCGACGTGATCGCCGGTGCATCGGTCGGCGCCCTCGTCGGCGCAGCCTGCGCCGCCGGTCGCCTCGGCGAACTCGAACGCTGGGTGTGCACGCTCACCCAGCGCGATGTCTGGCGCCTGGTAGACACGACTTTTCGCGGCGGCGGCGTGATGACCGGCAATCGCCTGATGAGCACGATCGCCGAGCAGATCGGCGACGCCCCGATCGAAAGCCTGGCCATGTCTTTCGGTGCCGTCGCGGCCGATCTCTATACCGGCGAGGAGATCTGGCTGCGCGAAGGTTCGTTCATGGCCGCGGTGCGTGCGTCGAGTGGCCTGCCCGGTCTCCTGGCACCCACCTGGCACCAGCAGCGCTGGCTGATCGACGGCGGCGTGGTGAATCCGGTGCCGGTCTCGCTATGCCGGGCCCTCGGCGCCGATGTCGTTATCGCGGTCGACCTTCGCCGCTCGCTCACGAAAATGGCCATGCGTGCGCCCGACGGCGTTGTCGACGCCCAGGATCGGAACAGGGCTCTGGCAAGCTCCGCGGAAGCCAGCGCAGAAGGCATCGCCATCCTGCGCAAGTGGGCCGGGCTGGTGGATGGCCTCGTGGAATCCTTCCGCAGCAAGCGTAGCGACCCCGGTTTGTTCGAAGTCATGAGTGGGGCGGTGAACATCATGCAGGAGCGCATCACGCGCAGCCGCCTGGCCATTGATCCGGCCGACGTGGTCCTGCGTCCGGACCTCGCCGACTTTCAGTTGATGGACTTCCACAGGGCCCGCGAGGCAATCGACATCGGCCGCAAACACGTCGGGGAGGCCGCCCCGCAACTCGAGGCCATTGCCGCGCAGCTGCTGCCGGAACCGTAGGCGCACGAGACAAGCGCGCTGCGCAAAGCGCATCGCGAATGGCTAGTCGTTGCTGCGCATCACGGCGGCACCCCCTTCGTAGAGCTCGCTCAGAGCGGCCGGGTCGAGGCCGAGAAGGCGCAGGCAAGAGGGACCCAGCTTTCGCCATTCTTCGGTGTAGCTGCCACCGCTGACCTGCTGCAGAATGTGCTCGGCAGTCTGGCTGGCGGCGACCAGATAGCGGCTGGCGGCTGGCAGGCCGGACTCGAAATGCTCGATGGCGTCGCGGTCGTGATGGTAGCGGATGGCCAGCGAGATTTCCTCCGGCAGCCACCAGTTTTGCGCCAGCAGCGAGCCGATGACGCTGTGATTGGTCGGCAGGACCTCGATTTCGACGTCGGTGAAGGCACGTTCGGCCTCGTGATTCGCGCGGTCCAGCGTGGCCATGTAATCCGGAAAGCGGCGCAGCAGGATGACGATGCCGCAATCCCTGAACAGGCCGTAGGTGTAGGCGTCGTCGGCGCGCAAGCCAGGCTTTCTGACGATTTGCGCCAACCACCCGGAGAGCGAGGCGATGCGGGCCGATGCCTGCCAGAAACGCTCGTAGTGCGCGGAGCCAGGGAAGGCCTGGCGCAGGCTGATGGCCGCGATGGCCCGACTGGTCGCGTCGAGGCCGAGCATGAGCAGGGCTTCCTGGACCGAGCGGCAGCGGCTGCGGCAGCCGAAATAAGGCGAGTTCACGGTCTTGATCAGACCGGCGGCGAGGCTGACGTCGGCGCCGATCTGTTGGCTTATGAGCTTGAAATTGGGCAGCTCCTGGCGCACCTCATGGCAAATCCGGTCGATGATCGTCGGCCGCGGGGGAATGTCGATGTCGCGGATCGTTCGCTCGAGCACCTCGTCGAGCCGGCCGTTCCCCGGTTGCGTGTCAGGGCTCATGCGTCTTTCTCTCCTTCAGCCACGCCAGCACGGCTTCGTCCGGCATCGGGTGGGCGTGGAAAAAACCCTGCACCGCATCAACGGCCGCGGCCTCGACAGCCGCCTGCTGGGCAGCGGTTTCGACCCCCTCGGCGACGACCGTCATGCCCAGCTCGCGACCGAGCATGGCCATCGCCTTCACCACCGCATAGGCACGCCGGTCATTGGGCAGAACCCTGATGAACGAGCGATCAAGCTTGAGTTTTGTCGCCGGAAGATCCTTGAGGTTGGCGAGGCACGAGTAGCCATAGCCAAAATCGTCGATGGCCATGCCGACGCCAGCCGCCCGGACGCTGCGCAGATTGGCCTGCACGGTTTCCGAAAGGTCGAGGAACAGCGATTCGGTAAACTCGAGTTCGATGAGCGCGGGCGCAACGTTGGCGCAAATCAGTGCCGCCTGCAACGCCGGCGCGAAGCTGCGCGAGGTGAGCTGGGCACGCGAGACGTTGATCGCCACCTTGGTCGCCACGCCTTCGTCGCGCAGCCGCGCGGCGAATAGGGCCCCCTGCAGCAGGCACCATTCGCCAAGACGGACAATGATGCCGGTCTTTTCGGCAACCGGGATGAACTTGCCGGGCAGCAGGCGTCGCTCTGGCAGCTCGCAGCGCATCAGCGCCTCGACCGCTTCGATGCGGCCGTCCACGCGGACCAGAGGCTGGTATTCGAGCGCCAGGCAACCGCTTTCCAGGGCGCGGTGAAGATCCGCTTCGACGATCAGCTCTTCGCGTGCCAGTTGCACGCCGAGGCGACCGCTGAGTGGTTGGTCGCCGGAAACGATCAAGCGCTTGCCGCCACGGCGCTTAGCTTCCATCATCGCCCGGTCAGCCCGTTCAAACAGACTCAGCGGGTCTTCGCCGGATTCGTGCACGGCAATGCCCATGCTCACCGATGGACGCATCATCAAGTTGTCGATCACCAGCGGACGTTCGATCTCGGCCAGCACCGCGGCGCCGATTTCGGTCGCCAATTGCAGAGTCGCCGACGGAACCAGGGCCACGAACTCGTCGCTGCCCATGCGCAGGAGAATGCTGTCGCCGCGCAAAGCCCGCCGCAGCCGCGCCGCGAGCTGCGTAATCACGCTGTCGCCGCCAGCGTGGCCGAAGGATTCGTTGATCTGCCGGAAGCGATCGATATCCAGCCACAATGCGGCCAGTGAACTGCCGCTAGCCTCCGCCTCGGCAACGACCTGCATGGCTGCGTGCAGGCCGGCGGAACGGCTAAGGAAACCGGTGATGGGGTCGCGATCTGGACGAAGGTCGTGCATCGGGATGGGCTACGCGCTCGGGGCCTGCTGATTTGAGTGGCTTCAGCTTAGGCATTGGCGTCGGCAAGGCCTTGACCGTGCGCGCCATTCGTTTCACCATCTGTGCCAATCCCTCGTCAACGGCGTGCCGTATTGCCCTCAATGACTACGCAGAGTTCGCTGGCCAGCGCCTGGCTGATCCTTTTTCGCCTGCTCGAAGTGCATGGCGTCGACGCTCAGAGCTGGCTGCGCGAGCTGGGCATAGACCCGGACCTTGCCCGACAGCCCGGTGCGCGAATACCTAGCTGGCTGGTCGATGTAGTCATTACCCGCGCCGCCGACGTGATCGCTGATCCGGCTTTCGGACTGACGGCGGCCGAGTGCTGGCATCCGTCCAGCCTGGGAGTGCTGGGCTATGCGTGGTTGTCGAGCAGCACACTGCGCCAGGGATTGCAGCGCATGCAGCGCTGTTCCCGCGTGATCGGCGACCGCTGGAGCTGCGCCTGCATCGGGGAGGCGAATGGCTTGCGTTTTGTTTGTGAGCACGGACGTCGTGACATGACGGTCGGACACGTCATGACGGACTACATTCTGGCCCTCGCCCTGGCCATGTGTCGCGGCAATTCCGAGCGCAAGCTCAACCCGGTCCGGGTCTCCCTGCGTCGTCCCTTGCCTGCCGACCCGAGCCCCTACCAGGACTTCTTCGCTTGTGAGCTGCACTTCGGGGCAGGGGAGGATGCCTTCGTACTGGCCACCGACGACGCCGAAGCACTCCTGCCAACGGCCAACCGCGAATTAGCTGAAACCTTCGACGCGATTCTTGCCCAACAACTGGCCGCGCACAGCAAGGCGGACCTCGTTTCGCGCTGCGAGGCCTTCCTGCTCAAGCAACTGACTTCGGGTGAGCCCAGCGTCGGCGATCTGGTCAAGGCCCTGGGCATGAGTCGGCGCACTCTGCAGCGCAAGCTCCGGGAAATGGGCACCAGCTACCATGAGATTCTCGAAGAAACGCGCTACGAGCTGGCCAAACGCTACCTTCAAGAATCGGCCCGGAGCGTGACGGAAATCACCTTCCTGCTCGGTTTCTCCGAGCAAGGCGCGTTCACCCGCGCTTTCAAGCGCTGGAGCGGTACGGCACCGAGCAGTTATCGCATGACCACAGCATTGCAGTGAGGCGGGCGCAAGCGGCGATCTGCACGCTGCCCGCCGTCAGTGCGAATGCAGGTTCCGGGTGATCAGGTAAACGCCTTTGCGTTGATCAGAAAGTGCGTCCAGATACTGGCCACGTAGCCCAGGGCGATCGCCCAGGTCCACTTGAGGTGGGAAAAGAACGTGTAGACGCCGCGCGCCTGTCCCATGACCGCAACCCCTGCGGCGGACCCCACCGAAAGCAGCGAGCCGCCGACACCGGCAGTCATGGTCACCAGCAGCCACTGACCGTGGTCCATCTCTGGCTGCATCGACAATACCGCGAACATGACCGGGATATTGTCCACCACCGCAGAAAGGAGCCCGACAAGAATATTTGCCGTCGTCGGGCCGAGCTGACCGTACATCAAGTGCGAGCCCAGCGACAGGTAGCCCATGGTGCCCAGCCCGCCGACGCAGAGGATGACGCCGTAGAAGAACATCAGCGTATCCCACTCGGCACGTTCCAGGGACTTGAAAATGTTGTACTGAACGGCCGTGCTGGACACTGCCTGACCGCCCGGGACGCCGTTCTCCATGCCCAGGGCGGTATCGCCCAGGTTCTCCCCAGCCGGACGGTGGGTGAAATTCTTGCGTCGCTTGAGGTAGTAGCCGTAGAACTTGAGCACGCCGAGGCCGGTCATCATGCCCATCACCGGCGGCAGGTGGAGAAAATTGTGGGCGCAGACGGCCATCACGATGGTGCCCAGAAAGAGGCCGACGATCACCCAGGCACCGTGTTGCAGAACCGCCTGTTCCTTGACCGGATCGGGCGACGAATTGCCGATGGCCAGGCTCATGATGGTCGCGGGAACCAACCAGTTGACCACTGCCGGGACAAACAGCTGGAAGAACTCGCTGAAGTCGACCAGCCCCTTCTGCCAGACCATCAGCGTTGTGATATCCCCGAATGGCGAGAAGGCACCGCCGGCATTGGCCGCAATGACGATATTGATGCATGCCACAGTGACGAATTTCTTGTTGCTCCCGCCGACGGCGATCACCACCGTCGCCATCAGCAAGGCGGTCGTCAGATTGTCGGCCACCGGCGAGATGGAGAAAGCCAGCGCACCGGTAATCCAGAAGATGGTGCGCAGTGAGTAGCCTTGCGTCACCAGCTTGACGCGCAGCAGATCGAATACACCGCGTTCGTCCATGGCGTTGATGTAGGTCATTGCCGCGAGCAGGAACAGGAACAGCTCGGCGAACTCGAGCAGATTGTGTCGTACGGCGATCTCTGCGGTATGCGTGTCGCCGTGCTGGGCATAGACGATCGCCACCAGCATCCAGATAATGCCCGCCGCGACGATCACCGGTTTGGACTTGCGCAGGTGCAGCGATTCCTCGGCAATGACCAGGCCGTAGGCGCCAAAGAATACGGCCAGCGCCACAAAACCTGCCCAGTGGCGGGTCAAGTCGAGCGTTGTCGACGGCCCGCCTTCGGAAGCGAGCGCGGCCAGGGAACAGGCGGCTGCCATGACGGCCAGCAATACGCGGGGCAAGCACTTCATCATTCGATTCCTTCTCGTTGGCTGCAATGGACGGGCTGCTACTGCTAACTCGCAGCCCACTTTCGGCGCGGTAGGGATTGCTCTTCGGGATGGTGTTGTGGTCAGCGCTTGCCCAGGCTGTGTCTGACCAGTTGCGCGACGCCATCGACGTTCAACTTCTGCATCACTCGCGCCTTGTGCACTTCCACGGTGCGCGGGCTGATGCCCAATTTTTCGGCGATATCGCGGTTGTGGCCACCGGTAACAATCAGGTCCATGACTTCGCGTTCGCGCGGCGTCAGCGTCGCCAGCCGCTCGGCAAAGTGACTGCGCTGCTCGCTCGCGTGCCGGCCGAGCGCGTACTTCGACAGGGCATCGTCGATCGCTGCCGTGAGTTTTGCCTGGTCGAGCGGCTTTTCCAGAAAGTCGCAGGCCTGCGCCTTGAAGGCCTCGCAGGCCGAGTCCACGTCGCCGTGACCGGTGATGACGATCACCGGCAAGCCGCTGCCGAGTTCGCGCAGGCGCCGCTGCAGAGCCAGCCCGTCCATGCCTGGCATGCGGATATCGAGCAGGATGCAACCGCGCCAATCCGGCGACAAGGCCTGCAGAAAGCTCTCGGCATCGGAAAAAATAGCCGTTCGGTAGCCGCGCAGGCTGAGCAGCAGGCCGAGCGAGTCGCGTACCGAGGCGTCGTCATCAACGATGAAAACCGTCAAGTCAGGCATGTGCAGGAGTCTTTTCGAAAGGTAACCGGAGCCGGAAGACGCCACGCGCACCAACCTCGGCCCAGAGGTTGCCGCCATGCGCCTCGGCGATAGCCCGACTGATCGCCAGGCCCAGCCCGAGGCCACTTGACTTGGTGGAGTTGAAGGGCTCGAAGAGCCTGCTCACGGCGTCACCGGTGAGGCCCGGGCCGCTATCCTCGATGCGAATGCAGATCCGGTCGCCGCCCTCTGCCAGCGCCGAGACGCGCACCCTACGCTCGCCGGGCGGTTGTTCGGAAACGGCGTCGAACGCGTTCGAGAAGAGATTGCGCAGCACGACTTCTAGCTGCGGACCGTCGGCCAGCAGGACGCCGTCCGGAACCGGTTCGACGGTGAGTTCGACGCCGGCCTTGGCGGCGTGTCTGGCGAATGGCGCTGCCGCAGCGGTCAGCAGGGCACGCAGCGGAATGGCCTCGAGCCTGGTCGTGCCGGTGCGGAAGAAGTCACGCAGTCGGCGCACGACCTCGGCGGCGCGACACGCCTCGGAGACCATCAAGCGAATGCTGCCCTTCAGTCGGTCACCAGTCTCGCCGCGGGCGAGGAGTTCTTCGCAAGCCGCTCCGTAGGCGGACAAGGCGGTGAGCGGCTGGTTCAGCTCATGCGCCAGCGCGCCGGCCATCTCGCCGGCGGCGGCCAGGCGCAGCGTCTGGCGAAGCTCGGCACTGATGCGCTGCTGCTCGTCGACGACCACGCCGATAAAGAAACCAGCCAGCACCAGCACCACGGTCACGGCCTGGATTTCCAGCACCGAGCCGGCCGAGAAACCTTGCCGGTAGACGACGACGATGAGCCCGATCTGGATCACCGCGGCGCTGAGCACGGCGCCGGCCAGGCCTTGCCGGGACGCGGCCCAGATAATCGGCAGAAAGAGCAGGTAGAAATACTGGAAGTCCGATTCGGCGCCGTGACCGACGGCCACCCACAAGGCCATCGCCGCCGCCAGCACGTAGCCCAGCGTGTCGGGTCGCCAGAGTGTTGCCCGTAGCAAGGCCCGACCGCGCTCGTCAAAGAGCATCCAGAGCAAGGGCATGGAGACCAGAATACCGACGCCATCGCCTATCCAGAAGCGGCCAACCGCCTCGCTCCAGCCGGCCAACGGCACCAGATCGAGCGCCACCAGGGCGAGAACGAAGGCCACGCTGGTGAGCAGCGTGCCGGCAACAACGACACCCGCCCAGCGCAGGAGGCCGAAACGATCAAGGAAGATGGCCGGACCACGCATCCGACGCCGCAGCGCCTCGCCGATGGCGCCGTAGCCGAGCGCCAGCATGCCGGCGATGGCGATCGATACCGGCAGCGACGCCGGCAGACTGCGGACGCCGATCTCGGCGAGCAACACGGCCAGCGCCAGCACCAGCACCGCCTGCCAGCCATGGCGCAGAATGAATACCAGGGCCAACGCTGGCGCCGGGTTCCACGGCGTGATGTAGGGGCCGTGCAGCGGATGGAAGAAGCTCATCCAGTCGAGCGCAACGTAGCCGGCAATCAATAACAGGGCATCGGTCCAGGACAGTCGGCTTGCGCTGATCATCGCTTCCTTCAGATCGTTACCACAGACCTTCGGTCTGTGTCGGCAAGGTGGTTCGGCTCGCTCAGCGAATGACGTACGTGAAACCCGTATTGTCCTCCATTAAACCGCGTTCCGGCGATACCTGCACCGAATTCTGAAGACCCCCCGCCGCCAGCTTGAACACCGTACGCGTTTGCCCGCATTTTCAAGGGCCATCGCCCTCCCTATGATGGTGCGCTGAATTGGGCGCCGCTCGCGGCGGGGACTCCGGTCACCGATCGCAGCCCAATCGAATCCGGCGATGTGGAGGATCCGCGTGTTCTATTCCCTGAGTGCTTTCGTGAGCCTGTTTGCCTTCTGGCTGCTGCTGTCGGGCTTCTTCACGCCTTTCCTGATTGCCGTTGGCGCCGCCGGCTCGCTGTGCGTGCTCCTCTTCGCACACCGCATGGACGTCATCGATCACGAAGGTCACCCGATTCATCTCGGCTGGCGGGCCCTGTTCTCGTACTGGCCGTGGCTGGTCAAGGAGATCGTTCTATCGGCCTGGGACGTCAGCCGACGCATCGTCGATCCACGCCTGCCGATCTCGCCGACCATGACTCGCTTCAAACCCTCGCAGAACAGCGAACTGGGTCTGGTGATCCACGCCAACTCGATCACCCTGACCCCGGGCACGGTCGCCGTCGAGGTGGCCAAGGGTGAAATGCTGGTGCACTCGCTGAGCGCGGAGGGCGCGGCTGGCCTGGCCGGCAGCGAGATGGACCGACGTATAGCCGCCCTCGAGACTCCCTCCTGATGTTTGCCGCTGCGACCCTGCTACTGCTGGTCACGGTCAGCCTGACGCTGGTGCGGGCAGTGATCGGCCCCTCGGTCTTCGATCGCCTTCTGGCAACCAACACCATCGGCACCTGCACGGTGCTATTGCTGGCAGTCATCGGCTTCCTCACCGAGCGGCCCGAGTTTCTCGATCTGGCGCTGGTGTACGGCTTACTGAACGTGATCGGGACTGTCGCCGTGCTGAAGTTCTTTCGCCAGGGCAGCCTCGGCGATCCGGGCAGCGACGAAAAGGCACGACCTTGATCGACGTACTGATAGACGGTCTGAGCTGGGCCTGCCTGCTCGCCGGCGGCGTGTTCTGCAGCATCGGCGCGCTCGGCCTGTTGCGCATGCCCGAATTCTACACACGCCTGCACGCCGCCAGCGTCACCGACACCCTCGGTGCCGGACTTGTTCTGCTTGGGCTGATCCTGCAGGCGGGGCTGACGCTGGTCGCGGTCAAGCTGGTGATCATCGGCCTGTTGTTGTTCTTCACCGGCCCGGTTGCCGCGCATGCTCTGGCCAAGGCGGCCTTGAACCGCGGCCTTAAGCCCCTGCTGGCCGAAGCGGACGCTGAGTCCCTCGCCACCGAAACTTCGCCGGCCCCGACCCCCGACGATCGACCGCTATCGCCCGCAGTGGAGGGAGCGCCATCGAAACCCTGATCATCAACGTGCTGCTCACCCAGATGATGGTCGCCGTGGTCGCGCTGGCGCTCGTTCGCAACCTGTTTGCGGTGATCGTTCTTTTCGGCCTTTACAGCTTTCTTACGGCGACCGTCATGGTCTCGCTGGACGCTGTCGATGTGGCGATGACCGAGGCTGCAGTGGGTGCCGGCGTGTCGACGGTGCTGCTGCTCGGCGCCCTGCATCTATGCCGCAGCGAGGAGGAAAAACCGACCCACAAACCCTGGCTGCCGCTGGCAGTGACCATCGGCACCGGGCTGGTTCTCGTCTATGGCACCTGGGACCTCCCCGAATTCTCGGATCGCGAGGCACCGATCCATACGCACGTTACCCCTCGCTACCTCGAAGATGGCCCACGCGAAACGGGCGTGCCGAACGTGGTCACCGCAGTCCTGGCGAGTTACCGTGGCTTCGACACCCTGGGCGAAACGACGGTGGTGTTCACCGCCGGTATTGGCGTCATCGCGCTGCTGCGCCGCCGCCGCCACCTGCGGGAGGACATGGAGAAGTGAGAAACGACATGGTCCTGCGGGTGGTCGGCAAGCTGCTCATCCCTTTCATTCTGATGTTTGCGCTGTATGTACAGTTTCACGGTGACTTCGGACCCGGCGGCGGCTTCCAGGCGGGCACCATCGTCGCCGCGGCGATCATCTTCTACGCCATCATTTACGGTCTGAACACGGCGCGCCGCGTTCTCCCCGACTGGATCGTCGAATCGATGATCGCCATTGGCGTGTTGCTCTACATTGGCGTCGGCTTCGCAGGCCTGTTGCTGGGCGGCAACTTTCTCGACTATTTCGTGCTCGACAGCGACCCGGTCGTCGGCCAGCACCGCGGCATCTTCTGGATCGAGCTTGGGGTGGCTATCACGGTTTTTGGCGTCCTGCTGAAGATCTTCTACCTCTTCGCGCGACGCGGACCGAACTGACAATGAGCTTCTCTAGTTTCTTCAGCCACTACGATTACTGGGTGATGCTGTTCCTGGCGATGGCCGGCCTGTACGTCGTCATCGCCCGCGGCAACCTGATCAAGAAACTGGTCGGGCTGGCCACCCTGCAAACCTCGGTGTACCTGCTCTATCTCGTACCCGGCAAGCTCGTCGGCGGCACGGCACCGATCGTGCACACTGCTTTCACGCTGTACTCCAACCCTTTGCCGCACGTACTGATCCTGACGGCGATCGTCGTCGGCGTGGCGACGCTGGCCCTCGGCCTGGCGTTGGCCGTACGCATTCGCGAAGAGTACGGCACCATCGAAGAAGACGAAATCCTGCACATCGAGCTGGGGCCGGCGAAGAACGAGTCGGCAAGATGAGCTTCGCCGAGCATCTCCCCGTCCTGCAAGTCGTCGTGCCGCTGGTCAGCGCCCCGCTGGCCGTCCTTTTTCGCGACCGTCTGGCGGCTTTTCTTCTCGTTCTGGCAGGGTCCTGGGCAGCCTTCGCGATCAGCATCCTGTTGTGGCTGCAAGTGCGCGAAAGCGGGATAATTTCCTACGCCATTGGTAGCTGGCCAGCTCCGTGGGGCATCGAGTACCGCGTCGACGCACTGTCCTCGCTGGTGTTGATGCTGGTCTCCGGTGTCGGCGCGGTGGTTCTGCCCTACTGTCGCAGCAGCATCGTGCGCGAGATCCGACCCGACACCCACTACCTGTTCTATGCGATGTTCGCGCTCTGCCTGACCGGCCTGCTCGGCATCACCATCACCGGCGACGCCTTCAACCTGTTCGTCTTCCTGGAGATCTCCTCGCTCTCCTCGTACGTTCTTATCGCGCTCGGCAAGGACCGCCGCGCGCTGGTGGCGTCGTACCAGTACCTGATCATGGGCACCATCGGCGCGACCTTCATCGTCATCGGCGTCGGCTTGCTCTATGTCAAGACCGGCACCCTCAACCTGGCAGACATGGGCGTCCGGCTGCAGGACATGACCAGCCACCGACCGGTGCTCGCGGCCCTGGCGTTTCTCACCGTCGGCATCTCGCTGAAGCTGGCGCTGTTCCCCCTGCACCAGTGGCTGCCCAACGCCTACGCCTACGCGCCGTCGGCGGTGTCGGCTTTCCTCGCCGCCACCGCCACCAAGGTGTCGGTGTACGCACTGCTGCGCTTCTACTTCTCGGTGTTCGGCGAAACCGCGATCTTCAAGCAGCTCCCGATGGAGGACCTGATGCTGGTGCTGGCGCTGGCCGGAATGTTCGTCGCCTCGACCGTGGCCATCTTCCAGAACAATCTGAAACGCCTGTTTGCCTACTCAAGCGTCGCGCAGATCGGCTACATCGCCCTCGGCATCTCCTTCGACTCGGTCACCGGGCTTACCGCCACCATCGTGCACCTGGTCAACCACGCGGTCACCAAGGGCGGCCTCTTCCTGCTCCTCGGCGCGGTGATGGCCAGCATGGGCGGCGTCACTCTGGCACGGGTTCAGGGGGTGGGGCGCGTCATGCCGGTGACCACTTTCGGCATCGTGCTTTGCGGACTGAGCCTGATCGGCGTGCCCGGCACGGCGGGCTTCGTCAGCAAGTGGTACCTGATCCTGGCAGCCCTCGAGAAAGGCCAGTGGTGGCTGGTCTTCCTGATCGTTCTCTCGTCGCTGCTGGCGGTGGTCTACGTCTGGCGCTTCGTCGAGGCCGCTTACTTCCGTGCGCCGCGCGCCGATCTCCTGCAGGCGCGCGAAGCCTCGCTGGGCCTGGCGATTCCCGCCTGGATCCTGGTCGGCGCAACGATCTGGTTCGGTGTCGATACCTCGGTCACGGTCGGCTCCGCCGCCGCCGCAGCGAACATGCTGCTCGGAGTGACGCCATGATCGGCAGCGAGACGCTGATCCTCGCCAGCCTCTCGCTGCCGATCGTCGGCGCCGGCGCGATCGCCCTTTGCGGACGGCTGCCAAACCTGCGCGAGGCGGCGACGCTGATCACCGCCGCCCTGCTGCTGTCATGCGTCGCGCCACTGTTGCCGATGGTCCTCGCCGGTGAGCGGCCGGCGCTCATGCTGTTCGAAATGCTGCCGGGGCTGCCGATCGCTTTCACGGTCGAGCCACTGGGCATGCTCTTCGCCCTCGTCGCCTCGGGTCTGTGGATCGTCAACTCGCTGTACTCGATCGGCTACATGCGCGGCAACAACGAGGAGAAGCAGACGCGCTTCTACGTCTGCTTCGCGCTCGCCATCGCCGCGGCAATCGGCATTGCCTTTGCCGGCAACGTGTTTACGCTGTTCGTCTTCTACGAGCTGCTGACGCTGGTCACCTACCCGCTGGTCACCCACCACGGCACCGACAAGGCGAAGGCGGGTGGGCGCACCTACCTGGGAATCCTGATCAGCACCTCGGTCGTCTTCCTGCTCCCGGCGCTGGTGTTCACCTGGTACGTCGCCGGCACGACCGACTTCACGCCGGGTGGCATCCTGGGCGGCAAGTTGTCGGACGTCGCGCTCGCCGGGCTGCTGTTCCTGTACATGTTCGGCATCGGCAAGGCGGCGCTGATGCCTTTCCACCGCTGGCTGCCGGCAGCGATGGTCGCACCGACCCCGGTTTCCGCCCTGCTGCATGCTGTCGCGGTGGTCAAGGCCGGTGTGTTCAGCGTCGTCAAGGTCATCGTCTATGTCTTTGGCGCGGACACCCTGGTCGCCCAGGGCGGAGCGGACTGGCTGACGGCGATCGCCGGCTTCACCATCATCGCCGCCTCGATCGTTGCGCTGCGCGCCGACAATCTGAAGCGCCGCCTGGCCTATTCCACGATCGGCCAGCTGTCCTACGTCATCCTGGCGGCAGCACTGCTGACGCCGCTCTCGCTCGCCGCGGCAGCCTTGCACATTGCAGCGCACGCGGTCGGCAAGATCACCCTGTTTTTCGCCGCCGGCGCCATTTACACGGCGGCCCACAAGACCAATGTCAGCGAACTGGACGGCATCGGCCGGCGCATGCCCTGGACCATGGGCGCCTTTGCCATCGGTGCCCTATCGATGATCGGCCTGCCACCGGCGGCCGGCTTCGTCTCCAAATGGTACCTCCTGTCCGGCGCCATGGGGGCCGGCGAGTGGGCCGTCGTCGCCGTCCTGCTGGCGAGCACCCTGCTCAATGCCGGGTATTTCGTGCCCATCGTCTACCGCGCCTTTTTCCGCCCGCCGTCGGCCGAGGACGAGCATCACCCGCATGGCGAGGCGCCGCTGCTCATGGTCGTCGCACTGACGACAACGGCCGCTGCCACGCTGGCGCTGTTCTTCTTTCCCGGCGTGCCGCTGGCGCTGGCGCAACAAATGCTCGGAGGCTGATGGTGAGCACTGAAGAGCACTGGCTGGTACGCCCCGAAACCATCAAGCTGTTGTGGCGCGTGTTCATCGCCGTACTGGCACTGACCGTGGCTGCCGAACTTGTCGTGCATCTGCATCCGCACTTCGGCTTCGACGGCTGGTTCGGCTTCCACGCCTGGTACGGCTTCCTCACCTGTGCCGCCATGATCGTCTTTGCCAAGGGCCTCGGCCTGCTGATCAAGCGGCCGGACACCTATTACGGGGAGGACCGATGATCCTCCACCCCGCGCTGATCCTCGTCCTCGGCGCCCTGGTCCTGCCCTGGCTGCCGCGCGCGGCACGCCAGGCGGCGGTGATCGGGCTGCCGCTGGCCACGCTATGGGCCGTCTGGCAGGTGCCGGACGGCGCGGCGTGGCAACTGCATTTCCTCGATTACACGCTGACGCCGCTGGCCGGGGACAGGCTGACGCGCCTGTTCGCGACGATCTTCTCGCTGATGGCCGCCGTCGGCGGCCTGTTCGCGCTGAAGCAGGAGAGCCGGCTCGAAGTGCCGGCGGCGATGTTCTACGCCGGTTCGGCCATCGGCGTCGCCTTCGCCGGCGACCTGATCACCGTCTTCATTTTCTGGGAGCTGATGGCCATCGGCTCGACGCTCGTCATCTGGAGCGCCGGCAACCGCACTGCCTATACTGCCAGCATGCGCTACATGGCGATCCACCTGCTCGGCGGCGTGGTTCTGATGGCCGGCATCGCCGGCCATGTCGCGGCGACCGGCTCGGTGGCCTTCGTGCCCATGGCGCCGGAATCGTGGGCACAGTGGCTGATCCTCGCCGGCGTCCTGATCAACGCCGGCGCACCGCCGCTTTCCGCGTGGCTGCCGGATGCTTATCCGGAGGCTTCGTGGAGCGGCACCGTGTTCCTCTCGGCCTTCACCACCAAGACAGCGGTCTATGTCCTGCTGCGCGGCTTCCCGGGTACCGAGCTGCTGATCTGGGTCGGCATGTTCATGATCTTCTACGGCATCGTCTACGCGCTGCTCGAGAACGACATGCGGCGCATCCTTGCCTACTCGATCGTCAATCAGGTCGGCTTCATGGTGGTCGGCATCGGCATCGGCACCGAGATGGCGCTGAACGGCGCCGCGGCGCACGCCTTCGCCCACATCATCTACAAGGCGCTGCTGCTGATGTCCGCCGGCGCCGTTCTCTACCGCACCGGGCGGCGCAAGTGCACCGACCTCGGCGGGCTGTTCCAGAGCATGCCCGTTACAGCGGTGTGCGGCATCGTCGGCGCGCTCGCCATTTCCTCCTTCCCATGGACTTCGGGCTTCGTCAGCAAGTCGATGATCTCCCAGGCGGCCGGCGACCAGCACCTGACCTTCGTCTGGCTCGGCCTGGCGGCGGCCTCGGCGGGCGTCTTCCTGCATGCCGGCATCAAGTTCCCGTGGTTCGTCTTCTTCCAGAAGGATTCCGGGCTGCGCCCCGCGGACCCGCCGGCGAGCATGCAGGCGGCGATGCTCGTCTTCGCCGCCCTGTGCATCGGTCTGGGGCTGTTCCCCGCCCCGCTCTACGCCCTGCTGCCCTTCGCGGTGGACTACGAACCGTACAGTGGCGCGCACGTGGTGACGCAGCTTCAGCTGCTGCTCTTCTCGGGTCTGGCGTTCTTCGTCATGCTCGAGTCCCTCAAGCGCACGCTGACCATCTCGCTCGATTTCGACTGGTTCTATCGCGTCTTCGCCCGCCGCCTCAGCGAAATCCTGACGCCGCTGTTTACCGGCCTAATCGCCGCAGTAGAGCGCTCCGCGGGCGCCCTGGCGAATCGCGGAGGCGACGTACTTCGCCGCCACCACGGCCCGCTCGGCGCCCTGGCGCGGACCTGGCCCACGGGCAGCATGGCGCTGTGGGTAACGATAATGCTGCTCGCCTGGCTGGTTCTGTATTACCTGTTCTGAGCATGAGCTCCGCGGCGTTTCCAGACGACCTGGCGAGCAAGGCGCGCAGTGGGGGCGGGAGTGCCGGCGTTCATCGAGCCGACGAGCGCGATCGCGCAAGACGATTACTCATCCCGGTGACCACCGGCGAACGTTCGCGCTGGGGCATTGCGTATGCGCTGCGCGAGCAGCGCAACGGCCAGCCGGTAGAGGTCGTCCTGCTCTTCGTTTCCGAAGCCGTCACCGCAGCCGACGGCCTGCGCTTTCGCACGCACGTCGAGATGGCCCGCTTCCAGGCCGAGTCCGGCGCCAAGGTCCTGCACGACGCCGCGCAGCCGCTGCTCGCGGCAGGCGTTTCCTGCCAGGCAATCTACCGCGAAGGCGATATCGTTGCCCAGATCGGCGACGTTGCCGAACAGCTCGCCTGCGACGCCATCGTCCTGCCGCGACCGCACGCCCGCATCGCCACGCTACTCGCCCGCGACGTGGTCCGTGAAGTCATCGGGCGCAAAGCGAGAGGCGTTCCGGTGGTGACGGCGGATTCCGAGGGGGTTGGCGTACATTCCCCTGCGCAGCATCCGCGCTCCTGAACCGTCGCGGCATTCCCCTCGACGTCGGCAAGCTGGAGGGGGAGGTTTACCGCAATGTCCATAGTCAACCTGACCAGAGGCAGGGCGGGTGTCCTGCCGAGCGCAGAGAGCGGCAACCCCGGCCGCTATTTGACGCGCTGCAGCTTCGGCCGCCCGGCGGGCGGCGGAGTCTTCGGCGGTTCAGGCTGACGCCCGTCCCCGGGCGGGGTGCCGCCGCTGTCCGTTTCGCCAAGCACCGCGGTCTGTGCCTCGAAAGCCATGCCGGCGCCGTTTTCCTTGGCATAGATGGCGGCGACATTGCCGATCGGTACCAGCAGGTCGCGCGCGACGCCGCCAAAGCGGGCCTGGAAGGTGATCACCTCGTTGCCCAGCTCGAGGCGCCCGGTCGCTTCGTAGCCGACGTTGAGAACGATCTGGCCATCACGCACGTGCTCCATCGGGACACGCGTGCGTGCGTCGACGGTGACAGCGAGGTAGGGGGTGAAGCCGTTGTCGGTGCACCACTGGTGTATGGCGCGAATCAGGTAGGGTTTGGTCGACGGCAGATCCAAGTTCTTTCCCATGAGAGGTGATCGACATGTGGCAACAAAGTGGCCGACGTCATCGCCTGACGGCGACTTCCCGCGCAGCCGCAGCCCGTGCTACTTGCGCATGGCTTTTTCGGAGGGCGTCAGAGCGTCGATGAACCCCTGACGGCTGAAGATCCGCTCGCCGTACTTCAGCAGCGGCAGCGCGGTCTTCGAGAGTTCGATGCCGTAGTGGTCTAGCCGCCAGAGCAGCGGCGCGATGGCGACGTCGAGCATCGAGAACTCTTCGCCGAGCATGTGCTTCTGCTTGACGAAGACCGGCGACATCTCGGTAAGCCGGTCGCGGATCTGCTGGCGAGCACGCTCGGCCGTCTTGCTGTTCTTCTCCAGCGGCTCGATGTAGGCGAAGACCTCGCGCTCCATGGTGATCAGCAGCTGGCGCGCGCGTGCGCGCATGATCGGGTCGGCCGGCATCAACTGCGGATGCGGGAAGCGCTCGTCGATGTACTCGTTGATGATGTTCGGCTCATACAGGATGAGATCGCGCTCGACGAGCACCGGCACGCGGCCGTAGGGGTTGATGATGGCGATGTCTTCGGGTTTGGCGAAGAGGTCGACATCGATCACCTGGAAATCCATGCCCTTCTCGTAAAGGACGATGCGGCAGCGGTGACTGAACGGGCAGGTGGTTCCCGAATAGAGATTCATCATGATCAATACCCTCAAAAACGAATCGGCATCGCGGCGGCGGCGGGCGCTTGTCGCGCCCTCGCCGGCGATGCCGTAGCCCGAAACCCGGCGTTATGCTTCGGTTACTTGATGTCTTTCCAGTAGTTCTTCTTCATCTTGTAGGCGAAACCGAAGAGAACGACCAGGAAGGCCAGCACACCGGCGCCGAGCTGTTTGCGGAAGCCCGCTTCCGGCTCTGCCGCCCAGACCATGAAGCCGACCAGATCGGCTACCGTCTTGTCGTACTCGGCAGGCGTCTGCGTTCCGGGCGTCGCCAGCTCGAGCTTGTGCTCGCCGTTCATGATCTGCGTTCCCTGCAGCTGCCAGAGAACGTGCGGCATGCCGACGTTCTCGTAGATGGTGTTGTTCCAGCCGGTCGGACGCTTTTCATCCTGGTAGAACGAACGCAGATAGGTGTACAACCAGTCGGCGCCGGTACCGTCGCCGGAGGCACGCGAACGCGCGACCAGCGAGAGATCGGGCGGCGTGGCGCCAAACCAGGTCTTCTGCTCGGCTGGCCGGGCGGCGATGCGCATCGGCTGGCCGACCTTGTCGGCGGTGAACAACAGGTGATCCTTGATCTGCTGCTCCGAAAGCCCAAGCTGGGTCAGACGGTTGTAGCGCACATAGCTCAAGCCGTGGCAGTTCATGCAGTAGTTGACGAAAGTCCTGGCGCCGCTCTGCAGGGCAGCGTTGTCGCCCTGCACGTCGGGCGCCTTGTCGAGATGGAGAGCCGCGCCGCTGGCCATGGCAATGGCCGGGGCGAGGAGCAATGCAGTGAGCAGTTTTTTCATTTTGTGCTTTCCTTTACATCGTCACGCGGTCAGGTTCCGGCTTGTACTTGTCGATCTTCGACCACCACGGCATGGTCAGGAAGAAGAGGAAGTAGTAGGCGCTGAGAATCTGCGCCACCGGAGCACCCGGAATGACGTCGAAGAAAGCGTACGACGGTGCTTTCGTGCCAAGGAAGCCAAGGATGAAAAAGGAGATCACGAAGATCGTCAGCAGGGTCTTGAAGATCGGGCCACGATAACGGATCGACTTGACCGGGCTGCGGTCCAGCCAGGGCAGGAAGGCCAGGATCACGACGCCGCCACCCATCGCCACGACACCCCAGAACTTGGCGTCGATGCCGAACAGCGGCCAGACCATGGCCCGCAGCAGCGAGTAGTAAGGCGTGAAGTACCAAACCGGCGCGATATGCGGCGGCGTCTTCAGCGGATCGGCGGGAATGAAGTTGTTGTACTCGAGGAAGTAGCCGCCGCCTTCGGGAGCGAAGAAGACGATGATCGAGAAGACCATCAGGAAGACCACGACGCCGACGATATCCTTCACCGAGTAGTACGGGTGGAAAGGGATGCCGTCGAGCGGAATGCCTTCCGGAGTCAAGCGCTTCTTGATCTCGACGCCGTCCGGGTTGTTCGAGCCGACTTCGTGCAGCGCCAGGATGTGCGCAGCGACGAGGCCAAGCAGCACCAACGGCACGGCGATGACGTGGAACGAGAAGAAGCGGTTGAGCGTCGCGTCGCCGACGACGAAATCGCCGCGAATCCAGATCGAAAGGGGTTCGCCGACCAGCGGGATGGCCGAGAACAGATTCACGATCACCTGCGCACCCCAGAAGGACATCTGTCCCCAGGGCAACAGGTAGCCCATGAAGGCCTCGGCCATCAGGCACAGGAAGAGCAGGGTGCCGAAGATCCAGATCAACTCGCGCGGCTGCCGATACGAACCGTAGAGCATGCCGCGGAACATGTGCAGATAGACGACCAGGAAGAACGCCGAGGCACCGGTCGAATGCATGTAGCGAATCAGCCAGCCCCAGGGAACGTCGCGCATGATGTACTCGACGCTGGCGAAGGCGACCGGAATACCATCGGCGTTGAGCGAGGCGTCGGGCTTGTAGTGCATGACCAGGAAGATGCCGGTGACGATCTGAATGACCAGCACCAGCATCGCCAGGGAACCAAAGAAGTACCAGAAGTTGAAATTCTTCGGTGCGTAGTATTCGGAGAGGTGGCCGCGCCACATCGACGTCGCCGGGAAGCGAGCGTCAAACCACTCAAGCAGATTGCCCTGCAGGGAACCATCCGACTTGTACTTCTCGAAATTGGTATTCGACGCCATTGCTTAGGCTCCCTTCTTGTGTTCACCGATGAGGATGCGCGTGTCCGTCAGATACATGTGCGGCGGCACCTCAAGGTTGGTCGGGGCCGGCTGGCTCTTGAAGACGCGACCGGCAAAGTCGAAGTGAGAGCCGTGACAGGGGCACAGGAAACCGCCAAGCCAGTCGGCAGCCATGCCGTCTGCCGGACCGTGCTTGAATTTCGCCGAAGGCGAGCAACCGAGGTGGGTACAGATGCCGACGACGACCATGTACTCGGGCTTGATCGAACGCGTCTCGTTCTTGCAGTACTCCGGCTGCATGTCCTTGTCCGATTTGGGGTCGGCCATGTCCTTGTTGAGTTCTGGCAGCGTCTCGAGCATCGTCTTGCTGCGGTTGATGATCCACACCGGTTTGCCGCGCCACTCGACGGTCATCATCTGACCGACTTCGAGGTTGCCGATGTCGACTTCGACCGGTGCGCCAGCTGCCTTGGCCCGCTCGGACGGCAGCATGCTGGACAGGAAGGGTACCAGCGCAACCAGCGCCCCCGCCCCGCCAACGGCAGCGGTCGCGACGACCAACCGTCGCCTTCCGCAGTCCACTTTGCTCTCATTGCTCATAGCGCTGATCCCTAGCACGTAATGGAAAGTTGGTACCAACTAAACTGCGGCATTATACGCCAAACTTGATGCAGGGAGAATTTGCGGCCGTGCGCCGTCTGCTAACCGTTGCTCCATCAGCGCATCGTTTCAGGGAGCGAGCCGACCCTGCCAACGCCCCCTTCGCAAGCGTTGACGACGCCTTAGCCCCTGGCGCGGCGCCGTGTCTCTCTGGGCAACTCACCAAAATACGAGTGATAGAGCCTGGCCAGGCGACCCATGTTCTCGAAGCCGAGAACGTGCGCGGTAGCGGTGATCGATTCCTCCGTAGCGCCGCCGGAGAGCAGCTGGCGGCGAAAACGGTGCAACCTCAGCAGCTGAAAGTAGGTCTGCGGCCCCGCCCCGGACCACTCTTTGATGGCGCGGTGCAAACTGCGGTGCGAGACGTGCAACTCGGCGGCCAGCTGCTCGCAGTCGAGATCGCGAGTGGACGCCAGCGCCGCACTCTCGGCCCTTTTGATCAGGGCGAACCGGCGCTCCTGGGTTGGGGTCCTGTGCACGGTCGCTGCAGCCAGATCGGCTCCGCCCAGAGCCTGTACGAGACGCACAATGATTCGCTCGCGCACGATCAGCGCGGCGCGGCTGTTGGTCATGGTGGCAGCGAGCTGCGGCAGGGCGCTCGCCCGCCGGCACTCGGCGAGCAGTCTACGCAGCGCGGCCGGCTCGACGTCGACCAGCCCCCCCGCTGCAGCCGCCAGCCCCCAGGCGTCCAGCAGGTCGCGGGCGATCTCGATGTTCAGACTGTGCATGCCCGCCGGGCTGACGTACTCCTGCTCGCCGGAGCCGAACACCAGTGCCTGGCCGATGCTCACGTCGCGCCCTTTCCACACCGGCGCCCGCTCGGCGGCGAGCAGAAAACCAATGGACAGGTTCTCGGAGTGGTTCAGGTGGCAACTGCGCAGCCGCTGGCCCCAGTCCTCCCAGCGCAGAGTGACGCCGGGGAGCGCCAGCAGGTGAGCGCGGAAGCCAAGCGCCCCCGGTGAGAGCTGGACGATCTCGAAATCCCAGCCCTGGGACCACGAGAAGAGCTCGTCCACGTCGTCGGTGGTGATGATTTCCGGGCTGATCAATGGCGGCACTCCCGATCAGGCCGTCGCAGGAGAGGAACACGGCCCGAGCTGGCGGCATGAAAGTTGGCAGGATACGGCTTTTTACAGCAGCCGTCCTCACTTAGCATGGCGAACCGAACCCCGGAAGCCGATCAACGAGGACGCCAGCCCCTACCACATGCGCAGCGACGCCACGACCATCGAGACCCGCGCCCTGGCTGTCGGAAAATGGGCCAACCTGTTCATGGCCCTGGCCGGAATAAGCGCCGCCGTGCTGTCGCACTCCGACGCGCTGCTGGTCGATGGCCTCTATTCCGGCGTCCACTTCTTTTCCGCGCTGATCGCCGCGCGTGTGGCGCATGCCGTGCGGCGCCCGGCGGACCACCGCCACCCCTTCGGCTACGAGGCCTACGAGGCGCTTTACGTCAGCTTCCGTTCTCTGGTCCTGATCGGCATCCTCGTCTTCGCCCTGTTCAGTTCCGGCGAGAAGATCATGGTGTATGTCAGCGGCGGGGAAGTGCCGGCGCTGGTCCTTGGACCCATCCTGATCTACACGCTGACGATGGTGGCGGTCTGCGGCGGCCAGGTCTGGCAGTTTCGTCGCGCCTGGCTGCGTACCGGGCGACACAGCGACCTGCTGCGCACCGAGATGCGCGCGGCCGGGGTCGACGGCGCGCTCAGCGCCGGTGCGGGCGCCGCCCTGCTGCTCACTCCATGGCTGCTTGGCACCCCGGCCGACGTTCTGGTTCCCATCGCCGATGCGCTGATCGTGCTCATTCTGCAGTTGATCATGCTGCCGCAGCCGCTGGCCATGCTGCGCGCGGCGCTCAGAGAAGCAACTGGAGCCGCCGCCGCGCCAGAGTCACTGGCGATTGCCCGCGCCCGCGCCGACGAGGCTCTGCACGGACGACCGTTCAAGCTCCTCGATATCGCCGCCACCAAACTGGGCCGCACGCACCTGGTGGTCCTTTACGTCGAGCCGGAGATCCCGGTCCGCGGCGAAACACTCGACCAACTGCGCGAGGCACTGAGCGCCGTCCACGCGCGCAGCGGGGCGCCGGTACGCTGTGAGGTGGTCGCGACTGCCAGCCCGCCGTTCCTGCCTCTGCCGCTTGCCGCTGCTGGTTCGACGGCGGCACCGGGGTCGTAGCGAGACCCTTTCTCGACCGGAATTCATGTGAAACCACCAGAAGGAACCACCATGTCCAGAATCGTCAGAGCCTTCCGAAAAACCGCCACCGCGAGCGCGACCTTGATTCTTGCGCTCCTTGCTGTCAGCAATCCGCTGCATGCCGGAGATGAAAAGCCCCAGGGCGAAAACATTGACGCGTCTGATCCGACGAAAATCTACACCTACCTTGGCGCCGGCCCGAAATACACCGACTACACCAATGGTGAACACATGACCGAGCTGAGGGTTTCCGGCAACCTCGGGCTATCCAAGCAGGACATGGTTTTCTTCAACGCCGGATACGGTGAGCACTCGGGCGACAAGGTACCCGGCAGCAACTCCGGACTAACCAATGCGCGCGCGCGATGGTTTCATCTGGTGGAAATGGATTACGCGGTCAGCTCGGGGTATCGCGGCTGGGCAACGCAGATCGATCTGCAGCTGGCCGGCCAACTGAAGGGGACGGACGGACAGAATGTCCTGTCCTTTGGCGCACTTCCGGCCTTCGGCCTCAACAAGCAATGGAGCCTGTATCTGCCGATGAACGTGGTGAACTCCTGGGACAAGAAGTTCGGAAGCTACAACGGCGTTGGCTTGAATGTCTCGCCCTTGCTGGTCTATAGCCCCGACAACTGGTGGGACGGCGCTTATGTGCAATTCTGGGGTGGCTACACTCGCTTCGTCTCGGGAAACCTCTCCGGCGAGGGCGCCGGCCATATGGACATCACGATTGCCGGAAAAATTACGCCCACGGTGACCTGGACCCTCCTGGCACACAAGAACGTAGACGTCGATCTGCAATCGTACCGGCGCGACGCGAACTCGGGCCTGAAAAACGACTGGAATGCGTTCCTGTTCTTCACCACCTACTTCTAGACCAGAACCCCGAAAAACCACGCTTCAAGGAGAAAAGACCACATGAAGACCGCCATCAGATCGGCATTTGTACTCACCGCACTGGTCACCCACCTCGCCTTCGCGCAGGGTGCCGCGACTTCCGCCCCGAAGAAGGTCATGGACGGCTTCCCGCCAAGCAAGGAAAGCCAGGTGACTTTCGGCAATTACCGGCAGCATCCGTATAGCCAATGGGCTTTTCGCAATGCCGGCGCACCCCTGAACGTGCTGATGGTTCCGCGCGCGGGACAAATATATCCGCTGCAGGAAAACATCGACGGCGACATCGGAAAAATCCGCCTCAAGGACGCGGAGGGCAAGGACAAGACCGTCGACCAGATCCTTGACGAGAACTACACCGATGGCTACCTGGTGCTCAAGGGCGACGATATTCGCTATGAACGCTATTTCAACGGCTTGAGCAGAGACTACCAACACATCTGGTTCTCGGCGACAAAGTCGCTGACCAGCACCGCATTCGGAATTCTGCTCGCCGAGGGCAAGGTCAACTTGAATGACTCGCCAGCCAAATATATCCCTGAACTGAAAGGCAGTGGTTTCGAGCGCGTGACGATCCAGAATGTTCTTGATCACAGCAGTTCGCTCGATTTCAAGGAGAACTACACCGACCCGAACTCGGACTTCCTGAAGCACTATGGCCCGGCAATGAACATGGCAAGAGTACCGGGGGGCCGGGACGCCGAGCCACAGAACACCGAGATCTACGGCATCTACGACTTTCTGTCCAAGTTCATTCGCCCGAACAGCAAGGAAGTCGCTGGCGATGTTTTCGACTACAACTCGGCCAAATCCGACGTCCTGGGCTGGTTGATCGCCAGGATATCCGGCCTGCCTTATGACCGATTCGTTCAGCAGCATATCTGGTCGAAGCTCGGCGCCGAGCACGACGCCTATACGGTCGTCGACCGCGCCTATATGGGCATAGCGACGGGCGGCTTCAACAGCACGCTGCGCGATGCCGCGCGCTTCGGCAAGATGATTCTCGACAGGGGGAGGTTCAACGGTCAGCAGGTCATTCCCGCCGAGTGGGTTGACGCATCGATCAAGCTTTCTGCCAAGGACAAGGAGAAGATGAAGAACAATGAAAGATATACAGGCGCCGCGTGGATCGCGTACAAGAACATGTGGTGGATACTCGACGAGCAGAAAGGTGAGTACGCCGCCGTCGGCATTCACGGGCAGGTGATCTATGTCAATCGCGACGCCGACATCGTCGTCGCCTTCTTCTCAAGTCAACCGGTCGCCTCGGCTGCAGGCAACAACAGCTTCTGGTCGAAAATCATGGCCACCCAGGAGATCGCACGAAAACTGAAGGGAACCGGGCAGAAGTAGCCGGCCGACGCCAGAACGCGACCCCGAATTGCCTACGGGGCAAGCGGTCGGCGTTCGCGCAGCGCCTGCGCCAGCGTTCCGGCGTCGACGTATTCGAGCTCGCCGCCGACCGGGACGCCACGCGCGATACGCGAAACGCTGACGCCACGGCTCTTGAGCATTTCGGAGAGGTAGTGGGCGGTCGCTTCGCCCTCGTTGGTGAAGTTGGTGGCGATGATCACTTCGCGCACCACGCCGTCGCTGGCGCGCGCCAGCAGGCGTTCGAGGTGCAGTTCGCCGGGGCCGATTCCGTCGAGAGGCGAGACGCGGCCCATGAGCACGTAGTAGAGCCCGGAATAGGCGTGCGTCTGCTCCATCATGTTCATGTCGATCGGCGTTTCGACGACACATAGCTGGCTGGCGTCGCGCCTGCTCGACAGGCAGCGGCCACAGACCTCGGCCTCGGTCAGCGTGTTGCAACGCTGACAGTGACGCAGTGCGCCGAGCGCGCGCTGCAGGGCGTCGGCCAGGCGCCCGGCGCCTGCCCGCTCGTTCTGCAACAGGTGGTAGGCCATGCGTTGAGCCGACTTTGGACCAACGCCTGGCAAACAACGCAAAGCCTCGATCAGCGCTTCGAGGCTCGACGGGGCGTTCATCAGAAGGGCAGTTTCATCCCGGGCGGCAGGTTGAGCCCTGCGGAGAAGCCGGCCATGCGCTCCTGGGAGAGTTCCTCGGCGCGGCGCATACCGTCGTTCAGCGCGGCCGCAACCAGGTCCTCGAGCATTTCCTTGTCGTCCATCACCGACGCATCGATGCTCACCCGGCGCACGTTGTGGCTGCAGGTCATCAACACCTTGACCATACCGGCGCCGGACTGGCCTTCGACTTCAAGCTGGGCCAGCTCGTCCTGCGCCTTCTTCATGTTCTCCTGCATCTGCTGAGCCTGTTTCATCAGGCCGGCGATTCCGCCTTTCATCATCTTTGGTGCCTCGCTCTGGGGTAGGGGATTAAACGGGTTTTATCGACGATTCGATGAGCGTGGCGTCGAACATCTCGATCACCTCGCGTACGAAACCATCCTGCTCGACTGCGGCGATGGCGCGATCCTGGCGCTGACGACGATCACGCTGCGCGCTGGCCGCCGGCGTTTCGCCGCTGGTCGCTTCAAGTTCGACAGCCAGTTGCTGCGGGCTGCCGAAATACTCGCCCAGCGCCTGCTGCAACTTGTCCTGGGCGGGTTTCATCAACAGGTGGCGATGGGCCGGCGCCAGGCGAAGGACGATTCGTCCTCCCTGCCGCTCGCGCAGTTCGCAGTGCTGGGCAAGCTCGCGCGCCATGCCGCTGACCTTGAGTGCGGCCAGCATCTCGTGCCAGTCGCCGGTCGTTGGCGTCGCTGGCGGCAACGCCGCCGGCGGCACGGAGGGCGTGGCGACCGCTGCCGCCGGCTGAACGACCGCGACGGGTGTCGACCGGGCGAGCGAAGCGGCGGTTGAAGACCCTGCGGGGGGTGGCGTGCGCGGCGCGGCTGGCGACGCCAAGACGGCCGACGAGGTCGCTGCCGAACGGTCGGCGACGGCCCTGGTCGCACTCGCTCCGGCACCGGGGTCGTCGCTGGCGAGCGCCGGGCGAAAGGCGTGCAGGCGTAACAGGGTCATCACGAAACCGGCCTGCTCGTCGGGCGCCAAAGGCAGTTCCCGACGACCATGGACGGCGATCTGGTAGGCGAGCTGGACAAACTCGGGGTCGAGGGCGGCGGCCAGCGCCTCGATGCGCAAACGCTCGGGCAGGTCGTCGGCGATCGCCTGCGGCGCCAGCTGAGCGATCTGCAGGCGGGTGAACAGGGCGGCCATTTCCTGCAGCGCGGCGTCGAACGACAGGCTGCGCGCCGCCATCTCGTCGGCGACGCGCAGCATCGCCGCGGCGTCGCCGGCGAGAAGGGCGTCGACAATCGACAGCAGGTGGTCGAGATCGACGGCGCCGAGCATCTCGCGCACCTGCGCTTCCTCGACCTTGCCGGCACCGTGCGCGATCGCCTGATCGAGCAGGGAGAGCGCATCGCGCATGCTGCCCGCCGCCGAGCGGGCGAGCAGCTGCAGCGCACCGGCGTCGGCGCTGATCGCCTCGTCTTCGAGGATCTGCTTGAGGTGAGCGGCGATCAGCGGCTGCGTCATCTGCTTGAGGTTGAACTGCAGGCAGCGCGACAGGACGGTCACCGGGATTTTCTGCGGGTCGGTGGTCGCCAGGATGAACTTGACGTGTTCGGGTGGCTCTTCGAGCGTCTTCAACATGGCGTTGAACGCCGAGTTCGAGAGCATGTGCACTTCGTCGATGACATAGACCTTGAAGCGGCCGCGTGTCGGCGCGTACACCGCGTTCTCGAGCAACTGCCGCATTTCGTCGACCTTGGTATTGGTCGCTGCGTCCACTTCGAGCAGATCGACGAAGCGTCCGCCATCGATTTCCTGACACGCCGAACAACTCCCGCAGGGCGTTGCGCTGACCCCGGCCTCGCAATTGAGTGCCTTGGCCAGGATGCGCGCCAGCGTCGTCTTGCCGACGCCACGGGTGCCAGTAAACAGATACGCGTGGTGCAGTCGCTGCGCCGTCAGGGCGTGCGTCAGCGCGCGGACCACGTGCTCCTGGCCGACCAGGCTGGCGAAGTTGCGCGGGCGCCATTTGCGCGCCAGGACTTGGTAACTCATGGGCGGATTCTAGCAGATGGCATTTGCGGCTCCGGCAGCGGCAAGGGACAGAGGCTGGCGATTTGCGGCCTGCAGAAACGGGGGCATGAACGGAAGCGGCGACGCAAGGAGGGCCGATCGGGAGAACGGCGGGCAGAAATGAAGGTGGCGAGCCTTACCCCCGGCACTCACATAAGACGGCTGTGGCTGCTTCCTTCCGGACCTGACCAGGTTCACCATCCTGCGATGCGGGGAGACCCGCCACGAAGAATGCTATCACATCAGCCACCGCCGCGTCGGAAATGGCGCTGGAAGTCGGCGATGAACGTGGCCTGCTCTTCGGCGCTGCCGCCGGAGAAGGCGATCGACACGTCGAGGCGCGGCAATTGCAGGATGCCGACCTGCAGCGCCGGCAAGGGACGGCAGCGGATATCCACGCTGCGCCCGGCCTGATGCAGCAACCAGCAACCGTCGGCCGGCTGCTGCACCTGCCAGCCGGGCAGCATCGGCTGCAGCTGGCGGCTGAACTCGGGCAGCGCCAGGGTCATCGCGAATTGCGGCATCCGGGGTCCCGGGATCTAGCCGCCGGCAATCGGCGGCCAGATCGCCAGCACATCGCCAGCGGTCAGCGTAAGCGCGCCACGCTCCTGCGGGGGAACGAACTGGCCGTTGAGCAGAACCAGGTGCACCAGGCGCGGCGGCAGCGCCCGGCTGGCGATCAGCGCAGCGACGGTGGTTTCGTCGGGAACGTCGAGGGCGACGGCGTTGCTGCGCCGCGCTTCCGCCGGCAGGTAGTCCGAAAGAAAGGCGTACAGCTTGAGCGTGATCGGCATCAGTGCGTCGCCGCCAACCCCTTGGCGAGATAGGCTTCACTGAGCAGCAGCGGGTTCTCCAGCAGGCGCGCCTTCCAGTCGCCAAGGCGGACCCGACCCTGGATCAGGCCGCGCAGGACACCGATGTTCTCGGTGTGACCGATGCTGTTGGCGCCGACCAGTTGCTCGCCGTCGAAGACCAGCCGCAGGTAGCGATACCCGGCTTCGTCGAGCAGGTGCGCGCTGCTGCAACCCGGGAACTCCTGCCACTGCCCGAAAGAGGTGGAGATCAGGCCCATGGTGTCGAGAACGTTGAAGACGAAGGTGCCCGGCAGGGCGGCCGCCTGGCCGGCCATGTTCAGCGCGGCAATGCGCGCCTGCTCGACGGCGTCCGGCTGGATGGCATTGACCACGCGACGCCCGGTAGCGAACTCGACCGCCTCGGCGACGTCACCGGCGGCGTAGATGCCGGCGACGCTGGTCTGCATCGAGTCATTGACGAGAATGCCCTGATCGACGGCGACGCCGCTGCCGACGAGAAAATCGACGTTCGGCTTGACGCCGGTGGCGTTGATCAGCGCGTCGACCTCGAGGATTTCACCGTCGTCGAGACTGACCCGCAAGGCCTCGCCCGCCGGTTCGATGGACACCACCCGCCGTGCCGTGCGCACCTGCACGCCCTTGCCTTCGCACCAGCGACGGATCATCGCCCCGGCCACCTCGTCCATCATGCGCGGCACCATCCGCTCGCCCATTTCGACGACCGTCAGTTGCGGGCCGCGGGCGGCCAGCGACTCAAGAATGATGCAGCCGATGAAGCCGGCGCCCATCTGCACAACGCGCGCCCCCGGCGCGACGGCGGCGGCAATCCGGCGCGCGTCGGCCAGGGTCCAGCACGACAGGACCTGTGGCAGGTCGATGCCGGGGATCGGCGGCCGTACCGGATGCGCGCCGCTGGCGATCAACAGCCGGTCCCAGGCGAGGGTGCTGCCGTCGCTCAGGGTAACGGTCTGCTGGCCGGCGTCGAGCGCGGCGGCGCGCCCGTGCAGCAACTTGATGCGTAGGCGTTCGAAGTGATCGGCGTCCTTGCGCAGGTAGGTGCCGGCCTCACCGATCTTGCCGCTCAGCAGGTAGGGAATGGCCATCCGCGAGTACGGCGGTTCGGCCTCGTCGCCGAGCAGGGTGATTTCGGCCTGCGCGTCGGCGCGGCGCAGCGTCTCGGCGGCAACGACCCCGGCCGGGCCGTTGCCGATGATCAGGTGTCTGATCACTTCACAGCCCCAGACGCGAGCGGGTGGCGGCGGTGGGAACGCCGTCGGGAGTCCAGCCGCGCAGGCTGTAGTACTCCGGAAGCATCTTGCCGATCTCGGCGACCATGCCTTTCGAGCCGCCGGTCTTGCACGGTTCGTTGAGCAGCCGCGGCGGCAGCGTGTCGTCCTTGCCGGTGATCCCGGCAGCGAGGTTGAAATCGCGTTCGAGATTCCAGATGCGCTCGCCCATCTGCAACAGCGACTCCTGCGACCACTCGCCTTCGCACGCCGCCTGAATCTGCGGCTGGATGTCGTTCATCGTCCACGCGAAGGTGGTGAACACGCAGAGCCCGCTGGAATCGACGACCGCGGTGGCGTCCTGGAAGGCCTTGAGCATCTCCGGCTTGCCGGCGGTTTCCCGGGGGTCGGTCTTGACCGGGATGCCGAACACCTCGCTGGAAACCATGTAGCCGCGCAGATGGCAGGCGCCGCGGTTCGACGTCGCGTAGGCCAGCCCCATTCCCTGCAGGGCGCGCCCGTCGTAGGCCGGGAACTCCTGCCCCTTGACGGTCATCGACAGTTCGGGCTTGCCGTACTTCGCACACACGCGCTTCGATCCCTGACCGAGGATCTTGCCGAAGCCTTCGCCACGCGCGGTCATCTCGGCCAGTCTGCACAGCGCTTCGGCCGAGCCGAAAGGCGCCTCGAGGCCGATTTCTTCCTTGCTCAGGATGCCCAGGTCGTAGAGCTCCATCACCGCGCCGACGGTGGCCCCGAAGGAGATCGGGTCCATGCCGTCCTCGTTGCACAGGAGGTTGGCGAACTGCAGCGCTTCCAGGTCGTCGACGCCGTTGGCGCTACCGAGCGCCCACGCGGCCTCGTATTCGAGGCCGCCGTTGGCCCCCCAGTACTCGGGCTTCGTTTCCACTGAAAAGTGCGTCTCGTCGATGCGCGAAATGCGCCCGCAGGCGATGGTGCAGCCAAAGCACGCCTGATTGGTGACCAGGTGCGCGCGGCCGTCGCTGGCACGTTTTTCGTGCATCGCTTCGGCCGAGATCTTGCGTGCGCCTTCGAACTCGACGTCGCGGTGGTTGCGCGTCGGCAGCGCGCCCATCTCGTTGATCACGTTCATCAGCACCTGCGTGCCGTAGGTCGGCAGGCCCTGGCCGGTGACCGCGTTCTCGGCGAGCACCTTCTTGCCGGCGGTCGCGGCCGCCATGAAGGCCTTGGCATCGGCGATGTTGCCGACGCCGCGCGTACCGCGCACGGCAATCGCCTTGAGGTTCTTCGAGCCCATCACCGCGCCGACACCGGAACGTCCGGCGGCGCGGTGCAGATCGTTGACGATGGCCGCGAAGAGGACCTGATTCTCACCGGCGCGACCGATACTCGAAACGCGCAGCAGCGGATCCTGGTGCCGCTTCTTGAGCGTCGCCTCGGTCGACCAGACGGTCGTTCCCCACAGGTCGTCAGCCGGCAGCAGCTCGGCGCGTTCGTTCTCGATGTGCAGATAGACCGGCGTCGGCGCCTTGCCTTCGACGATGATCATGTCCCAGCCGGCGAACTTCAGCTCGGCGCCAAAGAAACCACCGGAGTTCGAGCAGGCGATGACGCCGGTCAACGGTCCCTTGGTGACCACCGAATAGCGCCCGCCGGTTGAGGCCATCGTTCCGGTCAGCGGACCGGTGGCGTAGATGATCTTGTTCTCCGGCGACAGCGGATCGACCTTGGGGTCGATTTCACTGACCAAGTACCGGCTGGCCAGCCCGCGCTGGCCGAGGTACTGCGCCGCCCACTCCATGTTCAGCGCTTCGCTGACACAGCTTCCCTGGGTAAGGTTGACGCGAAGAATCTTGCGAGTCCATGCCATGGTCGTCTCTCCTCAAACCCGTGCCGCACTGTCGGTCTTTTGCGCCCACTTGCGCATCCGCTCGAGGCCGGTCCAGTCGCTGTCGATATAGGTAATGGCGTCCGTCGGACAGGCTTCGGCGCAGGCCGGGTCGCCACCGCAGAGGTCGCACTTCTGCACCTTGCCGGTCTCGTGGCTGTAATTGACCGTGCCGAACGGGCAGGCAATCGTGCACACCTTGCAGCCGACGCAGACTGCGTCGAGAATCACCTTGGCGCCGGTGGACGCGTCGACCTTGATCGCCTCGACGGGGCAGGCGTTGAGACACCAGGCTTCGGCGCACTGGGTGCAGGTGTAGGGAACCTTGCGCCCTTCGTGATGGAAGTCAAACACCTTGATCAATGACCGCGAGGGGTTGAAGGCCCCGGTATGCTCGTACGAGCAGGCCATTTCACACTGCAGGCAGCCGGTGCATTTGCCCGGGTCGATGTGCAAGGATTTCTGCATGACGTCTCCTCCGTGAACAGATCGATGAGATTCTGCTGAATGACGCCGCAGTCCTCTTTTCCCGCTGCGACTGACTGATCACTATAGGCAATCGCCGACACTTGTAAAAGTTGCGCTGCAGCAATTGGGCGGGGGCGGCGGCTCGCGACTTCGGATGGCGATTGCGCAGCGCGCCGGCCTGGCATGTGCGCTCGCAACAACTACGCTGTAAAGATTTGATCGCGGTTTGTGATAAGCGTGATTTCAGCTAGCATTGTTTTTTTGCTGCGCTGCAGCATAGCAAGGTCAACGGATGTCGTCGCGAGACGTTAGAGTGCGCATTGGCGCAAATCCGCCAGGCATCCCGCCACAAAAAAAAGGAATCATGTGTGACGAAACCAAGCAATCACCCGCTGCGCTTTGCGCTCAACTACGAGCTGCATGCCCGTCCCCCGGAGGCGCTGAGCATCCCCGAGCAGGCGTCGTATCTGGCGCTGGCCACCGACCCCGCGGACCGGCAAGCCGAGTACGACAGCATCGTCGAGCTGTGCACGCGTTATGGCGTCCCTGCGCCGGCACCCGATGTCAATCACTTCAAGGTCGATCTGGGCACCTTCCGGCTCAAGTGGGAGCGGCGCGCCGAGTGCAGCAGCTACACCTTCTTCCGTCAGGGCGAGTCCGGCGACCCCTTTGCCCAGCCGGTGATCGCCAGCGTGCCGCGGGCCTGGCTCGACCAGCTGCCGGGGCAGGTGCTGGTGGCAGCACACGTCGCGCTGCGCAAGGCACCGGCGGCCACGCCGGACAGCGACGAGCTGGCCAGCCTGTTCGAAGGCAACCTGCTCGTCGGCGGCCGCGTCGGTGACGGCGTCGCCAACGTGCGCGCCGACTTTCGCATTCACGCGGACGGCTTCAGCCGCTTCCTGATCGACGACATCAGCCTTACCCCGCGCCAGGCGGGACGAATGGTGCAGCGCCTGCTGGAGGTAGAAACCTATCTGATGCGCGCGCTGCTCACCCTCCCGGTCGCCAGGGCCACCCTGCCGGTGCTGGCCGATGCCGACCGCCAACTCTCGGCGCTGCTCAACGAAATGGTTGACGTCAGCAGTGAAGACGAACCCGCTCTCCTCGACCGGCTGACGCGGCTTGCCGCCGTCGTCGAGGGGACGATTTCGTCCACTCTGGGCAAGATTTGCGCGGCGCGCGCGTACCAGGATCTGGTCGAACGCCGCCTTGCCGAACTGCGTGAGGTGCGTGTGGAAGGCGTGCAACCCATCGGCGAATTTGTCAAGCGCCGCCTGCTGCCGGCGATGAGCACCTGCGAAACCGTCGCCAGGCTCCAGGACAGCCTGTCGGAACGGATCAGTCGCGCCAGCGAGATGTTGCGCACGCGCGTCGACATCGCCTTGCAGCGGCAGAACCAGTCGCTGCTCAGCACCGCCGCCCGACGCGCGAAACTGCAGTTGCGTCTGCAGGAGACGGTGGAAGGATTGTCGGTGGCCGCGGTCAGCTACTACGTGGTCGGCCTGGTCGGCTATGCCGCCAAGGCCATCAAGGCCGCTGGCGCGCCGGTCAATCCGGAGATCGTCACCGGGATCGCGATTCCGATCGTGGTGATCGTCGCCGCGCTCGGCGTGCGCCATATCCGGCAGCTGGTGCAGCGCGCGGTCACTTGACGGGTTTGCTCCAGGTCCTGGTTTCGAGGGTGAAGATCCCGGTGGGGCCGATCAGGACGTGGTCGATGTTGAAGCCATCGCCCGTGAGGTCGTGGAAGACGTGATAGCCGTCCTCCCGCAGGCGCTCCAGGAACTGGCCGACCGCTCGTTCTCCTTCAATGCCTTGGTGGAGTGCGTGGAAGCGGAGCCGCAAGCGCCAGAATCTCCATGCGACAAACGCCAGCAAACCGAGGGCGAACGGCGAGAAGAGTTTAGGCTGGGGTCGCCGATCGGTGTAATAGCTCCACCACTCCAGCGACGTTACTAGGAGAAAACCGATCGCCACGAGGCCTGGTGTTTCCAGCTTGTCTCCAAGCAGTTTCCGGCGTTCTTCTCGTGTAGTTTTTCACGCAGTAGCGAACATAGGAATGCCAGCGGCGACATGGTTTCAAGCGGCTGTCCGGCGTGCTGAAAGTCGCGTCGGGAATTCAGCGCCACAGCCGCGTGCACGTCATTGCGAGGAGGCGTAGCCGACGTGGCAATCCAGAGGTTTTGATTTTCGCTCGGCGGATGTGGCGCACCAGTAGTCAGAGAATGGAACTGGATTGCCGCGTCGGCTACGCCTCCTCGCAATGACGGTGGCTGGGGTATGCCTGCCCGGGTCTCATCAGGAATGCCGCACCACAGTAGTGACTGCCCCGCGTTGCGCAAGGGCGTGTCCTTCAGCGGCGACCGTGTATTCGCCTTCATGTGGACTCCGTGGCACTGCCGTTCAAGTCGCCGGCAATCAAGCGGAACTGCTCCAGCGCCGCTTCGAGGTCTTCGACTATTTCCTGCGCGATCACTTCGGGCGGGGGCAGATTGTCGCTGTCGGCAAGGCTGTCGTCCTTGAGCCAGAAGATGTCCAGGCTGGCCTTGTCGCGGGCGATCAGTTCGTCGTAGGCGTACACGCGCCAGCGGCCGTCGGGGCCGGCGCCATTGGCGGCGTCCGCCTGCTCGCTCCAGGTGGCCGCGCGGCCGTGGCGGTTGGCCGGGCGATCGGCAGGCTCGCCCGCACGCCGCCCCTGATACAGGCCGACGAACTCGTCCAGATCGGCGCGCTTGAGCGGCCTGGTCTTCAGCGTGAAGTGCTGGTTGGTGCGCAGGTCGTAGATCCACAGATGGCGGGTCCACGGCGTCTGGCTGGCCGGCTTCTTGTCGAAGAACAACACGTTGGCCTTCACGCCCTGCGCGTAGAAGAGGCCGGTTGGCAGGCGCAGCAGCGTATGCACGTCGCACTCGTGCAACAGCTTGCGGCGGATGGTCTCGCCGGCGCCGCCTTCGAAGAGCACGTTGTCGGGGACCACCACCGCGGCGCGGCCATGCGACTTGAGCAGCGTCTTGATGTGCTGCACGAAATTGAGCTGCTTGTTCGAGGTCGTCGCCCAGAAGTCGTCGCGCTCGATGACGTCCTTCTCGGTGCTGCGCCTGCCGTCGGCGCCTTCGATCTGCGTGCTGCTCTTCTTGCCGAACGGCGGATTGGCGAGGACCACGTCGAAACGCTCGCCGGGGTCGGCGGCCAGGGCGTCGGCGACGACGATCGGCACGCTGGTCTCCGAGCCGATGCCGTGCAGCAGCAGGTTCATCGCGCACACCCGCGCCGTACCCTGCACCAGCTCCCAGCCGCGAAAAGCGCCTTCCTTGAGGTGGCGTTTCTCGTCGCGGGTAAGGTTCGGATAGTTGCGGGTGATGGCGTTGTGGGCGGTGAACAGGAAGCCGCCGGTGCCGCAGGCCGGATCGCAGACCGACTCGCCGGGTCGCGGCGCGATGGCGTCGACCATCGCCTGGATCAGCGGCCGTGGGGTGAAATACTGGCCAGCGCCGGACTTGGTGTCCTGCGCGTTCTTCTCGAGCAGGCCCTCGTAGGCGTCGCCTTTTACATCGGCACCGAGCGACGACCAGTCTTCCTCGTTGATCAGGTCGACGATCACCCGTCGCAGCTTGGCCGGGTCCTGGAACTTGTTCTGCGCCTTGTTGAAGATCAGCCCGAGCGTGCCTTTTTCGCCGCCGAGCCGTTCCAGCGCGTGCCGGTAGTGGTCGAACAGCTCGTCGCCGTCGCGGGTCAGCAGCTCTGGCCAGGCGTAGAGCGCCGGGATGATGCTCGGCTGCCGGTACGGCGGACGCGAGCGCTCGTCGGCCATCTTCAGGAAAAGCAGGTAGGTGAGCTGCTCGACGTAGTCGCCGTAGCTCATGCCGTCGTCGCGCAGAACGTTGCAGTAATTCCAGAGTTTCTGGACGAGGGTGTTTGCGTTCATTCTTCCGGGGTCGGTTTGAAGCGCGTCAGCGCCGATTCAATGGCCTGCTGCAGGCGCCGATGCAGCACTTCGCGTGGCGGCAGCACGGTCAGGTACTCGGCCACGTGGATGCCTGCAGCATCGAGTTCGAGCAGTTCGACCTGCTCGGCGTTCTTGTCGGCGCACAGGATGATGCCCAGCGGTGAGCGTTCGTCCGCTTCGCGCTCGTGTTTGTCGAGCCAGCGCAGGTACAGTTCCATCTGGCTCTTGTAGGCGTGCTTGAAGCGTCCGAGCTTCAGTTCGACGGCCACCAGTCGCCGCAAGCGGCGGTTGTAGAAGAGGAGATCGACGTAGAAATCGTCGCCGTCGATCTGCAGCCGTTTCTGCCGCGCAACGAAGGAGAAACCCACGCCCAGCTCCAGCAGGAATGCCTCCAGCTCGCGCAGAATCGCGTCTTCCAGGTCACGTTCCATGTAGCGATCGCTCAGACCGACAAAGTCGAGCACGTAGGGGTCCTTCAATACCAGCGACGGGCTCAGCTCGCCTTTGGCGCGCAGTGCATCCAGTTCCAGCCTGATCAGCTCTTGCGGCTGGCGTGACAGCGCCGTGCGTTCATAGAGCATCGAGTCGATACGGCTGGCGAGTGTGCGCACGCTCCAGCCTTCGATGCGCGACATCTCGGCGTAGAACTCGCGCTGCAGCGGCTGCTTCAAGGGCAGGAGCTCGCGAAAATGCGACCAGCTCAATTGTCGCCACAGCGTGGCGACAATCGTCTCGTCAGGAAACGCCTCAGCGAACTGCAGCATGCGACGCAGGTTCTTTTGCTCGAAACCGCGCCCGTACTCGGCGGCCAATTGTCGCGACAGTGTGGCGACAATCTCTTCGCCATAATCGGCCCGCTTCTGACCCAGCACCTCGTCGCGGATGCGCTTGCCGACACGCCAGTAGAGCATCGTCAGGCCGATGTTCACCGCGGCGGCGGCGCTGCGTTGGGCTTCGGCGATGAGCTGGCGGAGATCCGACAGCAGTGCGTCGGCCTGCGGTGGTGATGGTTTCGATGGCTGTTTGCGGCTGGCAATGACGCCCTTGGCCGACTCATGGAGCTTGCGGCTCACCATCGCAGCAAACCCCGCAGGCTTGCTGTCCGATGGCCTGCCGCCCGACTGCTGAGGCCCGGCACAAGGCTATTGCCCCTGCAGTGACCCCGGCGTTTCTGGACGAAAGTGAACACGTTCATCGTTCAGGCAAGGAGTTGCTCGACCAGCGAGCGCGGTGAATGGATGGTGACGCCGCCGAAGGTCTGCCCGTAGCCAGGGCCGAAATGCGTGCGATCGCCGGTGACCAGCACCTCGCAGGCGAGCCGGATCGCAGCGGCGAGGACCGGGCGGTCCTTCTCGGGCAGCCAGTCCAAGTCCCCGCTCTGCTCGGCGGCCGGTGTTGCTGCGGCGATTTGCAGATCCGCCAGCAGTGTATTGAGCACGTCGAGCGCCTCTGGCCCCTTGGCGGTCAGGTTGCGCCGTGCCTCGGTGACGACATAGGCGTCGGCCCGGCAGTCATGGCCGCGATCGACGAGCAACTGCAGCATTGCGCGCACGGCACCGTCGGACTTGGCGGCGGAGAACAGGATGTTGGCGTCGAGGAACACCCGCATGGTGCGGTGTTTTCAGCGCCTGGCCGGCGGTGCGGGCCGGCTGGCGAGCACCTGCGCCAGTTCGGCCTCGGCGTCGTCGAACTCGCGCTCGCGTTCGGGCGTATAGATCTCGACCGGCAGCGTGACCGCCGGGCGCAGGAGCAGGCCCTCCGGTGTCGTCTCGGCGATCAACTGGTCGTCGGCCTTCAGCCCGAGTGCCTGACGCAGCTTGGCCGGCAGCGTGACGACGCCGCGGCTGGTGATGGTGACGGTGGCTTTCATGGTTGAAGATTAGCAGAAAAGCAGAAATGCTGCGACAGCGGCCGCCGGCGAGTCGTGCTTACGCGGTGGCGGCCGCGTGCTCGCTCTGGCCCGCGCAAGTCGCTCCCGGCGGGGCGAACGCCCGCGCCAGCACCGCCTGCCGCAATGCCTGCGCGCGCTTTAGGTTGGCATCGACCTCGGCCTCGCCTTCGCGGACGATCGACAGGCGGCGGTCGACTTCGGCGACGATTCGGTGTTGTTCGGCGAGGGGCGGCAATGGGACAGGGAAAGCGCTCAATTTCGTCAAATTGATCGACGCCAGATTCGTTGTCTGTTTTCCCTCGCGCTGGAAATAGTCCTTGCCAAATGAGTTTCCCCACCACGACACGAGTTTAGGGGCGATGTCCTGCGACACAAGCCGCCCGCGAAACACATGGTTTTGATGAATACACTCGGCCAACTGCCCTTCCCATATCCACCCGCGCCCGAGTTTGTCGCGGTCACCTCCTTCGTTGAACAGAATGTCGCCGGGCTGAAGGCGCAATTCCTCAATGTCATTCGCCGGTGCGTTGATGGTCTTTACTTCATTGAGGTCGAGGTAACCACGTTGCACATTGGCGACGCGCAGGTATGACACGGTTCTGGCCGTTGGGTCTTGGCGTTTGCTGTCGACCGTGATGCCTCCTTTAAGCGCTGCAATTGAATCGAGGCGAGCCCATGTCCAGCCCTCCGGTAAATCGGGCAAGTCAGTGGTGTCGAGCGCGGTAAGTTCCTTGTGCGTGCCCTTTCCCTGTGGCTGACTGCGGCGGTTTTCCAGGATGCGTCGCAGTAGTCGGTCGCCGCTCTCGTAATCACGCCCCTCGTTGTGGGCAAGTTCGGCTTCGGTTGGGACGAGGCGGCCTTCGACGGCGGCTTTGAGGACGGCGGCCTTGTAGCGCTTGAGGTTGGCCTTGACGCGCTTGAGGTTGGCGACGGCTTCGTCGAGGCGGGAGAACTGCTTTTCGATTTCGGCGACGATCTGTGCCTGCTCGGTCAGACTCGGCAAATAGATCATGTGCGCAAGAAATGGCGCGCGATTGATGTGCTTCATGGTCGAGCCGTGTAGGTGCTCTGTCTTGATCAACTCGGCAATTGCACGTCGAAGGGCATAAAAGAGATATCGCTTAGAGACAAGCTCCGCGTTGGGAACAACCTTGAATATGTGCTGATTCAGCACCGCCGGCTCTCGATCCCAAATAAACGCATCAAGCGTTGCGGACCAGCTTACAAGTAGATCACCACGTTGAACGACGTAGATCGGGTCGACCTGTCGAGTCGTCCGGTTCATGGGTTTGCACGGGTTCGTCAAGTTTTGGATACGAATGATCAGGAGTCCCTCATCTCCCCAATCGGACGGCTTGAAGGCAAGGCCGTTGATGTACCGACCCGTCGCGCTGATCGGATGGGCACGACCGTCTGGAGACAAATCGAGCTTAGAAAGTTGGGTTTGCGCCATTGACGAAGGCATCACGCCGCCAACTCCCTGTTCAAGTCCTCAATCACCTTCGTCAACTCCCCGCCAAAAACCTGATGCACCCGCCCCAGCCCACCGCGCTGGTCGAACGGCGCGTAGCTGAAATCCTCGGCCTCGATGCCGAGATTGGACGCGATGTGCTCGGCCATTTTCTCCAGCCACCAGCGTTGCTCGCCCGTGAATCCCTTGCCGGAAGCCTCCTGCTGCGTCATCCACGCCCGGAAGTTGGCGGCGACGCGCTCGGGGTAGGGTACCAGTTCGTTCTCCTGGTGCATGGCGTAGCGCACCAGCGAGACGAGGTCGGTGAGGATGCGCCGTTGGCTGGCGCCGCGCACCCTGTTTCCTCCGCTGGATTTGTCGAGCGCGGCGTAGGCCTGCCAGAGCTGGCTCTCGGTCCATAGCTGCGGCGGCGCCTGCAGGGTGTCGGCGAGCGCCTGCAGGTCGGCAAAGCTCAGCGGTGCGCGGGTCGGTCGGTTGTAGAGGATCTGCAGGGCGGTGATCTCGTCGCGGTGTTCGGCGATGAAGGCCTCGAAGCTCTGCACGAGGCCCTGCGCGCGCTCGCGTGCGGCTGCTGAATACTCAGCGCCGAGCAGGCGATCCTGGGTGACGATGTCTATCACCAGTTCCTTCTGCGCCTTGAGGCTTAGCAGCAGCTCGCGCAGCTGCGGCTTGGCGAGCGGCCTGACGGCCTGGCGCAGTGCGTCTTCGGCTTGCTGCGGCGAGCGGTCGGCGGCCGGGTTGAGCGCGTGCACGATGGCGCGCGACAGCTCCTTCAGCTCGATGCCATCGGCGGTGCTGCGCACCCTGGCGCGCTCGGCGTCGCTGAGCTGCGCTTCGAGGCGCGACAGGCGCAGCGCGACGCTGGACAGCACTTCGGGTTCGACGTTGCCGAGGCTGACGGCCTGCAGCAGCGCGTGAAACGGCACCGACTTCTTCTGGTCCATCGGCCGCGAGTCGGTCTTGTCGCGCTCGCAGACGCCGACGCAGTCGACGATCACGAAGCGGTCCTTGTGCACGTGCTCGCCGGGGGTGACGCCGCGCAGGTCGTCGTCGCTGACGATGCGCACGCCGCGGCCCTTCATCTGCTCGAAGAAGCTGCGGCTCTTGACGCTGCGCATGAAGACGACGATCTCGACCGGCTTGATGTCGGTGCCGGTGGCGATCATGTCGACGGTGACGGCGATGCGCGGGTAGTAGCTGCTGCGGAAGGCACGGATCAGGTTTTCCGGCGTGTCGCCGGTGCTGCGATAGGTGATTTTCTGCGCGAAATCGTTGCCGCGACCGAACTCCTGGCGAAGGATTTCAACGATCGCCTCGGCGTGGTTGTCGTCCTTGGCGAAGACCAGCGTCTTGGGCAGCTCGCTGCGCTGCGGAAAGAGGTCGCGCTGCCAGTTGTCGCGCAGCGTGCGGGCGATGGTGCGGATCTGGTCGGGCGTCTGCACGCTGCGGTCGAGCTCGGCCGGCTCGTACTCGAAGTCGTCGTCGAGCTGCCAGTCGCGGCGGGCGCGGGTGGCCTTGTCGCGCACTTCCAGCCAGTAGCCGGCTTCGACTTTGGCGCCGGCTTCGCTGACTTCGGTGCGGATGCGGTAGACGTCGTAGTTGACGTTGACGCCGTCGGCGACCGCCTGCTCGTGGCCGTATTCCATCACCAGGTTCTGGTTGAAGAAGCCGAAGGTCTGCTTGTTGGGCGTCGCGGTGAGGCCGATCAGAGAGGCGTCGAAGTACTCGAGTACCTGCCGCCACAGGTTGTAGATCGAGCGGTGCGCTTCGTCGGTGACGATGATGTCGAAGGTCTCGATCGGGATCGCCGGGTTGTAGTCGATCGGCTCGGGCTGCTTGAACAGGGCGTCGATGCCGGCGGTGCTCTGCTCTTCGTCGTCCACGGCCAGTTCGCGGCCCTTGAGCATCGAGTACATGCGCTGGATGGTGGCGATGCAGACGCGGGCGGTGGTGTCCAGGTGGTTGCTGGCGAGATGCTGGACGATGTACTCCTCGCCAAACTTGAAGTTGTTGACCGGCGAGACGTACTGGTCGAACTCCTTTTTCGCCTGGCGGCCGAGGTTGCCGCGGTCGACCAGGAACAGCACGCGGCGCGCGCCAGCGTACTTGATCAACCGGTAGATGAAACTGATCGCGGTGAAGGTCTTGCCGCTGCCGGTGGCCATCTGGATCAGAGCGCGCGGCTTGTTGGCGGCCAGCGAGCGCTCGAGGTTGTGGATGGCGGTGATCTGTGCCGGCCACAGTTGCTGCTTGCTGACGCCGTCGCCCCATTCGCTGAGCAGCTCGGGCATGGCGCGGACGCGGGCGAGGAAGGTAAGCGGTGCGAAATCGGCGTGCAGAGCAGTGCTGCCGCTGCCGGTGGTGAAGACCGGCGTTTGCGGCAGCGCCTTGAGCCATTCGCTCAGCGTTCCCGGCTGGTGGAAGGCGAAGACGTTGCGGGCGCGTGGCTCGGGGTCGAGGCCGTTGCTGAAGTGCGTTTCGGCGCCGGTCGATTCGTAGACGAAGGGCAGCGGCCGGCGCCACGCCGGCAGGCTGCGCGGCAGGCCCAGCGCGTAACGCGCCGACTGGATCTCGACCCCGGTGAGCGTCGCGCCCTGCTTCTTGGCTTCGATAACACCGGCGGCCTTGCCGTCGATGTAGAGCAGGTAGTCGGCGAAGCCGTGCCCGGCTTCGAGCGGGAATTCGCACAGCGCTACACCCCGGGAGGCGTGGATGTCGGCCGCGGCGATGCTCTGCACCGACCAGCCGGCAGCGGTCAGGAGCTGGTCGATTTGCTCGCGGGCGCGTTGTTCGGCGGTGGGCATGGCTTCTAGCCCAGCGTCCGGACGACGGGGTCGACAACCACACGCTGCGCGCAGCGCTCGCGGCGGCGACGGTAAAAGACCGCTCGCGGCGGCAGGAACATCGCTTCAACCTCCCGGTTCGGGTTCTTATTCTCGTCCAGCGTCGCGCACGGCGCAGCGTTTGGCTGGCCGGCGGCGATGAAGCTGACATCTTGCCACAGCGATGCGCGCACGACGCGGGCGGCGCGGCTTGCGGCATCGAGGATGCAGCACGAGGGCACCGCGGGGGCACCGCCGGGACACCGTTATCAACCGCGGCGGCACTTTCGCCCGACACGCAGAGCAGTCGCTGCAAATGGCTTAGAATCTGCTCCTCGCGAACCTGACCCGGGCGCGGCCTCACGCCGGCAAAGTCAGATTCTCCCGTCGACCGATCGCTGGTCGCCAACCCAGCTGGTGAACGAATACCTATGGAAGCCACCCGCATCTGCCTTGTCCGCCATGGCGAAACATCCTGGAACGCGGAGAAGCGCATTCAGGGAAACATCGACGTCGGGCTGGACGAGACCGGGCTGGCGCAGGCCGATGCCGCCGCGCAGTGGCTGTCGCCGCTGGCGATCGACGCGCTCTACAGCAGCGACCTGCTGCGCGCGCGGCAGACCGCCGAGCGCCTGGCGGCGGCCCTGAGGCGGGTGCCGATCCTGCGCCCGGAGTTCCGCGAGCGACGCTACGGGCTTTTCGAAGGGCTGACCTACGAGCAGTCGCGGACCCGCTATCCGGACGTGTACGCGCTGTTCGAGGAGCGGGTACCGGATTTCGTCATTCCCTACGGCGGCGAGAGCCTGCAGCAACTCCACCTGCGCGTCAGCAGCGGATTGCGGCGCCTGGTCGACGAGCATCGTGGCCAGACGATCGCGGTGGTGACGCACGGCGGCGTCCTGGACATCGTCAACCGGCTGGTGCGAGGAACCTCGTTGCGCCAACCGCGCGATTTCCTGATCCCCAACGCCGGCATCAACTGGGTGAGCGCCAGCGGCGACGACTGGCGCATGGAAGCGTGGGGAGTGACCGACCATCTGACGATAGTCGGGCTCGACGAACTACCCTAGTGTTTCGTGTAGAAGGGAATCTAAGAATGCCAGTGGCGACGGGGTTTCAGGCGGCCGTCCGGCGTGCTGAAAGCCTCGTCGGGAAGGCGGCAACACGCCAAGCCCGCTCGTCATTGCGAGGAGGCGCAGCCTCCTCGCAATGACGGTGGCTGGGGAATGGCTGCCCGGGTTTGGCGACGCGGGCAGCGGTATGGACCGGGCGAATTCCAGCCACCGTACGCTTTCGCGCTGCTCTCAGGGTTGCTGAAAGTCTCATCGAGAATGCAGCACTACCAGCGCCGTGGCGAAACGCCCCGGCCAGCCGCGGACGACTGCCGCACCCAGGCGCTCAGGCTTTCGACTGCACCGCGCGGTGACGGGTTGACTCGCCCATCAGCTCGAGCAGCGACGCCATCCCGTGGCGCAGGTTGCCGAGCAGGGGCTGCGGCATTCTTGCCAAAGCGCCGCGCAGGCGACCCTGCAGCGGACCAGGGATGTCCTTGACCACTTCGACGCCCTGGTCGGTGAGGTGCAGACGAACCACCCGGTTGTCGACGTCGCGCCGTTCACGACGGACCAACTGGCGCAGTTCGAGCTTGTCGAGCAGGTTGCTGGCCGTGGACGGCTTGATGTGCAGCGCACTGGCGAGCTGCGAGACGCGCAGACCGGGGCGCGCCGAAATCTGCCACAGGGCCCAGAGCTGCGAACCACTCAGGCCGTGCGTGTCGTCGATGTTCTGCATGCCGTTCTGAACCGAACGGACCAGCTCCAGCAGCTTGCCGAAGGCGTCATCCGCTCCGTCCCTGCCCGTGCTGAGCCCGCCTCGTTGACCATCGAGCGCCTGCTCTGGCGAGCCATCCAGCGCACCGCCCTTTCTTGTGTGAGTCATTGCACTAACCCCTGCGTTGCCGAAAAACTATATTCATGCAATACTATTAGGCTCAAACCGTTTGTACAAGCGAAATTTCTCAATTCTTTCGCCAATCTTTCACCAACCTGAATATACATGGACAAAGCAATCTTCGATCAAATTCTTTCCCTCGGTTACCAGCTCTCGCCAGCGATGGCATCGGCCTTGCGCATCGGCGTCATCCTGGTGCTCGCCTGGCTGGCGATGGCCTTCTCGCACAAGCTCATCCGTACTTTCCGCATCTACATCAGCAGCAGCATGCAGGATGGCGAAGAGGTGCAGCGGGCAGCGACGCTGGGCCGCGTCTTCCGCTACGCGGCGTCGGTCATCATCTCGCTGGTCGCCGGCATCCTGGTGCTCGCCGAGCTGGGTATTTCCGTGGCCCCGATCCTCGGCGCTGCCGGTGTCGTCGGCCTCGCCGTCGGCTTTGGTGCGCAGAGTCTGGTCAAGGACTACTTCTCCGGTTTCTTCCTGCTGCTGGAAAACCAGATCCGCCTCGGCGACGTCGTCGAAGCGGGAGGCAAGAGTGGCATGGTCGAAGAAATCACCTTGCGCTACGTGCGCATGCGCAACTACGATGGCCACGTTCATTACGTCCCCAACGGCAGCATCACCGCCGTCACCAACATGACCCGCGGTTTTGCGCAGGCGGTCGTCGATGTCGGCGTGGCCTACCGCGAGAGCGTCGATCAGGCGCTCGAAGTGATGCGTACGGTCGGTGCCGAGTTGCGCGCCGATGCCGCTTTCGCGGCCAGGATCCTCGACGACGTCGAGATCGTCGGGGTCGATTCCTGGGGCGATTCGGCGGTGATTCTGCGTTGCCGCTTCAAAGTTGTGGCCATCGAACAGTGGACCGTTCGCCGCGAATTCCTGCGCCGCCTGAAGTACGCTTTCGATGCCGCTGGCATCGAGATTCCTTTCCCGCATCTCACCGTCTATCCCGGCCAGGCCAAGGACGGCTCAAGCCCGGCCTTGCGTCTGTCGATGGAGGGCGCCACGCAGCACCCCGGAGGTACGCAATGAAAATCAAGAATGCCGTCGTCGCCCACAGCCTGCTCAGCGAACACGATATCTATCTCTTTCGCGAAGGCAGCCACACCCGGCTCTACGACCGTTTCGGCGCGCACGCCACCGAAAAGGCCGGCAAGGCCGGTTTCCAGTTCAGCGTCTGGGCGCCCAACGCCGAAAAAGTGGCGGTGGTCGGCGACTTCAACGACTTCCAGGCCGACAGTCACCTGCTGCATCGTCGCGGCGACCACTCGGGCATCTGGGAGGGCTTCATCGCCGGACCGACGCTGGGCGACAGCTACAAATTCCAGATCACCAGCCGCATGGGGACGCAGGAGAAAGCCGACCCCTTTGCCCGCCAGTCCGAAGAGCCGCCGCGCAGTGCTTCGCGCCTGTGCACGCTCGACTACAGCTGGAGCGACGACGAGTGGATGGCCAAGCGCCGGGCGATCAATGCCCTCGACGCGCCGCTGTCGATCTACGAGGTGCATCTCGGTTCGTGGCGGCGCGTTCCCGAGGACGGCAACCGCTCGCTGAGCTACCGCGAAATGGCTCACCAGCTGGCCGCCTACGTGACCGAGATGGGCTTCACGCACGTCGAACTGATGCCGGTGATGGAGCACCCTTTCTACGGCTCGTGGGGCTACCAAACGACGGGCTATTTCGCGCCCACGGCACGCTACGGAACGCCCGCGGATTTCATGTTCCTGATCGACACCCTGCACCAGGCCGGGATCGGCGTCATCCTCGACTGGGTACCCTCGCACTTTCCCGCCGACGGCCATGGCCTGGCCAACTTCGACGGCACCTGCCTCTACGAACACGAGGACCCGCGGCAGGGTTTCCACCCCGACTGGAAAAGCTCGATCTTCAACCTCGGGCGCAACGAAGTCCGCGGCTTCCTGATGTCCAGCGCGCTGTTCTGGCTCGACAAATACCACGTGGACGGCCTGCGCGTCGACGCCGTGGCCTCGATGCTCTACCTCGACTACGGACGTGCGGACGGTGAGTGGATCCCCAATGAACACGGCGGCCGCGAGAACCTCGAATCGATGAGCTTCCTGCGCAGCCTCAACGAAGCGGTCTATCGCGACCATCCGGACGTGCAGACGATGGCCGAGGAGTCCACCGCCTGGCCGATGGTTTCGCGCCCGACCTATATGGGCGGCCTGGGTTTCGGCATGAAGTGGAACATGGGCTGGATGAACGACACGCTGAAGTATTTCCAGCAACAGCCGCTCTTCCGCAAGTACCAGCACGACAAGCTGACGTTCACGATCTGGTACGCGTTCACGGAAAACTTCGTCCTGCCGCTGTCGCACGACGAGGTGGTGCATGGCAAGGGCTCGCTGGTCGGCAAGATGCCGGGCGACGAGTGGCAGCAGTTCGCCAACCTGCGCCTGCTCTACGGCCTGATGTGGGCGCATCCCGGCAAGAAGCTCCTGTTCATGGGCGGCGAACTCGGCCAGCGGCGCGAGTGGCAGCACGACGAAAGCCTCGAATGGCACGTCCTGCAATACCCGTCGCACCATGGCGTGCAGTCCTGGGTGAAGGACCTCAATCGTGTCTATCGCCAGGAAAAGGCGCTGCACGAACGGGACTTCAGCGGCGACGGCTTCGCCTGGATTGATGCCCAGAACTGGGAGGAAAGCGTCATCAGCTTTCTCCGCTACGGCAAGCACCGCGACGACACCGTGCTGGTGGTCTGCAATTTCACGCCGGTACCGCGCCATGACTACGTTGTCGGCGCGCCGCGCGGCGGGCAGTGGCAGGAAGTGCTGAACAGCGACGCAACGCTCTACGGCGGCAGCGGCATGGGTAATCTTGGCCAGGCGGAAGCCTTGCCGCAAGCCGCACACGGCCATGGGCATTCGCTGTCGCTGACCGTGCCGCCGCTGTCCGTGATGGTTTTCAAGCCGGTCCCCGAAAACCGGGCCAGCTCCTGAGCGATGGCAGGTTCAGCGCGCAAGAGGGAGTACGCCGCCCGGCCAGCGCCGCGGTCGTGCTCCGCCCTTGCATGCGCTCGACAATCCCGTCATGCTTTGCTTCTTCGTGGTGACCAACGCTGACACCGTGCTCACCATCGCCCCCGGCCCTGTAAAACGGTCGGGCCGGCCGGATAGAACAGCCCCTGGCCGTGCCGGCTTACCGCCGGCGCGCCTTGCCAGATGGTCGAAACGCCTGCTGACAACCGCCTTCTCGTGACCACGAGATACGCAACTTTGACGACTTCCCTTGAGTGGAGGAAATGATGCAAATGGCCAACGAGTCGATAGAAAAAGCCGCCGCGGCGGTTGAACTGACCTGGGAAAACGACCCCCTGTGGTACAAGGACGCGATCATTTACGAATTGCACGTCAAGGCCTTCAAGGATAGCGGCGACGACGGCATCGGTGATTTCAAGGGACTGACCGAGAAGCTCGACTACATCCAGGATCTGGGCGTCAACACGCTCTGGCTGCTGCCCTTCTACCCGTCGCCGATGCGCGACGACGGCTACGACATTTCCGACTATCACAACGTCAGCCCGGACTACGGCAACCGCAACGACGCGCGCATTTTCATCCGCGAAGCCCATCGCCGCGGATTGCGGGTGATCACCGAGCTGGTCATCAACCACACCTCCGACCAGCACCCCTGGTTTCAGGCGGCAAGAAGAGCCCCGGCCGGGTCGAAGAAACGCGATTACTACGTGTGGTCCGATACCGACAAGAAGTTTCCGGAAACGCGCATCATCTTCACCGATACCGAGAAGTCGAACTGGGCCTGGGACGACGTCGCCAAGGCCTACTACTGGCACCGCTTCTTCTCGCATCAGCCGGACCTCAACCACAACAATCCGGACGTCGTCAAGGCGGTCATCCGGATCATGCGCTTCTGGCTGGATATGGGCGTCGACGGCCTGCGCCTCGACGCCATCCCCTACCTCTGCGTCCGCGAAGGGACGAACAACGAAAACGTCCCCGAAACGCACGAAGTCATCAAGCAAATTCGCGCGGTCATCGACTCCCGCTACCAGAACCGCATGCTGCTTGCCGAAGCCAACATGTGGCCGGAAGACGTGCGTGAGTACTTTGGCGACGGTGACGAGTGTCACATGGCCTACAACTTCCCGGTGATGCCGCGCATCTTCATGGCCGTCGCCCAGGAAGAACGCCATCCGATCATCGAGATCATGAACCAGACGCCGGAAATCCCCGACAACTGCCAATGGGCGATCTTCCTGCGCAACCACGACGAACTGACGCTGGAAATGGTCACCGAGAGCGAACGCGCCTTCATGTACAAGGCCTATGCGTCCGACCCGCGGATGCGCGTCAACGTCGGCATTCGCCGCCGCCTGGCGCCGCTGATGGACAACAACCGCCACAAGATCGAGCTGGTGAAATTCCTCATCCTCACCCTGCCAGGATCGCCGGTCCTCTACTACGGCGACGAGATCGGCATGGGCGACAACATCTATCTCGGCGACCGCAACGGCGTGCGCACGCCGATGCAGTGGAGCCCGGACCGCAACGCCGGCTTCTCGCGGGCCGACCCGCAGCGACTCTACCTGCCGCCGAACATGGACCCGATCTACGGTTACGAGGCGATCAACGTCGAAGCGCAAGCGCGCAATCCGTCGTCGCTGCTGCACTGGACCAAGCGCCTGATCGCGGTACGCAAGAACTACAAGGCTTTCGGCCGCGGCAGCATCGCCTTCCTCGAACCGGGGAACCGCAAGATCCTCGCCTACGTGCGCGAGTACGAGGACGAAACGCTGCTCTGCGTCGTCAATCTGTCGCGCAACGCGCAACCGGTCGAACTCGACCTGGCGCCCTTCAAGGGCCGCGTACCGGTCGAGCTGCTCGGCCGCTCGGCGTTCCCGCCGATCGGCGACCTGCCCTACCTGCTGACCCTGGCCGGCCACGGCACGTACTGCTTCCGCCTGACCACCGACGCCGAAGTGCCGTACTGGCACGAAGAACGTCTGCCGCGCGCGGAACTGCCGGTGCTGGTGCTCACCGAGGGCTGGCTGACCTTCTCGGGGGGCAAGACCACGGCCACCACCGTGCGCCGGGCGATCGCCGCAACCACCCGCAACCAGCTGCAGCACAAGGTGCTGGCACCCTACCTGGTCACCAAGCGCTGGTTTGCCGGCAAGGGACACGCCATCGAGAGCATCAATATCGTCGAGCAGGCGCCGTGGGATACCGACAAGGGCAGCTGGCTGTTGACCATCATCGAGGTGCACTGCGCGGGTATCGAACCGCAGGTCTACTTCCTGCCGCTGGCCATCTGCTGGGACGACCAGACCAGCGAAGAACAGCGCGCCCTGCTCGGCTCGTGGGCGCTCGCCAGAGTGCGCCAGCAAGACCGCACCGGCCTGCTTTACGGCGCCTTCGGCGCCGACGACTTCTGCCGCGACCTGGCCGAAGGTATCGGCAGGAACGTGGCCATCCCCTTTGCCCGCGGTCGTCTCGAGTTCCACGCCTCGCCGGCGTTTGCCAAGCTGGCCGCCGGCCTCGACGCGCCGGTACGGCACCCCTCGCTGGAACAGAGCAATACCGCGGTGTACTTCGGCGACAAGCTGTTCCTCAAGGGCTATCGTCGCCTGCAAACGGGGACCAACCCGGAGGTCGAAGTCGGTCGCTTCCTGACCGATACCTCGCCCTACGAGCACATTGCTCCGGTCGCCGGCTCGGTCGAAATCCGCCGTGCCGACGGCCAGACGATGACGCTGGCACTGTTGCAGGGCTACACCAAGAACCAGGGTGACAGCTGGAACTTCACGCTCGACTATCTTGAACGCTACCTCACCGAAGTCGCGGTGACGACCGACGAGCTCGACGGCAACCCGCACGACTTCTTCCTGGCCCTGATCGAGGTGCTCGGCCGCCGTACCGGCGAGTTGCACCAGGCTTTCGGTCGTTCGACCGGCGACGCGGCCTTCGAACGCGAGCCAATCAGCGAGCAGGACATGAGCGGCTGGTCAAACGCCTTGAAGGCCGAAGCAGTGGCCACGCTCGACGAACTCGAACGGCGCAGAGAGGACTTCTCCGAAGAGGTGCGCGACGGCTGCGACCGCCTGTCGGCGTTGCGGCCGGTGCTCCTGGAGCGCATTTCGCCGCAGGCACTGGCCGGCATTTCGGCCGCCAAGATGCGCTATCACGGCGACTATCACCTCGGCCAGGTGCTGCGCGTCGACAATGATTTCGTGATCATCGACTTCGAGGGCGAACCCGCACGTTCGATGGACGAGCGTCGCCAGAAGCATTCGCCCCTACGCGACGTCGCCGGCATGCTGCGCTCGTTCAGCTACGCGGCGGCGGTGGCCACCAACCGCCTGACCAACGAAGACCCGGTCGACCGCCATCGGGCCGGACCGCTGGTCGAGAGCTGGGAAGAGCAGGTCAGAGACGCCTTCATGAGCGGCTATCGCGACGCCGTCAAGGGTTGCCCGGCGTGGCCCGAGGAAGCGGGCGCTGCGGAACGACTGATCGAGTTCTTCGTCATCGAGAAGGCGCTCTACGAGTTGCGCTACGAGATGGGTAACCGGCCCGACTGGGTTGCCGTCCCCCTCTTCAGCCTGCTCAGGAACCTCGAAGAGCAAGAACCGAGCTAATTGCTACCCGTAAAGGAGAAACACCATGAAAGTACTCGCGATGGTCCTGGCCGGCGGCCAGGGTTCCCGGCTGCACCCTCTGACCGCAGAACGTTCCAAGCCGGCGGTGCCCTTTGGCGGCCGCTACCGGATTGCCGACTTCGTGCTCAGCAACATGGTGAACTCCGAGATCCGCGGCATCTACATGATGGTTCAGTACAAGTCACAGTCGCTGATCGAGCACGTCGCCAAGGCCTGGGGCAATTCGAACGCCTACACCGGCCAGTTCGTCACCGTCGTGCCCCCGCAGATGCGCGAGGGTCCGGAGTGGTTCCAGGGCACCTCCGACGCCGTCTTCCAGAACATCAACCTGATCGAGCGCCACTCGCCGGACCTGGTCGCCGTGTTCGGCGCCGATCACATCTACCGCATGGACGTGCGCCAGATGATCGACTTTCACCGGCGCAATTCTGCGCACGTTTCGGTGGCCGCGATTCCGGTGCCGCTGGCCGAAGCCTCATCCTTCGGCATCATCGACGCTGACAAGCGACAGCGCATCCGCGGCTTCCTTGAAAAACCGGCCAATCCACCGGCAATGCTCAGCGACCCGACGCGCGCCTACGGCTCGATGGGCAACTACCTGTTCAACACCGAAGTCCTGCTCAAGGCGCTGCGCGAGGCCAACGAACTCGGCGAACACGATTTCGGCCACCACATCCTGCCGCGTCTGATCAAGACGCATCAGGTCCTGGCCTACAACTTCGCCGACAACCACGTCCCCGGCGTCGCCGATTACGAGGAGCAGTCGTACTGGCGCGACGTCGGTAACATCGATGCCTACTACGACGCCCACTACGACGTCCTCAGCGCCAAACCGCGCTTCAACCTCTTCAATCCGAAGTGGTTCATCAACTCCAGCGCGTACCAGGGACCCTCGCCAATGATCACGGGCGAGATCAGCAACAGCACCATCGCCGCGGGCTCGCGGGTCAGTGGCGCACGCATCAAGAACTCGATGCTGCGTCGCGAAGTCATCGTCGAGGAAGACGTCGAAATCGAGGACAGCCTGATCATGGACTACACGGTCATTCGCCGTGGCTCACGCCTCAAGCGGGTCATCGTCGACCGCTACAACGTGATCGAAGAAAATTCGCGCATCGGCTTCGACGCCGCTGCCGACCGCGCCCGCTATACCGTCAGCGATGGCGGCATCGTCGTCCTCGCGAAAGGCGAGGACATCGCCGGCGTCACCCGTTACCAAATTTAGGAGATCCCACCATGAACCTTCCCGTTACCGCCGTCTGGCCCGGAGCACCTACGCCACGTGGCGCTACCTGGGACGGCGAGGGCGTCAACTTCGCCCTCTTTTCGGAACACGCGGAACGCGTCGAGCTGTGTCTCTTCGATCCCAGCGGGCGCCGCGAGGTGCAGCGCATCGAATTGCGTGAGCAGACCAATCTGGTCTGGCACTGCTACCTGCCCGAGGCGCGCCCCGGCCTGCTCTACGGCTACCGGGTCCACGGCCCGTACGACCCCGCCAACGGCCACCGCTTCAACGGCAACAAGCTGCTCATCGAACCCTACGCCAAGGATATCGTCGGCCAGGTGCGCTGGAGCGATGCCCATTTCAGTTACAAGATCGGTCACCGCACCCAGGATCTTTCCTTCGACCGGCGCGACAACCACGCCGGCATGCCCAAGTGCCGGGTCATCGACCCGGCCTTCACCTGGGGCGACGACAAGGCACCGAACATTCCCTGGGCGGACATGGTGATCTACGAAACGCACGTGCGCGGCTTCACGATGAAGCATCCGGAAGTGCCACCGGCCTTGCGCGGCACCTACGCCGGCCTGGCCACGGCGCCGGTCATCGACCACCTCAAACGTCTCGGCGTCACTTCGATCGAGTTGATGCCGGTGCACGCGTTCATCAACGACCGCCACCTGATCGAACGCGGCCTCACCAACTACTGGGGCTACAACTCGATCGGCTTTTTCGCGCCCGACCACCGCTACAGTTCCAGTGGCGTCGTCAGCGAGTTCAAGACGATGGTCAAGACCTTTCACTCGCACGGCATGGAAGTCATTCTCGACGTGGTCTACAACCACACCGCCGAAGGCAACCAGCTCGGCCCGACGCTCTCGTTCCGCGGCGTCGACAACGCCTCTTACTACCGACTGGTCGGCGACAACAAGCGCTACTACATGGACTACACCGGCTGCGGCAACACCCTCGACCTGCAGCAGCCACGCATGCTGCAGCTGATCATGGACTCGTTGCGCTACTGGGTACTGGAAATGCACGTCGACGGCTTTCGTTTCGACCTCGCTTCGGCACTGGCCCGTGAGCTGCACGCCGTCGACAAGCTCGGCGCCTTCTTCGACATCCTGCTGCAGGATCCGGTGCTGTCGCAGGTCAAGCTGATCGCCGAACCGTGGGACCTTGGCGAAGGCGGTTACCAGGTGGGCAACTTCCCGGCCGGCTGGGGCGAGTGGAACGACCACTACCGCGACACCATGCGCGCGCACTGGAAGGGCGAAAGCGGCCTGATCGGCGATTTCGCCAGCCGCCTGACCGGCTCCAGCGACTTCTACCAGCACAGCGGTCGCAAGCCCTACGCCAGCGTGAACTTCATCACCGCTCACGACGGCTTCACGCTGCACGATCTGGTCAGCTACAACGGCAAGCACAACGACGCCAACTGCGAGGACAACCGCGACGGCACCGACAACAACAACTCCTGGAACTGCGGCGCCGAAGGCCCGACCGACGACGCCGGGATCAACGCCCTGCGCGCGCGCCAGAAGCGCAATATGCTGGCGACGCTGTTCTTCTCGCAGGGTGTGCCGATGCTGCTTGCCGGCGACGAAATGGGGCGTACCCAGGGCGGCAACAACAACGCCTACTGCCAGGACAACGAAACCAGTTGGGTCAACTGGGAGCTATCGGACGCCGACCGCGACTTCCTGGCCTTCGTACAACGCGTCATCGCCCTGCGCCGCGAACATCCGGTTTTCCGCCGCCGCAACTTTTTCCACGGCAGCGCCCCCGAGGGTTCGCTGATCAAGGACATCCACTGGCTGAAACCCGACGGCAACGAGATGAACGACCACGAGTGGGCGCACAGCTATGCGCAATGCCTGGGCGTGTATCTCAGCGGCGAAGCGATGCTGGAGCGCGACCGACGCGGCCGCCCGGTCCATGACGACAACTTTGTGCTGCTCTTCAACAGCCATCACGAGAACATCGACTTTCGCCTGCCGGTATTGCCCAAGGCCTGCGAATGGCAGAGCGTCCTGGATACCCATGTCGCCAATGGCCTGCAGCCCGACGGCGTCTTCCAGGGCGGCGACGCCTACCCCCTCGAGAGCCGCTCGCTGGCTCTCCTGATGCAAAGGAAGCAATCATGAAGCGCCAGCACAGCATGCCCTTCGGCGCCGAGCTGCTCGACGGGGGCGGCGTCCGCTTTCGCCTCTGGGCGCCCGGCGTAGACGCCGTCAGCCTGCAACTCGTACAAGCCGACGGCGCCGCCGAGCTGCCGATGACCGCTGTTGCGGGCGGCTGGTTCGACCTCACCGTCGCCGAAGCACAAGCCGGCAACCGCTACCTGTTCAAGCTGCCTGACGGCCTGCTGGTACCCGACCCGGCTTCGCGCTACAACCCGGAAGACGTGCATGGCGCCTCCGAGATTGTCGCTCCAGCCGCCTTCGACTGGCCCGACGGCGAATGGCGCGGTCGGCCGTGGGAGGAAGCCGTCATCTACGAGCTGCACATCGGCAGCTTCACCAAGGCCGGCGACTTCGCCGGCGCCATCGAGCGCCTCGACTATCTCGTCGAACTCGGCGTCACCGCGCTCGAAATCATGCCGGTCTCCGATTTTCCGGGGCAGCGCAACTGGGGCTACGACGGCGTACTGCCGTTCGCACCCGATGCCGCGTACGGTCGCCCGGAAGACTTCAAGCGCCTGATCGCGGCCGCGCACGAACGCGGCCTGATGGTCCTGCTCGACGTGGTTTACAACCACTTCGGTCCGGAAGGCAACTATCTGCACGCCTACGCGCCGGACTTCTTCAACCCGCGCCACGAAACCCCCTGGGGTGCGGCAATCAACTTCGACGGCGAGGGCAGCCGTGCGGTACGCGACTTCTTCGTGCACAACGTCCTCTACTGGCTGGAGGAGTTTCATCTCGACGGCCTGCGCCTCGACGCCATCCACGCCATCTGCGACGACAGCTCGCCGGACATCATCGAGGAACTCGCCGCCGCCTTCAAGGCGGTGCCGGGACGCGCACGGCACGTGCACATGGTGCTCGAAAACGAGCGCAATCAGGCGCGCTACCTCGCCCGCGACGAGTCCGGCCGCCTGGTGCATGGCACCGCACAGTGGAACGACGACATCCACCACTGCTTTCACGTCGTGGCCACGGGCGAAACCGACGGCTACTACACCGATTACGCGGCCGAGCCGGTGCGCCTTCTCGGTCGCTGCCTGAGCGAAGGCTTCGCCTATCAGGGCGAAGCCTCGACCTTCGCACACGGCGAACTGCGCGGTGAAGCGAGTGCCCACCTGCCGCCGGCGGCGTTCATCAATTTTCTCCAGAACCACGACCAGATCGGCAACCGCGCCTTCGGCGAGCGTCTCGCTCACCTCGCTTCGCCGGTGGCCATGGAGGCCGTCACCAGCGTCCTGCTGCTCGCGCCACAGCCGCCGCTGCTGTTCATGGGCGAGGAGTTTGCGACCGCGCAGCCGTTCCAGTTCTTCTGCGACTTCGGCCCCGAACTGGCGCGCCTGGTTACCGAGGGCCGCCGCCGCGAGTTCGGGCGCTTTGCCCGTTTTGCCGATCCGGCGGTGCGCGCCAGCATTCCCGATCCGAACGCGCTGGCGACCTTCGAAGCCGGCGTTCTCGACTGGAGTGCGATCGACCGTGCGCCCCACCGTGCCACCCTGGAACTGCACCGGCAGCTGCTCTCGCTACGCCACCAGTGGCTCGTGCCACGCCTGGCCGGCATGGGTAACGGTGACCCGCAGCTGAAGCTCGTCTCGCCACGCACCTTGTCGATCAACTGGACCCTCGGCGACCGCAGTCTGCTGACCCTGCTCGCCAATCTCGGCGACGAGCCGCTCGCGGTCACCCCGCCGGGCGGACAGCTGCTCTTCGCGACCGCCAATCTCGACGCCGACGCGCTGGCCAGCGGCCAGCTGCCGGCGTGGTCGGTGGCCTGGCATCTGCACCTCGGAGACCGTCCATGAGCGCTGCCAACGAGAACGGCCGCGACGCGCTGGCCCAACTCGCCGCGCACTGCGGCATCAGCGCCGGCTATGACGACGTCTGGGGCAAGACGCACGCCACCTCGGAGAAAACCTTGCGCGCCCTGCTGGCAGCAATGCATTTCCCCGCGGATGGCGACCCGGCGGCACTGCTGCAGGGCTTGCAGGACGACGAATGGCGGCGGCCACTGCCGCCGGTCAAGGTGATCACGCTTGGCGAAACGCCAACGCTGGCGGTCTCGCTGCCGGTCGCCCGTGCCAGCCAGCCGCACCGCTGGATCCTGAGCGCAGAAAACGGCGCCACGAGCAGCGGCGAGTTCGAACCCGCCAAGCTGCCCAGACTCGCCGAGCAGCGGCTTGACGGGGTTGATTTCCTGCGCGGCGAACTTCTTCTGCCGCCGCCGAGCGAAGCCGGCTACTACCGCCTGGAAGTGGAACAACCCGGCAGCGGTGGCCTGGCACAGGTGGCGACGACCCTGGTCGTCGCGCCGCCAAGCTGTTTCCTTCCCGACGCCGTGCAGCGCGACGGCCGTGTCTGGGGTCCGACGGTGCAGCTCTATGGCCTGCGCTCGCGGCGCAACTGGGGCATCGGTGACTTTGGCGACCTGCGCACGCTGATCGATCTGTCGGCGGACGCCGGCGGCGGCGTCATCGGCGTCAATCCCCTGCACGCGCTGTTCCCGGACGACCCGACGCGAATCAGCCCCTACAGCCCGTCCAGCCGCTGCTTCGTCAACGTGCTGTACATCGACGTCGAAGCCGTTCCCGAGTTCGCCGAGTGCGAGGCGGCGCGCAACCTGGTTGCCTCCGAGCGTTTCCAGGGCCGGCTGCGCCGCCTGCGCGTCGCCGACGAAGTCGACTACGAGGAGGTCTCGGCCGCCAAGCGCGAGGTCCTGGCCGCACTTTACCGCCACTTCCGCGACCAGCATCTGGCCAACGACTCCGCCCGGGCGCGTGCTTTCCGCCTGTTCCGCGCGGAAAGCGGGCAGACGCTTGAACTGCACGCCCGATTCGAGGCCCTGCAAGCGCACTTCCAGAGTGACAACCCCGACGTCTGGGGCTGGCCCGCGTGGCCCGAGGAATACCGCGACCCACAGGCTCCGGCAGTGGCCGCCTTCGCCGATGAGCACAGCGAAGCCGTCGAATACTCGGCATGGCTGCAGTGGCTCGCCGACGAACAGCTCACCGCGCTCGGCCAGCAATCTTTGCGCCGCGGCGTCGGCGTCGGCCTCTATCAGGATCTGGCGGTTGGCGTCAATCCCGGCGGCTCGGAGGCCTGGGCATGGCAAGGCGCTTTTGCCGGCGCCGCTTACGTGGGCGCACCACCCGACGAGTTCAACCCGGTCGGCCAGAACTGGGGGCTGCCGCCGCTGGTGCCGCACCGCCTGCGTGAAGCCGCCTACGCACCCTTCATCGCCATGCTGCGCGCCAACATGCGCCACTGCGGCGCGCTGCGCATCGACCATGTCATGGGCCTGGCGCGACTGTTCTGGGTTCCCGTTGACCAACCGGCAACCGAGGGCGCCTACGTCAGCTATGCGCTCGAGGACTTGCTGGCCATCGTCGCGCTGGAAAGCCAGCGCAATCGCTGCATGGTCATCGGTGAAGACCTGGGCACCGTCCCGGACGGCTTCAGGCCGCGCCTGGCGGCGGCTGGCGTGCTCTCCTACCGACCCTTCCTTTTCGAACGCAGCGCGGACGGCAACTTCAAGCCACCGGCCGAGTATCCGCGTCAGGCACTGGTCGCCGTCAGCACACACGATCTACCGACCCTGCAGGGCTTCTGGAAGGGCCACGACATCGACACCCGCGCGGCGCTGCAGCTTTTCCCCGAGGAAGCGCAGTTCGACCACATGGTCGTCGACCGCGCCCAGGATCGCGCCCGTTTCCTGATGGCGCTGAAGCACGCCGAACTGCTGCCCGAGGGGGCCAGCGTGCACCCCTTCTCGATCCCCGAGATCACACAGCCGCTGGTGGTCGCCATCCACGCCTTTCTGGCGAGAACGCCCGCGCAACTGCTGGTCGTCCAGCCCGAGGATATTCTCGGCGTCGTCGAGCAGGCCAATCTTCCCGGCAGCCGCGATGACCAGCATCCCAACTGGCGGCGCCGGCTGCCGCTGCATCTTGAAGACTGGCCGGAAGACGGTCGCTTCAACGCCGTTGGTGAAGTGCTGATCAACGAGCGTGGCACCGCGGTCGTGCCGCCGAGCGAAATGCTGGCGCCGACACGGGTGGCGGTCATCCCGCGCGCGACTTACCGCATGCAGTTCAACCGCGACTTCACCTTTGCCCAGGCCGGCGCGCTGGCGTCTTACCTGGCGGCGCTGGGGGTCAGCCACTGCTACGCCTCGCCGTACCTGCGGGCGCGCCCGGGCAGCACCCACGGTTACGACATCGTCGGCCATTCCGAGCTCAACCCGGAAATCGGTACGCCACAGGAATTCGAGGACTTCGCCACCGCGCTCAAGGAGAACGGACTGTCGCAGGTCATCGACGTGGTCCCCAACCACATGGGGATCATGGGGTCGGACAATGCCTGGTGGCTGGACGTCCTGGAGAACGGTCCGGCGTCAGCCTGGGGGGCGTTCTTCGACATCGACTGGGATCCTCTCAACCGCGACCTCAAGGGCAAGGTGCTGCTGCCACTGCTTGGCGCGCACTACGGGCAGGTGCTCAACGCCGGCGAACTGCGCCTGGACTACGACGCCGAGCGCGGTGAGTTCAGCATCTTCTACTACCAGCACCGGCTGCCGGTGGACCCGGCGAGCTACCCGCGCATCATCGGCCATCGCCGCGAGCGACTGGCTGCAGCCCTCGGCGAGGGGCACGAACGCTACGGCGAACTGGAAACCCTGCTCACGGCGTTTGGCCACCTGCCGGCGCGGAGCAATTCCAAGCCAGTGAAGATGGCCGAGCGGCAACGCGACAAGGAGGTGCATAAACGCCACCTGGCGGCGTTCACCGCGGAGCACGCCGACATTGCCCACCATATCGCCGACAACCTCGCCGAGTTCAACGGCCGCCCCGGGCACCCGGCCAGCTTCGACCTGCTGCACGAGCTGATCCAGGTGCAGGGATACCGCCTCGCCTACTGGCGCGTCGCCTGCGACGAGATCAACTATCGACGCTTCTTCGATATCAACGACCTCGCCGCGCTGCGCATGGAAGACCCGGCGGTGTTCGATGCCACCCATCATCTGATTCTCGACCTGGTCGCCCAGGGCAAGGTCGAGGGACTGCGCATCGACCATCCGGACGGAATGTTCGACCCCGGTGAGTATTTCCGCCACCTGCAACAGGCGGCTGGCGGCAGACTGCCGGCGCCGGGAGGGCCGCTGTCGATCTATCTGGTCATCGAGAAGATCCTCGCCGAGCACGAGCGTCTGCCGGACGACTGGCCGATTCACGGCGCCACCGGCTATCGCTTCGCCAACCTGGTCAACAATCTCTTCGTCGACACCGCCTCCGAGCGGCGCATGACGCGCATCTACCGCGATTTCACGGGCGTCGACAGCGACTTCGAGGAACTCGCCTACGACGCCAAGAAGTTGATCATGTACACCGCGCTGGCGAGCGAGTTCAGCGTCCTTGCCAACCGCCTGGCGCGTATCGCCAACGCCAGCCGCGACACCTGCGACTTCACCCTCAATGGCCTGCGCGAGGCGCTCATCGAAGTGGTCGCCTGTTTCCCCGTCTATCGCAGCTACGTTGCCCATGGCGAGCTGTCGGCCGACGATCGCCGCCACATCGCGTGGGCCGTGGCGGTGGCCAAGAAGCGCAGCCCGCTGCTCGATACCGGCATCTACGATTTCATCGAGGGGGTGCTGACCACCGATCTCGCCCGCGGCTGCAGCGCCTCGTACCGCGAGCCGCTGGAGGCCTTCGCCATGAAGTTCCAGCAGGTGTCGTCACCGGTGATGGCCAAGGGCGTCGAGGACACGGCGTTCTACCGCTACCATCGGCTGACGTCGCTCAACGACGTCGGCGGCGAACCGCGCCGCTTCGGGGTATCGGTGGCCGCCTTCCATGCCGCCACACGTGCCCGTGCCGTCCGCTGGCCGCACAACATGCTTGCCACCTCGACGCACGATAGCAAGCGTTCCGAGGACGCGCGCGCAAGGATCAACGTTCTCTCCGAGATTCCGGCCGCCTGGAAGCTGATGCTCAAACGCTGGCGCCGCCTGAATCGAGGCCGCAAGCGCCTGGTCGACGGCGGCGAGGCCCCGTCGCGCAACGACGAGTACCTGCTCTACCAGACGCTGATCGGCACCTGGCCGCTGCTGTCACCGAACGACGACGAACTCGCCGACTACCGGACGCGCATCGCCGCTTACATGACCAAGGCCTTGCGCGAGGGCAAGGAGCACAGCAGCTGGGTGCAGGTCAACGACGACTACGAAGCGGCGGTCAGCGACTTCGTGCACGCGCTTCTGGCACCTGGCGAGAAGAACCTCTTCCTGGCCGACTTCGTGCCCATGGTGCATACCATCGCCCACCACGGCCTGATCAACGCGCTGGCCCAGGCGCTGATCAAGGTCACCTCACCGGGCGTGCCGGACATCTACCAGGGCTGCGAGCTATGGCAGTTCAACCTGGTCGACCCGGACAACCGCCGCCCGGTCGACTTCGTGCTGCGCGGCGAGTTGCTGGCCGAGGTGCAAGCGCTGGTCGACGCGCCGCCCGAGCAATGGTGCGAACGCCTGCAGCCGCTGGTCAGCGACATGAGCGACGGACGCATCAAGCTGTACACGCTGTGGCAGAGTCTGGCACTGCGCGCGCGCTGGCCGAAGGTTTTCGAGCAGGGCGACTACCTGCCTCTGAAAGTGACCGGCGAGCACGCCGCGCACGTCTGTGCCTACGCACGCCGTCACGGCGAGCACGCCATGGTCGTCGTCGTGCCGCTGCTGTCGGTGCGCCTGCTCGGCGACAAGCAGCTGCTGCCACTGGGCAACGAGGTCTGGGCCGATACGCTGCTCGAACTGCCCGACGGGCTGGCCTCCGCGGGCTGGAACAACGTGCTCAGCGGCGAAAGCCATTCGCCAGGCGCGCAGCTGGCCATCGGCGACATCCTGGCCAGCTTCCCGGTCGCGCTGCTGGCTTCGCCAGGCGAACCCTGAGCAGGCGGCGGGCGGTGGCAAGATGGCGCCTTGCCACCGCACCCGCCGTTCAGCCGCCGCCGGTCGCGCGCTTCACCAGCGACGGCCGCGTGCGGCGTTGAGAAACTCCTCGAGGATCGGCGAACTATCGAGCAGGTCCGGGCTTCCCGGCGGATGAAACTCGGGATGCCATTGCAGACCCAGGACGTAGGGTTTGCCTTGCAGGCGTACGGCTTCGACGATGCCGTCGCTCTCGCCGCGCGCCTCGACCTTCAAGCCGCGCCCGAGCGTCTTGATCGACTGGTGATGGATAGAGATCACGTTGCCGCCGCTGCTGCCAGGATAGAGCTTGGCCAGACCGGAATCCTTGTCCCAGGCAATGGCGTGGCTGTGACGATCGTAATCGTCATGAACGTGCGTTCCGGCGCCGTCGATCTGCGTCGCAATGTCCTGGTAGAGCGTTCCGCCAAGGGCCACGTTGATCACCTGGGCGCCGCGACAAATGCCGAGAACCGCTTTGCCGGCCTCGATAAATTCGTGCAGCAGCTCCATTTCGTAGGCGTCGCGGACCATATCTCCCGCCCAATCGGGATGCATTGGCTCCTCGCCGTAACTTTGTGGATTGACGTCGGCGCCGCCCTGGAGCAGCAGGCCGTCGAGGTATTCCGGATAGTCCGAGAGGCGGATACTGCTGCGATTGACGAGGCCGTCACCGCTCACCGCCGGGATCATGAACACCATTACGTCGCGCGACATCGCCCAGTGCGCGACCGATTGTTCCAGATAGTGCAGCGACTTCGACAGCAGCGCGGTCGCGCCGGCCTGGGGATGGTAGATGCGCGCGGAAAGGCCAATACGTAATGGGCGCCAGCTCATGGGACCTCCTGATTGAAGTGTCAAACTGCCACGCTCTGAGCCTAGCATACCGAGACTCGATGTCGAGCAGCAAGGCGAGGCGGACAGCCACAGACAGGCACTCCGCCTGGCCCTGCGTGCGGCTCCCCGGTCTGCTCGCACTGGCCAGCACAGGTGTTAGACTGCGCAGCTTGGGTAGCGCGTGGCGCGTACCCACCACACCGACAGAATGCCCATGAAAAACCTGAACCCACTCCGCGGCAGGCTCAGCACCTTCAGGTGGCGTACCCGTTTGACCCTGTGGGGGGCGGCAGCGTGTGCCGGCCTGGCGGTGGTCGCTTTCACGCGCCTTGCCGACGTTGCGCTGAGGACATTTTTCGACCTCTACAACTACCATCCCGGCTTGCCATTTCCCTGGATGCCGTTCGTCACTGCGCCGGTGGCCGGAATGGCCGCGGTGTGGCTGACGCGGCGCTTCTTCCCGGGAGGACAGGGCAGCGGCATTCCGCAGGTGATCGCCGCAACGCATCTGGCCGCGCGCGGCGAATCGGTCAGCGGCCTGGTTTCGCTGCGCATCGCCTTGGGCAAGGTCCTCGTCGGATCGATGGCGCTCCTCGGTGGATTTTCCGCCGGTCGAGAGGGACCGTCGGTACAGGTCGCAGCGTCGATACTGCACTTCGCGCATCGTTTCCTGCCACACTCGCGGGCAATTTCCCCCGCCGATCTGATTCTCGCCGGTGGCGCCGCGGGAATCGCTGCGGCCTTCAACACGCCGCTCGCCGGAATCGTCTTCGCCGTCGAGGAACTGGGCAAACGCCTGGAGGCGAAGACCACCGGGATCCTCGTCGGCACGATCATCCTCTCGGGCCTGGTGGCCATCGCCATAGAGGGGAACTACTATCACTTCGGGCGCATGAAAATCGCGCAGTTCAACGAAATCGTCGGCCCGGTGGTCTTCTATGGCATGGCCTGCGGGCTGCTCGGCGGGGTTTTCAGTCGGCTGCTGCTCTGGCCGCAGCAACACCCCAACTTCGTCCTCTGGCGCTGGCGCACCGCGCGTCCGGTGCTTTTTGCCGGCGGCTGCGGGCTGGTCATTGCGCTGGTCGGCTGGCTTGGCGGCGGCCTGTCGTTCGGAAGTGGCTACTCGGTGACCTCGTCGCTGATTTCCAGCGACGCCTTGTCGGCGCCCTGGCACGCTCCCGTCACCCGCTTCGTGGCGACCGTGGTCACCTACTTTTCCGGCATCCCCGGCGGCATCTTCGCCCCCTGCCTGGCCGTCGGCGCGGCTCTTGGTGCGAGTACCAGCGGTATCCTCGGCTTCGGCGCGGACGCGGTACCGATCACCGCGCTGTGCATGGCGGCCTTTCTGGCCGCAGTTACGCAATCGCCGATAACCGCGGCGATCATCGTCATGGAAATGATCGATGGCCACGAGATGGTGATCAGCCTGATGGCCGTCACCCTGATCGCCAAGGCCGTCAGCGGACGGGTCAGCCCGGAGCTCTATCAGCAGCTGGCTCTGGGCTTCGTCGCCCAGCAGCGCGCGCAGACGGCAGCGGCGAAGGCGCGCGAAGAAGAGCAGACGGCAGCGCTCCAGACGCCGCCAGAGACGGACCCGCAAACAGCCCCCGCGGGCCCAGAGGAGACGAAGAGCAAGTGATTGCCCGGATAATTTGCCCCCCGACGCCGGGTCTTGCCGCCCATGCGCCACTGGCGCGCCAACCCGCTGGCGCCAGCCCGCAAGCGTCCGGGAACCCGGGAGCGCTCGCTTTCCGGTCGCCTGCCCGGCGTTGCGCCAGCGTTCTGGCCATTGCCTTGTCCCTGTCCGGATGCGGCGCCCTGCCGTGGCAGTCGCAAGAAGAAAGCAAAGCGCAGAGTCCCGCCCCGCCGGCGATGACGGCGCAGGAAAAGACCGCTGCAACACTCGAGCAAAAGGTGATCGCCGCCGCCAACCAGGTGGAGAACAACATCTACTTCTCGCTCGGCGGGGTGACGGTGAGCAGCCGCGAAAGAGCGAAGCTGCAGCAGCATGCCGCCTACCTGAAGGAGAACCCGGAGACGTCGGTGACCTTGATCGGCTTCACCGACGACCTCGGCAGTCGCAACTACAACGTCGCCATCGCCGAACAGCGGGTGGCGGCGGTGAGGAAGCTGCTGCGCGCTTACCGGGTCCCTGGCGGCCAGATTCGTCGCTACAGCGTCGGCAGCGAGAAGACACCAAAGACCTGCAAGACGGAAGAGTGCAGACGGAAGATGCGCCGGGTGGAATTGCGCTATGCGGAGTGAGCACGACGCGAGTCCGGCAAGCCGCCCGGCTTGACCTCCTTGAACACCGTTGGCTGGCAAGCCGGCGATGACCTGGGATAACGCTTCGCCGTCGCCGGCGACGGATCGCGGGATACGCATCGCCTTGATCTTCGCCCTCGCTGCCGAGCGCCTGTCGGTCTATTACGAGCACGATCAATGGCTGAAGGAAGGCCAGGGCGCGAGCCTCGCCGCGGACTGGCTGGCGCGCTCGAAACGTCGCCTGCCGCTCGACGAGCGACGGCAGCTGTCGGCCTTGAGCGAGCAACTGGCGCGGCAGATCGCCGACACGCTGTCGCGCGAAGCGGCACTGCACACCGCACATGAGATGATGGAAGCACTCGACCCCAACTACGAGTCAGAGATCGGGCGCGCGCTGATGGTGGAGTGCGAGCGGCTACTGGATGGCGCCGTCGCCGAGCAGGCTGCGGCGAAAGGGGAGGTGAGGCTGGCCCCGGATCCGTGAGCTCGGCAGTATTCCTGAGCGCTATCGCGATGGTCGTGCTTTCCAGCCAAGGACGCTTGGATTACCCTTGCAAGAGGCAATTCCGGCGGCAACCCACTGCGCTACGCCCAGTCAATCGGCGATCAAGCCGCCGCCAGGCGCGAGCCATCGTCGTCGCAGGACTATCAGGAGGTCTGACATGAAAGCTATTTTCGCGTTGCTGGCGTTTTCTTTTTCGAGCGTCGCTTCTGCCGCGTGCTACATCATCTATTCGCCGTCGAATGAGGTGGTCTGGCAGGGGGACAGCCCACCGGTGGCAATGAATACCCTGGCGATCGACAACGAAGTGCAGAAGAAGGTGCGCAAAGGGCACATGGTGATCCTGATCGATTCCAAGGCGCCTTGTCCGGCGATAGATTTCACGACGCCGAGAAAAACGATGCGGCAAAAGGCTGAAGAGATAAAGAACAGCTGAGCCAGCGACCTGCTCCGGCGGCTCTCGCCGGAGAGCCAATGCCGCGTTCATTCGCGACAGCTGCCGCAGGGTTTCGACAGATAAAGTTTCTTCAGCGCCTGCTGGCCGGCAGCGACCTCGTAGTCGCCTGTAAGCGCAGCTTGGGCATGGTGGCGATGCCCAGCGCCAAGCGCCCCGGCTCTGCCCGGATCGAAGCTACGGCAGGGTGCTGGCGCTGGCCGAAGCGAGCGCCAGCATGGCGCCGCCGGCACGCGCAGCAAGCCACGCACATGGGATTTTTCAAAGGCGTACGCACTCCGTTGGCAGCGGACTGGCGGGCCGTTCCCGGTGGAGCGGCCCCACTCGTCAGCGATATCAGGTGGCGGCGTGTGCCTTGGGCTGCGCACACCCCGCCAACCCCCCGCCGCGCTATTGCGGCCCGGGTTGCACGTGCGTCAGCGGCTTGCCGTCGAGCGCCTCGGCCTGCGCACCTTCCAGCTTCTTGACTTCTTCAGGTGACAACGCCGGCCGATCGATCTTGATCGTCAGTTTGTTCAGCTTCGCGGTCAGCGGAAATGGCGGCTTGTAGTCGGCGTCGTTTACGCCGGTGAGGGTGTCCGAGCCGATGTCGAAGCTCTCGTCCCACTGCAGGATCATCGGCAGGGTGCGCTCCATCTTGATCGTCTGCACGTCCTTGCCGTCGACCTTGAGCGTGCCGGTACCGGGTCGGCCGAGGCCGCTCATGTTGTTGAACGCCAGCGTGCCGAGGCCCAGGCCCTCGTACTTGAAGTCGAACTCCAGCGTGTGCTTGCCTGGCGTCAGAGCTTCCGGGCCCTCCCATTTCACCCGCTTCAGATCGATCAGGTTCCACAGGAATACCGGCTTGCCCTTCAGCAGGTAGAAACCGTAGCCGGCGAAGCGCCCGCCCGAAGTCAGGATCATGCCTTCGGCGCCGCCTTGCGGTACGTCGATGTCGGCGGTAATCGTGTACGACGCGTTCAACAGGAACGGTGAGTCGCCCTGCGGCAGGCCGACCATCGGCCGCGTATAGACGAACTCGCTGCGCCCGGCGGTGATGTTCGGGCGCGGTGCGACGACGCGCGCCGCCACCGAGGCATCCAGCGGCAGGACCTGGTACTTCTTCGCCTCCGCGAGGAATTTCGCACGCAGTTCCTTGACCTTCTGCGGGTGCTGCGCAGCAATGTCGTCGGACTGCGAGAAGTCCTTGTTCAGGTCGTAAAGCTGGAAGATCTGGTTGTTAAGCGGATCCGTGTTGGCGACGCCGAATGCCTGCCACGGCGCACGATTGACTTTCGTGCTCAGCAGCCAGCCGTCTTCGTAAAGCGCCCACTGGCCCATCATCTCGAAGTACTGCGTCTTGTGCTTCGACGCTGCCTTGGCGTTCTTCGCATCGAAGGTGTAGGCAAAGCTGGTGCCCTCGATCGGCGCCTGCTTGATGCCATCCACCACTTCAGGCGCGTGAATCCCGGCAGCCTCGAGGATCGTCGGCATGACGTCGATCACGTGAACGAACTGCTCGCGCAGGCCCCCCTTGTCCTTGATGCGCGCCGGCCACGACACGACCATGTTCTGGTTGATGCCGCCGAGCCTGGATGCGTTCTGCTTGAACCAGTCGAAGGGTGTGTCGAAGGCCCACGACCAGCCGGCCGACATGTGGTTGTAGGTCAGCTCGGTGCCCCAGACGTCGTACCACTTCATCTGCACATCGACAGGCAGCTCGCTGACGCCATTGAAGAATGCGACCTCGTTGGGCGTACCCAGCGGACCACCCTCCGCACTGGTGCCGTTGTCGCCATTGATGTAGATGATCAGCGTATTGTCAAGCTTGCCCAGGTCCTCGAAGGACTTGATCACGCGGCCGATCTCGTGGTCGTTGTAGGCGGCGTAGGCAGCGAAGATCTCGACCTGGCGGACAAACAGCTTCTTCTCCTCGGCACTGAGCTGGTCCCACGGCTTGAGTACTTCGTTGGGCCAGGGCGTCAGCCTGGCGTCCTTGGGCACGACGCCGAGCTTCTTCTGGTTTTCAAAGATCGTCTCGCGCAGCTTGTTGTAGCCGTCGTCGAAGAGGTGCATCGCCCTGATCTTCTCCACCCACTCCTTGGTCGGGTGGTGCGGCGCGTGCGTGGCGCCCGGCGCGTACTTGATGAAGATCGGCTTGCTGGGATCGGTCTGATGAATCCGCGTCATCCAGTCGATGGCCTCGTCCGCCATGCCGGTGATCAGATTCCAGCCCGGCTTGCCTTCGAAGGGATAGATCTGCGTCGTGTTGCGGAACAGGTTCGGCTGCCACTGATTGGCGTCGCCGCCGACGAAACCGTAGAAATACTCGAAGCCCATGCCCGTCGGCCACTGATCGAATGGCCCGACCTGGCTGGCGGCAAAGGCCGGCGTGTTGTGGTCCTTGCCAAACCATGACGTGGAGTAGCCGTTGTCGAGCAGGATCCGCCCGATCGTCGCCTTGTCCTTGCCGATGATGCTGTTGTAACCCGGGAAACCCGTGGACTGCTCGGAGATGACGCCGAAACCGGCCGAGTGGTGGTTGCGCCCGGTGATCAGCGCGGCGCGTGTCGGCGAGCACAGCGCGGTCGAGAAGACGCGGTTGTAGCGCAGGCCCTCACTGGCGAGGCGGTCCATCGTCGGCGTCGGGATGACGCCGCCGAAGGTGCTCGGAACGCCGAAGCCGGCGTCGTCGGTGATGATCAGCAAGACGTTGGGCGCACCCTTCGGGGGCACAATCCGCGGCGCCCACCAGGCTTTCGACTGCAGCGCATCGTTCTTGATCACGCCGCCAAACTTCGGGTCGGGTGCCGGCAACTGCTTGCCGCTGATGCTGGTGGTGGCGTCGGGCGAACCCAGGGTGCCGGTGACCTGCTGCGCCGTCGCCGGGGCGGCGACCAACAGGGCGGAGACGAGCAGGCAAAGTACATTGCTCAGGCAGCGAATCTTGCGCATGGTTTTCTCCTGCGTAACGGGACAGCCGGCAATATAACAAGACTGACGGTCATCTGTCTTGCATCCCGGATACTCCGGCCGGCATTGCCCGTTAGAAAAAGCGGCCCGCGCCGGACTGCACCCCAGGCGAACGTCGCGCGGCGGCTGCGGTCAGTCAAGCTGACTGCTACTATGCAACGGCTGATCCACGCCGCATACCGATACCAACCTCGCCAACCGACGGAAGCCCCATGCGAAGCGCCACCGATCTGCCCCTTCTCCTTGCCGGCGTGGCCCTGCTCTGCGCGGCGGCCCTGGCCGCTGAGCCGCCGCCAGCCGGGGTGATCGTCGCCCCGGTACGCCAGGTCCAGTTCGCCGACACCATCGAGGCGCTGGGCACGGTCGCCGCCGTGGAATCCGTCGCCTTGACGGCGACGGTCACGGAAACCGTCGGCGCCATTCACTTCGACGACGGTGATCGGGTCGAGAAGGGTCAGCTACTCGCCGAGTTGAGCAGCCGCGAAGAACACGCCCAGCTCGACGAGGCGCGCGCCACGGTCAGCGAGGCGCTGCGCCAGTATCAGCGCTTCCAGTCACTGGCGGCCAGGGGCACGGCGGCCAGGTCACTGCTCGACGAGCGCCAGCGCGACTGGGAGACGGCGCGCGCCCGACTCGCGGCCATCGAATCGCGACTCGCCGACCGGCTGATCAAGGCGCCGTTCGCCGGTGTCGTCGGCCTGCGCGACCTGAGCGTCGGCGCGCTGGTCGAGCCCGGCGACCTGATCACGACCCTCGACGACGACAGTACCGTCAAGCTCGAGCTGCCGGTTTCCGCCACTTATCTCCAGCAGCTCCGCCCCGGGTTGGAGGTGCTTGCCAGCAGCCGGGCGTTTCCCGGGCGCAGCTTCAGCGGCACGGTGAAGGCGGTGAACAGCCGTATCGATCCGGTCACCCGTTCCATCCGCGTGCGCGCCACGCTGCCCAACCCCGAGCACCTGCTCAGACCCGGCATGCTGATGCAGGTCGTCGTGCAGCAGGAGCCACGCACGACGCTGGTCATCCCGGAGGAGTCGCTCCTGCCACTCGCCGAGCGGCAGTACGTCTTTGTCGTCGGCGCTGACAGCAGGGTCGACAGGCGCGAAGTGCAGATTGGCGGGCGTCGTCCCGGCCTGGTCGAGGTGGACAAGGGTCTCGCGGCCAACGAGCAGGTGGTCACCCACGGTCACCTGCAGTTGCGTCCCGGCCAGGCGGTCAGGGTTCTGGCCATCGATGATGGCAGCCGCAGCCTTCCCGAATTGTTGCGCACGCTTCCCGGCGGGGTCGGCAGCCCATGATCCTCTCCGACGTGTCGGTCACCCGGCCGGTGTTTGCCTCGGTGATGTCCCTGCTGCTCATCGCCTTCGGCCTGCTCTCGTTCGACCGCCTGCCGCTGCGTGAATACCCGGACATCGATCCGCCGATCGTCACCGTCGATACCGGCTACCCGGGCGCCGCGGCCAACGTCGTCGAAAACCGCGTCACCAAGCTGATCGAGGAGCGCATTTCGGGAATCGAGGGAATCCGCTTCATTGCTTCGAGCAGCGAGGATGGGCGCTCGCGCATCACGCTGGAATTCGCCGTCGGTCGCGATATCGACGCCGCCGCCAACGACATCCGCGACCGCGTCTCGGCGATCGTCGACGACCTGCCCGACGAGGCCGAACCGCCGGACATCCAGAAGCAGGACAGCAACGAAGACGTGATCATGTGGCTCAACCTGGCCGGCGACGGGATGAACATCCCGCAGCTGACCGACTACGCCAGGCGCTACCTGATGGACCGCTTTTCGGTCCTCGACGGCGTCGCCCGGGTGCGCGTCGGCGGTGGCCAGGAGTACGCAATGCGCATCTGGCTCGACCGCCGCGAGCTGGCGGCACGCAAGCTCACCGTCGCCGACGTCGAGGCCGCCCTGCGTGCCGAGAACCTGGAGCTGCCGGCGGGCAGCATCGACTCCGAGAATCGTCAGTTTACGGTGCGCACGCAGCGCACCTTCCTGACCGCGCAGGACTTTGCCCAGCTGGTGCTGGCCCGCAGCGACGACGGTTACCTGGTCCGCCTCGCCGACGTCGCGCGTGTCGTTCGCGGCACCACCGAAGACCGGCTGTTCTTCCGCGGCAACGGCGTGCCGATGGTCGGCATCGGCATCACCAAGCAGTCGACGGCCAATACCCTGGCTGTGGCCAAGGCGGCGAAGGCAGAAATGGTGCGCATCAACAGCAGCCTGCCGCCGGGAATGGCGATCAAGCAGAGCTACGACAGCTCGGTCTTCGTCGAAGGCGCCATCCACGAGGTCTACAAGACGCTGTTCATCGCCATCGCCATGGTCGTCGGCGTGATCCTGCTCTTCCTCGGCAGCCTGCGCGCCATGCTGGTGCCGGCAGTGACCGTGCCGGTCTCGCTGGTGGCGACTTTCATGGTCCTGCTGGCGCTCGACTTCTCGCTCAACATTCTCACCCTGCTGGCGCTGGTGCTGGCCATCGGCCTGGTCGTCGACGACGCCATCGTGGTCATCGAGAACATTCACCGGCGCATGCAGGAATATGGTGAAACGCGCCTCGTGGCCGCCTACCGCGGCACCCGCCAGGTGGGTTTCGCGGTCATCGCCACCACCGTCGTGCTGGTGGCCGTGTTCGTGCCGATTGCCTTCCTGCAGGGCAACATCGGCCGCCTGTTTTCCGAGTTTTCGCTGACCATGGCCGCGGCGGTCTGTTTCTCGAGCTTCGTTGCGCTGTCGCTGTCGCCGATGCTGGCGTCGAAGATCCTGCCGCAGGACGCCGGCCACTCGCGTCTGTCGGGGGTCGTCGATCGCCTGTTCGGCAGGGTGCGCAACGGCTATCACACTCTGCTGCAGGGCGCTCTCGGACACAGCTGGGTGATTGGTCTGCTCTTTGTCGCCCTGCTCGGAAGCTCGGTGTGGCTCTACCGCAACATCCCCGACGAGTACGCGCCGCGTGAAGACCGTGGCGTTTTCTACGTCATGGTCAGCGGTCCGGAAGGAAGCTCGTATCCGTACATCGCCGCGTACATGACCGAGATCGAGCAGCGCCTGATGCCGTTGGTGGAAAATGGCGAGATTTCGCGCATGCTGGTGCGTGCACCGCGCGCCTTCGGCAATTTCGAGATCTTCAATACCGGCATCGTTATCAACGTGCTCAGCGACTGGGCGCAGCGACGCTCGGCGTGGGAGATCATGGAAGACGTCCGCCTGCGTCTCCAGGATCTGCCCGGGGTGCGCGCTTTTCCGGTGATGCGTCAGGGCTTCGGGTCGCGTATCCAGAAGCCGGTGCAGTTCGTCATCGGCGGCGGTACCTATGAACAGCTCGCGCAATGGCGCGACACCCTGGTCGACAAGATCAACGCCAACAATCCCGGCCTGGTCGGGCTGGACTGGGACTACAAGGAAACCAAGCCGCAATTGCGCGTGGTGATCGACTACGACCGCGCGGCCGAACTCGGCGTCAGCGTCGGCAGCATCGGGCGCACGCTGGAAACCGTTCTCGGCTCGCGGAAGGTGACCACCTATATCGACGCCGGCGAAGAGTACGACGTGATCCTGAAAGGCGAGCGCAGCACGCAGCGTACGCCGGCCAGCCTGGAGAACATCCACGTCCGCTCGGCGCGCACGCAGGCGCTGATACCGCTCGCCAACCTGGTGCGGCTCGAGGAATTCGCCGATTCGATACAGCTCAACCGCTACAACCGGGTGCGCGCGATCACCCTCGAGGCCAACCTCGCCGACGGCGTGGCGCTGGGCGACGCCCTGCGCAGCCTCGAACAACTGACCAGGGAAAGCCTGCCCAGCGAGGTGATCATCGACTACAAGGGCCAGTCGGAGGACTTCAAGTCCACCGGCGGTGCGATCGTGTTCGCCTTCGTGCTCGGCGTCGTCGTCGTCTTCCTGGTCCTCGCCGCGCAGTTCGAGAGCTGGATACATCCCTTCGTGATCATGCTCACCGTGCCGCTGGCGATGGCCGGAGCACTCTTCGGGCTGTACGTTTCCGGCCAGACGCTCAACCTCTACAGCCAGATCGGCCTGATCATGCTCGTCGGACTCGCGGCCAAGAACGGCATCCTGATCGTCGAATTCGCCAACCAGCTGCGCGACGCCGGCAGGCCGTTTCGCGAAGCGCTCGTCGAAGCCTCCGAAATCCGCCTGCGACCGATCATCATGACCGGCGTGACGACCGCCGCCGGCGCCATCCCGCTCTTGTTTTCTTCCGGCGCCGGCACCGAAACGCGCACGGTAATCGGCACCGTCGTCCTCTGCGGCATCCTCTCGGCGACCCTGTTCACCCTCTTCGTCGTCCCCGTCGCCTACGACCTGTTGGCCAGGCACACCGGCTCGCCAGGGCGCGTCCGCCGGCAACTGGAAAAGGAACTGGCGGCGAGCGATGAGCCGGCATGCGCAGTGGCGAACCCGGAGACGAAGTCGGGACGAGAGATTTCAGGACTCATGCTACCGGGGCGTACGGACAACTCCCCGGGCGGGACTTCAACCCGCTAGACTTACTGCTGTTACTGCGAACGGTCAGGTCTTGACTATTGCCCAAGACAGGGGGAAGACCTGACGCCAAAAGGACGTTTGGTGGCTAACCAATCCTTCCGCTAAATCGGCGCGAAAATCCACGCAGTTCAGCAGTCCAGTGAATGCGGATGCCAGGCATCGAAAATGGCGAATCGAGCACAAGTCTAGGATGGCCAGGGGGTGGGTGTGCGGAACGTGGTGGCGACATTCCTGAAGCGCCATTTAATCCGGAACGACGGCATCACGCAGTTCAATGACGCAATAGGGTCGGCATTCTGGCGGTGCAACTCGGTGCTCGAAAATGCCGAAGCCTGATAAAATCGGGGCCGTGCAATCAGGCGCCGTCAGGCGGAAGCACGCAAGGCACGGCGACGAGAAGAGCGCATCTCACGTATCCTGAAACGGCTTTGGGAGCAGGATTTTGGCCTGCTCCTCGTTTCAGCTGTAACCCTTGACGAGGAGACTTTCGCAAATGCCTTTATTTCAACGCTCCCTGGCCGAACTAATCGGCACCTTTTGGCTGGTCTTGGGCGGCTGCGGCAGTGCCGTTCTGGCCGCCGTGTTTCTGCACCCCGAGGCCGGCAACCTGGGCATCGCCTTCGCCGGCGTAGCACTGGCCTTCGGCCTGACCGTTCTGACCATGGCCTACGCCATTGGCCATATCTCCGGCTGCCATCTCAACCCGGCGGTCTCGGTCGGGCTGGCGGTAGGCGGCCGCTTCAGCTTTGGCGACCTGCCCGCCTACATTATCGCCCAGGTTCTCGGTGCCATCGCCGCAGCCTTTGTCCTGCTGATCATCGCTGGCGGCCACGAGGGTTTCACCCTGGCTGCCAATAGCCTAGCGGTCAACGGCTACGGCGACCTGTCGCCCGGCAAGTACACCATGATGGCGGCCTTGGTGACCGAGGTGGTCATGACCGCCATGTTCCTGATCATCATCCTGGGCGCAACCGACAAGGCTGCCTCTGCTGGTTTCGGCGGGCTGGCCATCGGCCTCGGGCTGACCCTGATCCACCTGATCTCCATCCCGGTGACCAACACCTCGGTTAATCCCGCCCGCAGCACGGGACCGGCGCTGGTTCTGTTCCTGAACGGCCAGCCGGCTGCCCTGGGTCAGGTCTGGCTGTTCTGGGTTGCCCCGATTGTCGGCGCCGTGATCGGCGCCCTCCTCTACGGCCTGATATCCGCCGGCCGCAAGGTCTGATCGGCCTCACGTCAAGGACCTCCGGCAAGGATTCGTCGAAGGTCCTGCGGCGGGTCCTCTTGCGAGCAACAGCGTGGTTCCACGGACACACGGGTCGACGCTGCAAAATGCCTAGAACCAGTGCAAAGTAGCCGACCGACGGACGCCATCTTGCAGACCAGCAATTGGCCATGCGTCTCTCAGCGCACGGGCGGAAGCGAAGACCCACGCCGTGGCGAGGAACAACGCGCCATCACCAGACGCCGGCCGCCTTCGGCTAAGATGCCGGCTTCGCAACGCAACCAGAAAGCCGGCAATGAGCAAACTCTTCAGCCCACTCGCGCTGGGCGCGATCACGGTCCCGAATCGTATCTTCATGGCGCCGCTGACGCGCTGCCGTGCGGACGCCGAGCATGTCCCGACCGCGCTAATGGCGCAGTACTATGCGCAACGCGCGAGCGGCGGACTGGTCGTCGCCGAAGCGACGATGGCCATGGCCGGCAACTCGGCGTTCTGGAGGGAGCCCGGCATCCACTCGCCGGAACAGGTCGCCGGATGGAAGCTCACCACTGACGCCGTACACGCCGCCGGCGGCAGGATCTTTCTCCAGATCTGGCATGGCGGGCGCGCCTGCCATCCGCTGCTCAATGATGGCATCCAGCCGGTCGCCCCGAGCGCGATTGCCATCACCGGCGACGAGGTACAGACGCCGGAGGGCAAGAAGCCTTACGTGCTGCCACGCGAACTGCGCGACGACGAGCTGCCGGCCATCGTCGCCGGTTTCCGGGCGGCGGCCGGGAATGCCCGGGCCGCGGGCTTCGATGGCGTCGAAGTGCACGGCGCCAACGGCTACCTGCTCGACGAATTCCTGCGCGACGGGGCGAACAGGCGCGTCGGCCCCTACGGTGGCTCGTTCGAGAATCGCGCGCGGCTGCTCCTCGAGGTCGTCGCCGCGGTCAGTGAGGTCTGGGGCAGTGATCGCGTCGGCCTGCGCATATCGCCGCTGAACAGCTACAACAGCATGATCGACAGCGATCCGATCGCTCTTGCCAGCTGGCTTGCCGGGCGACTCAACGACTTCAACCTGGCCTATCTGCACCTGATGCGCAGCGACTTCTTCCAGAAGCAGAGCGGCGACGTGGTGACCCCCGTGCGGACGAACTACAGGGGCGTCCTGATCGGCAACATGGGCTACACGCCCGATGAGGCGGAGAAAGCCGTTGCTGCCGGCAAGGTCGACGCCGTCGCCTTCGGGACGAGCTTCCTGGCCAACCCCGATCTGCCGCAGCGGATCAGGAGCGGCGCCGCACTGAACAAGCCCGACCCGGCCACCTTCTATTCGCCGGGCGCAAAAGGCTATACCGACTACCCGAGCCTGAACGCCTGAGCGGTGGCTCGCGCGAAGGTCGCCCGGCAGATGCCCAGCTTGCCGAGCGCAGCGTTCGCCAGGCGCCGTTGCCGACTTTTCGAAGATGAGTATCGCCATGCCCAAACCGCTCACTATTGCCGAACCCGAGCCGCCCACCGACGCGCCGGCCGCAGCATTCGCCCTCTGGGCGCTCGGCTTCCGGCCATTCTATCTGCTCGCCAGCGTCTTCGCCGCACTGTCGATTCCGCTGTGGGTGGCTCAGTACGCGGGCTATCTGCCGGCGGCTCTCGCGCACAGCCCGGCCTGGCACGGCCACGAAATGCTCTTCGGCTACACGCTGGCGGTGGTTGCCGGCTTCCTGTTCACGGCCGGTCGCAACTGGACCGGACAGCCAACGCCAACCGGCCACGCCCTGCTCGCCTTCGCCCTGCTCTGGGTCGCCGGGCGCGTTCTGATGCTGACGCCTTACGCGCTCGCGGCGGCGGTGGTCAACGCCGCTTTCCCGGTGGCCGTGGCCATCGCGCTGGCCGTCCCGCTGTGGAAGAGCCGCAACCAGCGCAATTACTTCTTCGTTCCCCTGCTCCTGCTGCTCGGCGCGGCGGTCCTGGCGCTGCACCTTTCCTGGCTCGGCATCCTGGCGTGGCCCGAACGCGCCAGTCTGCTGGCCGGGCTCGACATCGTCCTGTTCATCATCGCGGTAATGGGGGGGCGAGTGATCCCGATGTTCACCAACAACGGCATCCCCGGCACGCAAGCGAGCCGCCATCCGCTCGTCGAAAGGCTCGCCCTGGGAAGCGTTCTGCTCTTGCTGGCGGCGGACCTGGCGCAGGCGCCAGCGGCAGTGATCGCGGGCATCGCCCTGGTCGCCGCGCTGGCGCACGCCGCCCGGCTCTATCGCTGGCAACCGTGGCGGACGCTGCGCACGCCGCTGGTGTGGGTGCTGCACGCGGCCTACGCCTGGATCGTCGTCTACCTCCTGTTGCGCGCCTCGGCGGCACTCGGCCTGGTCGCCGAGCCCCTCGCGCTGCACGCACTGACCGTCGGCGCCATCGGCGGCATGACGCTCGGCATGATGACGCGCACCGCTCGCGGCCATACCGGCCGGCCGCTCGTCGCCGACCGCTACGAGGTCGCGGCTTACCTGCTGGTTCTGTGCGCCGCGCTGATCCGCGTCTTCGGCGGAATGATCGTTCCCGACGCCTATCCGGGCACGCTCATCGGCTCGGGAGTTTGCTGGTCGCTCGCTTTCGCCATCTACGCCATTCGCTACTGGCCGCTGCTGTCACGGGCAAGGATCGACGGCAAGCCCGGCTAGCGCCGCGTTGCACGCCGTATGGAAGCCGAGAATTCCAGCGACGGCATCGTTTCGAGCGGCTATCCAGCTCGCTGAAAGTGTCGTCGTAGATGCAGCGCACCCGCAAGCATGTCATTGCGAGGAGGCGACGCCTCCTCGCAATGACGGTGGCTGGGGAATGGTTGCCCGGATTTGGCGACGACGGCAGCGGGATCGAGCGGGCGAAGGCCAGCCGCCAGCCACCACACGGCGTTCACGCGGCTGTCAGGGCCGTTGAAGGTCTCCTCAAGAACGCAGCACCACGGTCACTCGCGGATTTCCGGCTCGACGAGTCTGGCGAGCGACTCGAGCGAATCCTGCCAGCCCAGGTAACACATCTCCACGGGGATGACTTCGGGAATTCCCTCCTGCACGATATGCAGCTCGCTGCCACACGACACCGCCCTGAGCGAGACCGTTACCTGCAGGACGCCCGCCAGGTTCGGATCCTCGAAGCTGTCGGTGTAGCGGATCAGTTCATTGGGGATGAGTTCGAGGTACTCGCCGCCGAAGGAGTGGATCTGCTCGCTGGCAAAGCTGGTGAACGACATTCTGAACGTGCCACCGACCCTGGCCTCCATATGGTGCACGGTGCACGTGAATCCGTTCGGGGGAATCCACTTGGCCATCGCCATGGGATCGAGGAAGGCGCGGTAGACGCGCTCCGGCGGCGCGCGCAAGATGCGGTGAAAACGAACGGTACTGGTGGCCATGGCTGCTTCTCTCCTTGCTTGTCGGTCGTAAGTGGTCATGCATCGCTGGGTTCCGACGTTGTCTCTCGACTGCTCCTGGTGCGCAAGGTGCAGCCAGCCTCGGCAAACGCTGTGGCGCGTAACGTCTGGACGGGCGAATCAAAAAGCCGCCCCCCGCGTTCGATCAGCTCCCGCGAAGGGCGACCCAGTGTTCGTGCGTATCTGTCTTGTGACAGAACTTCGTCACCTGTCCGTCGCTGTCAAAGTGCCAGATGTGAACTTCGTCTTCTTCGACGACTTCCTTGCCGGTCGCCTTGACCACAAACACGATGTCGTTGAGGGCAACGACAATGTTGCCGGATTCGAGCAGGGTCTTGGGCTGGAACTTCCGGAGATCCAGGCCACCCAGCGCCTGAAAGAACTTCGGCACCTCATTTCGCCCATGCCGCGGCACAAGCCAGGGGATTCCGGCGTCTTGCTTGTCGTATTCCCAAATCACATCCTCGCGCAAGTGACTCAGGATGGTCGGAACGTCGCCGCTGGCGAACGCTGTGTAGATCTCTCGAACTCTGGCAATATTGCTCACGGCAGGCTCTCCTTCCTGGTCAACCGTCTGACTGCTGCTGAGACCGATTCTGCTGGCGAAGGTTTGCGGCAAGCGTCAACGCCGGCATTGCGTCTACCGCCGCGATCACCGTCGCTGTGGGGATTGTAGGGCGACACCGCCCGAGGTCAATCTTTTTTGCGCAGTGCAGAAACGCAAGCCCTCTGAACGAGCAGATCAGTAAATATCAGGGCCCCAGGCCAGCAATTGTTGGCATAATCCGAGCCACGTTCACCCACAGGAGGGGTCGGTCCATGGTCAGGAATCGTCTTGTAGCCAGGGAAGCGGTCATTCACAGGCGAGACGAGAAAATGGGCGCCGAAGCGCCCGCTGAAAATACTGCTGCAAGGCGATTAGCGCACCAACTCAATCTCGCCCGGCTTCCACGTCTTGTCAAACCACGACTCAAGAGGGCCATACAGTCGCAGGATCATGAACCAGCCCTTTCCGGGAATGGTCTGCACCCAATTACCTTCCTTTCCGGCCGGAGCCTTGGGGCCAAAATAGACATCGACCGAGCCATCCTTGTTGACGACCATATCCTTGTTCTGGCTACTGACACTAGGGAAGCGCTGGTCGGTCTGGACCATCGAGCGCGTCTGGTTGTCATAAACGATGACTGACCAGAAGTCTTTGACTGGAATATTCGGCGGCAAATGCAGCCTGTAGTTTTTCCCGCCATCAAACGGGTTGCCGGCGGCATCCTGTGCGGACCAAGGATACTGCGAACCTTTGCCGACCATCTTCTCCGCCATGGCAGGTGTGACGCCGGTGGCGAAATAGTAAAAGAAGGCTGCTCCATCCAAATTGGCCACACCGGGTGAAACCTCGAACTTATAGCCGCCAAAGAAGGGCAGACGCCACGGGCTGTTCGGATAGAAGAAGGCTTCTTTTTCGCGCATCCTGAAAGCAATCGCCCGCGCGGTTACAGCGCCGATATTCGCGGCGTCCGTCAGAATCTTCTTCATTCGATCATCGGGACTGAAGGGCTTGCCTTTTTCGATACCGATGGCGGCAAACAGACCAAGCGTGGTGGAATCACTTCCCTCACTGGGTTCCTCCTGAATGACTTCGTTCAGCAGACCCCAGAAGGCGTAGTCCCCGGGCGGGACAAAGTTCGCGGGAATGCCGGAGGCATTGACGAACTTGACCTCTGGAGGATTGGCCGCATCGGAAAGCTGATAGATTTTCAGATGCTTCTTGGCCGACTCGACGCCGGGTTTGGTCGAGCCATCGACGAGAAAGGAGCGAAACGGCATCCACGTGCCATAGGTACGCGGCCGCACAACGAAATACCCCTTGGGTACTTCGCCTTTGTAGCCCGGCGGCAGGATCAGGTATTTGCCACCCTTGCCCTTGTCGGGACCCGTGATGCCGACGTCGGCAACCCAGCGATACCAGAAGTCATCAACGAGCCCCAGGACCATGGGCGGAATCTCCACGACCAGCGGCCCTTTTTTCGTATCCAGCCAAATAAAGCTGTATACCGTGTTGTCGTTCGCCGTCAGTTCTACGGTTTTCGAATCGACGAGGTCTTCCCAGATCACATTTGTCTGGTTCGCTGGTCCAAATTGGCGGAGCGTGGCACGCATGCCGGCCTGGTTAACTATCGGGATGGCCAGCAGGTAAGCCTGCAGCGCTCGCGAGGCATCCAGGTTGTCATAGACTTTCTGCGTGGTCGCGTCATCGGGATAGCCATAGTTCAGGTTTAGAGTACCGATGGATGTTTCGATCTTGTCCGGCACCATAACGCCAGGCGCGATGGGGGTTGTCATCTTCATTTGCTGTGGGCTTGCTGCGTAGCTGGTGGTTGCCCACAACACACACGGTAGTGCTGCGGCGAGAAGGCATTTTGTGAAGCCGGTTTTCATTTCCTTTCCTTTCGTCTGAGATTCCTTCTTTCTTTCTTAGGGATCAGCGGCTGGAGTAGATAAACCCGTGGCGCTGATTGATCATTGCCGGTGTCTCAACTTCGGGGCCGCCTTAGCGACCCCGGATTACCGCTTTGAGCGGCTTACAAACCAAAGGCCCCGGCTTTGCCAGAGGATGCTTACTCGGCTTTTTTTGACTTAAAAACGGAGGGGTTTTTCGAGTGAATGTGCTGCCTGTCCATGTTCATCTAGATAGAAGGTCACAGTGTTACCGCCCGCCGTGGACGGACGGACGAGGGTATCGTCGGCAGTGAATTCCTCAACAGTCCAAACATCAGGTCTGTGCGAGGACATTGGCTCTAGTTTCCCCTCAGGAGAGGTTCTCCATTGAAGAACTAGATACACGTCCTGATTGCTGAAGTTCCACGGAGATTTCTCCACCAAAGATTTCTTTAGCATATCGCGCCTTGCTTCGTCAGCAAGTCCATACGGGGGGAATGAAGCAACTACACCCACAATTGACATCAGCGCAACCATCAATCTTTTCATACCCCGATCTTATTAATGCTTGTATATATCGAATGATACGCGAGCACGGGGCATGCGCGCAGGGTCAGGCCTCCGCTCGTGACTGCCCGACCATGGTCGTCGCGCCCGGAGGTGCAGGTCAAGGCGAGTGCCCGTTGGGGGCCAAGTCTTGCAGGCGCCGACGGCCGGCGGTCAAGCCTTCTCCACCTCGTCCAGTTCCAATTCCAGTATTGCCGAATCGCGGGTCAGCAACGTCAGTCGCTCGTCTTTCGCCTGCGCGACAAGCAATCGATCGAATGGGTCGACGTGCGCGCAGCTCAGGCTGCGCACGGCTTCGATGTGGCGCGGGAGGATCGGCAGCAAGACAAAGCCCTGCGCTTCGAGTTGTTCGCCAATGGCGCCCTGCGGTAAGGGCAGCTTGCCTTTGGCGTTTTTCAACACCATTTCCCACACGCTGGCCGTGCTGACCGTGATGTCGGATCGTGCGATGAGGGCTCGTGTGGTCTCGCCCAGACGCTCGTCGCCCGTCATCCACCAATAGATCAGATGGGTGTCGAGCAGGTAGCGCATCACGATATACCGCCACCGGTGAGTTCGTCGGCGATGGCGGCATTGGTCGCAGGCGCATCCCAATCCGCCTCAGCCGGGGGCAAGGCAGCCCACGCGCCGGGCTGGCGCGCAACCTCCGGCGCGCCGACCTTCACCAGCCTGACGACCGGGACGCCGTTGTTGGCAATGACGACGTCCTCACCCGCCAGCGCTGCCTGTACCAGTTTCGATAGCTGGTTCTTGGCCTCGAGCATGTTGACTTGCATTGTGACTTCCTTCCAGAACGACCCCGGATAGCTGCAGTTTAGCTCTGCTTGGCCAGGTTAGCCAAGTGCGATCCCTTTCCGGATCGCAAAGCCACGTCCGCCGAGTTCGTCGCGCGATATCGCCGCTCTGCAACGGAACCCATGTTTCGTCCGGCTCGCGGAGTTTCGCCGATGCCAGTCCGCCGCGTGGGGCGAGTGCTATGCAGCCGTCGATTGGTGGGGTCGGCTACCTCGATGGATCGCTTCGTTCGGCGGGATCCAGGGTGACCCGTCGGCGGGCCAGTCCCTGCTCGAGTGATCGTTGCACCTTGGTGAAACCCCTCGGGCTTCACTATGAGGCCGCCTGGCGTCAGCACGGATAGGGTGATGGAGCTACCCGCAACGGCGGCAAGGCTCTTTTCCACCCTGCCCCCATCGGCCGGCAGCAGTACCCCGGCGCTGACTACGTCCGCCCGTACTTCCCATCCGTTTACAGACTTCGCCGCATCGATGCCCTTTACAACGGTATTCGAGAGCTGCTCCAGCCCGGCCTTGCCACGCGTCTCGAGCGCCACCTGAACGGCCCGGTCGGCCGCGGTCATCGGTGCGAACTGTGCGCTACCAAAGAGCACCCGCCCCTTCGCCGTGATGTCACTTAACCAGCGCGATCTCGCTCGGCCGCCACTTCTGCGTGAAGAATGGTTCGAGCGGACTAAGCAGGGGCAGCATGGGGAAGAATCGCTTGTTGGACCTCGTCTGGATCCGCTTGCCGCCCTCGGGTTGCGTCGGACCGAAGCCTATCATCGTCGAACTATCGGCGGCCGGAGACGGAGAGCGCTGGCTGTCGGCGCGCGGCTAGTGCAGTCTTGCCCGCCGTGTGGAGCTGACGAACTTCAGCCCGGTCAACGATCGTGCGCCGTTTGCAGGTCTGCTCTGCTGAAAGCCTCGTCAAAGATGCCGCAGCACGACATCAGCCGACGCGTCATTGCGAGGAGGCGCAGCCGACGCGCCAATCCAGAGATTTAGCGCGGCGCATTGGCGATGCGGCGGAAAGGCCGTGAGAGAATGGCACTGGACTACCGCGTCGGCTGCGCCTCCTCGCAATGACGGTGGGTGCGGGACGGGCGCCGGATTCCCCGCAGCCTTCAAGCTTCTTAAAGTCTCGTCAAGAAGGCAACACTACACTCGCTGCGTAGCTAGTGGTGATGGTGTGACTACCAAGTCTCGTTTATACAGCATGTTAAGGATTGGGATAGACCTTGGCGGCAGCAAGATTGAACTGATCGCGCTCGACGGCGCGGGCGGGGTCTTGCTGCGGCGGCGCTGTCCGACGCCGCAGGGCGATTACCACGGTACGCTGCGGGCGGTCGCCGAGCTGGTCGAGACGGCGGAAAGCGAGCTTGGCCAGAGCGGCAGCGTCGGCATCGGCGTGCCCGGCGCCGAATCGACCCTTGACGGGCGGATCAAGAACGCCAACTCGACCTGCCTGATCGGCGAGGCGTTGCGCGAGGATCTGCAGGCGCTGCTGCAACGCGAAATTCGCCTGGCCAACGACGCCAACTGCTTTGCCCTTTCGGAAGCCATCGACGGCGCCGGCGAGGGGGCAGAGGTGGTCTTCGGCGTGATTCTCGGCACTGGCGTCGGCGGCGGCATCGTCGTCAGGCAAGGCGTTCTCGCTGGCGCCAACCGCATTGCCGGCGAATGGGGGCATAACCCCTTGCCCCTTTTGGAAGAGGAAAGCCGGTCGCCGGCGCGCTGCTACTGCGGGCGACTCGGCTGCGTCGAAACCTGGCTGTCGGGTCCGGCGCTGTGCGCCGATCACCTGCGCCATGGCGGCCAGGCACTCGCCGCCGAGCAGGTCTGCGCCGCGGCCGCGGCCGGCGACCCGGCCTGCGAGCAGACGCTGGCGCGCTACGAGCGGCGCCTGGCCAAGGCCCTGGCGCAGGTGGTGAATATTCTCGATCCACAGGTCATCGTGCTCGGTGGCGGACTGTCGAATATCGAGCGCCTTTATGACAGCGTGCCGCGACTCTGGGCGGCGCACGTCTTCTCCGACGTCATTCGCACGCGGCTGTTGCGCAACGTGCATGGCGACTCTTCCGGCGTCCGTGGCGCCGCCTGGCTATGGAGCGAGAATTGAGCGAGATCGTGCTGTTCAGCGGTGGTTTGACGAGAATCGACGAACACGGGCAGTCGACCGGGATCTTCAAGACGCCGGTCGCCGGCCCGGTCGAGCTCGGCTTCGAGGGCCTCGCCGGCGATGTCCAGGCCGACCGTCGCGTCCATGGCGGGCCGGAGAAAGCACTCCATCAGTACGCCGTCGACAACTATCGGCGCCTGGCCGAGCAGCTGCCGGAAATCGCCGCGCAACTGGTCGTCGGCAGCATCGGCGAGAACGTTTCCGCCGCCGCTGTCGATGAAAGCACGGTTTTCATCGGCGACGTCTTCAGTCTCGGCCGCGCCAGGGTTCAGGTCAGCCAGCCACGCAGCCCGTGCTGGAAAATCGACCACCGCTACGGCCACGCGGGCGTCGCGCGGCTGATCTCCGAGACCGGCCTGACCGGCTGGTACTACCGCGTCCTCGAAGAAGCCAGGATCGGCACGGGCGACCGCCTCGAACTGATCGAACGTCTGCCGGGCGCCGTCTCGCTCGCCGAGCTGTGGCAGGTGTGGCGCGAGCACCGGCCCGCCGCGGCGACCCTGCAGCGTTTGTCCGCGGCGCCCGGCTTGAACCCCGGCTGGCAGAAGAAGCTGCGTGATCGCCTGCACTGGCTGCGCAGCAACGGCAGCGGCGCACAGCCGGCCCGGCCACTGTTCCATGGCCGCCCACCCTGAGCACAGAAAACCGGCAGTCAGCGATTTATCGATAGAAGGGCAAGGCTGCCACCCGCGCCTCGATGTCGGCGCCAAGTTGCCGATAGGCCGCGTTGTCCGGGCCACCGTAAAGGCGCTCGAAGCGGGCTTCCGAGAGGTATTCCGGGAGACCGGCCAGCGACGGCGCCAGATCACTGTCGCGCAGCGGCCGGCTCATGGCCGCGTTGAAACGTTGGGGGTCGCCAGCCAGCAGTTCGCCGAAGCGCGTCCCGGCGCGATCGGCGGCGAGGTCGGCGAACGAGAAGCCACTCCCGCGCCGCGAATCGTCGATTTCCTTGTAGACGCCGATGGCGTTGGCCGCCGGTTCGCCGGCCCAGGCGGCCAGAGCGGCTGAAATGACGAAATGCTGCGCGCTGTCGTAGCGTCCGAGCAACTCCAGGTTCAGACGACGCGCACGGGGCCACTCGCCGGCTTGCGGAAAGAGCGTGTTGAGGCTTTTTCCGGACTCGTACGCGGCCAGCACGAGCAGCGCCGCCCGGCGCTGCTGTACGCCTTCTTCCCCGGCGGGGCCGGCGAGCAAGGGCAGCAGAACCTCGCTCAAGGGTACGCGGGCGTTTACCGGGTAGTGCATGAAGAGGTCGGCGAGTGCGCGCTGGGCGGCCTCGACTCGCCTGCTGTCGGCGGGTGTGAAAGCGAACGAGCGGGCGCGATCGAGAAGGCCTGGCTCCCAGACGTAGGCGACAGCGACGACGCCACGCGCGGGCACGAAGTCGAGGCGGCGAAACGCCTGCTGCAGGAGCTGCCAAGGCTCGCCAAGTCCGGCAAGCTCGATCACCGCGACGCTCAAGCACTCGACCAGGAGCCGCGGTAGGGGCAGCGACCCGAGGGTCGCGGAGGAGAGCTGCACTTGCCCCGCGTCGGACCGGAAGGCTGCGCGCAGATTCAGATAGCGAGCACCGGAAAGGCCGGGGAGCCGGAGAGGGACAGTGAGGCGGAATTCACCCGCCTGGTCGACCAGCGAAAAGGAGCCGCGCCCGTGCAGCCTGCGCGTCGCCAGATGATTGACGGCTTCGTCGACCAGCGCCACGGGAATCTGCGCCGTTCGTTGCTCGCCACGACGCAGTCGGCGCGGGTCGTTGCTGAGCAGAAGCCCGCGCGCTTCGCCGATCGCCGCTGGCGAAATGGTTTCGCCGCGGCTGACCAGAGGTACCGTTTGCAGGCCGGCAAGGAAAAGGACTGCCGCAGCGAGGAGCGGCAGGAGGACGACGATGCGTATCACCGGCGCAGCGCGGCAAGTGTCTGCCGGCTGGCGCAGCGTCGCTCACTCAGCGGCGCGCGCGCACCCCGCTGCTGCGCGCTGGCAGCGCTGCCAGGCTCGCCGTTCATGGCGCGGCAGGGGTGGCCGAAGGCTGCGACGTCAGCGTACTGTCGGGGGTGCCCAGGCGAAACGCAAAGCCCGCCTTGCGCATCAGGTGCGCTTCGTTTTGCAAATCGGCACGGGTCAGCGGATGCTCTTCAAGCCAGCCGGGCGGGAAGCGTAGCTCGAGCTGGCGCCGCTCGACGCGCAGTCCGATCGTCGGCAGCGGGTCGCTCGTGCGGCTGCGGTGGAGGACCACCGCGAGGCGCAGGAGAACGCACAGCCGCGGTGCGGCGTCCTTCCACGCGCGCGGCAGGTGCGCGAAGGCGGTGCCGGGAAACGAGCGGCGGTGACGCCTGACCAGTGCCGAGAGCAGGAGTTGGTCGTCGCGCGAGTAGCCGGGCAGATCGGCGTGTTCGAGCACGTAGGCGCCGTGCTTGTGGTGCTGGTCGTGGGTCAGCAAGAGGCCGATTTCATGCAGGCGAGCGGCCCTTTCCAGAACATGCGCCGCCTCTTCGCCGCCAAGCCGCCATTTGCTGCGCACCTGGCGCAGCAGGGCGAGTGCCGTCGCGCTGACTCGCCGCGCCTGGGCTTCGTCAAGGTTGAAGCGCGTGATGACGTCGACGATCGTCCGGTCGCGCACGTCCTCGTGGCGTATGCGCCCCAGCAGGTCATAGATCAGGCCTTCGCGCAGGGCGCCTTCCGAGACCTCCAGCTGGTCGATGGCGAGCGCCTCGCAGAGCCCGTGCAGGACGACGAAGCCGCCGACGAAGACGCGCGCGCGTGCCGGGTCGAGTTGCCAGCGGCTGGCAATGGCCGTCGTGTCGCGCACCTCGAGCAACTCGCCGCGCAGACGGCGCAGCGCTTCGCGGGTGATTCCCTCGCGGCTCCAGCCCTCGCTGATCAGCACATCCTGGATTGCCTTGATCGAGCCGGAGGCGCCGGTGACCACTCCCCAACCGCGCGCCACATACTCCTGGCGGACCGGCTCGAGGGTCAGTTGCACGAGCAGTTCGGCCTCGCGCAGGCGGCTGGCGGTCACCCGCCCGTCGCCAAAACAGGCCCGGCTGAGGCTGACGCAACCCATCTTCAGGCTGGCCAGGTGAAGGGGATCGAATTTCTCGCCGATGATCAGCTCGGTGCTGCCACCGCCAATATCGATCACCAGTCGCTGCCCGGAGACGTCGCCCACGCTGTGCGCCACGCCAAGATAGATCAGGCGCGCTTCTTCCTGACCACGGACGATTTCGACCTTGTGGCCGAGCACCTGTTCGGCGCGCGCGACGAACTCGGCACTGTTGCGTGCCTGGCGCAGGGTATTGGTACCGACGATGCGCAGTTGTTCGGGTGGGATGTCACGCAGCCTCTGGCCGAAGCGCGCGAGGCATTCGAGAGCCCGCTTCTGCGCTTCCTGCGAGAGGCGGTTGCGCGCATCGAGACCGCCCGCCAACTGAACCATTTCGCGCAAGCGGTCATGGACCTGTACCTGCCCATTGGCCAGGCGGGCGACGATCATGTGAAAGCTGTTCGAACCAAGGTCGATCGCCGCTACAAATTCGGAAGACACGTCAGGACTCCTTGCCGCTACTTGAAAAGAGGGCGCACGCGGGACATTTTGGCGGCCTGCCCGCCTTGGCCAGGCCTGCTTCGCCATGACCGCAGCCAGCACAGCGTGACGTCCCTTGGCTTGGCGCCGGGAAACGGGCCTCGGCTGGCTCCTTGACCGCCCCGCCCGCTGGCGGCGGGCGCGGTGGGTGGCAGCGCGCAACCCATTCCCCGGCGAAGAAAAGATAGCGGAAGTGCTCCCTGTTCACCGTGACATGGCTCACGTTGCGGGATCCGCGACCGGCATGCAGAGAGAGTATCCCTGCCGCCGCGACCGTCGTCAATCGCTCGCCGCGGCCGATCTCAGAACTCGAGCGGATCGACCTCGAGGTGCCAGCGCAGGCGGGACGGCGCCTTGATCGCTTCGAGCTGCGGCAGCCAGTCGGCAAGAAAGCCTTGCAGCGCGCGCCGGGCGGGCGACTCGACGAGCAACTGGCCGCGTTCGAAGCTGGCACGCCGGGCGAGACGCATCGGCACCGGGTCGTAGAAGGTCACCGCATGCTGGCCTTCAACCGCCGGACAGTGGCGCGCGCTTTTCAGAAAGCCAAGCGCGTCGGCCATCAGCGGCGCTTCCGCACGCAGCATGGCCTGGTGCGCGTAGGGCGGGAAACCGGCCTGCTGGCGCTCGTCGAGCAGCTCGGCGGCGAAACCGGGGAAATCATGGCCGACCAGCGCAGTGTAGAGCGGATGCTCGGGAAACTGCGTCTGAATCAGGAACTCGCCCGGGTGTTCGGCGCGGCCGGCGCGGCCCGCGACCTGCATCAGCTGTGCGAAGAGGCGTTCGGGCGCGCGCCAGTCGGCGGCAAACAGCGCGGCGTCCGGAGCTATTGCGCCGACCAGGGTGAGCTTGGGGAAATCGTGCCCCTTGGCCAGCATCTGGGTGCCGACCAGAATATCGGCGTCACCGCTGTATATCCGTGCCACCAGGGCCTCCCACTGTTTGCGGCTACTCGCCGCGTCGCGGTCGACGCGCAGCACCCGGGCCTCTGGAAAACGCGCGGCGAGCACCGCTTCCAGACGCTGCGTACCGCGGCCGAAGGCGCTCAGGTCCTGGTTGCCACAGGTCGGGCAGGCTTTCGGCAGACGCGCTTCGAAGCCACAGTGGTGGCAACGCAGGCGGCGGTCGGCAAGATGCAGCACCAGGTTCGCGGCACAGCGATGGCAGTGCGAGGTCCAGCCGCAAGCGGCGCAGGCCAGCACCGGTGCGTAGCCACGGCGATTGAGAAAGAGCAGGCTCTGTTCGCCGCGCGCCAGGCGCTCCTCAATGGCGCGCAGGAGGGCGCTGCTGAGACCATCCTGTGGCTTGTCGAGGCGGGTGTCGATGCGCTGCACGGCGGGCAGGCGGGCACCTTCCACCGCCCGCTCACTCAGGGTCAGCAGGCGATAGCGGCCGCGGCCGGCGGCGGTGGTGGCGTTGGCCCAGCTTTCGAGTGAAGGAGTCGCAGAACCGAGGACGATCTTGATGGCGCGCTGGCGGGCACGAAGGACGGCCAGGTCGCGCGCCGAATAGCGGATTCCGTCCTGCTGCTTGAACGAGGCGTCGTGCTCCTCGTCGACGACGATCAGGCCAAGCTCCGGCAAGGGAGTGAAGATGGCCAGGCGCGTACCCAGGACGATTCGCGCCTCGCCAGTGAGGGCCGCGCGCCAGTTCCGGCTGCGCGCGGCGTCGCCGAGTTCACTATGCAGGCTGACCAGGCCGGCAGCGGGGAAGCGCGCGGCGACGCGCGCTTCGAGCTGCGGCGTCAGGTTGATTTCCGGGACCAGCAGGAGGGATTGCTGTCCGTCGGCCAGGGCGCGCTCGATGAGGCGCAGGTAGATTTCGGTCTTGCCGCTGCCGGTGACGCCGTGCAGGAGGTAGGCGTGAAAGCCGTCGCCAGATTCGGCGATCGACGTCAGCACGACCTGCTGCTCGCCGGTCAGTTCTGGCGGCTTCGCCGCTGCCGCGGCGTTGGGCAGAGCAGCACGCGACTTTCTGGCCTTGACTTGCTTGACGGCGCGCAGTCCGGCCGGCACGGTCGACAGCATGACCTGGCCAAGCGGGACGTGATAGTAGTCGGCACAGAACTCGGCGAGGCGAAACCAGTCGGCAGGCAAAGGGGGCAAGTCGCGCAGGACGTCGCCAAGTGGCTTGAGTTGCGCCAGCGGAAGATCGCTCGCCACCGGCAGCTCGACGAGAATCCCGACTTTCTCATGGCGGCCGAAGGGCACGCGAACGCGGTAGCCGATGTCGCTCGCCGACAGCTGCTCGCCATCGGCGACGCGATAGTCGAAGAGACGACGAAGTGGAAGATCGAGCGCGACACGGGCGATCTGCGGCAAGAACATCAGGTCGAAACGCCGTTTGCAGACGAATGGAAAAAAGGATCGCTAGTTAGCGGTGGAAGCTCGTGCCACTTCTCGTAGTGCAGGATAAGATCTTCAGTTATTTGGGGTTTCTGCGCGATTCACAGATTCTGTGGATAACTCTGTGGATCGGAGTGCCTAAAAGCACCGCAACCGCCCTTCCCGTAAGGGTTTCAGAGCCGTTGCCGGAAAAACAGGCGATTGTAAAACGCTGTTAAATTATATACTTACGATTACCACCCTGATTTACAAGCGACTTTCGCGATGGAGAGGAACTCAGAAGTGGCTTCTGTGAACAAGTCAAGCGGTAAACGCGGACTCAAGCCCCTTTCAGGCGCAGCATCCGACTGTGCTCGTGTACCGCGTCAACCAACGCCTTGACGTGGTCCGGCGGCGTGAACTGCGAGATGCCGTGGCCAAGGTTGAAGACGTGCCCGGTCGCACCAGGGCCGTAGGCGTCGAGAACCTTCCTGGCCTCGCAGGCAATCGTTTCCGGAGAAGCGAAGAGCACCGCCGGGTCGATGTTGCCTTGCAGCGAGACCCTGTCGCCGACGCGTCGGCGCGCCTCGCCGATGTCGATTGTCCAGTCGAGGCCGACCGCGTCGCAACCAATCTCGGCGATCGCTTCCAGCCACAGGCCACCACCTTTGGTAAACACGATCGATGGCACGCGCTCACCATCCCTGTTCTTGATCAGCTTGTCGACAATTCGCTGCATGTACGCGAGCGAGAACTCGCGATACGCTGCCGGGGAAAGGGAGCCACCCCAGGAATCAAAGATCATCACCGCCTGGGCACCCGATTCGATCTGCGCGTTGAGATACGCCGTCACCGCGTCGGCAGTCACCGAGAGAATATGATGCAGGAGGTCCGGCCGGTCGTAGAGCATGCCTTTGATGCGCCGGTAATCGGTACTCGAGGCGCCTTCAACCATGTAACAGGCGAGCGTGTAAGGGCTCCCGGAGAAGCCGATCAGCGGCAGCGAATTGTTCAGCGCGCGCCTGATTTCCGCTACGGCGTCCATGACGTAACGCAGGTGATCCCAGGGATCGGGCGCGCTGAGGTCGCGAATCGCCCATTCCTCGCGCAGCGGACGTTCGAAACGCGGCCCTTCGCCGTCGGTGAAATAGAGTCCGAGACCCATCGCGTCGGGAATGGTCAGGATGTCCGAGAAGAGGATCGCCGCGTCAAGATCGAAGCGCGACAAAGGCTGCAGCGTCACCTCGCAGGCCAGGCCAGGGTTGGTGCACAACTGCATGAAACTGCCGGCGCGGGCGCGCGTTTCGCGGTACTCGGGCAGGTAGCGGCCGGCCTGACGCATCAACCAGACCGGGGTGTGCGTGGTCGGCTCCTTGAGCAGAGCGCGCAGAAAGGTATCGTTGGCTGGGCGGGTCACGGCAAACTCCGGCGGCGAGCGGAATGGGGCTCGGAAACCGCGATTATCCCCTTTCCCCGCTACTTCCGCCAGAAAGCCGGCGTCATCACCACCAGCAGGGTGAAGATCTCCAGGCGACCGAGGAGCATGGCGAAGGTGCATACCCAGATCTGGAAATCGGTCAGTCCCGCGTAGTTGCTGGCCGGCCCGACCTGGCCCAATCCCGGACCGGTATTGTTGATACTGGCGACGACCGCCGAGAAAGCGGTAATGATCTCCAGCCCGGAGAATGAGAGCAGCAGCGTCATGCTGGCGATGCAGACCATGTACATGAAACCGAAGGCAAGCACGGCGAAGAGAATGTTGGGCGGTACGACGTCACCGCCCACCTTCACTGGATGCACGGCGCTGGGATGCATGGCGCGCGTCAGCTCCCGGTACACCTGCTTGTAGAGCACCAGTGCGCGAATCATTTTGATGCCGCCACCGGTCGAGCCGGCGCTGGTCGCAAAACTGCACAGGAAAAGCATCCACAGCGGTGCGAAAAACGGCCACAAGGCATAGTCGGTGGTCGCGAAACCGGTCGTCGTGGCGATCGAGACAACGTTGAAGGCCGCATAGCGTAGGGCTTCGTCGAAGCTGGCATAGACGTCGTTGAAGACAAGAAAGGCAGCGATGCCAACAACACTGCCGAGAGTCACGAGTAGAAACCAGCCCGCTTCCGGGTCCGAGCGATAGGGGCGCAGGGAACGCCCGGAGAGAACAACGAAGTGGGTCGCGAAGTTCATTCCGGCGAGGAGCATGAAGACGATGGATACCGCTTCGATGGTCGGCGAAGCGAAATAGGCAAAGCTCGCATCGTGGCTGGAAAAGCCGCCGAGTCCCATGGTGGCGAACATGTGCATGATGGCGTCCGGCCCGCTCATACCTGCCCAGTAGTAGGCCAGGGCGCAGCAGGTCGAGAGCAGCGAATAGACGATCCACAGGCCTTTCGCCGTTTCGGCGATGCGCGGGGTCATCTTGGTATCCTTCATCGGTCCCGGCGTTTCGGCCTTGAACATCTGTCGACCGCCGATGCCCAGCAAGGGCAGGATGGCGATGGCCAGAACGATCAAACCCATGCCGCCGAGCCAGACCATCTGCGTTCGCCAGAGATTGATCGACACCGGCAGGTCGTCCAGACCGGTGAGAACGGTCGCGCCGGTGGTCGTCAGTCCGGAAACCGCTTCAAAATAGGCGTCCGTGAAACTGAGTCCGAGCTGGAGTACCAGCGGCAACGCGGCGTAGATCGGCAGCAGCGTCCACACCAGCGCGACCATCAGGAAGCCGTCACGAATCGTCAGGTCGCGGGTTTCCCTGCGCGTCACGTACCACAGGCCCAGGCCAGTGGCGATGGTCAGCAAAACCGCTTCATCGAACGATGCGAAAGCGCCGTCGTCGAGGAACCACGAGACCCCCAGCGGCACGAGCATGGTCAGCCCGAACATCAGGATGACCAGCGAGAGTACCCGGACCACCGGGTAGAAGCGTTGCATGCTGTCGGCTCAGAAAAAGTGGAAGCCAACCTCGAACAGTTTCTCGACCTGCTTGACCACCTTCTTGTCGATGCAGAAGACGATCACATGGTCACCCGTCTCGATGACCACGTCCTTGTGGGCGATGAGCACCCGCCCGGTCTGCTTCTTGGCTCCCAGGCGGAAGAAGTTGAAGTCCTCGGTCTCGCCGAGGTCGCGCACGATAGCCGCGATGAAGGCGCCATGAATCACCGGCAACTCGCCGACGCAGCGACCGACTGCGCGCGAATTCTTCTTGTCGCCATGGGCGACGATCTCGAGCGCTTCCGCAGCGCCACGGCGCAGGCTATGCACCTGAACAACGTCGCCATGGCGGACATAGGTGAGCAGGGTGCCGATCGAGACCTGTGCCGGCGAGATGGCAATGTCAATCGGCCCGCCCTGCACAAGTTCGGCGTAGGCCCGCCGGTTGATCAGCGCCACTACCCGCTGACACCCCATGCGCTTGGCCAGCGAGGCGCCCATGATGTTGTCTTCGTCGGCGTTGCTCAGGGCAAGGAAGAGCTCCATTTCTTCGATGCCTTCCTGCTGCAACAACTCCTCGTCGGTGGCATCGCCATTGAGGACCAACACCGACTTCAGCGAGTTGGCGACGAATTCGGCGCGGCGGCGGTCGACCTCGATCAGTTTGACCTCGCACTTGCCTTCCAGCGCTTGTGCAACGCGATGCCCGATGTTGCCGCCACCGGCAATCATCACCCGCCGCACGGGCTCCATCGAGCGGCGCAACTCGCGCATCACGGTACGGATGTGTTCGTCCGCAGCAAGGACGAAGACTTCGTCGCCGTCGGCAATGATCGTTTCACCGGTCGGCGTTATCGCGCCACCGTGACGATAGATGGCGGCGATCCGCCCGTCGATCTCCGGTGGCAGGTGGTTGCGCATTTCGGAGATCGGGCTGCCCACCAGCAGCCCGCCGGCGTAGGCACGCAGGCCGACCAGCGCCAGGCGTCCGCCGGCGAAGCTGAGCACTTGCAGCGCTTCCGGGAAGTCGATCAGACGCGCGATGTACTCGGTGATCACCTGTTCCGGGCACAAGGCGTAATCGACGGCGAAATTCTCGGGGGCCAGGAGTGTTTCGCTCTCGAGGAAGTCGCGCGCGCGCAATCTGGCGATGCGGGCGGGGACGTTGAAGATACTGTGGGCCACCTTGCAGGCGACGAGGTTGGTCTCGTCGCTCTGCGTCACGGCGATCAGCAGGTCCGCATCTTGGAGGCCGGCATTGGCCAGTACGGAGGGACACGAGGCGTTGCCGATCACCGTGCGCAGGTCGAGACGATCCTGCAGGAAAGCCAGACGCTCCTGATCGCTGTCGACGACGGTGATGTCGTTGTTCTCGGAGACCAGACTTTCGGCAACGCTGGCGCCGACCTGACCGGCACCCAGAATGACGATCCTCATTTCCTTCTCACTCCCTGACCAGCACGCGGCGAGAAATTACTCGCGCTCGTCGCCACGCCGACCGATGTTGAGGCCAAGCTGCCTCAGCTTTCGATACAGGTGGGTGCGTTCGAGGCCCGTCCTCTCGGCCAAGCGCGTCATATTACCGCGTTCGCCAGCCAGATGATATTCGAAATACATTCGTTCGAAGGCTTCTCGGGCTTCCCGGAGCGGCTGATCGAGAAACAGCGCCGGCAGCGGCGCGGCGGCACCGCCCGAGTCGGTCTGCAGGATGCGCTCGACGTCTTCCGCGGCAATCTCCTCGTCGAGCGCCGAGAGCGCGAGGTTCTTCACGGTCGTCAACAGCTCCGCCCATTCGCCATGCCAGTGGTGCAGACGCAGGGCATTACGCGCACCACTCGAGAACAGGCGTAAGGGCACTTCACCGCGCTCGGCGAGATGGGCGAGGAGCAGGGAGGCTATCTCGGGAACGTCGTCGGCGTGGCCGGAAATCTGCGGTAGCGCCACCCAGACTTCGCCGAGACGATTGACCAGCAGCGGATCCCAACCGGCGTCGACCAGTGCCGGCAGCGAGCGACTGGAGGCGGCGACCATTTGCAGGTTGTGCCGTTCCAGGCGTTCGAGCGCGAAAACAAGATTCATCTGCTGCAGTTTGCCAAGCAGCGCCAGGTCGGCGATGAAGACCACCCCGCCACTGGCGTTGTGCAGCATCTCCTGGGTCAGCGGCGTACTCGCCGCCGAGAGATCCAGCCACGGTGTGCGGTGCGTCTGCAAGGTACGCGCGCAGATTTCCGCGATGCTGCCCGAGGCGCTTTTCAGCAGCAGGACCGAGGTCTTGGCGGCCGCCTGTTCGAGACGCCTCTTGAGGTCCTTGAGCAGCGGCGAGCGCGCGAAGGCGTCGAGGGTCAGCGGCTTCCTCTCGAGCACTGTTTCGTGCTTGAGCGCCTTCTTCACGGTCGCCAGCAACTTCTGCAGGGCGATCGGTTTCTCGAGGAAGTCGGTGGCGCCGATGCGCGTTGCCTCGACCGCCGAATCGATCGTTCCATGCCCGGACATCATCACCACCGGCATGGTCAGCAAGCCGCTCGCCGCCCACTCCTTGAGTAGGGATATGCCATCGGTATCAGGCATCCAGATATCCAGGAGGACCAGATCGGGGCGCATGTCGGCGCGCACCTTGCGCGCCGCTGCGGCATTTTCGGCCAGGGAGATCGAGTGTCCCTCGTCGGCAAGAATCTCGGAAAGCAGCTCGCGAATGCCCATTTCATCATCGACGATCAGTATTTGCGCCATGTCAGGCCTCGGAGGAAAGATTGTGCGAGCGACGTTCGCTCGTCGGCAACGCAGCCAGCGGCAGGGTGATGCTGACCACTGCGCCAACAGCTTCGCGATTGTTGACCTTGATGCGCCCCTGATGTTCGTCGACGATCTTCTTGACGATCGCCAGACCGAGGCCGGTGCCACGTGCCTTGGTGGTCACGTAAGGCTCCAGTACGCGGGCTATCACTTCGGGCGGGAAGCCCGGCCCGCGATCGGCGACCACCATTTCGGCCATAGTGCCGAGCAGGCGCGTGCTGATCGTGATACGCGGCGAGTCGACCATTTCCTGCGCGTCCTCGGCATTGCGCAGGAGGTTGTGGATGACTTGCCGCAACTGCGTGGCGTCACCGCAGACTGGCGGCAACCCGTCAGCGAGCTTGAGCTTGATCGCCGCACGCGAGGTTTCATAGAGGCCGAGCACTTCGCTGATCAGCGCGTTGAGGTCCAGAGCAGCGAGTTCGGGAGCCGGCAGACGCGCGTAGTCGCTGAAATCATTGACCATCCGCTTCATGGCTTCGACCTGGCGAATGATGGTCTGCGTCGAGCGCTCAAGCATGTCAGCGTCGGCACCGCTGAGCCGATCGGCCAGCTTCATCTGCAAGCGCTCGGCCGAAAGCTGGATCGGCGTCAAGGGATTCTTGATCTCGTGCGCCAGTCGACGCGCCACTTCGCCCCAGGCTGCACTGCGCTGAGCGGCGATCAGGCGCGTGACGTCATCGAACACCACCACGTAGCCACCGAGCGACTCGCCCGGCAGTTTCGTGCCGCGCAGCAACAGGATCTGGGGCAGGCTACCGGCCGCATCGAGCTCTATCTGTTCCTGCCACTCGTTGTTGGCGTGTTCGGCAAAGGCATCGAGAATGGCCTCGCCAAGCCTCCTCTGGCGCGGCCAGTCGCCCGCCGCTGCGCCGAGAAGCTCGCTGAAGTCGTCAGCCAGTATGGTCAGCGCACCTTCGTTGACGGTACGCAACACGAAGCGCGCATCGAACACCAGCACCCCGGCAGAGAGATTGGCGAGAATCGATTCCAGGTAGGCTCGCGCCGCTTCGAGTTCGGCACGCTGGCGCTCGTTATCGCGTCGCGCTTCGTCGAGTTGGCGGGTCATCTGTTTGAACGAGCGCGTCAGCACGCCCAGTTCGTCGCTACTGTGGACCTCCTTGCGAGGCGTGTAGTCGCCGGCGGTGACAGCCTGCGTTCCCTCGGCGAGAATCGACAGAGGCGCCGACAGACGACGCGCCAGCACGAAGGCCAGCGCGATCGCCGTGAACAGGGCGAGAAGCACGGTCAGCGTCAGCGTCATGGCATAGATGCGCGTCAGCCCCTCACGGCCCAGCGACAGCTCCTGATAGTCGGCATAGACGGTCTGGACGCTATCGGCGTTGACGGCGAGGGCAGCCGGCACCGGGTCGGTCAACTGCAGGATACGGGTCTCGGCCCCGAGGCCGGGCGGCGTGACGGCGACCAGAACGCGCAAGGAGAGGTCTTTTTCGCCGTCGCTCTCGAGCAGCGCCACGCGGCGCTCCTTGCGCACCCTGCGCAGTTCCTCGCCTGTTGGCTGTTTGGGCAACAGGGTCGCCAGGTCGCCGGTGGCGGTGGCCAACAATTCGCCGCTGGTCGCAAACAGCGCCGCCGACTGCAGGCCATACTGTTCGCGCAGACGATTGAGGTCGAGCCGGCGCTGCGTTTCGGAACGCTCGCCAAGTTCCAGGGCCATCGTCTGTGCCTTGGCAGCGAGATCTTCAAGCAGCGAATCGAGCGCACTACGACCGAGATTGAGCCCCGCTTCAAGCGCTTTTTCGACGCGAACATCGAACCAGGTTTCTATGCTCTTGGTCACGAACTGCACCGACACCGCGTAGATCAGAACGCCCGGCAGGACGGCCATCAGGCCAAACATCAGCATCAGGCGCAACTTGAGTCGCGAACCGAACACCTTGGCCCGGTGTTCGCCCCAGAGCAGCCGCAACTGCCAGGCAATCAGCGCCAGCAGCGACAAGGCAACGATGACGTTCAGTCCCAGCAGCCACGCGTAGTTGCTGGCAAAAAGCGCGGTATTGGCGCTGGCCGAGGCAAGGAGAAAGAGCAGGATGGCGCCAAACGAGGCAGCGGCGACGATCAGGAATTTCATTTCTCTTCGCCGCTGGATACGGCCGCTGGCAAGGGCAAAGGCGGCGCCACCGGCACCACCTGCGTACCCGCCCCCCCCAGTTGGGCGGACTCGCTCGGGATGAATGTCCAGCGCGCCCATTCCGACGCGAGGTTCCAGTCCCGGTTGGCCAGGGCGTTGACCTGAAACGTCTTCGGCATCTGGCTCAGGTCAAGGCGCATGCGCACCGCAGCCAGGTAGGTCTGCTCGGCATGCACCGCGCTTTTTTCGAAAACCAGCCAGTTGCGCAAGCGCGATAGAATGCGCAGCGCTTCGTCGAGCGAGGCAAAGCTCTGGTGCAATGCGCCGCTGGACAAACGATACTGGCGGGTGAGAGCGTGGTAGGAAAGGAGTAGGGACTGGCTGCGGCTGGCCACCTGTTCGTCGAGCCAGTACCAACGCGAACGGCTGAGTTCGAAATCGACGACGAAGTACAGCCCGACGCCCCTGGCAACGGCGTCTTCCAGGCGCGCATTAAGACTGACGCTGAAGTCGGCGGACAGCACATAGCCTTCGTCGCCAACCGAGAGCAGGGGATTGCGGGCGCTGATGTCTGCTGCCTGCAAGCCGGGTGAGGCGATCAGCAGCCACAGCCAGAAGAAAAACGCGCTAAGCCGCTTTCTGCAACAGGGCATAGAAGAATCCGTCATGTTCGGGCTGCGGCACGAGTTCTTCTTCGATCAGGCGCCGCGCGTCGGGCTGGCGGAAGACGAAGGCGTCGATCTGCGCACGGTTCTCTTCCGGGAAAACCGAACAGGTGGCATAGAGGAGCTTGCCTCCCGCTTTCAATAGTGGCCAGAGGCGATCGAGGATCTCGGCCTGGATGCGGACGAAGCCTCGAATATCGCTTTCCCGGCGCAGGTACTTGATATCGGGATGGCGACGAACGACGCCCGAGGCAGAGCAGGGCACGTCGGCAAGAATCGCGTCGAAGAACTGGCCATCCCACCATTGCTCGGTCGCACAGCAGTCGGCAGGCGTAACCTTGGCGGTCAGACCAAGCCGGCGCAGGTTGTCCTCGACGCGACGCGTACGAACGGCGTCGATATCGACAGCCAGCAGGTCGACATCGGCCGCTTCAAGCAGATGCGCGGCCTTGCCACCGGGCGCGGCGCAGGCGTCGAGCACGCGCTGGCCCGCTACCGGCGCCAGCAACTCGGCCGCGCGCTGGGCGCCGGCGTCCTGGACCGACACCAGCCCGTCGGCAAAACCCGGCAAGGCATCGACCGGCATCGGCCTGTCGAGCACCAACGCCTGCCCACCGAGCGATCGCGCGCAAAGGCCCGCCGCCTGCAGGCGTGCGAGGTAGTCGGCGACCTCGATCCGGCGCTGGTTGACGCGCAGGGTCATCGGCGGCTGTCCGTTGCCGGCAGCGACGATTCCCGGCCAGCGATCCGGATAAGCGCGGCGCAGGCGTGCCAGCCACCAGCGTGGGTGCTGTTGCGTGGCTTCGTCGTCGTCGGCCATCGCCACTTGCAAGACATGACGCTGCCGCTGATAGTTGCGCAACAGGCCATTGACCAGGCCCTTGAAAGCGCCACCGGCGAGCTCGCCGGCAGCGGCAACAGCCTGGTCGACAATCATGTAAGCCGAATCAGGACGCGTGTGCAGGCGATACAGGGCGGCCAGCAAAAGCGCTTCAACTTCGGGATGCGGCAGGGCACGGGTCAGCAGGCGGCCGAGGACGAACTCGCCACAGCCGTAACGGCGCAGGCTTCCATAGGTCACGTCCTGCGCGGCCGCACGTGCTGCCGGAGATTCGCCGCCAAGCGTGCCGAGCGCCTGCGTCAGGCTCTTCCCGGAACGAACCGCGGCGATCAGCCGCGCCGCCAGCAAGAGGCTGAAGGCCAGCGAATCGCTTGCCAGCGCGGAGACCGCCGGAGGGTTACGGCGCTCAGCCGCCATCTGCTGCCCGCTTGCGGGGCGGCGTACGCGCACCGCACGGGCTGACGGAGAGGGGGATGGAGGCGAAGTCGACAAGGCCTAGAATACTTTGCTCGGGAGGGAGCACCGAGTTTAGCACGATGCCTGGCGATGGCGGCCGGGGCGGTAGGGGGCGATAATGGTCGCATGTCCTCACCCTCGCTGAAACCTTACGTCTGGCTTTCGATTGCGGCGGCGCTGGCCACCATCGCTCTCAAGGCTGTCGCCTGGCTGCTCACCGGCTCGGTCGGTCTGCTTTCCGATGCACTCGAATCGCTGGTCAATCTGGCCGGCGCCTGCATGGCACTGGCCATGCTGTCGATTGCCGAGCAGCCGGAGGACGAGGGGCATCGTTTCGGGCACGGCAAGGCTGAGTATTTCTCGAGCGGCTTCGAAGGACTGCTGATCCTCTTCGCCGCTATCGCGATTGCCATTGCGGCCGGCGAACGCCTGCTCAACCCACAGCCGCTCGAGGCCGTTGGCGTCGGTCTCACGGTGTCGGCAATCGCCGCGATGATCAATCTGATCGTCGGGCGCGTCCTGCTGCTCGCCGGACGGCGGCACCGCTCGATCACCCTGGAAGCGGATGCCCGTCATCTCCTGACCGACGTGTGGACCTCGCTTGGGGTCGTCGTCGGCGTTGGCGCCGTGGCGCTTAGCGGTTGGCTATGGCTGGACCCGATTCTCGCCCTGCTCGTCGCCGGCAACATCGTGTGGACCGCCTGGCAACTGCTGCGCCGCTCGGCCAACGGACTGATGGATGGCAGTCTGCCACGCGAACAACAGGCGCAGGTTCTCCGCGTCCTTGAAGGCTATCGTAGCCAGGGAATCGACTACCACGCCCTGCGCAGCCGGGAAGCGGGGGCGCGCAGCTTCATCTCGCTGCACGTCCTCGTCCCCGGCGCGTGGACGGTAGCGCGCGCTCATCAACTGGTCGAAGGCCTCGAAAGCGAGCTTCGTCAGGAACTGCCGCACGCCTCCGTGTTCGTCCATATCGAACCTCGCGAGGACCCGGCTTCGCACCAGGATCTCGGCCTTGACCGCTGAGCCGGTCGCCGGCGCGGCGTGGCGCCGCCGGCCGGGTGGGCTGACTGCTCTGCCCGCCTTTCTGCCCAGCTTGCTGTTGCCGCTGCTGTTGCTCGTCGCGCCACCGGCATTCGCCTGGAACGCCGCCGGCCATCGGATCAGCGCCTTGATCGCCTGGGAACGACTCGACGAGCGGACGAAGGCTGCGGTGGCGGCCGTGCTGCGCCAGCATCCGGACTACGAGCGCTGGCAGACACGTAGCAAAGACGCAGACGCGGACCGCGCCGCTTTTCTCGAAGCCTCGACCTGGCCCGACGACATCCGCCGGGATCGGCGTTTCTACACCGCCGGACATGCGCCGCCGACGCCGACGCTGCACGGCTTTCCGGACATGGAGCGTCGACTTGCCTGGCACTATGTCGATCGTCCATTGCACCCTGGGCACAAGGCGCGCCCGTCACCGGGCGCGCTAGCCCGCCAACTGGCTGCGCTGCCGAAGATCCTGTGCGACCCGGAAAGCAGCGCCGCCGAACGGGCCTATGCACTCCCCTGGCTGATCCATCTGGTTGCTGATGCGCATCAGCCGCTACACGCGGCGAGCCGAAATCGAGCGCACGGGGACGACGACAGCGGCGGCAATGAGCAGCGGATTTTCAACCCCTTGCAGCCGAAGTATCCGTCTACCAATCTGCACAGCTATTGGGACGAGCTCCCCGGCAAGCCGTGGCTACGCGGAAAACGCCTGGCGAGCACGGTCGAGGTACTGACGCTCCTCTACCCGCCCACGGCGCAAGCGGGAGACGACGCCACGCAATGGCTCGAGGAAAGCTGGCAGCTCGCGCGACAGGCGGCGTATCCCGGTGGCGACAACGCCGTGCTCACGATCAGCGCCGAATTCCAGGCAAGGGCGTTGGAGATCACCGGCCAGCGTCTCGGCCAGGCCGGTTATCGTCTGGCCGTACAGCTGCAGCGCGTGTTTTCGGGGGCGGGACGGCAGTGTTCCACGTGAAACACCGACGCTTGAAAAGCAGGAGAACTGATCAGAAAGGCGGCGGCGCGCGGCTCAGCCTCGGGCCAAGGCACGCAGCCGCGCGACGCGTTCCTCGGTCGCCGGGTGCGTGCTGAAGAGGCCCTTGATGCCGCCGGCCGAGAGCGGATTCATGATCATCATCTGCGCCGTCTCGGGATGCGCCTCGGCAGGCACCATCGGGATACCCCGCGCATAAGCGTCGATCTTCGTCAGCGCATCGGCCAGCGCATTGGCGTCACCGGAGATCTCCGCACCCCCGCGGTCGGCCTCGAACTCGCGCGCCCGCGAGATGGCCATTTGAATCAGCGATGCTGCCAGCGGCGCGAGCAGAGCGACCAGGATGCCCGCCAAGGGGTTTCCTGGCCGCCCTTCGGAATCACGGCCGCCGAAGAACATCGCGAAGTTGGCGAGTGCGGAAATCGCTCCGGCCATGGTCGCCGAAATCGTCGAAATCAGAATGTCGCGATGCCGGACGTGCGCCAGTTCATGCGCCATGACGCCACGGACTTCCCTTGCCGACAGCAACTGCAGAATTCCGGTCGTCGCCGCGACCGCCGCGTTCTCCGGATTGCGGCCGGTGGCAAAGGCGTTCGGCTGCGCCTCGTCGATCAGATAGACCTTCGGCATCGGCAGTTCGGCACGCTGTGCGAGCTCGCGAACCATGCCGTAGAACTGCGGCGCCGATGCCTCGTCGACTTCGCGCGCCTTATACATCTTGAGCACCATCTTGTCCGAGAACCAGTAGGCGAAGAAATTCATCGCCCCGCCAAAGAGCAGCGCCAGCAACATCCCCGTCTGGCCGCCGACCATTGCCCCAATCGCCCCGAAAAGAGCCACGATGGCCGCCATCAGGATCGAAGTTTTTACCCAGTTACCGAGCATTTCCGTGACCTCCGCGAGAACAACAGCACACCACCATGGTGTGGCGACTTAGATGATGCCGGACGGCAAGGATTTCAAGGACGGTCCCGCGCTTGCCCCTCATCACGCCTGGTGGATTGCCGGCAAAGCGCAGCGGGAACCCGCCGCGATCCGCGTTCCGACCAGAAACTGTGTCGCTGGCAAACGTTTTCCGCCGGCCTTCTGCAGCTCGTCCAGGCGCAGAGCGCCTGCGCCACAGGCAACGACCAGCGAGTTGCGGTCGGCGACCAGAATCTCGCCGGGCTCGCCATCACCGGCGACCACGGCGGCGCGCCAGACCTTGAGCAGATGGCCGTCGACGGTGCACGAGGCCCCGGGAAAAGGGTTGAAAGCCCTGACGCAGCGAGCCAGCTGCAGCGCCGGCAAACGCCAGTCGAGCGTCGCTTCCGCTTTGTCGATCTTGGCAGCGTAGGTGGCCCCAGCGCCTGCTTGCGCTTGCGGCGACAGCGGCAGACGGGCCAGTGCCTCGACGATCAAGCGTGCGCCGAGTAGGGCAAGTCGGTCGCCAAGCGATGCCGCCGTGTCGTCGGCAGCAATCGGCAGGCTCTCGGAAAGCAATATCGGGCCGCTGTCGAGTCCTGCATCCATCTGCATGATGCACACCCCGGTCTCCTGGTCGCCGGCGAGAATCGCCCGCTGCACTGGCGCAGCGCCGCGCCAGCGCGGCAACAGCGACGCATGGATGTTGATGCAGCCGGAAGCTGGCATGTCCAGAACGACCTGCGGAAGAATCAGCCCATAGGCGGCGACGACCATGACCTCGGCGCCAAGCGCGCGTATCTGCTCCTGTGCCGCGAGGTCCTTCAAGGTCGATGGCTGCAAGACTTCGATCCCGGACGCCAGAGCCAGCTGCTTGACCGGCGAGGGTCGTAGCGCCAGGCCGCGTCCCGACGCGCGGTCGGGCTGCGTGAGGACCGCAAGCACCTCATGACCGGCAGCGATGATGGACTGCAGGGCGACTCTCGCGAACTCGGGCGTACCGGCGAAAATCAGCCTCACGCGGTAATTCTCGCCTGCTTGGCGAGCTTGTTCCTGATCCGCAGCTGCTTGAGCTGCGAGAGGTGCTCGACAAAGACCTGCCCCTGTAGGTGATCGATTTCATGCTGCAGGCAGACGGCCAGCAAACCCACGGCCTCGATGGTCTGCTCTGCGCCGTCAAGGTCGAGATAGCGGACCACGACGTGTTCGGCACGCGCAACCTTGTCGTAGATCCCGGGCACCGACAGGCAACCTTCCTCGCAGACCTGCAAACCGTCCTGCTCGAGAATCTCCGGGTTGATCAGGGTAAGCAGCTGATCTCTGGTTTCCGAGGCGTCAATGACGATCAGCTGCTTATGCACATCCACCTGCGTCGCGGCAAGGCCGATTCCTGGTGCTTCGTACATCGTCTCGGCCATGTCACGCGCCAGGCGACGAAGGTTGTCGTCAATCCGTTCGACGCGCACGGCCATCGTCTTCAGACGCGGATCGGGAAAGCGGAGTATCGGTAGTAGAGACATAAAAGGCTTGATCGAAGAAATAACTACGTGCAGAATCTAATGTAGTGTCTTGGGTATTCCAACGCCGGTTGCGTCGGGCGCACGATGGCTTCGGCCATAGACGCGGCCAACAGCGAACTTGGGCAACCCCTGCAGCCGGAGCATTACGCCGCCTCGCCGCCATCCCGCCACACCGCCATGTACGAAGGCTCGTACGAGGATAACATGATGATCCGCATTATATCCGCGTTCATTCTGGCCACGGTCAGCGCGCTGTGCCTGGCCGCCGGGCAAGCCCCGCTGCTGGCCGAAAGCGCCCCCACCCGACATGTGGTCGTACCCGGTGACACGCTCTGGGGAATTTCGGGGACCTTCCTCAAGGAGCCCTGGCGCTGGCCGGAGATCTGGCGGATGAACCGGCAGGAAGTCAGGAATCCGCACCTGATCTATCCCGGTGACGTGATCGTCCTTGATCGTGACGCGCAGGGCAACGCCTTCCTGCGTCTGCAGAGTGCCCGGCTGGAGCCGCAGATTCATTCCGAAATGAACGAAGAGGCGATACCGGCGATTCCGCCAAACGTCATCAGACCTTTCCTCTCCGATCCACTGATCGTCGAAGCGAACGCGCTCGACGCGGCTGCACGCATCGTCGCCACGCAGCTCGATCGGGTCTTTCTCGGCAACGGCGACCTGGCCTACGTGACCAATGCCGACCCTGCCCATCGCGACTGGAAGATCTACCGCAACGGCAAGCCTTTGCGTGACCCGGAGAGCAACGACATCCTGGGTTATGAAGCGTTCTACCTGGGCACCGCGAAACAGCTTCAACCGGGCAACCCGGCGACCTTCGAGGTGCGCTCGGCCACGCAGGAAGTCGGCTTTGGCGATCGCCTGCTGCCGGCGACGCCGCCACCGCTGATCGCCTACGTTCCGCACAAGCCTGATTTCGCCGTCGATGGCCGCGTGATCTCCGTCTATGGCGGCGTCGACGCAGCCGGTCGCGGCTCGATCATCTCGATCAACCGTGGCACCAGCGATGGCATCGAGATCGGACACGTGCTGGCTCTCGAACGTAATCGCGTGATTCACGAACGCGACGAGCAGGGTGACAAGGCGGTGGTAGACATTCCGCCTTCACGCATTGGCCTGCTTTTCGTCTTCCGCACCTTCGAACGAATTTCCTATGGCCTGGTCGTGCAGTCCGAAGGCACTGTAGATATCAACGACTTCGTCCGCACACCCTAGAAATGGACACCGGCGAGTCGCTCGCCGCCTGGTTGCGACTGACGCTGATTCCGGGTATTGGCGGCAAGACCCAGCGCAAGCTGCTCAACGCCTTCGGGCTTCCAGAAGCCATCTTCGCAGCGGATCGCGCCGCCATTTCCGGCGTTGTCGGCGACAAGGCGGCCAGCCTGCTCCTCGCTGCCGACAATCGCGCAGGGGTGGATAGCGCCCTGGCCTGGTCCGCGGCGCCTGACCACGAGCTGCTCACCCTCGCCGACCGCGAGTATCCGCAAGCCCTGCTGCAGATTTCCGATCCACCGACACTGCTCTACGTCCGTGGTCGCATCGATCTGCTCAACCAACCGGCGCTGGCCATCGTGGGCAGTCGCAACCCCACTCCACAAGGGATCAACAACGCCGAGCGCTTCGCCGCCGCCCTGGCTGAAGCCGGACTGACGATCGCCAGCGGCCTCGCCCTGGGTATCGACGCAGCTGCGCATCGCGGCGCGCTGCGCGCGGCGGCAAGCACGGTGGCTTTCATCGGCACCGGGATCGACCGCCTCTACCCTGCCGCCAACCAGCAACTGGCTCTCGAGATCGCCGCCCGAGGCACTGTCGTTTCCGAGTTTCCACTCGGCGCGCCACCCGCCGCCGCCAACTTCCCGCGCCGTAACCGTCTGATCTCGGGCTTCTCGCGCGGCGCACTGGTCATCGAAGCGACCGTCGACAGCGGTTCGCTGATCACCGCACGCCTTGCGGCCGAACAGGGACGCGAGGTATTCGCCATTCCGGGATCGATTCACTCGCCACATTCGCGCGGCTGCCACAAGCTGATCAGAGAAGGTGCCAAACTGGTAGAAACCGTTCAGGACGTCCTCGACGAGCTCACCTGGCCACTGCTGACGGCGACGACCTCCACGAGCCCTGACGACCCTGCGCCGCAAGGCAGCGGCCTGCTGCCAAGCATGGGATTCGATCCTTGCAGCCTCGACGAGCTGGTCGAACGCAGCGGCTTGACGGCTGACGTCGTTTCGGTGATGCTCCTCCACTTGGAACTGGATGGTCAGGTCGCCACTCTGCCAGGCGGCCGCTACCAACGCATTTGCCAAGCCTGAGAGCCTTTTCTGATGATCGACATTCTGGTCTACCTTTTCGAGAACTATCACGACTTCAGCGCCCGCCCAAAGACCAAGATGCTGAAGCGCCGCTTGAGCGCCGTCGGTTTCGAAGACGAGGCGATCACCGTCGCCCTGGGCTGGCTGGACGGCTTGAAAACGACGCCACTCATTGAGCGGCCACGCGACCAGCGCGCGCTACGCGTCTACCTGTCAGAGGAGCAACGCAAACTTGGCCCGGACTGCCTCGCTTTCATCGCTTTCCTCGAAGCGGCGGAAATGTTGGCGCCCGCCTTGCGCGAACTGGTCGTCGAGGGCGCGATGCTCCTCGACGACGACCCGGTCCCTCTGGGCAAGTTCAAGATCATCGTCTTGATGATCCTCTGGAGTCGTGAGCAGGCGCTAGAGCCCCTGATCGTCGAGGAACTTCTCGACGACGGTGAGCACAGACTGCTGCACTGAGCACCGCGCGCCTTCGCTACCAGGACGCTGCTACCGCTCCGGCGACGGCAGGGCAGGCAGCGGTTTCGGCGACCCTCTCGCGAACAGCACTGCCGCCCGCCTTGCTTGCCAAGGGCGGTAGAGTGCTCTTATCATGGCCCGCCGAACCCTGTAGTGTTGGGCCATCCGGCCAGCCGCATTTTGGCCACTTTCCCGGACTGATGAAGACCCCATGAGCAAGAAACTGATCATCACCGAGAAACCCTCCGTCGCCGCTGACCTCGCACGCGCCCTCGGTGGCTTTGTTCGACACGAGGACTATTTCGAGAGTGACGACTACGTGCTCTCCTCGGCCGTCGGGCATCTGCTCGAACTGGCCTGCCCCGAGGAGTACGAGGTCAAGCGCGGCAAGTGGTCTTTCGCCCATTTGCCGGTGATCCCCCCGCACTTCGCGTTGCAGCCGATTCAGAAAACAGAGGCGCGCCTAAAGCTGCTGGTCCGCCTGATCAAACGCAAGGATGTCGACGGTCTGGTCAACGCCTGCGACGCCGGGCGCGAAGGCGAGCTGATCTTCAACTACATCGTCCAGCACGCCAAGACCAGCAAGCCGGTGGAACGTTTGTGGCTGCAGTCGATGACCCAACAGGCTATCCGCGACGGCTTCGCCCGCCTGCGCAGCGGCGCCGAAATGCGCGGTCTGGCCGATGCGGCCGTCTGCCGCTCGGAATCGGACTGGTTGGTCGGCATCAATGGCACGCGCGCGATGACCGCCTTCAACTCCAAGACCGGCGGCTTCCACCTGACGACCGTCGGCCGCGTCCAGACACCGACTCTGGCGCTGATGGTCGACCGTGAAGACCGCATTCGCAAGTTCAAGCCGCGCGCCTACTGGGAAGTCGAGGCGCTCTTCGTTTGTGCCGCCGGCAACTACCGGGGCAAGTGGTTCGACGAGAACTACAAGGGCAAGGACAACGACGAACATGCGCGTGCCGACCGCCTGTGGGACGAAGCGCGCGCCATCGCACTGCAGAAGAAGTGCACCGGCCGGGACGGCGAAGTCAGCGAAGAGTCCAAGGCCTCGACGCAGCTGTCGCCGCTGCTCTACGACCTGACCAGCCTGCAACGCGAAGCCAACGGCCGTTTCGGCTTTTCGGCGAAAGCGACGCTCGGACTGGCGCAAGCGCTCTACGAAAAGCACAAGGTATTGACCTACCCACGGACCGACGCCCGTGCGCTGCCCGAGGACTACCGTGAAACGGTCCGGGCGACGCTATCGATGCTCACCGGCGAGGGGGTCACGAAAGGAAGCGACGAAGCCACCCTGGCCCGCTACGCGCCTTTCGCATCGAACATCCTGGCTCGCCAGTGGGTCGTCGCGAACAAGCGCATTTTCAACAACGCCAAGATCTCCGATCACTTCGCGATCATCCCGACGCTGCAGGCACCAAGACACCTCTCCGAACCGGAGATGAAGCTCTACGACATGGTCGTCAAGCGTTTCCTCGCCGTTTTCTATCCCGCCGCCGAATCGTTGATCACGACGCGCATCACGCGCGTCGAGGAAGAGCCATTCAAGACCGAAGGCAAGGTCCTGGTCAATCCCGGCTGGCTCGCGGTCTATGGCCGCGACGCGCAGGAAGGCAGCGAAGGCAATCTCGTCGCCGTGCAGCCCGACGAAATCGTTCATGGCGAAGAGGTTCTCCTCAACGCACACGAAACCAAGCCGCCGCCGCGCTACTCGGAGGCCACTCTGTTGACGGCCATGGAAGGCGCGGGCAAGTCGATGGACGACGAGGAACTGCGCGCGGCGATGGCCGGACGCGGCCTCGGAACGCCAGCGACACGCGCGCAAATCATCGAGAACCTGATCGCCGAACAGTATCTTCACCGCGACGGCCGCGAACTGCAGCCGACGGCCAAGGCTTTCTCGCTGATGACGCTGCTCAACGGCCTCGGCATTCCCGAGCTGACGGCGCCGGAGCTCACCGGGGCATGGGAATGGAAGCTGGCGCGCATGGAAAGCGGCGAAATGTCGCGCAAGGAATTCATGGGCGAGATCGCGGCAATGACCGAGCGCATCGTTGCTCGCGCCAAGAGCTACGATAGCGACACCATCCCCGGCGACTTCGGCGAACTGACGACCCCTTGCCCCAAGTGCGGCGGGCTGATCAAGGAAACCTACAAGAAGTTTCAGTGCCAGGCCTGCGACTTCGCACTCTGGAAGATCGTCGCCGGCCGCCAGTTCGAAGGTAGCGAGATCGAGGAGCTGCTCACCGAACGCAGGATCGGCCCCTTGACCGGCTTCCGCAACAAGATGGGACGCCCTTTCAACGCGATCATCAAGCTTAACGCCGACAACGCCCCTGAGTTCGACTTCGGCCAGGGAAGCGCTGGCGACGCCGCCGAAGAAGTCGACTTCTCGCAAAGCGAAGCCCAGGGCGCCTGCCCGAAGTGCGGCGCACGAGTATTCGCGCACGGCATGGCCTACGTTTGCGAGAAATCGCAGGGACCGAACAAGAGTTGCGACTTCCGATCGGGAACGATCATTCTCCAGCAGCAGATCGAACCCGAACAGATGCAAAAGCTGCTGAGCAGCGGGCGGACCGACCTCCTGCGCGGCTTCGTCTCGGCACGCACCCGGCGGAAGTTCTCCGCGTATCTGGTCCGCGGCGGCGATGGAAAAGTCGGCTTCGAGTTCGAGAAACGGGAACCCAAGGCAACGACCAGGAAGCCCCGAGTGGCCACCGCGAAGACTGACAACAACACGCCGGAAGGCAGCGAAACAACCAGCGCCAGCGCACGCAAGAAGGTGGCCGACTAGGAGCACACCCGAAACAGGGCAGCCTTGCTGCCGTGTTGCGCCGCTGTTTCACGTGAAACAGCGGCGCCGCGGGCCGCAGCCCCGGAATCGCCCGGCCGAAAAGCCGTTCACCGGACACTAATCGCGGACAATCACTCCGGGCGGCGGTGCGTCCAGGATCGCCGCACGCAAGACGTCGATCGCCTGCGGCCGCGGGAAGGTCGCCCGCCAGGCGATCACCACCTGGCGAAGCGGTGCCGGCTCGCTGAAATTGCGGAACTCCAGCAACAGGTCATCACGCGGCCACGCCGCCGCCGCGGAGGCCGGCACCACAGAGATTCCGGCGCCACTGGCCACCATGTAGCGCACCGTTTCGAGCGAGCTTCCCTCGCTCGCCCCGTCGGTACCGCCTGGGCCGGAAAGCTGTGGGCACGCCTGGACCACCTGATCGCGAAAACAATTACCGTTGCCGAGCAGGAGCAGGTTCTCGGACGCCACCTCATTGGGGTCGATCAGGGTTTGCTGCGTCAGCCCATGCCCGCTCGGCAAGACCATGCAAAAAGGCTCCTCGTAAACCACCCGTGAAACGATCCCTGCTTCCGCAAATGGCAAGGCGACGACGATCGCGTCAAGTTCGCCGCGACGCAACTGCGCGCTCAGGTTTACCGTGAAATTCTCATGCAGAAAGAGCGGCATCCGCGGCGCACGCAAGTGCAATGCCGGAATCAGGCGGGGCAACAGGTATGGCGCAATTGTGTAGATGACCCCCAGGCGCAACGGTCCAAGCAAGGGGTCCTTGCCCTGTTCGACGAGCTCCTTCAGCCTGCTCGCCTCGTCCAAAACCCGCTCCGCCTGAGCGGCAATCTGTTCGCCAAGCATCGTCAGCCGCACTTCAGCCGAAGACCGCTCGAAGAGAATCACTCCGTAGCGCTGCTCGAACTTCTTCAAGGCCACCGACAAGGTCGGCTGGCTGACGTGGCATTTTTCCGCGGCCCGACCGAAGTGCTTCTCGAGGGCCAGCGTCGCGATGTAGCGCAACTCGGTCAAGGTCACTGCCGATCCTCCCCTTTCAGAAAGAGCCACCCTTGTCGGCCGCCAGCAGTGCCAGCTCCGCCGCTTCCAGCCACATCCACCGCCCAACCTCGAGCGACGCCGGCAAGCTGAAACCGCCGATGCTCGTCCGATGCAATGCCTCGACCCGATTGCCGGCCGCAGCAAGCATGCGCTTGACCAGATGATAGCGACCCTGCGTCACCGTCAAGCGCAGGCAGCGCTCGCCGAGAAGAGTGCAGTCCAACGCGGCAACCGGCTCGGGGTCGTCGTGCAGCACCACGCCACTCAGCAGCGCACCCACCTGTGACGCGTCGACCACATGCCGCGTTGTCACCTCATAGACCTTGGGCACCGCCTTTTTTGGTGAACTCAAGCGGTGAATGAACTGACCGTCGTCAGTCAATACCAGCAACCCGGTCGTGTCCTCGTCGAGCCGACCGACCGCTTGCACGCCGCGCTTGATGAGAGGATCGGGAAGCAGCGAGTAGACGCTGGGGTGGTGTAAGGGTCGCTGCGAGCATTCATGGCCTGCTGGTTTGTGCAGCGCCAGATACGCGAAACGCCGATAAAGCCAGGCAACTCCGTCTACCGCAAAGCGCAGGCCCTCCGCCTCGAAGCGGGCAAAGGGATCAGCGCAGGGCTGCCCGGCAACGCTGACGCTCCCCGAGCGAATCAGTGCGCGGCAGTCAGCCCGGCTGCCAAAGCCCTGCGAGCGCAGCAGACGCTCCAGTTCGATCATCGAAACCGCTCAAGAGTGGCGCAGCAAGCCAAGGTGCGGCGTAGGCCGCGAGCTTTCCGTGACGTAAGAATTGTACTCATGTCCGCAGTGTACACGACCCCGCGCTCCGTCCCATCGCCGGCTATTGTTCTTCCCCGCCGCAACGAGGACAATGGAAGGCATTGAACCCAATCTGAAGGGAAGCCGAGCATGCTGGTCAAATTCAACTCGAGCACCTCCGGGCAGATCATGATGTTCGCTCCGGCCGCCCGCCAGTTGCTCGAAATCCTGCACAAGGACTGCACCGCGCGCGGCGTGATTACCAGCGAGCAGTTGCCCGAAGCCATCGAACGCCTGCGGCGCGCCGTTGCTGGCGGCGGTAGCAACGGCACCCTTCCCCCTCAAGCCGGTACCCCCGCCCAAGATGACGACAGCAACGACGATCGAAGGGCCGACGGTCCGCCAATCGGATTGGCTCAGCGCGCCTTCCCGCTGATCGAACTCCTGGAGTGGACGCGCAAGGAGGACGGCTACATTCTCTGGGAAGCGGCCAAGGATTTCTAGGGGGCCCGCGGCTCGCTTCTGCCGCCGCATCGTCGATCGCCGCCTTGGCTCGTGGCCTTGATGGCGATCATCACATCATCAGTGGCGTCGTCGCCCTGCCGAACCACGCTCGGTGCTGGCGGTGCTCGATGAAGCGCGGCAGGCGCGCCGTAACCGCCCAGCGAGCGAGGCGAGCACAAGCTCAGACGCAGGGTGTCCGGCGTCATTCCCCCGCACTCAGACCTTCCGATACACCTCGGCGCCAGCCTTGACGAACTCGATCGCCTTCGCCTCCATCCCCTTGCTCAGCGCCTGCGCCTCGCTGACTCCCTGCGCTGCGGCGTACTCCCTGACTTCCTGGGTGATCTTCATCGAACAGAAGTGCGGACCGCACATTGAGCAGAAGTGCGCGACCTTGGCCGACTCCTTGGGCAGTGTTTCGTCGTGAAACTCGCGCGCCTTGTCGGGGTCGAGGCCGAGGTTGAACTGATCCTCCCAACGAAACTCGAAGCGCGCCTTCGACAGCGCGTTGTCGCGAATCTGCGCGCCGGGATGCCCTTTCGCCAGGTCGGAAGCGTGCGCCGCCAGTTTGTAGGTGATGATTCCCACCTTGACATCGTCCTTGTCCGGCAAGCCGAGGTGTTCCTTGGGCGTCACGTAGCAGAGCATGGCGGTGCCGAACCAGCCGATCATCGCCGCACCGATGCCGCTGGTAATGTGGTCGTAGCCGGGCGCGATATCGGTGGTCAGAGGGCCAAGCGTGTAGAACGGCGCTTCCTTGCACTGCTCGAGTTGCAGATCCATGTTCTCCTTGATCATGTGCATCGGCACATGGCCCGGACCCTCGATCATCACCTGCACGTCGTGCTTCCAGGCAACATCGGTGAGTTCGCCCAGCGTCTTGAGCTCGCCCAGTTGCGCTGCGTCGTTGGCATCGTAGATCGACCCCGGGCGCAAGCCATCACCGAGGCTGAAAGCGACGTCGTAGGCCTTCATGATCGCGCAGATCTCTTCGAAGTGCGTGTACAGGAAACTCTCACGGTGATGCGCGAGGCACCACTTGGCCATGATCGAACCCCCGCGCGAGACGATGCCGGTCAGCCGGCTGGCAGTCAGTGGCACGTAGCGCAGCAGAACGCCGGCGTGAATGGTGAAATAGTCGACGCCCTGTTCGGCCTGCTCGATCAAGGTGTCGCGGAAGATCTCCCAGGTCAGGTCTTCGGCCTTGCCGTTGACTTTTTCCAGCGCCTGGTAGATCGGCACCGTGCCGATCGGTACCGGGCTGTTGCGAATGATCCACTCGCGCGTTTCGTGAATATTCTTGCCGGTCGACAGATCCATCACCGTGTCGCCCCCCCAGCGGATCGACCAGGTCATCTTCTCGACTTCTTCCTGGATGCTCGAACCCAACGCCGAATTGCCGATGTTGGCGTTGATCTTGGTCAGGAAGTTGCGACCGATGATCATCGGCTCGCTTTCCGGGTGATTGATGTTGCAGGGAATGATCGCCCGCCCGCGGGCCACCTCCGAGCGCACAAACTCCGGCGTGATCTCCTCCGGAATACTGGCTCCGAAACTGTTGCCCGCATGCTGGCGGCAAAGGATTTCTGCGAAGCGTTCGCCCTGCGCCCCGGAAGCCTTCAGTTGCTCGACGTAGGCGCGGCGGTTGTTGTTCTCGCGGATGGCAACGTATTCCATTTCCGGAGTGATGAGGCCGCGCCGGGCGTAGTGCATCTGGCTGACGTTGGCGCCGTTCCTGGCACGCAGCGGCCGGCGCTGCAGGCCGGGAAAACGCAGTTCGTCGAGAGCCGGGTCGGCGGCGCGCACACGCCCGAAATCGGAACTCAGGTCGCCGAGCGCCTCGCAATCACCGCGCTCGGCAATCCACTGCGCGCGCAGCGCCGGCAGGCCCTGGCGGATATCGATCGCCGCCTGCGGATCCGAGTACGGTCCGGAGCAATCGTAGACATAAATCGGCGGGTTCTTCTCGCCACCAAAAGCGGTGTCGGTATCGGCCTGAGAAATTTCGCGCATCGGTACGCGCAGATCGGCGCGGCTACCGGTAACGTAGATCTTGCGGGAATTCGGCAACGGCTGGATGGCGGCCTGGTCGACGTGAGCGTCAGCAGCGATGAATTTCTCGTTAGCGTTCATGGTGTTTCCTTGCAGAGGGGTACGGCAAAAGCGCTACGCAAGCGTGCAGCGTGCAAGGGGCCAGACAGACGAGAGAGACGGAGTGAAGAACACCCTGCGCACCCTGAAAACCCCGTGCGCTCCGCTTCCCTACGACGGCATGACCCGTACAGGTTCGAAGGGACTCTCTCAGCCACAGCGTGATCCGCGCGGCACCCCCAACGTGAGCGCCCCAAATTACTGCAACTGTCGGCATTTAGCAAGAATGTCGACATCGTCCGGGAGCACTCATCGCTCGCGGAAAGCACTGACGCGACGTGGCTATGCGGCGCTCGGCGGAAAATTCGTAAATCAAGGTCGAAGTGCCCGCGGTCGCGAGCGTTGGATAGGGCAGTCACGATCAGGTCGACGACCACCACACAGCGGTTTCCCGCACACGGCAAAAAAGGAGTGCGCATCTTGTGCAGGCGCACTGCACGAACCGCAGTGGCGCTGGCGTCCCCACGGGGATTCGAACCCCGGTACCTACCGTGAAAGGGTAGTGTCCTAGGCCTCTAGACGATGGGGACCCGGAACAGGAATCTCTCGACTTGCTGGTGGAGGTACGCGGGATCGAACCGCGGACCTCTTGCATGCCATGCAAGCGCTCTCCCAGCTGAGCTATACCCCCTCGAAAGAAGCGCGCATTATAGGGTTCGAGGCGGGGCTTGTAAAGCGCCGTTCATCACCGTAGAAAAATCGACCCAGTCTCGCTCCCCGTCGATCTCCTGCAGGCGGCGAAGGTTGCGCGCGCGCAACTGCTTGCTCAGCGAACGGCGTCCGATACGCGCATCAGAAATGTCGATCAGCCCGAATTGCTGATCGGGCATGTAGACCACGTTGCCGAGATGCAGCGAGCGGAAATAGACGCCGGCCTGGTGCAAGCGAATGACGAAGTCCGTGAACGCCCGCTTCAAGCCTGGCTCGATAGCCGGGTCTAAGCCCTCGCGCAGCATCTCACGCAGCGTCTTGCCGGTCAGCGGGTGGTAGTGCACGCCGTCGCGGGCAATCGAAGGAATTCGCCAGACGGCGATGATCACCGGCGCCGCTATGTGGCGCTGGTGAAGAGCCTCGGCGTTGTCGGCGAAGCGTTGCGCATAGGGCGACCAGGCTGCCGAAGAGAGCAGACGCTTGCGGCGAAAGAGCTTGAGGATTGTTCCGTCGGCAAGGCGCAGGACCTTGTCACCAAAGCCATCCGCCTCGAGGATTTCGGCGCCCGCTCGCATGGCAAGGTACTCGTCGTGCTCCAGTTTCTTCAAAGGGCTTCCCCGCGCGAAAGCCCCGAGTCTACCTTTTTCGGCGAACAGCAGGCGCGATCACCTGCGTCGGCCCGAGTCACGGCCGTTAGAATGCAGTTTTTTGCCAAGAGTGATGATCATCCGATGAACTTCATGCACGCTCTCAACGCTGCCTGGCACGACCGCAACAGCCTGCTCTGCGTCGGCCTGGACCCCGACCCGGCGCGCTTCCCCGCCCACTTGCGCGGTCAGCCAGACGCCATTTTTAACTTCTGCAAAGCAATCGTCGACGCCACCGCCGACCTGGTGTGCTCGTTCAAGCCGCAGATCGCCTATTTCGCCGCTCAGCGTGCCGAAGACCAGCTACAGGCCCTGATCGCCCACATCCACGACGCTCACCCGACGACACCGGTGATCCTCGATGCCAAGCGCGGCGACATCGGCAGTACCGCCGAGCAATACGCCATAGAGGCCTTCGAACGCTTCAAAGCCGACGCGCTCACCGTCAACCCCTACATGGGGCGCGACTCGATCGAACCTTATCTGGCCTACGCTGACAAGGGCGTTATCCTGCTCTGCCGAACCTCGAACCCCGGCGGCAGCGACCTGCAGTTCCTCGACGTCGGTGGCGAAAAGCTCTACGAGCGGGTCGCCCGCCTGGTCAGCCAGGAATGGAACCAGGGCGGTCAGTGCGCACTCGTCGTCGGTGCCACCTTCCCCGGCGAAATTGCCCGCGTTCGCGAACTGAGCGGCGACATGCCGCTACTTGTTCCAGGTATCGGTGCGCAGGGCGGCGACATCGAGGCAACGGTCCGCGCCGGCCGTACGGCACACGGCGACGGCCTGCTGATCAATTCCTCACGCGCCATCCTCTATGCCGGCAGCGGTGAGGACTTCGCGCAGGCGGCACGGCGCGTTGCTCTGGACACACGCCATGCCATCAACGTCCATCGCCACCCTGCGCCTTAGACTGACTGCCGACAACAACCCTGCGCGGCCAGCAACGTCGCTGATAGCTCCACGCCGGCGCTGGCTGGAGCGCGCGCAAGCACCATCGACGGCCGCCGTTTAAACTGCGTCCGCCGCTGGCCGTGCCATGCCCAGCATGACCGGCCGCAAGTCCATCCACCATTGTTCCGTCGGCCGCCGATGCTCCAGATCGACCACATCATGCATGCGGTTGATCGGAGAGATCATGACCTTGCCTTCGACCAGGCCGATATAGGCACCGGCAGCCGAACCCCGCTCCAGTTCGCGGGTCAGGAAATCGATGCAGTGCGCCGCCAGGCGGGTTGCCAGCACGCGGTCAAACGGCGAAGGGTTGCCGCCCTGCTGGACGTGACCCAGGATTGCCTGGCGCACGTCGAACAGGCCGTGACCTTCCTCCTCGAACAGCCGGCACATGAAATCGGTCGTGTACTGCGCGTTTGCGCGCTCGTTGCGAATCGTGAGATAGAAACGCCGACCGCCATGAAAACCCTCGATCATCCGTTCCACATCGGCTTGCAGGTCCTTCAACGAGACCCCTTCCTCGGGCAGGTAGATGCGCTCGGCGCCACTGGCAAGACCGCTCATCAGCGCCAGATAGCCGCAGTGGCGGCCCATGACTTCGACCACGAAGCACCGCCGCGCCGCTATGGCCGACTGCTTGATGCGGTCGAGCGCCTCGACGATGGCGTTGAGAGCGGTATCGGCGCCGATGCTCAACTCAGAGCCGGGCAGGTTGTTATCGATGCTCGCCGGCAGGCAAATGATCGGAATCTTGAATGCCGGATAGCGCTCGCGTTCGCTATAGAGGTTATGGGCAACCCTGTAGGCCAGCCAGCCACCAATGATCAGTAGTCCGTCGATGCGGTACGTTTCGAGCGCTCGCGCGACGGTATAGAGCTGCTCGACGGTCGGCGCCTGCCGGGTGGTACCGAGTTCAGCGCCGCCCATGGCAGCCCACCCCTCGACGTCGCCCCAGCTCAACTCCTCGATGCGGCCGGCAAGGAGTCCCTCGAAGCTGCCACGTACCCCCAACATCGTGTGGCCGCGGTCCAGTCCGAGTCGAACGGCGGCGCGAGCGGCGGTATTCATGCCTGGTGCAAGCCCGCCACCATGCAACACGGCCAGTCGACGGGGGCGGGCCGGCGGTATCACGCTGGGCGGCGCACCGGCCATCGCCTTGAAGGTCTGAAACATCTCGGTGAAGCTGCTCCCGCGCAGTTCCATCGCCTTGGCATAGTCATGCTCGGCGATCTTGCGCGCCACGGCGTGAGTTTGCTCGACACATTGCATCAACGGTGCCTGGCGTACCCGGTTGTAGCGCATGCCGACCATCTGAGGTTCACTCGTCGGGGTGGCCGACAACAACTCCTGCACTGCCGCGTGACCAACCAGAGTGCTCATGCAGCGGTCGAAGGCGCTTGGCGTCCCGCCTCGCTGGACGTGCCCGAGGATAGTCACACGCGTGTCCTCGCCAAGGCGGTCTTGCAGCACCTGTCGCACCCGGTCGCTGCTGATCGGCCCGCCTGCGTTGTCGCACGCGCCTTCCGCGACAACGACTATGCTGTCGCGGCGACCGGCAGCCCTACCGTTGCGCAGCAGATCGCACATCTCCTGCTCCCAGTTTTCCGACGGCGGGCTTTCCGGAATGAGCACGTAGTCGGCACCACCGGCGATTGCGCTCATCAGCGCCAGGTAGCCACAATGGCGGCCCATGACCTCGACCACAAAGGTGCGCTGGTGGCTGGCGGCAGTGCTGGTAATGGCGTCGATGGCCTCGACGATCCGGTGTAGAGCGCTATCGGCACCTATGGTCATGTCGGTACCAACCATGTCGTTGTCAATCGACCCCACCAACCCGGTAATCATCAGCGCCGAGTGCCTCTGCGCGGTCAGCTCGTCGATATCGCCGCGCTCGACAAGTTCTGCCACGAGACTTGCCCACTCCTGCCGAAACAGGTTGGCGCCGGTCAGGCTGCCATCGCCGCCAATCACCACCAACCGGTCGATCCCGTGCCGGAGCAGGTTTCTGGCCGCGGCAAGGCGGCCTTCGCGCTCGCGAAAAACGGGACAGCGGGCCGTCCCGATGATCGTTCCGCCGCGGTGGAGAATGCTCCCGACATCGTCCCAAGACAGCGAGCGAATGCGATCGCCGCCATCCACCATCCCCTGATAGCCCTCAAAAATGGCGTGCACGGCGACACCCAGGTTCAGCGCCGAGCGGACTACGGCGCGGACCGCGGCGTTCATGCCCTGAGCATCGCCGCCACTGGTCAGAACGCCAATGCTTATCGAGAGATTGCTGACCATCGATACGACCTTCCTTCAACTGTGAGAAACGGAGCTTGCCCGGTATCCACGAAAAACGGCAAGAAACATCGGTCAGAATCGATGGCGCGCAGCACGCAATCGTCGATGCGGCGAAAGGCGGAAACTTCTCCAGATCAACTGAAACATTCCTCTGGCGTCACAGGTTGGCCGAACGCCACCAGTTGCTGTGATCCTTGCGCAGTTCGTCGTGCGAGAGCATCGGGTAGTGAACAAGTTGCTCACCAATGCCCAGGAAGAAGCCGCCCTTGACCATTCGATACGGGAACTGCAGCGAGTGCACCCGATGCACGAGCTTGTTCTGCTTCGACCCTGGCCGCAATTCGAGCAAGGCTTCACGCAGGTGGAGCAGGAACGAATAGGGCAAATCGCCTTCCTGGCCGTTCTCGGGATCGCGCGCCAGCGGGCCAAGTTCGAGTTCGACAAAACACATCCCCGGGAAGCGGAAGAACTTCGATGGTTGGGTGGTCACGTCCACGTAATACTTTTCCGGTTCGAGGAGGCTGACCACTAGGCTGTTGATCGGTGCCAGGTCCTGGAACATGTGCCGCTCCTGGTCGGGTTTCGGCAATCCCTCTCCACGCTTCAATCCCAGCGTCGCACCCATCGCGGTCGTCAGGTAAAGCTGGCCGATCGCCTCCATCGAGAGATGCTCCATCACGCGATACATCGAGATGTAGACGGAGTTCTTCGGCGTACCATCCGGCTTCTCCGCGCAGCGCTCAAATGCACCGTCGATGTCGAAATATTCGTGGCGAAATGACGGATCTACCTCGAAGAACAACGCCTGCCCCTTCGACTTGAACTTGTGGCCCGTGGCGTAGTATTGGCCGAACCTCTCCGGTGGCAGCATGGACGCGATCAGTGCTTCAGGTATCAGCGAAAAGTAGAGATGCACCGACATGTTTGAATCCTCCCTGAAATAGTCGACCCTATTCGACGTTCTTGGTTATTGCCTTGTCGGCGATACCCCGCGAAGCCCTGGCACCCAGGGGCCCGTTGTATGGCCAACGTAGCGTACCGCTACACCGTCGCCTTTTTGGCGAGAATGCGCATTCCGTAGAAGCTGCGGAATACGAAGACGAGATTCACGATTAGGAACAGCGCAGCCAGAGCAATTACGACTCCCTGCTGTCCCTGTGCCTGGAGCCCGACCGCCATCTCGACCGCCAGCAGACCGAAGAGCGTCGTGAACTTGATAATCGGGTTCATGGCCACCGAGGCGGTATCCTTGAACGGGTCGCCGACGGTGTCGCCGACCACCGACGCGGTGTGCAGATCGGTTCCCTTGGCGTGCATTTCGGTCTCGACAATCTTCTTTGCATTGTCCCACGCACCACCGGCGTTAGCCATGAAAACGGCCTGATATAGACCGATGATGGCCAGCGAAATCAGGTAGCCAATAAAGAAGAACGGCTCGATGAAGGCGCAGGCCAGGGTTCCGAAGAATACCGCCATGAAGATGTTGAACATGCCCTTCTGTGCGTAGATCGTACAGATCTCGACGACCTTCTTGCTGTCTTTTGGCGACGCCTTGACCACCACATCGAGTCTGATGTGCGTGCTGATGAACTCGACAGCACGGTAGGCCCCGGTCGATACGGCCTGTGTGCTGGCGCCGGAAAACCAGAAGATCGTCGCGCCACCGGCAACGAGGCCGAGCAGAAACGGCGGGTGCAGCAACGACAGCTTGTCGAGGTTTTCGGTCAACCCGCCAGTTAGCAGCATGACAATTGAAAAGACCATGGTCGTCGCACCGACCACCGCGGTGCCGATCAACACCGGCTTGGCAGTGGCCTTGAAAGTATTGCCCGCCCCATCATTCTCCTCGAGCAGGAACTTCGCCGACGTGAAATCGACATCGAAGCCGAAATCCCGCTTGACCTCAGCGGCGACATCAGGAACCTGCTCGATCATCGAAAGCTCATACACCGACTGCGCATTGTCGGTCACGGGGCCGTAGCTATCGACGGCAATCGTTACCGGGCCCATTCCCAGGAAGCCGAAGGCGACGAGCCCGAAAGAGAACACAGCGGCCATCATGGCGGCCTTGGCTGAGTCGGGATTGATCACCGCGGTCAGCTCGTACTGCGACAGGAGGTAGGAACCGGACATCAGCCCGACGATGATCACACCGATCCAGAATGCCGAGAAGTACCCGGCAACGAGTCCGGACAGAATGTTGAGGCTGGCGCCGCCGGCCTCGGACGCGGTCACCACTTCGCGCACATGCTTTGAGTTGGTCGACGTGAATATCTTCACCACCTCGGGAATGATCGCACCGGCCAGCGTGCCAAGGGTGATGATCAGCGAAAGCTGCCACCAGAGGTCCGCGTACGCTCTTCCGTTGACAGCGAACTGTCCCATCAGCAGGTACGACACGATGAAGGTGATCACCAGCGAGACGAGCGAAGTGATCCAGACCAGCGACGTCAGTGGCGCTTCGAAATTGAAGCGTTGCTTGTCGCCATATAGACGCCGCGCGAGCATCTGATTGCCGAAGTATGAAATTGCCGAAGCGACAATCATCATTACGCGCATGGCAAACAGCCAGACCAGCAGCTGAACCTGGACGGCCGGTTCTGGCACGGCGAGCATGATGAAGGTAATCAGTGCCACCCCGGTAACGCCGTAGGTCTCGAAGCCGTCGGCGGTTGGGCCAACCGAGTCGCCGGCGTTGTCGCCGGCACAGTCCGCGATTACCCCTGGGTTGCGCGCGTCATCTTCCTGAATGCCGAATTCGATCTTCATCAAATCGGAACCAATATCCGCGATCTTGGTGAAGATGCCGCCGGCGATGCGCAGTGCAGCGGCACCCAGCGACTCACCGATGGCAAATCCGATGAAGCACTTGCCGGCCAGAGAGGCCGGGATGAAGAGCATGATACAGAGCATGATCAGCAACTCGGTGGAGATCAGCAGCATGCCGATGGAAATCCCCGAGGTGATCGGAATTGCGTAAATCTGATACGGCCTCGCGGCCAGCGAGGCGAATGCCGTGCGGCTGTTGGCGAGGGTATTGATGCGTATCCCGAACCAGGCAACGCCGAACGAGCCAGCAATACCGATCACCGAAAACGCCAGGATCGTAGCCACTTCGGAAGCCGCCAGCTGCTGGACGAAATAGAAATAGCCGATCATGATGACCGCGGTAAGAGCCTGCAGAATCAGCAGGAACTTTCCCTGCGTGATCATGTAGGTCTTGCAGGTCTCGTAGATCAGTTCGCTGATTTCGGCCATCGAGCGATGCACCGGCAGGCGTCGAATCCGGCGGTAGATGACGGCGCCGAAGGTGAGGCCACCGACAGCAACGAGAAGTCCGTAGGAAAGAAGTGTCCAGCCCGAGATACCACCGAAGAAGCTTACCAGAGCGGTATCTGCCAGATCGGGAAGAACAAGGTTGACTTCGGAGACGTGGCCCTCCGTGGCGGCGAGGGCTGGAAGCGACGTCACAGCAGACAATAAGAGTAACGCCGACAACAGAAAAGTTGCAAAGCTGGAGCGCGGAGGGGCCAGTGCATTGTGAGCGAATGTCATATTAGAGGGGTCCAGATAGAGTTACTATTTGCTCGCCATATCCTTGGAAGTGTCCGGTTTTCTGGGCGGGAGAAGTCGCTATTCAGTACCGCCGCGGCGAGTATCTCCGCGCCAATAGGGCGTGTCAAGCGTACCCAGCGGGGCCTATCAGAACCGCTTTTCACGCACTATTGGCGGCTTATCGGCACGCCTTTCGAGCATGGTCAATCTGTCACGACAAATAGTTTCCCTATTACGCATCAATGCGTTATGGGCAAGGTATAGAGAATACCAAGCGCCTACACGTAAAGCACATAAGCATGTTCTCTCTCCGCTGACGCGCTTTTAGAAGCGACGATCGATAATCCTTTCAGGCCTTCCTAAAACACATTTCGAATATCCTTTGCTGACGCTGAGAAACCCGAAAGTAGCGGCTTCAGGCGGCCGTCTGTGTCATGAATCATCCCTGCGGGTAGTTCATGAAACATACAACTCGCATGATTCCAAATGAGAACCAACTATTTTTTCGGCACACAACTCCGCGCTCGTGACGCGATACGTGTGGCTGCGGCCGTCCAGAACGCCGAACGTACTGCGCAACGGGGGGGTTGGAGGGAGGTACGGAAATTTCCGCGCGTCTGAGAAGTGCGAATTCCCTGCGCTGTCTATGCCGCGATCGCTAATGCTCTTGCCACCTCGCCGCATCACGCGCAGGGGCAGTTGGAGTGCCACAGTGATCGCCAACTCGGCAATCAATGGAGAGGCGTAGCGGTGCCTCACGGTATTAGCAATATTCGCTACTTGTCTTCGCGGTTCCGGCTAGCTGCCGGCCGATTCGGCAAGGTCCTACCGGCGTTGCCGACCTGTCACCGACGGTATAACTGCTGTTTGGCGCAAGAAAAAACCGAGACAGTCTTCCGTCTCGGTTCATCGCTGACTAGTACTTACAGGTTACACGAGCGCCACCAACTGCTGTGATCCTGGCGCAGCTCTTCATGTGAAGGCATCTTATAGAAGACGAGATCAGAACCGTTACCAATATAGATACCATTCTTGATCATTCGATACGGGAACTCAAGCGAGTGCACGCGATGCACCAGCTTGCTTTGCTTGCCGGCTGGATCAACTTCAAGCAAGGCCTCGCGGAGGTGGTGAACAAACGAGTACGGCAGATCGCCAACGGCCCCAGCTCCCGGATCCGTCGCCAGTGCGCCTAGCTCCAGTTCAACAAAGCACAGGCCAGGGAAGCGAATGAACTTGTTGGGCTGACTGGTGACCTTTTCATAGTACGTCTTGGGGTCTTGCGCGCTGACCACCAGACTGTTGATCGGTGCGAGGTCCTGGTACATGTGCAAGCCCTTCCCCTTCGCCGGAAACGAATCGGCGCGGCTCAAGCCCAGTGTCTGCCCGTACGCGGTGCCCAGATACAGCTTGCCCAGAGCGCTCACCGGGATGTGCTCAAGCACCCGGTAAACAGAAATATAGACCGAGTTCTTGGGCGTGCCATCGGGGTGCGCGACACAGCGTTCAAAACCCTCATCAATGTTGAAGAACTCATGACGGAAATTTGGATCGACCTCGAAGAAGATCGCTTGTCCCTTGGATTTGTAGCTATGGCCGGTTGCGTAGTATTGCCCGAACTGCTCAGGTTCCAGCATTGAGGCGATCAGGGCTTCGGGGACCAGCGAAAAGTAGAGATGTATCGTCATGATTGTGTACTTTCTCCAAGATGAGATTGTGTGGACCACGTGCCACCGACGGACAATGCCGATGGTTACACATAGACCGATGCGGTTTTCTTGTTGCGGCCACGACTCTATTGTGCGAATTATACGAGCTGTGGCTGGCGGCGGCTAGCCGCTTGAACCGACTTCGTCCGTTCGCCTGCGCATTTATGTGTGAAGCATTTCCTGCCAAAAACCCGGCGCAGCGGTCATTCCTCCCCGTCGCCATGGGAAAGTCCGGATGTTTGCTCATCCGGCCATTACTCAGACGTCGATGTTTCGTGCCGCCAGGGCATTCGACTCGATGAAATGGCGCCGCGGTTCGACCAACTCGCCCATCAAGGTGGTGAAGATCTCGTCGGCGCGGATCGCGTCTTCGATCTGAACCTTGAGCAAGCGACGCACTTTCGGATCCATGGTCGTTTCCCAAAGCTGCTCCGGGTTCATTTCACCGAGTCCCTTGTAGCGCTGTTTGGTCACCGTACGCTCGACTTCGCCGAGTAGCCACTGCATTGTTTCAGCGAAGCTGCCGACGGTCTGTTGCTTTTCACCACGAACGACGACGCCGCCAGCGCCAAACAGGTCGGCCAGGATCTCGGCGGTCTTGCGCAATTGCGCGTAATCACCGCTGACCAGCAGATCGTCATCGATGACGCCCACCTTGAGATTACCGTGCAGCACCTTTTCCAGGCGTAGCTGCCAGCGTTCCTCGGCGTCGTCATAACGCGCGAAAATGTTGATTCCCAGCTTGCCGCCAACGGCTTGCATGAGAGCGACGGCGCTGGCGGTGGCCGCCGCCTGGTCGCTGACGTCGACCTTCAGATTGGCATCGATCAAGGCATGCAGAACTTCGGGATTGATCAGGTGTGACAAACGGTTGATGACCGCCTCGGCGAGCAGATACTCACGCGCCAGTTCCTCCAGAGCAGCGCCGGAAATCTCCGCCGCTCCGGCTTTCGGGGTAAGCACCGAACCCTCCAGCGCGAGGGTCAGCAGGAACTGCTTGAGCGCCTGATCGTCCTTGATGTAGCGCTCGGTCTTGCCGTGCTTGACCTTGTACAGCGGCGGCTGCGCTATGTACATGTGGCCATTCTCGATCAGCTCGGGCATTTGACGATAGAAGAAGGTCAGCAGCAGGGTACGGATGTGTGCGCCATCAACATCGGCGTCGGTCATGATGATCAGACGATGATAGCGCAGCTTCTCCGGCTTGTACTCGTCCTTGCCGATACCGGTACCGAGCGCGGTAATCAGGGTGACGATTTCCTGCGACGAAATAAGCTTGTCGAAGCGCGCCTTCTCAACGTTAAGGATCTTTCCCTTCAACGGCAGGATGGCCTGGAACTTGCGATCGCGACCCTGCTTTGCGGAGCCACCGGCGGAGTCTCCCTCGACCAGGTACAGTTCGCAAAGCGCAGGGTCCTTCTCCTGGCAGTCGGCCAGCTTTCCGGGCAAGCCCACGCCATCGAGCAAACCCTTGCGTCGGGTCATTTCCCTTGCTTTGCGAGCCGCGTCACGTGCCCGCGCCGCTTCGACGATCTTGCCGGTAATCACCTTGGCGTCAAGCGGCCGCTCCTGAAGAAACTCGCTCAGCTTGGCCGCCACGACCTCTTCGACCGCCGGCCGCGCCTCCGACGAAACCAGCTTCATTTTGGTCTGCGAGGCAAACTTCGGATCCGGCATTTTCACCGACAACACGCATGCCAGACCTTCACGCATGTCGTCACCGGCGATATCAACCTTGGCCTTCTTGGCAATCTCGTTTTCTTCGATATAGCGGTTGATGACCCGCGTCATCGCTGCCCGCAGGCCGGTCATGTGCGTTCCACCGTCGGCCTGAGGAATGTTGTTGGTAAAGCACAGCACCTGTTCCGCATAGCTGTCGTTCCACTGCATGGCCACTTCCACGCTGATCGGACCATTGACGCTCATCGACTCGCCGGCAGCGTGGAAAACGTTCGGATGAAGTACCGACTTGCTGCGATTGATGTACTCGACGAAACCTTGAACGCCGCCCAGAAAGGCAAAGCTCTCTTCCTTGCCGTTGCGCTGGTCGACCAGGCGGATCTTGACCCCGTTATTCAGAAACGACAGCTCGCGCAGACGCTTGGCGATGATTTCAAAGTGGAATTCGACAACGCCGAAGATCTCTTCGTCAGCCATGAAATGCAACTCGGTGCCACGCTTCTCGGTGCTGCCAACGACCCTCGTCGGCGACACCTCTACTCCCTTCTGAATCTCGATCGGGCGATCGACGACCTTGCCCCGGTTGAAGTCGATCAAGTGCTTTTGACCGTCGCGGCGAATGGTCAGGCGCAGCCATTTCGACAAGGCATTGACGCAGGAGACGCCAACTCCGTGCAGCCCCCCGGAAACCTTGTACGAATTCTGGTTGAATTTTCCGCCCGCGTGCAGCACGCACATGACGATCTCGGCGGCCGAGCGCTTCGGTTCGTGACGGTCGTCGAACTTGATACCGGTGGGAATTCCACGCCCGTTGTCGGTCACCGAAATCGAGTTGTCAGCATGAATGGTGATGACAATATCGTCGCAGTGACCGGCCAGTGCCTCGTCGATGGCGTTATCGACCACCTCGAAAACCATGTGGTGCAAACCCGTGCCGTCCGAGGTGTCACCGATGTACATCCCGGGGCGCTTGCGAACCGCCTCCAGGCCCTCCAGCTGCTGAATACTTGTTTCATCGTAGGCCGGTTGCTCGTTTTCTTCAGTCATTCTTGATCCAAACTGTCTTTCGTCGGTTTAACCACTGCTGCTCCTCATGAGCCCTCGCGTCACCTCAAATGCGCATCGGCATGACCACGTAGCGAAACCGCTCGTTGCCCGGTATGGTCAGCAAGGCACTCGAATTTGCATCGTTGAAGCCCCATTCGATGGCCTCGTCAGAGCGGTTGTTCAGCACGTCGAGCAGGTAAGCGACGTTGAAACCAACGTCCAGTGGTTCGCCGTCGTACTCCACCTCTATCTCTTCCAGCGCCTCTTCCTGCTCGGCGTTGGCGGCCATGATCTTGAGACTGCCTTCACCCAGCATCAGGCGAACGCCACGAAATTTCTCATTGGTCAGAATCGCCGCCCTGACCATGGATTGCAGCAACTGGGCACGGCTGACCGAAACCACGTTCCTCAGGCTGGCCGGAATGACGCGTTCGTAGTCGGGGAAGCGACCGTCGATAAGCTTGGAGACCAGAGTGATGTTCGCGAACTTGAAGCGAATCTGGCTGGGCAGCATTTCGATGACCAGCGGCTCGTCGCTATCGCTTAGCAGCCTGTTGAGTTCGATTACCGTCTTGCGTGGCAGGATCAATTCCTGGCGCGTTGCTCCGTCGGCGCGCAGGGCCTCGGGAGAATCTTCAAGTGGCATGCTGGCGTAGGCCAAGCGATGTCCGTCAGTGGCCACGGCGCGCAACTCGCGACCGTCGACGAGCAGCAGCAGACCGTTAAGGTAGTAGCGAACGTCCTGAGCCGCCATCGCGTACTGAGTCTGCGCCAACAAGCTGCGAAACTCCTTCTGCGGAACACTGAAGCGCCGGACTTCACCCTCAGCCATCGCCAGGCATGGGAAGTCATCTGCCGGCAGGGTCTGCAGGCTGAAACGGCTCTTGCCAGCCTTTAGCTGCAAGCGCCGGTCGTCCAGCACCAGACTCACCTCGACGGATTCCGGCAGGGAACGCAAAATTTCCTGTAGCTTCCTCGCACCGACGGTCACGGCGCCATCGCCATCGCCGGTTGCTCCGCTCGTCGAGCTGGTGATCTGAATTTCTATATCGGTTGCCAGAAGGGTCAGTACGTCGCCGCGCTTTTCGAGCAAAACGTTCGACAGAATGGGCAAGGTGTGACGCCTCTCAACTATCCCCGAAACCGCCTGCAAGGGTGCCAGCAGAGTGTCGCGTCTTGTTTTAATAAGAAGCATATATATAAATCCTATAAAGACTATAGTCGGAACAAGTCTGTTGATACTTTGTAATTTATGTTTTTATTCAATGCGTTGACCAGATTTTTCGAACTGAAAAAAGTCTGTTTTCTCCTGTGGACCAAATCGGACAATTTATCCACAGGGACCTTTTGCCCTCTTTTTCCACTTTTCCTTTGCACTTTTTCCACGGACTTCTACACGCGCCACCCTAGCTCTTGAGGACCTGCTGCAGCACGTGCACGTCGTGGTTGAGTTCGTTCTCCTTGGTACGCAGGTCATCGATGGTGCGTACCGCGTGCAGCACCGTGGTATGGTCGCGCCCACCGAAGGCGCCGCCTATGGCCGGGTAGCTCAGCGTGGTCAGATTCTTGGTCAGCCACATGGCGATTTGCCGTGGCCGGACGATCACTCGCGTGCGCTTCTTCGAGAACAGGTCGGCCACCTTGATCTTGTAGTAGTCGGCAACCGTCTTCTGGATGTTGTCGACGGTGATTTGGCGGTTGACGGCGCCAATCACGTCCTTCAGCGCTTCCTTGGCCAGATCCAGCGATATCAGGCGACCGTGGAACGCCGAGTAGGCGAGTACCTTCTTGAGCGCACCTTCGAGTTCGCGCACATTGGAGCGCAGGTGTTTGGCGATGTAGAACGCCACTTCGTCGTCAAGCGCAACGCCATCGCCTTCGGCCTTCTTCTTGAGAATTGCCACCCGCATCTCCGTCTCCGGAGGTTCGATTTGTACGGTCAGTCCCCAATCAAAACGTGTAATCAGACGATCTTCAAGACCCGAGATGTTCTTCGGATAGGTGTCACAGCTGATCACGATCTGTTTGCGCGTTTCGCTCAGGGCGTTGTAAACGTAGAAAAATTCCTCCTGGGTACGGTTCTTGCCGTTGAAGAACTGTACGTCGTCGAGCAGTAGAACGTCGAGCGAGCGGTAGTAGCGCTTGAAGACGTCGAAGGACTTCTGTTGGTAAGCGCGTACGACGTCCGAGTAGTAGTCTTCGGCATGGACGTAACGGACGACCCGGTCGGGATAGTTGTCGAGTATGTGATTGCCGATGGCGTGGATCAGGTGCGTCTTGCCGAGACCAGCGCCGCCATAGATGAAAAGCGGGTTGTAAGTGGTCTCCCCGGGGTTGATCGAGACCTGCCGCGAAGCGGCGCGCGCCAGATCGTTGGCTTTGCCGACGATCAGGTTGTCAAAGGTAAAGGTCTTGATCAAGCGGGTTTTTTCGTATGCGGTACGGTCTCTTTCGGCGAGTGAGTTGGCACTGACGGCAGCCGCCGCCAGCGCAGCAATCGGGCGGCCATCATTTCGCTGCGCAGGGTTATTTGTTCCGGGCGCCGGTGGATTTGGCGGTGTGACGCGTTCGCCGAGGCTCAAGACGACGTTGACCGGCATCGAAAAGTGCTCGCTCGCCAACTCTTCGATGCGTGCCAGGTAGCGTTCCTTGACCCATTTCAGAATGAACCCATTGGGCGCCAGAAGCCGCAATCCGCGCGCGCAGTCCTCCTCTCCCTGCAGGACGAGGGGCCGAATCCAGGTGCTGAACTGCTGAGGCGGAAGTTCCTGCTCGAACTGGCTCAGACATGCGGACCAAAAGCTAGCCATCAATGATCATGGAGTAAAATCCCGAAATAGTGCGCCGATGCAAGAGCGCAACGGCAGCCGTTCGCCATGACAAGACAGCTTGAAAATCATTGAGATGGACCGCTATCGCCGTGTGGCGCAGGCTACCTGCACGAGGCTGATAGCGAAGACCTGCCGCTGACCCTCGGCGCTTCGCATTTGTTGTCTTGTCTGGAGCGCTCAAAGGTCAATTCTAACCCGTTGAACGAAAGTTATCCACAGCTTCAGTCAAAATATGGTCTTGACAAGCTTTGCTCTAAAGCTGTCTAATTACGCGTTCACTTCGCAATGACTTCAAGGGTTTAACCATGAAACGCACTTATCAACCGTCGGTGGTTCGTCGCAAGCGCACCCACGGCTTCCTCGTCCGCATGTCTACTCGTGGCGGGCGTGCCGTCATCCGTGCTCGTCGAGCCAAAGGTCGTCACCGCTTGGCGGTTTGAGCGGCAGGACCTATCCCGTCAGCGATCTTTCGTTCGCCGCTGCCTCTTTCCCAAAGCGCTACCGCCTATTGAAAACGGATGAGTACTCATCCGTTTTTGGTTTCAGGAAGGCGCTAAAAAGCCGGCATTTCCTGCTACATTACCGCCCTCGCGACGCGGAGAACCTCCCCGATGCTCGGCTCGGCCTGGTTGTTGCCAAGCGCTTTCTGCGCCGGTCGGTCGATCGAAATCTGGTCAAGCGACTGGCAAGAGAGAATTTTCGCCTGCTGCGCGCCCGCCTTCGCTGCAATGATTTCGTGTTGCGTCTGGCGGTCAAGCCGAAAGCAATTGACCGGGAAGCTTTGGCGCTGGAGATCCAGCGTCTGCTGAGCAAGATGACCTCACCACAATAATGGACTGATGAAACCGTTGCTCCTCGCGCTGATAGGCTTTTACCGCTACGCGATAAGTCCCCTTCTTGGGCGTCGTTGCCGTTTCTTCCCCAGCTGTTCGGAGTACGCGGCGGAAGCCGTTGAAAAGTATGGCGCGGGCAAGGGAGGACGCCTTGCCCTGCAGCGGGTGTTCCGCTGTCATCCGTGGAATCCGGGTGGTTTTGATCCCGTACCCTGAATATCAATTGAATCGTATAGGCTTTCATGGATAACCGACGCCTGCTCCTGTTGCTGGTTTTCTCCTTCTCGCTGGTCATGCTCTGGGATGCCTGGCAGAAATACAATCAGCCGCCGCCAGTCGCCCCAATGGCGACAGCCGGGGCGGTGGCCCCCGGGTCGAGCGATGCCGCGGCGCCACAGCCGTCGGCAAGCCTGCATTCGCCGCTGCCGACGGTACCCGGCGAAGCAGCGGCACCGGTCGCGCCAGCGGGCGAGTCATTCACCATCAAGACTGACCTTTTCGTTGCCGAGATTTCAGCGCAGGGTGGTGACATCGTCCGCCTGGTGTTGCACAACTACAAGGACACCGAGGCCAAAAGCAAGGATTTCGCGCTCTTCGAGCGTCGTCATCATTACGCCGCGCAAAGCGGCCTGATCGGCGACGGTCTGCCAAACCACAAAACGGTGTTCTCTGCTTTGCCCGGCCCCCGCGAGCTCGGCGGTGACGCCAAGACTCTGCAGTTTCGCCTCGAGGCGCCGCCTGTCAATGGCGTAAGGGTTTCCAAGATCTACACCTTCACGCGCGGAAGCTACCTGATCGACATCACTCAGGAGATTGACAACGCTAGCGACAAGGAAGTGGCGCTTCATGCCTACTACCAGTTTCAACGCGATACCAAGGCTCCCGAGGGCGAGAGCCGGATGGTGTCGACCTTTACCGGTCCAGCCGTCTACACGGAGCAGGAAAAGTTTCAGAAGGTGCACTTCGCCGACATCGAAGCTGGCAAGGCCAAGTTCGTTACCCAGGCCGAGAATGGCTGGATCGCCATGGTTCAGCACTACTTCGTCGCCGCGTGGCTTCCTCCCGAGAAACTGCCACGCGAGTTCTATATGCGCAAGCTGGATGGCAACGTAGACCAGCTGGTGGCAGCCGGCGTCATCTTGCCGGTGCCGCTTACGGCACCTGGCTCGAAGACCGCTTTTTCCGTTCCCCTCTATTCCGGCCCGCAGTTGCAAGGAACCCTCGATCGTCTGGCACTGCCGAAGGCCGAGGGCGGACTCGGCGCGCAAGGTTTACCATTGGTTGTCGACTACGGCTGGTTGACGATCATCGCCGCGCCAATCTTCTGGTGTCTGCAGGCGATCCACAATGTCGTCGGCAACTGGGGATGGGCGATCGTCCTGCTCACCGTCGCCATCAAGTTGCTGTTCTTTCCGCTGTCGGCAGCCAGCTACAAGTCGATGGCCAAGATGCGTACCGTGACGCCACTTCTGGTCAAGCTCAAGGAGCGGCACGCCGGCGACCGCCAGAAGCTCAACCAGGAAATGATGGAGCTCTACAAGCGCGAAAAGATCAATCCGCTGGGCGGCTGCCTGCCCATCGCGGTGCAGATTCCGGTCTTCATCGCCCTCTACTGGGCCCTGCTTGGTGCGGTCGAAATCCGTGATGCACCGTGGATACTTTGGATTACCGACCTCTCGGCGAGCGACCCCTACTACGTGCTGCCGGTGGTGATGGTGGTCACCATGCTCATCCAGACCAGGCTCAACCCGACGCCGCCGGATCCGATCCAGGCAAAGGTGATGATGATGATGCCGTTCATCTTCGGCGCCATGTTCTTCTTCTTCCCCGCTGGCCTGGTGCTCTACTGGGTGGTCAACAACACCCTGTCGATTGCCCAGCAATGGCAGATCACGCGGATGATGGAAGGTGGCGCGAAAGCCGCCAACGACCCAAAAGCCTGAGTCGGGCAAAACGGCAGCGACCATAGCCGCCATCGCGACCGCTCCCGGTCGCGGTGGCATCGGCATAGTCCGCGTCTCGGGAACGAAGCTACTGGACTTCGCGACGGCGCTGAGTGGCAGGCAACCGGCTGCCCGCGTGGCGACGCTCGCCGAGTTCAAGGCTGCTGACGGTAGCGTCATCGACAGCGGCCTACTACTCCACTTTCCCGCGCCGAAGTCGTTTACCGGCGAAGACATCGTCGAGCTGCACGGCCACGGTGGCCCGGTGGTCATGAAAATGCTCCTGGCGCGTTGTCTGGAGCTTGGTGCGACCCTGGCCGAGCCTGGCGAATTCACCCGCCGCGCCTACCTCAACGGCAAGCTCGATCTGGCGCAGGCGGAAGCGGTCATCGACCTGATCGACGCCGCAACCGCAGCCGCAGCGCGCAGCGCCGTGCGCTCGCTGCAGGGTGAGTTTTCCCGCGCAGTGAATGGCTTGCTCGAACAACTGATCGAGCTGCGCGCGTTGGTCGAGGCGACCCTGGATTTCCCGGAAGACGAAGTCGATTTTCTCGAAGCCGCCGACGCTGTCGGCCGTCTTGGTCGCCTGCAACAACGCCTGACACAGGTCTTTGACCGCGCTCAGCAGGGCCGCTTGCTGCACGGTGGTCTGCACGTCGTCCTCGCCGGCCAGCCAAATGTCGGCAAGTCCAGCTTGCTCAATCGCCTTGCCGGCGACGACCTGGCGATCGTTACGTCCCTGCCGGGAACCACTCGCGACGTTGTGCGCAGCACCCTTCAGCTCGAGGGCATTCCACTGCACGTGATTGATACCGCCGGCCTGCGCGAAACTGCCGATCCGATCGAGCAGATCGGCATCGAACGCAGCTGGCGCGAGATCGAGCGGGCAGACGTGGTCGTTCTGCTGGTCGATGCGTGCACCGGCGTTGGCGAAGCAGACCGTGCCATTGTCGCGCAGTTGCCCCGTCATCTTGCCCGCGTGACGGTGCATAACAAGATCGATCTTGCCGGCCGCACCGCGACCAGCACCGATGACGCCGACGGCGTGACCATCGCCCTCTCGGCCAGATCGGGCGACGGCGTAGACCTCCTGCGCCAGGCCCTGTTGCGCATTGCTGGCTGGCATCCGGCCGAAGACGTGTTCATCGCCCGCGAACGCCATTTGCGTGCCCTGCAGCAGACCCGAGAGCGCATCGAGCAGGCGCAGGCACAACTGCCACGGCTGGAGCTGTTCGCGGAAGAGCTGCGTCTGGCGCAACTGGCGCTGGCGACGATCACCGGCGAGTTCACTGCTGACGACCTTCTCGGCGAGATTTTCGGACGCTTCTGCATCGGCAAGTAAGGCCGCTGCTGACTTTCTGCCCGCTGTCCAGGGCGCGTCAAAACAAAGGATTATAGGGAATGAGCTGGGACCCCGAGCAATACCTCAAGTTCGTCGAAGCCCGGCGGCGACCGGCGCTCGATCTGATCGCCCGTCTTGGCGGCAGCTGCCCCAGGAACGTGGTTGACCTTGGCTGTGGCGCCGGCAACATCACTCGACTGCTCGCCGAACATTGGCCGCAGGCCAGGATCATCGGCATTGACAGTGATGCGGCAATGCTCAGGAAAGCCTCATCGACGGCTTCACCGATCGATTGGCAGAAGGCCGACATCGCCGCCTGGCGGCCATCGGTGGCTCCTGATCTGATCTTTTCGAACGCCGCACTGCACTGGCTCGACGATCACCCGCAGCTGTTGCCCGCGCTGATCGCGCAACTCGCCGACGGTGGCGTGCTGGCCGTGCAGATGCCGTCGAACTTCACTTCTCCGTCGCATCAGATTCTGCGCAAGCTGACCGATGACTATCGCTGGCAACAGACGCTCGGCGGCATCGAGATGGGCAAGGTTCTCACGCCGGCCGAGTACCACCGTCTGCTGTCGCCACACTGTCGCCATCTGGACATATGGGAGACCACCTACTGGCAGGCACTCGGCGGTGACGACGCGATCATCGAATGGATGAAGGGAACGACGCTGGTGCCCTATCTGTCCCGTCTTGACGAGGTCGCCAGAGAGCAGTTTCTGGCCGCTTATCGCGCACCGCTGGCAATCGTCTATCCGCGCACCAGTGCCGGCCATACCTTGTTCCCGTTCAAGCGAGTCTTCTTCGTGGCACAGCGCTGAATGGAGTTTACGCCCGCCGAAGTGTCCGTTTTCTTCGCCCTGGGGATGGCCGCCTTGTTCGCCGGTTTCATCGACGCGGTCGTCGGCGGCGGCGGTCTGATTCAGATCCCGGCGCTGTTTACGACGCTGCCGAACGAAGTGCCAGCGACCCTCTTCGGCACCAACAAGTTCTCCAGTGTTTTCGGAACCAGCAACGCCGCCTGGCGCTATTCGCGTCGGGTCAACATGCCTTGGCGAACGACCTTGCCGGCGGCAATCGCGGCATTCGTCTTCTCCTATTTCGGAGCGGCGGCAGTTGCCTGGATGCCGCCAGAGCTGTTGCGCCCGCTGATCCTCCTGCTGCTTATCGGCGCGGCCATCTACACCTTCGCGCGCAGTGAATTCGGTGCCGTTCATCGGCCGCAGCACACGGGTCGCCGCGAGTTCGTCTATGCGCTGATCGTTGGCGGTGCAATTGGCTTCTACGACGGCTTCTTCGGGCCCGGTACCGGCAGTTTCCTGATCTTTCTCTTTATCCGTTTTTTCGGCTTCGATTTCCTGCACGCCTCGGCAGCGTCGAAAGTCGTGAACGTGGCCACCAACCTGGCGGCGATGGGCTATTTCCTCCCCAACGGTCACATCCTGCTCGGCGTTGCCGTGCTCATGGCCAGCTGCAATGTTCTTGGATCCCTGATCGGTACCCATCTTGCACTGCGGCACGGCAGTGGCTTCGTCAGGAAGGTGTTCTTGTGCGTCGTCAGCGCTTTCATCATCAAGTTTGCGTACGATACCTTCGCTTGAGTCTGTCTGCTTGGCGGCTCAGGCGTGCGGTTTGTCGCCCTGCTTGCGCGTCGCCGACAAGGGGATGACAGCAATCCCGTACTTGCGCGAGACGCGTTGGTACATCTCGCGTGCGGCAATCACCTTGGGGTTGCGCAGGTCCCTTTCCTGAGCCATCTGCAGGTAGCCGAGACCGCGCTTGGCCAGCGCGGGATTCCATCCCTTGAGTTCGAGAAGGGTGAAAATGGCTTTGCTGGCGTTGACCAGGAACTGCAGGTTGGGTACCCGTTCGGCGGCTTCGATGAGCAGCTTCACCGAGCCATCGAGATCGCCACTGCGCGCGGCAAGCACGCCGCGGTTGTTGAGGTCGACAATTTCCTTGCCGACCTGCGCGAGTAGCGCCTGACCCGTTACTTCGTTTCCGGTCTTGGCGTAAATGCTTTCGATCTGGGCGATCATCGCGCGGTCCTGGTGGTTCTCGGCGGCGACCTTGCGGACCACTTCCTGGGCGCTGGCTTCGTTGCCCGTGGCCAGGCACGCGTGTGCCAGATCGAGCGCCTGCTTGCTCGAAACCAGGCCATCCTTGCCGTCAGCCTTCAAGCCATCGTGCAGGACGAGAGCTTTCTCGACGGCCAGCCTGGCTTTGGTCGGATCGCCCTCCTTGTTCGCGCATAAGCCATCGACGACCAGGGCTGCCAGTTCGCCCTGTTTGCTGCCGCGCCAGTCGCGGCGGAGTTCGCCGGCAATCCGCTTGGCACCTTCGACGTGTCCCAGATCGAGCATTGCGCGCGCGAGATTGGAATAGTCGTCGATGTTGTTCAGCGAAGATCCACGCCTGCGCTCGAGCACTTTTCCGTAGGCGCGTTCGGCGGTCTTGAAGTCCTGGTTTCGCGCCGCCACGTCGCCGACCATCCGTTGCCGGGCCGAGTTGTTGGGCGAGATCAGCGCTGCAGATTGCAGGGCTTCCTGGGCCTCGCGCAGCTTGCCCATCTCTTCACGTACTTCGGCGAGAAAATCGTAGGCGGCCATGAACTCCGGGAAATCGTCGATCAGCGCCTGGGCGACGATTTCGCCTTCGGCCAGACGCTGCTGGCTGCGCAGCGCGGTCGCCAGACCCATGCGTGCCCAGGGCACCACGCGCTGCTGCAGCACCTGTTCGAATACCGCCTGGGCTTCGGCTGGACGTCCGAGCACGTTGAGAATCTCGCCCTTGAAGCGCAGCAGGTCGAAAAGGAAGCCGCTCTCCTGCGCGAGCAGGCGTTGGCAGGCCTTCAGCGCCTCGCTGAAGGCGCCGTTGTCGAGATGCTCGTAGAGCGGCGCGAAGAACTGCTTGCGGTACAGCGCACGTACCAGCCTGCCGTGCAGCTCGTCGGCAGTGAAGGGTTTGATCAGGTAGTCATCCGGGGCCAGTTCGGCGATCGAGACGACATTGTGATAGGCGCGCTCGCTGGTAATCAGCATGAACACCGTCGATAAGGCTACCAGGCGTTGCTGGCGCAGTTCTTCGAGCAGCTGCTGGCCATCGCGTCCGTCCTCGAGCTGGTAGTCGGAGAGGATGATGTCGAAATGATGTATGCGCACTTGCCGGAGAACTTCGGCCGAGGTGCCGGCGTTATGCACCGATGTGACACCCAGTGCCGAAAGCATGATGCGCAGCGAGCTGCGTGCGTTGGGATAGCGATCGATGAGCAAGGCCCGCTTGAGCGCCAGCTCCTTGCTCATCTTGTGGAGCAGATCGGCGGTCGTCTCGGGTGTCCTCATGACTGGCACATTACCTGACCGTGCCCTGGCGGGCAAGCCAGGGAGTCAGCTCGCCGCGCGGGGTCAGCGCCCAGCAGCGTCGCTGACCGCTGGCGGTGCGAGCCGGGCGCCGACTTCGCTGCCCGTGCTGTTCAGCAGGGCTCGCTGCGGATGAGGTGATCGAAGGCGGTAAGCGCAGCTTTGGTGCCCTCGCCCATGGCGACGACGATCTGTTTGTAGGGGACGGTGGTCACGTCGCCGGCGGCGAAAACGCCCGGCAGTGAAGTGGCGCAGCGGGCGTCGATCTCGATCTCGCCGCGTGGCGACAACTCAAGCGTCCCCTTGAGCCACTCGCTGTTCGGCAACAGACCGATCTGCACGAAGATACCGGCGAGGTCGATGCGCCGCTTTTCGCCGCTGGCGCGGTCGGTGTACAACAGGCCGTCGACCTTCTGGCCGTCGCCGCTCACTTGCGTGCTCAGCGCCTCGGTGATCACCTCGACGTTGCCCAGACTGAACAGCTTCTTCTGGAGCACCGCGTCGGCACGCAGGGTCGCCTCGAACTCGAGCAGCGTGACGTGGCCGACAATGCCGGCAAGGTCGATTGCCGCTTCCACGCCCGAGTTGCCGCCACCGATCACCGCCACCCGCTTGCCTTTGAACAATGGTCCGTCGCAGTGCGGGCAGTAGGCGACGCCATGGCCCCGGTACTCCTTTTCGCCGGGAACGTTCATTTCCCGCCAGCGCGCACCGGTGGCCAGGATCACCGTCTTGCTGCGCAGCGTTGCGCCGCTGGCCAGGCGAATCTCGGTCAGGCCGCCGGCGGCCTGTGGCAGCAGCGCCTCGGCGCGCTGCAGATCCATGATGTCGACGTCGTACTCCCTGACGTGCTCCTCGAGTCCGGCAGCGAGCTTCGGACCGTCGGTGGCCTTGACCGAGATGAAGTTCTCGATCGCCAGGGTGTCGAGTACCTGCCCGCCAAAACGCTCGCTGACCACGCCGGTGCGTATTCCCTTGCGCGCCGCGTAGATGGCGGCGGCTGCGCCCGCCGGGCCGCCGCCGACGATGAGGACGTCGAAAGGCTGGCGAGCGCTGATCTTCTCGGCTTCCCGCTGGGTGGCGCCGGAATCGATCCTGGCGACGATCTCCTCCAGGGCCAGGCGGCCCTGGCCGAAGGGCTCACCGTTGAGAAACACCGTCGGCACGCCCATGATCTGGCGCGCACTCACTTCGTCCTGGAACAACGCCCCGTCGATCATCTGGTGGCTGATGCCGGGGTTGGTGACGGCCATCAGGTTCAGCGCCTGCACGACGTCCGGGCAATTGTGGCAGGAAAGCGAAATGAAGGTCTCGAAATGGAACTCGCCGGGAATGGCGCGAATTCCTTCGATCACGCTGGCGTCGACCTTCGCCGGGTGACCGCCGACCTGTAGAAGGGCGAGAATCAACGAGGTAAATTCGTGCCCCATGGGGATGCCGGCAAAACTGATGCGCGCCGTTTCACCCGGCAGACCGACCGAAAACGACGGCTTGCGCGCAGCGTTGCCGTCTTCCCTGAGGGTTACTTTGTCGCTGAGCGCGGCAATCTCCTGCAGTAGGGCGAGCATCTCGCGGGCGGCTTCGCTGCTATCCGGCGAAGCAACTATCTCGATCGTTCGCTGCAGTTTCTGCAGGTAGGCGACGAGTTGAGTCTTGATGTTGGCGTCGAGCATGTCGTTGCGTCCTTGTCGAGTGGCATGGAAAGGGTCCCAACGCAAAGGGGCCGCCAAGCATCGCTTCGCGGCCCCTTTGCGTTGGGACCCGGTCTCACGCTGCGCGGAGCATCCGCCAGCGTGAGTGAGCGTTTGCTCCTAGATCTTGCCGACCAGGTCGAGTGACGGAGCGAGCGTCGCGTCGCCCGGAGTCCATTTGGCCGGGCAGACTTCACCCGGATGACTGGCGACGTATTGGGCAGCCTGCACCTTGCGCAGCAGCTCCTTGGCGTCACGACCAATGCCCAGGTCGTGAATCTCGCACACCTTGATGACCCCTTCGGGGTTGATGACGAAGGTGCCGCGTAGTGCCAGACCTTCCTCTTCGATCATCACCTCGAAGTTGCGGGTGATCGCGCCGGTCGGGTCGCCGAGCATCGGGTAGGTGATCTTCTTGATCGTCTCGGAAGTGTCGTGCCACGCCTTGTGGGTAAAGTGCGTATCGGTGGACACCGCGTAGATTTCGACGCCGAGCTTCTGGAACGAAGGGTATTCGTCGGCCAGGTCACCGAGTTCGGTCGGGCAGACGAAAGTGAAGTCGGCCGGGTAGAAGAAGACAATCGACCACTTGCCTTTCAGATCGGCGTCGGAGACGGGGCCAAACTTGCCGTTGTGAAAAGCGGTTGCTTTGAACGGTTTGATTTCGGTATTGATCAAGGACATCTTGAGCTCTCCTTCAGGTTGAGTGAATGAACTGAATCGACGAGTCGATGGTAGTGGATTCGACAGCATTGTTCCAATTGATTCTCGCAATTCGAGTCATAGCCAAGCGCTATATGCACCAAGTTGAGAGGATCGGCGCCGCGCTCTCGCGCTCGCTGAAACCTGTTATTTTTCAGCGAACTGCCGTAGAATTCCGCTCTTTTGCGCAGCTCAGTGCGCGAGGAAGGCCGGACTGCCCATGCTCTTTCCTGACCGTTTCGAGGTGATTGTCGTCGGTGGCGGCCATGCCGGCACCGAGGCGGCCCTGGCCGCGGCGCGCACGGGAATGAAGACCCTGCTGCTGACGCACAACCTCGACACCCTCGGTGCGATGAGCTGCAATCCGTCGATCGGCGGCATTGGCAAGGGGCACCTGGTCAGAGAGGTCGATGCGCTCGGTGGAGCGATGGCCGAGGCGACCGACGAGGCGGGCATCCAGTTCCGCACCCTCAACTCCAGTAAGGGTCCGGCGGTGCGTGCGACGCGGGCGCAGGCCGACCGTGTCCTCTACCGGCAGGCGATTCGCCGTCGCCTGGAAAACGAGCCGAATCTGACCATTTTCGCGCAAGCCTGCGACGATCTGATCGTCGAAGCTGACCGGGTTGCCGGGGTGGTGACCCAGCTCGGCGTGCGTTTTTCGGCGCGAGCGGTGGTCTTGACCACCGGTACTTTTCTCAACGGACTGATCCACGTCGGCATGTCGAACATGGTTGGCGGACGCATGGGTGACCCGCCAGCGGTTTCGCTGGCGGCACGGCTGCGCGAGCTGCAATTGCCGGTCGGGAGGCTGAAGACCGGCACGCCGCCGCGGCTCGACGGGCGGAGCATCGATTTTTCGCGGCTGGTCGAGCAACATTCGGATCAGCCGCGTCCCGTCTTCTCGTTTCTTGGCGACGCGGCGCGGCACCCGCAGCAGCTGCCGTGCTGGATTACCAGTACCAATGCCGGCACGCACGACATCATCCGTGCCAACCTCGACCGCTCGCCGATGTACACCGGGGTCATCGAGGGCGTCGGCCCACGCTACTGTCCTTCCATCGAAGACAAGATTCACCGCTTCGCCGGCAAGGACAGCCACAACATCTTCCTCGAACCGGAAGGTCTGAACACGCACGAGATTTACCCCAACGGGATCTCGACCAGCCTGCCGTTCGACGTCCAGCTGGCGATCGTGCGCTCGATCCGCGGCCTGGAGAACGCGCACATCCTGCGTCCGGGTTATGCCATCGAATACGATTACTTCGACCCGCGCGCGCTCAATGCGTCGCTGGAGACGAAGGCCATCGGCGGACTGTTCTTCGCCGGTCAGATCAACGGCACGACGGGTTACGAAGAAGCTGCCGCGCAAGGCTTGTTGGCCGGGGTCAACGCCGCCCTGCGGGCGCAGCAGAAAGAATCCTGGACACCGCGTCGTGACGAAGCCTACCTCGGCGTGCTGGTCGACGATCTGATTACCCGCGGCGTCGCGGAACCCTACCGCATGTTCACCAGCCGCGCCGAGTATCGCCTTTCGCTGCGCGAGGACAACGCCGATATGCGCCTGACCGAGCATGGTCGCCGCCTCGGTCTGGTTGACGATCGACGCTGGGCGGCTTTCTGCACCAAGCGCGCAGCGATTGGCGCTGAGCAGGAGCGCCTGAAATCGACCTGGGTACAGCCGGGAAAGCTTGCCGACGGCGAGGCGCTGCGCGTCTTCGGCAGGGAACTGGAGCACGAGTACAGCCTGCACGATCTTCTCCGCCGTCCGGATGTGAGTTACCCGGCATTGATGAGCCTGCGCTTTGGCGACGCGTCGGCTGGCGCTGGCTTGACGGATGCGCAGGTCATCGAGCAGGTTGAAATCCAGGCCAAGTATCAGGGTTACATCGAACGTCAGCAGGAAGAGGTGGCCAGGAGCCTGGCCAACGAGGAACGCTGTTTTCCGCCCGACTTCGATTTCGCTACTGTCGGCGGCCTGTCACGAGAGGTGCAGCAGAAGCTGTCGCTGCAGCGCCCGCAGACGCTCGGCCAGGCGTCGCGAATCCAGGGCATGACGCCGGCGGCGATCTCGATCCTGACGGTCTGCCTGAAGCGTGGCGAGTCGGACGCTCAGCGCCTGCGCGCCGCTGGCAGCGCTTGATGGCTGCGGCCGAGCAACTCGAACGGGGCTTGCAGGATCTGGGCATCGAGCTCACCGCGCGCGCGCAGAAAAAGTTGCTCGCCTACGCAACCCTGCTCGAGAAATGGAACCGGACGTACCGCCTGACCGCGGTGCCGAATGCGGCCCAGACGGTCAGCCATCACCTGCTCGATTCACTGGCGGTGCTGCCCTTTCTGAGCGCCGAGAGCCTGCTCGATGTCGGTAGCGGCGGCGGCATGCCCGGGATCCCCCTGGCCATCGCCCGCCCCGAGCTGCGCGTCGTCCTGCTCGACAGCAATTCGAAGAAGAGCGCCTTCCTGCGGCAGGCGGCAATTGAGCTGGAACTGGCGAATATTGCCGTACACTGCGGGCGGGTCGAGGAGTATCGGCCAGCGTTTTCTTTCGCGGCGATCACCGCGCGCGCTTTCGCCGATCTGGCCGAGCTGGTCAGGCTCTCGCGTCACCTGTTGCAAGTGGACGGCCACTGGCTGGCGATGAAGGGCATCTGCCCGCAGGCCGAGATTGCACGTTTGCCAGCAGACGTCGCGGTCGAGGCTCTACATCGTCTGGCAGTGCCGGGGGTTACCGGCGAGCGGCATCTGGTGTTGATCAGCAGCCGTGCCGTCGGGCATTGAGGGGGAGTTGATTTGGCAAGAATACTCGCGGTAACCAACCAGAAGGGCGGCGTCGGAAAGACGACGACCGCCGTCAACCTCTCTGCCTGCCTGGCAGAATGCGGCCAGCGCGTATTGCTCATCGACCTTGACCCGCAGGGCAACGCGACCACCGGTTGCGGTGTTGTCAAGCGTGGCGCCATGCCGACCGTCTATCAGGTGCTGATCGGTCGGTCGACGGCCGCGCAGACTCGCCTGAGCAGTGACTTCGGCTTCGACGTGCTGCCGGCGAACCGCGAACTGGCGGGAGCCGAGATCGACCTGATCGACCTCGGGCAGCGCGAATATCGTCTGCGTGACGCTCTTGGCAGCGTCCGCGAGGACTACGACTTCATCCTCATGGATTGCCCACCGGCATTGAACATGCTGACCGTCAACGGTCTGGTGGCCGCGGATACGGTGATGATTCCGATGCAGTGCGAATACTATGCCCTGGAAGGCCTGACCGACCTCGTTGCGACGCTGAAGAAGATCCGCGCCAACCTCAACCCGAGGCTCGAGATCGAGGGGCTGCTGCGCACCATGTTCGACCCGCGATCGACCTTGACGCAACAGGTTTCGTGCGAACTCGAAGGACACTTCGGCGAGAAAGTCTATCGCACGATCATCCCGCGCAATGTTCGTCTCGCCGAAGCGCCGTCCTACGGCAAGCCGGTGATTGCCTTCGACCGTAGCTCCAAGGGGGCGCAAGCCTATCTTCTCCTGGCGCAGGAGATTCTCGACCGCCGCGCCGACAGGAAGCGCGCGGGCGCAACGACCGCCGGACTGGGAGTCGAGTCATGAAACTCAAGGGCTTGGGCCGCGGTCTCGACGCCTTGCTGGCCGGCAACGATGCGCAGAACAAGGAGCAGCTGCGCAGCGTGCCGCTGGCCGACATCCAGCCCGGCAAGTACCAGCCGCGCACGCACATGGACAGCGCGTCGCTCGAAGAACTGGCCGCGTCGATCAGGATGCAGGGCCTGATGCAACCGATTCTGGTTCGCCCGATCAGCGACGAGCGCTACGAGATCATCGCTGGCGAGCGACGCTGGCGGGCGGCCAAAATGGCCGGCTTGAGCGAGGTTTCGACCTTGATCCGGGAGATTCCCGACGAGGCGGCGTTGGCCATGGCGCTGATCGAGAACATCCAGCGCGAGAACCTCAACCCGCTCGAGGAAGCGCTGGGCCTGCAGCGCCTGATCGACGAGTTCGCCATGACCCACCAGCAGGCAGCCGACGCCGTCGGTCGTTCGCGGCCGGCGGCGTCGAACCTGCTGCGCCTGCTGCAGCTGGCGCCAGCGGTCCAGGAGCTCCTGATGCGCGGCGACGTGGATATGGGCCATGCACGCGCACTCCTCCCTCTCGCCGGTGACCTGCAGGTTCAACTGGCGCAGCGCGTGGTGCAGAAGGGCTTGTCGGTGCGCGAAACCGAGCGCCTGGTCCAGTACGCGCTGCGCCCTCCGAAGGAGCTGCCGTCGCGAAAGCCGGATCGCGATGTCCTGCGTTTGCAGGAAGAATTGGCCGATCTGCTTGGGGCGCAAGTGGCCATCCGCGCCAACCAGCGCGGCGCCGGCAAGGTGCTGATCGAGTTTGGCGACCTTGATCAGCTCGAAGGAATCCTGCAGCGCCTGCGTCATTGATGCGGCGCAGCATTCAAGCGTTTTTGCAGCGCGCGGATACCGCCTGCAAGGCAGATTTTGCAAAGGAAAGGGAACTTTCTTGCACATGCGGTTTGATTCCTCTATAGGAGTCTGGTATCCTGCCCGTGTTTTGGAGGGGCTGGTCGTGCATTGGCAGGTTCGCTGGTTTTTCCGCTGCCAGGCGGTCGTCACCCTGGTGGCTGCGTTGATAGCGGGCCTTGCACTGGGGGTCGATGCGGCTGTTTCTGCTGCGCTCGGCGGGGGCATCGCCATCGCTAGCGCTCTGGCCTATGTGTGGCGGGGCCTGCGGCCAACGGGAACGGCAGTTGTCGATGCGAAAAAGGCGTTCAGTTCTCAGCTTGCCGCCGAAGGGTACAAGTTTGCTGTCACGCTCTTGCTGTTTGCCCTGGTGTTCAAGGGCTACGCACAGCTCGCCGCCTTGCCGCTCTTCCTTGCGTATGCTGCAACAATTGTCGTTTATTGGATGGCGCTGCTCAGACAGCACTAGTCAAACAGGGGAAAAACATGGCTTCAGGCGAAGCGTTAACGACCAGTGGATACATCGTCCATCACCTGACCAACAACACGGTTGGTGAAGGGTTCTGGACCCTGCACCTGGACACCTTGTTCGTCTCGGGAATTATCGGGCTGGTCGCCTTTCTCGGCATGGCCAAGGTCGCCAGGATGGCGACCTCCGGTGTTCCTGGCCCGTTGCAGAGTTTCATCGAGCTTCTGCTGTCCTTTGTCGATCAGCAGGTCAAGGATACCTACCATGGCAGAAGCCCGCTGGTGACCCCGCTGGCGGTCACCATCTTCGTCTGGGTATTCCTGATGAATGCCATGGACCTGATCCCGGTCGATTTCCTGCCGCTGATTCTCGGCGTGTTCGGCATCCATTATTTCAAGGCGGTGCCGACCACCGATCCCAACCTGACCTTCGCCATGTCCCTGACGGTATTCACGATCATGATCGTCATGGGGATCAAGGTAAAAGGTGCGTCGGGCTTTCTGCACGAAGTGTTTTGCGTTCCGTTCGGCGCCAAGCTGGCCCCGATCAACCTGCTCTTCCGGATTATTGAAGACATCGCCAAGCCGATCTCTCTCTCGCTGCGTCTTTTCGGCAACATGTACGCCGGCGAGATGGTGTTCATCCTGATCGCCCTTCTGGGTGTCTGGCAGCTGCCGCTGGCTTTGCCCTGGGCCCTGTTCCACATCCTGATCATCACCCTGCAGGCTTTCGTGTTCATGATGTTGACCATCGTCTATCTCTCGATGGCCAGCGAGTCGCACGGTTAGTCTGGATTGCCGGGTCCCCTGTTCATCCGCTTAATTCACGTCGTTCCTGTTTAACCCATTTAGCATTTTTTGTTAGGAGAACCACCAATGGAAGCCGCTCTGTCAATGTTGCTTGGTAACACCGCCATCGCCGTCGCCATCCTGATCGGGGCGGGCGCCCTTGGTACCGCTATCGGGTTTGGTATTCTTGGTGGTCGCTTCCTCGAAGGCGCTGCTCGTCAGCCGGAAATGATTCCTACCCTCCAGGTCAAGATGTTCATCGTTGCCGGCCTCCTCGACGCGGTGACCATGATCGGTGTCGGTATCGCCCTGTTCATGCTCTTTGCGAACCCCTTCATCGCCGTCGTCAAGGGCTGATCGCTTCTCCTTTCTGACTCACCCTTAAAAGGAGGTTAGCGTGAATATCAACGCAACTTTGTTTGGCCAAGCGGTCTGGTTCGGGGTCTTCATCTGGATCACCATGAAGTACGTCTGGCCACCCATACAGAAGGCCATTGCCGATCGCCAGGCGCTGATCGCCGATGGACTTGCCGCCGGCGAGCGCGGGAAGCATGAGCTTGAACTCGCCGGGAAGCGTTCCGCCGATTCTCTGCGCGAAGCCAAGGTGAAGTCGGCCGAGATTATCGTCGCCGCCGAAAAGCGCGCCCTGCAGGTGATCGAAGAGGCCAAGCTGGCGGCGAAAGTCGAAGCCGACAAGGTCGTCGTCGCAGCGCAGGCCGAGATTGCCCAGGCAACCGAACACGCCAGAGCGGAGTTGCGCAGTCGCGTCGCCGAACTCGCGGTAGCCGGTGCCGAGCGCATCCTGAAGCGCGAGGTCGATGCCAAGGGGCATGCAGAAATCCTGGCCGCCCTCAAGCAGGAACTCTGAGACCATGGCCGAACTCGTAACCATCGCGCGTCCCTACGCTGAAGCGGTTTTCCGCATCGCGCTGGAAAACAAGGCGCTGACGAGCTGGTCCGAGCGGCTGACGCTGCTTTCCGCAATTGCCGGGGATGGCCAGATGCGTTCATGCATTGGCAACCCCGAACTCTCTGCGGCCCAGAAGAGCGAGCTTTTCAAGTCGCTCGCCGGAGACGCGCTTGTGGGCAGCGAAGCCAATCTGATCGACGTTCTCGCCGCCAACGAGCGGCTTTCCGCCCTGCCGGAAATTGCCGACCTCTTCGAAAAGCTCAAAGCCGGCCAGGAAGGCGTCAGGGAGGCAACCATCTACAGCGCCTTTCCGGTCGATGAAAAGCAGCTCAAAGCGCTGATCGCGGACCTCGAAACCCGCTTCAATACCCGGCTGACTGCCGAAGTGGTCGTCGATCAATCGTTGATCGGCGGCGTCAAGATTGTGGTTGGCGACCAGGTCCTCGACACTTCCGTACGCGGAAAATTGGAGAGCCTGCGGTTGGCGCTCAAGAACTAGGAGAATTTTCATGCAGTTGAATCCTTCAGAAATCAGCGAACTGATCAAAAGCAAGATCGAGAATCTTGCGATCAGCGCCGATCTGCGCACCCAGGGCACCGTCGTTTCGGTGACCGACGGTATCTGCCGCGTTTATGGGCTGACCGACGTCATGCAGGGCGAAATGCTCGAGTTTCCGGGCAACATCTTCGGCATGGCGCTGAACCTCGATCGCGACTCGGTTGGCGCGGTGGTTCTCGGCGAGTACGATCAGATCAGCGAAGGCGACACGGTCAAGACGACCGGTCGCATCCTTGAAGTTCCGGTCGGTCCCGAGCTTCTCGGCCGCGTGGTCAACTCGCTTGGCCAACCGATCGACGGTAAAGGCCCGATCAACAACAAGCTGACCGACAAGATCGAGAAGGTGGCGCCGGGCGTGATCTGGCGCAAGTCGGTTTCGCAGCCGGTGCAGACCGGTCTGAAGTCGATCGACGCGATGGTGCCGATCGGGCGCGGCCAGCGCGAACTGATCATTGGCGACCGGCAGACCGGAAAGACCGCGGTGGCCATCGACACGATCATCAACCAGAAGGGGCAGGACCTGCTCTGTATCTACGTTGCCGTCGGTCAGAAGGCGTCGACCGTCGCCAACGTCGTGCGCAAGCTCGAAGAGAATGGCGCGATGGAGTACACCATCGTCGTGGCCGCCACAGCATCCGAATCTGCTGCCCTGCAATACATCGCTCCCTACTCCGGGTGCACCATGGGCGAGTACTTCCGCGACCGTGGCCAGGATGCGCTGATCATCTATGACGACCTGACCAAGCAGGCCTGGGCGTATCGCCAGGTTTCGCTGCTTCTTCGCCGGCCTCCGGGGCGCGAAGCCTATCCAGGCGACGTCTTCTATCTGCACTCGCGTTTGCTCGAGCGTGCCGCGCGCGTCTCCGAAGAGTGGGTCGAGAAATTCACCAACGGTGAGGTCAAGGGCAAGACCGGATCGCTGACTGCCCTGCCGGTCATCGAAACCCAGGCGGGCGACGTCTCGGCCTTCGTTCCGACCAACGTGATCTCGATTACCGACGGCCAGATCTTCCTCGATACCGACTTGTTCAACGCCGGTGTGCGTCCCGCCATCGACGCCGGTATCTCGGTGTCGCGCGTCGGTGGTGCTGCCCAGACCAAGGTGATCAAGAAGCTTGGTGGCGGTGTCCGCCTGGCGCTTGCCCAGTTCCGTGAGCTGGCGGCTTTTGCGCAGTTCGCGTCCGATCTCGACGAGGCAACGCGCAAGCAGCTCGACCGTGGTCGCCTGGTTACCGAACTGATGAAGCAGCCGCAGTACTCGCCGCTGTCGATCTCCGAGATGGCCATCACCCTGCACGCGGTGAACAAGGGCTATTTCGACGATGTCGAGGTGAAGACGGCGCTGGCGGTCGAGAAGCAGATGCAAAGCTTCATCAAGCAGAAATATGCCGATCTGGTCAGCAAGATTGAAACCAACAAAGATCTTGACGCCGACGCCGAGCAGACGCTCGGCAAGGCGATCGAGGAGTTCAAGGCCACGCTGGCCTGATCGATCGAGGAGTTTGCGATGCCTAGCGGCAAGGAAATCCGCAACAAGATCAAGAGTGTAGAGAGTACGCGCAAGATCACAAAGGCCATGGAAATGGTGGCTGCGTCGAAAATGCGCAAGGCTCAGGAAAGGATGCGCGCGGCTCGTCCTTATGGCGAGAAGATCCGCCTTGTCGCCGGCAATCTTTCGCACGCCCTGACCGACTATCGCCATCCATTTCTCACCGTGCGCGAGCCGGCCAAGGCAGTGGGGCTGATCACCGTTACCTCCGACAAGGGGCTGTGCGGCGGCTTGAATACCAACGTCCTGCGCCTGTCGCTCGGCAAGATGAAGGAATGGCATGCCGAGGGCAAGAAGCTGCAGGTCACGGCGATTGGCAACAAGGGCCTGGGCTTCATGCAGCGCGCTGGAGCGAGTGTTGTCTCGCAGCTGACCGGACTCGGCGATACGCCGCACCTGGAAAGGTTGATTGGACCGATCAAGGTTCAGCTGGACGCGTACATCAACGGCGAGATCGATGTCCTTTACATAGCCTATACGCGCTTCGTCAACACCATGAAGCAGGAGCCGACTCTTGATCAGCTCCTGCCCCTGTCGGGGGACCTTGTTGGTGGCGAAAGCAACCGCTGGGACTACATCTATGAGCCTGACGCCAAGACGGTCATCGATGACCTGCTGGTGCGCTATGTCGAGGCGATGATCTATCAGGCAGTCGCCGAGAATATGGCCTCCGAGCAGAGCGCGCGCATGGTGGCCATGAAGTCTGCCTCGGACAACGCCAAGAACGTGATCGGTGAACTCAAGCTGGTGTACAACAAGGCTCGCCAGGCATCGATCACCAAGGAGCTTTCGGAAATCGTCGGCGGCGCAGCGGCTGTCTGAGCACGCGATAGTTAGTTTATTGATTAGGGATACAACCATGAATCAAGGAAACATAGTTCAGTGTATCGGCGCCGTCGTGGACATCCAGTTCCCGCGTGACGCCATGCCTCATATCTACGACGCGCTTCAGCTCGACAAGGCTGAAGAGTCGGACATGTGCGAAGCCGATCTGATGTTCGAAGTCCAGCAGCAGCTGGGCGACGGCATCGTGCGCACGATTGCCATGGGCTCCTCCGACGGCCTGCGCCGCGGCATGAAAATCAACAATACCGGTGCCGGGATTTCCGTTCCGGTAGGTGACGCGACCATCGGTCGGATCATGAACGTCCTCGGGCGGCCGATCGACGAAGCCGGTCCAATCGGCACCGATGAGCGGCGCGAGATTCACCAGTTGGCGCCGAAATTTGACGAGCTCTCGCCGTCGGTCGACCTTCTGGAAACAGGCATCAAGGTTATCGACCTCGTCTGTCCGTTTGCCAAGGGCGGCAAAGTCGGTCTGTTCGGCGGTGCCGGTGTCGGCAAGACCGTGAACATGATGGAGCTGATCAACAACATCGCCAAGCAGCACTCGGGTCTCTCGGTTTTTGCCGGTGTTGGCGAGCGTACTCGCGAGGGTAACGACTTCTACCACGAAATGAAGGACTCCAACGTCCTCGACAAGGTGGCGATGGTCTTCGGCCAGATGAACGAGCCGCCAGGAAACCGCCTTCGCGTCGCCCTGACCGGCCTGACCATGGCCGAGCGCTTCCGCGACGACGGCCGCGACATCCTCTTCTTTGTCGACAACATCTATCGCTACACGCTCGCTGGTACGGAAGTGTCGGCACTGCTTGGCCGGATGCCTTCGGCGGTGGGCTATCAGCCGACCCTGGCCGAAGAAATGGGCCGCCTCCAGGAACGCATCACGTCGACCAAGGTCGGTTCGATTACCTCGATCCAGGCGGTGTATGTCCCGGCCGACGACCTAACCGATCCGTCTCCGGCGACGACCTTCCTGCACCTCGACTCGACCGTCGTTCTGTCGCGTGACATTGCTTCGCTGGGTATCTATCCGGCCGTCGACCCTCTCGACTCGACGTCTCGTCAGCTCGACCCGCAGGTCGTCGGTGAAGAACACTATGCGGTTGCCCGCGCGGTTCAGATGACCTTGCAGAAGTACAAGGAGTTGCGCGACATCATCGCCATCCTGGGGATGGACGAGTTGTCGCCGGAGGACAAGCTGGCCGTCTATCGCGCGCGCAAGATCCAGCGCTTCCTCTCGCAGCCCTTCCACGTGGCAGAAGTGTTCACGGGTTCACCGGGCAAGTACGTCACGCTCAAGGACACCATCAAGGGTTTCAAGATGATCGTCGAGGGCGAATGCGACAGCATCCCCGAGCAGGCGTTCTACATGGTTGGCGGTATCGAAGAAGTATTCGAGAAAGCCAAGACACTCTAAAGCGGGATCAGCGAACGTCGCTTTCGCCCCGCCTTCGGGCGCGAAAGCGACTTGCAAGGGAAGAAAACCATGTCACTCAGAGTACACGTCGACGTTGTCAGCGCCGAGGAGTTGATCTTCTCCGGGCAGACCGACTTCGCGGTTTTTCCAGGCGAGGCTGGCGAGCTCGGCATCTATCCGCGTCACACGCCGCTCCTGACCCGCATCAGGCCGGGTACCGTGCGCCTCAAAGTGCCCGACCGCGAGGAGTACGAGCTGGTCTATGTGTCCGGCGGTATGCTCGAGGTGCAGCCGGCGTTGATTACGGTACTGGCCGATACGGCGGTGCGTGCGTCCGATCTGGACGAGGCGAAGGCGATCGAGGCCAAGCGTCATGCAGAGGAGATGCTTCGCGACCATACCTCCGATGTTGGTCTGGCGTCGGCGGAAGCCGAGCTGGCCCAGGCCGTGGCTCAATTGGCGGCAATCAAGAAACTTCGCACGCGCTGAAGGAGCCGTCGAGGCCGGGGATGTAGACGCTCCCTCCGGCACAACGGCAGGAAAATGGGCAGCCCAGGCTGCCCTTTTCTTGTTCACCGTCGAGGAAGACGGGCTGGGTTTAGCGTCTAGCGAAGAAGCTCCATCCGCCCAAGCCTCTTTTCGACGCGCGCCAAGTCGTCGCGAAGCGCGTCCACCCCGGCGCAGAAAGCGTCGACATCGCGGCGCGGGGCAATGGCTTTCTCTTCTTCGGTCAGATATTCGGCGATGCCAAATGCCAGATTGCGGGCGCTCCGCCCGTGCCATCGCGCCAATCCGCTTGCCAGACGCAGGGCCCGGCGGGCGACGATGTCGCCCAGCACTTGTGAAAGATCGTGCTCGGCATCCCAGCGCAGGTTGCGGAAGACAAATGCGAGTGCCTCTGCGAGATCCACCGAGCCCGCGATGGTCGCCGCGGAAAACAGCGACGATCGGTTACTCAGCGCACGTACCGGCGCGTCGTCGGGCAGGCGGATACTGACCGCGACGGGCGAAGCTGCGTCCGCCGCGGCGAGCAGGCCGGACTCGAGTATGGTGAACCGCAACTGCCCGCTGGAAAACTGGACCCGCGCTGTCTGCCCGGAAAAGGCGGCCAATCGAGCACGGGCCCAGTCTTCACCCGTCAGTACGTGATTGATGACCGCCAGCGGCGGCCGGCTCCACATACCCTTCAGGAAGCTTGCTGGATACCGGCAACCACCCAGCCGCTCGAACCGTCGACCGGCTTGGTCAAATTCCACACCTCGTCGAAGGCTACTGCGGGCGCGTCGGCCTGCTCACGAATCATGCCGTTCATGCGCACGCTGGCGACATGGCGGCTACCCTCGGTGAGCACTTCGAGAAGCTCGGCGTCTAGCGTCACCACGTCCGTTTGCTGACTTGCTCCGCTGCGCTCGCCCATCTGCAGCTTGATCTCGGCAAAAACCTCGGGGGTGACGAAGGCACGGATGTCTTCCATGTTGCCGGCGTCATTTGCCGCCTGTAGGCGGACGAAGTTCAACTTCGCGACACGGAGAAAGCCATCCACGTCGAAGTCGGCGGGAATGCCTGCCGGCTCCGGAGTGGCCATGTTCGCCGCTCCGCCTGGACGATGCTCTGGCTGGCTTCGGCCAGGAAGCTCCTGGGCGGCGTCGAAACGCGGCGGCGGGGCGGCCACTCCGCCGCCCGCGCCGGCATAGCTCATAGGCTGGCCAGCCCCGGCCGTCGCCGCAGCCTTGCGCCGAAACAGCCACTTGAAGACGAACACCGCGGCCATCGCCAAGAGCGCGATCATCACCAGATTGGCCATTCCCTCACCGAGACCAAAATGCGACAACAGCGCCGCAATTCCGAGCCCGGCCGCGAGTCCGGCCAGGGGGCCCATCCAGCTGCTCTTGGGTGCCGCTGCCGTCGGCGATGCAGCATTGGCCGGCGCCGGCGCGGCTTTCTGGGGTGCTGGCGTGGCCTGCCGCTGCATGCCCATCGAGCGACCACCGCCGAAGCGCTTGGCTTCGGCATCTGCGACCATGAGACCAAAGCTAAACGCGCACACGGCCAACGCAACAAAGAATTTCTTCACGACTCTCTCCTCTTCAGAACTTGAAACCACGGTGCAGGGCAACGACGCCCAGCGCCAGATTGAAATATTCGACCCGCTCTAGCCCAGCCTGTTCCATCAAGCTCTTCAGGCCCTCCTGGTCCGGGTGTACACGAATCGATTCTGCGAGATAGCGATAACTTCCCTCGTCGCGAGTGATCAGCTGACCGAGGCGCGGAATCACCTTGAACGAGTAGAAGTCGTAAGCCGGTGCCAGAGGCTTCCACACCTGCGAAAACTCGAGGACCAGCAGGCGACCTCCCGGTCTAAGTACCCGGCGCATCTCGGCGAGTGCCGAGTTCTTGTGGGTCATGTTGCGCAGGCCGAAGGCGACCGTGACGCAGTCAAAGTAGTCGTCCGGAAACGGCAACTTCTCCGCGTCGCATTGCGCGACGCGGACCATCACGCCACGATCGCAGAGGCGGTCGCGGCCGCGCGTAAGCATGGCGTTGTTGATATCGGTCAGCCAGACCTGACCGCCGCGGCCCAGCTTTCTGGCGAAGGCCAGAGCAAGGTCGCCCGTGCCGCCAGCGACGTCGAGGATCCGTGAATCCTCACGGACACCACTCTTGGCGATGGTAAACGCCTTCCACAAGCGGTGCAGACCGCCCGACATGAGATCGTTCATCAGGTCGTAACGTTGTGCCACCGAATCAAAAACATCTGCGACGCGCTGCGCCTTGTCGCTTTCCGCTACTTCCTCAAAACCAAAATGGGTGGTCCCTCTATCACTCATTGATCCCGCTCGCGCTCCTGAAGTTGTGCTGCTCAATGCTTGCCGCAGCCACCGTGGGCCTTGCTGACCGGCGGCGTGGGAACTTTCCCCGGGTCACGACTGGCACCCGCTGCCGCCAGTTTGGCCAGATAATCCTTCCACAGCTGCTCTTGATGGCTACCCAGGTTGTAGAGAACATCCCAGGAATAGAGACCACTGTCATGGCCATCGGAAAAGACCGGGCGGATGGCGTAGTTGCCGACGGCTTCGACGCGGTCGATGCCCACCCCGCGCTTGCCGACTTGCAGCACCTCCTGACCCGGGCCGTGGCCGCGCGCCTCAGCGGACGGCGTAAAGACGCGCAGGAATTCGTAGCTTAGTTCGAAACGCTCGCCGTCCGCAAAAACCAGCTCCAGGACGTGAGACTTCTGGTGCAGCTTGATCTCGGTCGGGATTTTCGTGGTCTCGTCCAGGCCTGCCATGGATGCCTCTAAGCTCAATAGGGCCGACCATGATAGCGCAAAACGCATGCCGGCACGCCGCGACGATCCGCGGCGTACCGGCGATCGCCCGGCTCGGACGGCGATCAGGTGACGGAAAAGCTCACCCGGTCGAAATCTGCCCCGGAGCCGATAACCCGGTCCAACTTCACCCGCCAGACGCCGTTGACGTAGATCTCCAGCAGCCGCCCGGAATAGAACCAACCCTGCGGGATGACCAGGCTCTGCTGGGCCCCGATCGCGGCAACTGCGGGCAGCATGAAGGCGCGGCTATAGGGCTCCGGTCGTCCCGCCTCGCGCGCCAGCGGCCGGGCGGCTACCGCCTGCGGCCTGCCCGGCAGGGCTGAGATGCCGGCGATCAGACCTCCGCCCTGTTCCTGCATCAACCAGACGACCTGGGCCAGAAGATGGGCGTTCCCGTCGTGTGGGCAGATGGACAGCAACTGCTCTGGAACCAAGCGCCGTCCGGCGGTCGAGCGCAGCAAACGGAAGCCGTTGGCACTCTCGTCGAGCACCTCCCAATCGTCGACTGCAAAGCCCAACTGAGTCTGGCGGACTTCAAGCTGCTGGGTTGGATCGAGCGTATAACGGAAGGTAAACAGGCTGTCGAATTCCTCACGCGAATAGATGCGTGCGCTCTCCGGCTGACTGAACTCCTTCCCCGAGATGATGTAGTGCACTCCGGTAAAGCCGGCGCACACTCTGGCCATTCCTGCACCCGGGTGACGGCGGAACTGGCGCGCCGCGCGCAGCAAGGACCACGGCCTGGCCAGCCGTTTGAGAAGCTGCTGGCACTGGCTGGCGGAGCAGTCCTCACCGAGACCGAGTTGTGACGGTGTGATCTTCTGCTGCAACTGCCTGCGCGTCTGGTTGATTTGCATTGCCAGACGGGCGCTGTCGATGCGACGAATGTTCTCCGTCTGCAGGCACGCGGCGGCGGGACGCAGGCCTGCATCTTCCATCAGGTCGACGACCGTTGGTGGCAGGCTTTCGCCCGGGGCCACCGGATGGACGGTCAGCAGCGGCGCCCAGTTGCTCGCCCAGCGTCGCACCACGCCGAGCTGCTGCACGCTGAGGCTGTACGGACCGGCCAGCTCGGTCAGCAGCTGACTGGCGAAAGCCGCCGTGCAGTGGGTGCTCCGCCCAAGCGGGTCGAGAGAGTCGGGCACCGCCAGCGTGGCCACCCCCCACTCCTCGGCGCTGGCGTAGAAGCCGTGCAGATTCAGCCACATGCCGCGCGGCAGTTGCCGGCGAGCGCGATGATACTCGCTGATTGCCATCCCGGTGTAGTAGATGCAGCGATGCAGGATGAGCGCCAGCCGGTCGGCGGCGTCGTCGTCTTCATCGTCAGTCCGTTGCAACCGCGCGCAATGGGCGTAGGCTCGCGAGGCCTTGAGCCAGGTGGCGACCACCTGCTGAAAAGCGGCTTCCTCGGCGTCGCCCAGCGGCAGCGCCTTACTGGTGTATTCGCGAGCCAGCTGTTCCTCGATGAAGCACAGCGAAATTCGCGTCTGCTCAAGGAGTTGCAGGTAGACGTCGCCCGGTGGCGGCGACTGCAGCAGGCTATCCAGGAAATTGTTGATCTCGAACTGAGCCTGACGCGAGTTGGCCAACGGCAGGCGTGAGAGAATTCTGAAACCCGTTTGCAGGTCCGAAATTTTCATGGTGGCTGAGGCTGTGCTAAGGACTGCGCTCATGATTTTGCCTCCTGGCTGACCGCTGCCCACGGTCTAGGTGGTACGCAGGGCGGCGATGATCTGGTCACCCAATTTCCGGCCATCAACCGGCTGGCGCCGTGTGGTACTGGCCCGTTTTGCGGCTGCCCAGACCGGCTGGGGGAAGTTTCTGTCGTCTCGCCAACGTGGAATCAGGTGCCAATGAACATGTGGCGTCAGGTTGCCCAGGCTCGCAAGATTGACCTTGTCCGGCTGGTAAAGGCTGCGTACGGCACTCTCGACAGCAAACACCACCGTCATCAGCTGCATTCTTTCCTTGTGCGGCAGGTCGGTCATTTCGCGGAGATGGCGGTGCAGGATCACGCGGCAGAAACCCGGATAATCCGGGTCCGCTACCATCACCACGCGGCAGATGCCGTTCTCCCAGATCACTTCTCCGCCTGGTGAGTCGCATAGCTCGCAATTCTCCAAACCGCCTTCACTCACTTCCTGACTCCTTGTCGACCGGCCGACGCCAATGCGCCGTGTTGACCGAGACGATAGGCCTGTGCGGCGAAACGCGAGAGGAAATAGGTCACGGAGCGAGAGACAAAAACCCGGGAAGGCCATCGCTTTCCAGGAGTCGCGCCGGCAGGCTCCGAACGGGGCGTTCGCGGCCGCCGCCGAGGCACTCCGCGCGGGCTTGTGGTGCGGTGCGCGATCGGCCATCCCGTGCGCGCTAGCTGACGAGCCCCTCACGACAGGGCGAAGGACGGGAAGCGGCGGCTGGCTGGACGACGTCGCAGGCCGCGCGGCAAGAGCCCGGAAAGCGAAGCGGCGCCACTCGAGCGGCGCCGCTTGCGCGGCTCAAAAGCCGGCCGCTGACGGCAGGCCTTACAAGCGTTCGACGCGCACCTTGGTGACGGAGCGCGCATCCGCTTCGATCACCGTGTAGCGAAAGCCGCGTTCTTCCACGCTATCGCCGACGACCGGAATGTGGCGCAGGCGGTTGATCAGGAAGCCGGCGAGCGTGTGCGCTTCGCCGACCGGCAAATTCAGCCGCAGCGAATCGTTGAGTTCGGAGATCGGCGCCCGCCCGCCGACCAGATGACGATCGTCGGTCTCCGACTCGATGACCACCCGGGGCGGCTTCATGTTGTCGAAATCGTAGCCCGAGTCCACCGTCCCGACGACCTCCTCGAAGATGTCTTCCATGGTCAGGATGCCGATCGCCGAGCCGAACTCGTCGACGACGATGGCCATGTGGTCGTTGCGCGCCCGCAGCATCGGCAGGACCTGATCGATGGTCTGCTTCGGAGAAAGATAGAGTGCCGGGCGAATGAAGTCGCTCACCGAGCGCTTGCCAATGTCCGGCAGCAACAGGTCCCAGGTGGTCAGCGTCATCACACCGGTGACGTTGGTGATGTTACCGCGGAAGACGGGCAGGCGATTGAAACCGTGTTCCCAGACTCGCCGTACCGCCTCGTCCATGCCGCGACTCTCGCTGAAGCCAATGACTTCGGCCAGCGGCGTCATCACCTCGCCGACCGTTGTGTCGGCGAAGCGAAAGATGCGCCGAATGCGTTGTTTATTGGTGGCGCCGCCGCCGTCAGCGGGCGTTTCCGAGAGGTCGAGCAAAACGCGCAACTCATCCTTGGTGATAAAGCCGATCTGGCCCGACGACGCGCCGCCGAACAGGCGTGCGGCAAAGCGGGCAACGCGGCTGAAGACGAAAATCACCGGATAGAAAAGGTAGGAAAAGAAGCGTAGTCCGTAGATGATCTTGGTCACGATCCAGTCGGATTTCTGCTGGAAGATGCTCTTCGGAACGATCTCGCCGAAAATCAGCAGGAAAGGCGTGAACACCAGCACCGAAACCAGGTCACCCGACTCTCCGAGCAGGTCGATGAACATCAGCGTGCCAATGGTGGTGATCGTCACCGTCGCGATGTTGGTCCCGACCAGGGTCGTCCCGAGCATGACGTCGGGCGTTCGAAAGAGCTCCAGCACCAGTTTCGCACCCGGGTCACCCAGGCGTGCCTGATGGCGAAGGTGAATCTTGTCGGCGTTGACCATCGCCAGCTCCGATCCCGAGAAGAAGCCCTTGAGTATCAGGAAGATGAAAATCACCACCAGGTGAAAGCCCCAATCGAACGGGATCCAGTCCATCGTTATCTCCTCGCCTGGTTATCAGCGGCAGCGGTTTTATCTACGCTCTGGTCGCCGTCGGTCGCCTGCGCGCCGCTGGACTCCGCTTCCTCTTCCCTCGCCTCGCGCAACAGCTCGTCCTCGTATTCGTCGAGTGACTCCTGTTCCTGATCTGCCGGTGATTCGTCGGACGTTGACTCGGCAAGGCTCTCCATGTCCAGCGGTTCCGCCGGAGCAGAGCTGCCATCCTCCTCCTGCGTTCGCCCAAACGAGACGCGAACCTTGGTGATGCGCATGCCGCTCACTTCTTTCACCGTGAGCTCGTAGTCGGCGCTGAAGATCTTCTCGCCAACCCGCGGCAGCCGGCCAAAAAGTACCAGCGCGACGCCACCGATGGTGTTCATCAACGGGTCGTCGATGTCGAAATTGGTGAGCGTGCGGAAATCCGCGAGGCGCATATAACCGGGGACGGTGAAGCTGTTGTTGTGTTCCTGCTGATAGTGCTCCTGTCCTCTCATCTTTCCGGAAATTTCGCCGAAGATGAACGTCATCACGTCCTTGATGGTGACGATTCCGAGGACTTCGCCGTATTCGCCGATGACCACCGCGGCGCGGGTGTTGAAACGCTGGAAATACTCCAGCATCTCGTCGACTTTCTTGGTTGGCGGAACGAAATGCGCCGGTTTCAGGATTTCCGATAACTCGATTTTCGAGATATCGCCATCAACGCGCACCCGGCGCAGCAGATCCTCGGCCTGCAGGAAGCCGATCACGTTGTCCCAGTGGCCCCGGTAAACCGGAACACGCGGATGGCGATAGCCGCGAAAGCGCTCGATCAGTTCCTCGATCGGCAGATCGGCGTCGAGGAAGCGGATGCGCGGCCCCGGCGTCATGATTCGTGCTACTTCGGTTTCCGCCGCCTCGAGCACCTTGTCGATGAGCACCCGCTCCGACGCCTCGATGACCCCGGTCTCCTCGCTGTCGGCCATCAGCGTACGCAGCTCGTCCGGCTTGAGGATGTTCTCGCGGTCGACGTGTTCGCCAACGACGAAGGTCGTGACCCGGTCGGCAACCAGGCGCACGACGTCGCGCAGAGGGGTGACCAGGAAAATCCACTTCGGCAGAAAACGCGCTGACAGTTTTGTGGCGAACTTTACCGGCGCGTTGACGGCGATCGTTTTCGGAGTGACTTCGCCAAAGAGCAGCAGTAGCGGCACCATGACGACGATATTGATCCATCCGGCATCCTTTTCGCCAAACATGGTGACCAGAATCATGGTCATGTTGGCCGCCGCCGCGATGTTCACCAACTCGTTGCCGCAGAGCAACGAGACGATCAGCCGCCGTGGCTCGTCGAGCATCGCGTGAATGCTTTCGGAATGAGGGTTGCGCGAGTTGCGCAATTTCTGCAGATCGATGCGACTAAGCGAGAAAAGTGCGGTTTCGGAGCCGGAGAAAAACGCTGAAAACGAGAACAGAATGCACTGAATCAGAATTCGAATGGTCAGTTCCCAATCGATCTCCGACAGATTGATCAAGTCGACGGTTTCCCTCAACCAGTCCATGAAATGCCCCCGTCCCAGGAATTATTGGCCAGCACAGACCGCCATTTGGCGTGCCGGATCGCAGTGTGCACGGTCCTCTGATCAACCGGCCGGCAGCCGAACCGATGCGGGGACGCGCAAGCGGCAAGGATAGGCGCAATGTAGGCACGAAACAAGCCTTGGCGCGGGAAAACGCCGACTTTTCCGGCCCTTGGCGGCCGCGGAGGCGTCGTTGGCAACTCCGTCCCGCGCATTCGTTGCGCGTCTTTGCCGAAACACGGTGCAGCTTTCCCTGGTCGCTGCCAAGGCAAGAGCCCTGCGTTGTTGGCCGCTAGACATGCGCGTTGGGCGCGTAATCTACGCACGAAAAACACGGGATAGAGACGGAATCTATTGTATTCTTGCGTCTGCCCGTTTACAGGTTGCGATCGAAGAACAGCCCACGGCGGGTTCCCAATGAATTGTCCTGCGGGTATTCGCCGGTGACCGGGTTGGCTTGAGAAGCGGCCTCCAGGTGGCGGCGAAAGCGCCCGAAAGGTCGTGACCCGCCGCGGTCGGCGGCCTGGATTCCCATCCGGCGACGGCACAAGCCAGTTGCCATCAGAAGAGAGGAGCATTTGCCCCATGGCTGACAAGAAACCAGATTCACCCTCGCACGAACCGCCCCGCGGCCCGATTCTCGTGCCGGTCGATTTCTCGGCGCACTCGGAGGCCGCGCTGCTGCTCGCCAGTGACTTTGCCGACGGCCTGGGATGCAAACTCGCGGTCCTGCACGTGGTGCACGACCCACAGAACATGCCTGGCTACTACGCGCGCATGGCCGGCAAGAAGACCCTGACGCGAATGGCGGATATTGCGGGCGAAATGCTCGACGAATTCATGGCCAAAGTTCAGAAGCGGCATCCCGAGCGGCACGCCTTGCACAAGGCCGAGGTGCTGCTGGTCAAGGGAATTCCGGTGACGCGAATTCTGCAGGTGGTCGAGAAAGAGAAGGCCAGCATGGTCGTCATGGGCAGCAAGGGTGCGACAGGACTGCGGCACCTGCTGCTCGGGTCCGTGGCCGAGCAGGTCCTTGGCCTCGCCAAGCTGCCGGTGACTATCGTCAAAGAACAACCAAAATACTGAGTCGAAACGACCGGAGGAGACCTTACCTATGCTCAACACCTATCTGAAACAATGCCAGACAACCAACGGTGCCCTGGTTGCCCTAGGCATCGTCGGCGCAGTTCTGGGCGTCATCGCCTGGCCCGCGCTGGCCGCCACCGGCAGCACCGCCCCCATGAACTGGGGTGGCATGACCATGGAGCTGCTCGGCGGCCTGGCCCTTTTCCTCTACGGCATGACGCAGATGGAAGTGGGGCTGAAGGCGGTCGCCGGCGAGCGCATGAAGAGCATCCTCGCCAAGCTGACCGTCAACCGCTTCGCGGGCGTCGGAACCGGCGCCGTGGTGACCGCGGTGATCCAGTCGTCATCGGTGACCACCGTCCTCCTGGTAGGCTTCATTTCGGCCGGGCTGATGTCGCTGCCGCAATCGGTCGGCGTCATCATCGGTGCCAAGATCGGCACCACGATTACCGGCCAGATCGTCGCCTTCAAGATCACCAAGGCGGCGCTGGCGATGGTCGCCGGCGGCTTTGGCATGCTCTTTCTTTCCAAGAACGAGAAGATAAAGGCCTATGGCGGCATGCTGATGGGTCTGGGCCTGGTGTTCTTCGGCATGCACGTGATGGGTGAGGCTATGCACCCCTTGCGCAGCTACCAGCCCTTCCTCGACTTGATGCAGACGATGACCAACCCGCTCCTCGCCGTGCTCGTCTCGGCTGTCTTTACCGGGATCATCCAGTCTTCCTCGGCCACCACCGCGATCATCATCGTCATGGCCTCGCAGGGTTTCATCAGCCTCGATGCCGGTGTCCCGTTGGTCATGGGTGCCAATATCGGCACCTGCGTGACGGCGCTGCTCGCCGCCATCGGCAAGCCGCGGGAAGCTGTGCGCTGCGCCGTCGTGCATACCGGGCTTGCTTGTACGGGCGTCCTTATGTGGCTGCCGTTTGTCAGCGTTATCAGGAGTGCGGCCGTCGCCATGTCGCCGGTCTATCCCGAACTCAGCGGTATGGATCTGCTCGCAGCGGAGACGCCGCGCCAGATCGCCAACGCGCACACCTTCTTCAACATTGCCAACGGCTGTATTTTCATCTGGTTTACCACCTACATCGCGCGCGCGGCGGAGTGGCTGGTGCCTGACAAGCCGCTCGAAGAGGACGCGATGATCGTGCGTACCAAGTTCCTGCAGGAGGAACTTCTGACCACGCCAACCCTGGCGCTGGACAGTGTGCGCATGGAAGTCATGCACATGGGCGAGACCGTCAACGCGATGCTGAAGGGGATCATGCCGGCGATCATCAAGGGCGATACCAAGGCGCTCGAGGAAATACGCCAGATGGACGACACGGTCGACATCCTGCATGCGGGAATTCTCGACTACATGGCCAAGATCAGCAAACAGCCGCTGCTTGAAGAACAGACCAGGGAGTTGATGCAGCTGATGGAGGCGGTGAGTAACCTGGAGAACATCGGCGACATCGTCGAAACGAATCTGGTGGTCCTCGGCCATGATCGCGTTCGCGACAAGATCGAGGTCAGCGAACAGACCCAGCAGGTGCTCAATGGCTTCCAGGTCGCGATCAGCAAGGCCGTAGCGGCGGCGGTGATGGCCGTCGCGCAGCGCAACGAGCGCTCGGCACAGGTGGTCACCGGGATGAAGGACGAGATCAACCGCATCGCCGATTCGGCAGCCATGCACGAGGCTCGCCGGCTGGTGGCAGAGGAGCCCAATCGCATCCTGGCCTACACGCTGGAAGTCGAGATCATCGAGAAGCAGAAGCGCATCTACTACTTCGCCAAGCGCATGGCCAAGACCGTCTTGCCGACGGTTCTTCAACAGCGCGATTAAGTAGTCGTCGTTCGCAAAACCCCTTTCCCGCAGAGCGGGAAAGGGGTTTTTTCGTTTTGGCCTGGCGTGTGGCCCCGCGCTTGCCGGTCGCCGTCGCGAAAATCGTGTCGCCGGGCTGGCCGGGTTAGAATTGCGCGATGCTGGTTCTCGGAATCGAATCCTCATGTGACGAAACGGGTATGGCGCTGTACAGCACTTCTGCTGGCGGCGCGCTGCTCGCGCACGCGTTGCACTCGCAGGTGGCCATGCACCAGGACTACGGCGGTGTCGTGCCGGAACTCGCCTCGCGCGATCATATCCGGCGCGTCGTACCGCTGTTGCGCAAGGTCCTTGCCGATAGCGGCCGTTCGCTGCCCGAGATCGACGCCGTTGCCTACACTCAGGGGCCGGGTCTCGCCGGAGCCTTGCTGGTTGGAGCGGCCTTTGCCGAGGCGCTGGCGACCGCGCTCGAGCGGCCCAGCATTCCGGTGCACCACCTCGAAGGTCACCTCCTGTCGCCATTGCTGTCGCGCACGCCGCCGCGTTTCCCTTTTGTCGCCCTGCTCGTTTCCGGCGGCCATAGCCAGCTGATGCGCGTGACGGGCGTCGGCGAGTACGAGTTACTCGGCGAAACGCTCGACGACGCGGCCGGCGAGGCCTTCGACAAGACCGCCAAGCTGCTCGGCCTGGGCTACCCCGGCGGACCGGCGCTGGCCGAGCTGGCCGAACGTGGCCGCCCGGATGTGGTGAAGCTGCCGCGCCCGATGCTCAAGTCCGGCGATCTCGATTTCAGTTTCAGCGGCCTGAAAACGGCAGTGTTGACCAAGGTCCGCGAGCTGCCGACGATCGATGAGCAGCAGCGGGCGGACATTGCGCGCGGTTTCCAGGACGCGATCGTCGAGGTCCTGGTCAGCAAGGCCTTGCGCGCGGTGGCGACGAGCGGCCTCAAGCAGCTGGTCGTCGCCGGCGGCGTCGGCGCCAACCGTGAGCTGCGCCGCCAGCTCGACGCGCGCGCCGGCAAGGCGAGGATCGCCGTCTTTTATCCCGAACTCGAATTCTGTACCGACAACGGCGCGATGATCGCCCTCGCCGGCGCCCTGCGCCTGCAGACCGCCGGCGATCGCGGCACGGCCGGCAACGCGGCCGGTGCTTTCCAGGTGCGGCCGCGCTGGCCGCTGCATTGCATTTAGCGAGAGTCGGTCGACTTCGTTGCGGGTCCTGATTTGGCCGATTTCACCGGCCTCGGCGGCTTGACGCCACTGGCCAGCGCCTCCTTCTTGCCGCCGATTTTCGGTTCGCTGCCGGCCATCAGCCGCTGCAGGTTCTGCCAGTGCTTGCCGATCAGCGCCATCGAAATGATCCCGATGGCCAGCACGATGCCGTCCTTGCCCCACGCCAGAACGGCGAAAACCGGCGCCGCTGCCGCCGCTACCAGCGCTGCCAGCGACGAATAGCGCAAGGTCAGGGCGATGAACAACCAGGTGCCCAGCGTCGCCAGTCCCAGCCAGACGTTGATCGCCAGCAATACGCCGGCCGCCGTGGCCACGCCCTTGCCGCCCTTGAAGCCCAGGAAAATCGGGTAGAGGTGGCCGAAGAAAACCGCCAGCGCGACCAGTCCTGGCGTGTAGTCGGGCAGGCCGTACTGGCGCGAATAGTGGCTGGCCAGAAAGACCGCCAGCCAGCCCTTGGCCGCGTCGCCGAGCAAGGTGAATATCGCGGCTCCCTTGTGACCGCTGCGCAGGACGTTGGTCGCGCCGGGATTCTTCGAGCCATAGCTGCGTGGGTCGGCAAGGCCGAAAAGGCGGCTGGCGACCAGCGCGAACGAAATCGATCCCAGCAGATAGGCAGCCAGGACGCCGAGGGCAGTGAGCAGGGAAGGCGGCATGAGCGGTGATCCGGTCGGCGGACGGTGGAATGCCTGGCAGCTTGGCTGCACGGATGGGCAGATGGTCGATGTGGCTCTGGGTTAGAATGCGCACACTTGTCGTCGCGCAGCAGACTTCGCGACCAGCCCGGGATTTTACACCGACCTGACGCAACGCCGCATGGACATCATTTTCATCGACGCGCTTCGCGCTTCCACGCTGATCGGCATCTACCCGCGCGAAAAAGCGATGCCCCAGACGATAGAAATCTCGTTGCAGATCGGCACGTCGACCGCCAGCGCCGGCGCCAGCGACGACATCGGTGACACCATCGATTACGCGACGGTCGCCGAACGCCTGCGCAGCGAGTTGGCGGCGCGCCACTTCAACCTCCTCGAACGTCTTGCCGAATACGTGGCGACGCTGCTTCTCGAAGACTTCGGCGCCACCTGGGTGCGCGTCTCGATCGCCAAACTGGGAATGATGAGCGGCGTGCAGCGCGTCGGCGTGGTCATCGAGCGCGGCGCCGCCTCCTGATCGCCCGCTCGCGGCCCCTGGCTGCCTGCCCACGGCCAGCCCTGTATTGCTCGAGCGCTCAGAAGCGCAGGTTCATCCCGGCGTAGAGCGAACGCCCGGTACCCGGCACCGCGGTTCCGTAGAGCATTGGCCGCTGACCAAGATAGGCGCCCCCGAGGGGCGACTCATAGAGCCTGTCGAAGAGGTTCTCGACGCCGATGTCGACGCGCAGCTGCTTCCATTCGTAGCTGCTGCGCAGGTTGAGCAAACCGTAGCCGCTGGTCCTTAGCTCATTGCGCGTCTGCGAAACCTGCGTCTTGGCGTCGACGAAGACGCCCTCGACGGTGTTGGTCCACGCTCCCGAGTTCTGCACCAGCGCCAGCTTCGCGTTCAGAGGCATGATGTGGTACAGATTGTCGTCACTCTGCGAGTTCCGCCCGCGCACGTAGCTCAACACCCCGGTCATCGTCAGCTTGCCGATTGCGCTCGCTTGCACCAGCGGCAAGCGGGCGCTGGCGTCGGCGCCGTACAGCCGCGCCGTCTGATTGGCAAACTGCAGGTAAACGAAGTTGTCGGTGCGTGTCAGGTTGCTCCCCTGGCACGGCGACATGCCGCTGCCACCCGAACAGCGAACGGCATCGACGTAATCCTGCACGTAGGTGTAGAAGGGGGTGACGCTGAGATTCCACTGCTCGCGCGCCGCGTCGTGCCAGCTCGCTGTTGCGCTGATGGTGTGCGCGACCTCCGGATCGAGGTCGACGTCGCCGACGTAACCGTTGCCGTCACCGAACCAGTTGACCATGTTCATGGCCATCGGGTTGTTGGTCGACCAGGCGTAGCGCTCGTAGAGGTTCGGCGAGCGCGTCTTGCGCGCGTAGCCTGCCTCGTAGGTCTGCTCGGCAGCTGCCGTGAAGCGCAGCAGGGCGGCGAGATCGATGTTGTGGTCGGTCTTCTGGCGATCGAGAGCGTTGAACGCGCCGGGAATCGACGCCGGATTTTGCGGGTCGCCGTAGAACGCTGTGTTGTAGCCCTGCACGTCGCCGCTATCCATCCTCACCGTGCTGCTGCGCAGTCCGAGCTGCGACAGCCATTGCCGACTCCAGCGCGCCTCCCACTCGCCATAGACGTCGAAGCGGTCGCGCTGGCCGTCGTTGATGTTCCAGAAAGTCGATCCCTTCATTCCCGCCATCGGCATGGCCACCACCGGCGAGATCGGATCCCACCAGTCGTCCAGCCGGTATTTCTGGTATTCGCCGCCGACCCTGAACAGGTCGCGTTCCGAGGCGATGATCTCCGCCTTGAGCTGGACGCCGGTGGTCTTGCCGTGCGTATCCATCGGCATGCCGGCCAGGTTCTTCATCGGGCCAGTGGTCTGCAGCTTGTCGTCGAGGAAGTTCATCGTATGCCGCGTGTCTTCGTGATAGGCGCGCGCCTCCAGCGAACCCCAGGCATACTCGCCCAGATAACGGGCGTTGACCTGCTGGCTGGTGTTGTCGGTCAAGTCCATGCGTTGATTCGGGAAGCCTTGGTAGGGCATGTGCTGATAGCCGAACTTGAGCTCGAAGAGATGCTCGGCGTGGCGCAACGCGAGGCTCAGCAACTGGTTTTGCGACTTGTACAGCGACGAGCCCACCTCGTCGCCGTCGAGCCACTCGGTCGTACCCTCCGACAGCCCGGCGGCCTTGAAACTACCCCCGGCCCGATAGTTGTCCGCCTGCGCCGTCGAGCCCGCATAGTTGAGGCTGAGCATCTCGTTGGCAATCGTCGCCGAGAGATTGGCGCCGCGACCGTTGCCGTTGCTGCGGTAGAAGGCACCGGCCTGGCCCTTGAGCAGCTTGCCTTCGCCGGCCTTGGCGAACTCCGGAGGCGGCGAGTTGACCTGGATCGTTCCGGCAATGCTGTCGCCGCCGGCGCTGACCGGAGTGACGCCGGCAAACAGGGCGACGCTGTCGACGTTGGTCGGGTCGATATACGACAGCGGCGGATTCATGTGGTTGGCGCACGAGGAAATCAGGTTCATGCCATCAACCTGGATGCGGATGCGGTCGTCGGCAAGACCGCGGATCACCGGCAGGCTGGAAACGCCACCGGCGCCGTAGGTGCTGACACCGGGCAGTGCGTCGAGCAGCCTGGCGCTATCGCTGGTTGCAGCGCGGTAGGGCGCGATGCTCGCCGCGTCCAGGCGCCTGCTGTCGAGCGGATCGACGTCGTCGATCCGCGATGCATTGACCACCACTTCCTTCATGACCGGTGTTGCCGAGCTCTCTTGTGCGTCGGCGTGCTGCCACCCACCGGCCAAGGCCAGCGCCACTGCGACGGCGATCGGTTTTCTCTCCCGCTCCATTGCCAACTCTCCCTGAATGTCTTCTTGATGCCGGGCATTCTAGGGATTGATGCTGCAGTGCGGAATGTGGCAAATCGCCGCACAAGGCACTATTTTTGATGAAAATCAAAAGCTTGTGGCAGGGGACCTGCTGTCGGTGGGCCTGGTGGCAGCGCGGCCGACGCTTGCGTTACGGGTTCGGCCTGACGCCGCGGTCAGCCGAACGAAGCCTAGGGCAGGGTCATGCCGACGGTCCACATCATGCCTGCCGCGCCGAACAGCACCACCTCTGAACAGAAGCGGTTATAGCAGTAACCCATCGACGGTATGATGGCAGGGGCATACCCCGAGCCGTTCATCGGGATCTTGTCCTGATACTCACCCCGGTAGCCATGTATGACGCCGGCCGTGAGTTTCAGATAGAACGGTTGCACCGTCTCGACCGGCCGCCAGAGTAGGCCGCCGTAGGCGTACCAGGTCGCCTGACTATAGGAGTTGTCAAACGTCGCTGCGCCGACCAGCAGCTGACCCTTTAGCCACTGCTTGTCCAGTCGCCACTCGGGGTTGATCAGAACTTGCGAATTATCGTGCGCGTCATCGGGGTGGAAGTGCACCGAGGCGAGGCTGGTCTGGAGGTAGAAACGGTCGGTTCGCCACGGCTCGGGAGCGCTCCAGGCGGCCTTGAAGTCTGCCTGTGGCGGGGTCTGGGGCAGTTGTTGCGCCATGGCGGCCGGAACGGCCAGTGTCGTCGCCGCCAGTGCGGCAATTGCTCGTTTCAGAAACGGCATCATCAGTCTCCCTGCACGCGTCGCGCGGCGGCGTTAGTGGCTGGAACGGCGCGAATCGGTACGATCGCGAAGACGTCGTTGGCGAGGAAAAAACAGCTTGTTTTGCCCGGCCCGGGACGAAAAGCCGGAACGATAGCACGGCTCCCGCGGCCTTGTCAGGTTTTGCGCCGTCCGCGCCGCGCCGGCATTCAGCGGCCGGCCTTTCGGCCAGGATCGCCGGCCGGCGGACGGCTCACCGGAACGGGTGGATCGACGAGCGGCCAGACGCCGCGGGCGAGCGCGCGACTGCCGTCGAAAACCAGCCAGCTCTGGCTGCCGTAGTGCGGCAGCGGGCGCAGCAGGGCGCTCAGCGCCGCAGCGTCGCGTGCCGAAACGACCGCTACCGGCACGTCCGTTTGGCCGACGATGGTCCACAGCTGGGCGCTTCCGCGCTGACCGGGAGTCGGCGGCCGCGGCGGCAGGCCGGTCGCCGCCAGCGCCGCGTCAACGTCGGCATGCAGGCCGATCAGCAATACCGGCGTCGTCGTCTTGCGCAGATCGTCGGGCGGTATTTCCCGCGGCGCGACTTCAAATAGCCGTGCCGCAAGGGCTGCACCCGCGTCGCGCACCTCGGAAAGCGCCGTGACCAGCAGCAGGCGTGGCTCGCGGGCGACGATCCACTGGCGCAGGATCGGCGGCAGTTGCGCCGCGTCGAGCAATCGCCAGAGGCGCAGCTGCGGGTCGAGAACGACGCCTTGCGGCGAGCCGGAAAGCGTCAGACTGACCGTCTGCTGCAGCCGGTCAATGTCGACGGAACGGCTTTCCGCGCGCCCGCCGTAGTTGATTTCGAGGGGCAGACGCAGAGCGTAGGCCGGCGCGTCTTGACTCACTTCGAGTGTCAGGCGCGTGTCGCCGGCGACCGTGCTGGCGCTTGCGCTGTGGATGCGCAGTGTGGGCGCGCCGTCGCGCAGCAGCCACTGGCGGAAGAAAATCGTCAGCGACTGCCCCGACGCCTGCTCGAACGCTTGCTGCAAGTCGCCCCAGCTGGCGACACGAAAGCGCTGCTGTTGCCAGAATAGCCGCAGGCCGGCGCGAAAGTGCTCCTCACCAAGTCGGTCGCGCAACATCACGAAGAGCATCGCCGCCTTGCCGTAGCCGACGGCCGCCGCCGCGCCGTGCGTGCGCGAGCGGAACGACGCCAGCGTCTGCCTGCTCGCCGCCGGCAGCGCGGCGAAGTCGCGCAGCCAGCCGAGGCGCATGGCCTGCGCGGCGGCGGCCGATTCGCTCTCCTTGTACGCGTAGTCGGCCATGAAGGTGGTCAGGCCCTCGGCCCAGTTACCCGTCGCGTAATCGACGTAGACGCCGTTTCCCCACCAGTTGTGCAGGATCTCGTGGCCCAGCGAAGTGGCGCGAATGAAGGGCAGCTTGAGCACCTCGGCACCGAGATAGGTCAGGGTCGGCATTCCGAAGCCGGTCGGCAGCGGACTGGCGACCACCGAAAAGCTGCTGAACGGGTAGGCGCCGATTTCCCGTGCATAGCGTTCGATGTGCGTACGCGTGTCGTCGAGGTAGGCGTCGGCCAGGCCGGTGATCTCGTCGAGCTCGCGCGTGAAGTAAGTGCGCAGGCGCAGCGGCCCGGCGTCGCCGGCCGGCATCGTTTTCTCGCGAATGATCCACGGGCCGGCCATCAGGTCGATGCCGTCGGCCGGATCGGCGAACTCGAAGCTGGCGCGATAACGATCGCCGGGTCCTGCCGGTAGCTCCTCGTCGAGCAGTCGGCCGGCGACCAGCGCCCGTTGTTCACCAGGGACGTTCACGCGCACGCGGTAGCTGAACAAAGCCGCCGGTTGCGGATACCAGCCGCCGCCGGAGGGCAGAAAACTGCCTTCGACAGCGGCCATCGGCGGCAACCCGCGCAGCACCTGACGATGGTCGAGGCGGGGATCGAGGGCCGGCAGCGTGCCCTGGTAGGCGATGCGCAGCGTCGCCTGCGCCGTCGGCAGGCGTGCCTGCCAGGTGCGCAGATTTCCCTGCTGCCCGGTCAGCCGGACGACGATCGGCTGACTGTCGGCCGACGCGCTGTCGATGGTCAGCGACTCGTGCAGGGCGAAGCGAAAGCTCCGCTGACCGGGCCTGACCGCGGCGACGACGGCGAGGCGGCGACTGGCCGGGTCGAGCGTGACATCGAGTGCGAGATGCGCGGCAGGCGTGTCGACCGCCCACGCCGCAGCGCTGGCGACGGCCAGCAAGAGTAGCGCCGGCAGCGAGCGCAAGGCAGACCAGCGACTCATTGCTGCGCCGGGAAGCGGACGATGATTTCAAGCTTCTCGCCGGCGCGCTCGATGTGCAGCGGCAACCAGGTTCCCGGCGGCTGCTGGCGTATCGAGTTCAACAGCGAAGTCAGACCGTTTAGCGGCTGGCTGGCCACGGCAAGAATCCGGTCGCCATCCTGCAGGCCGCTCTTCTCGGCCAGGCTGCCCTTACTCACGCTGGCGATCAGCACTCGCCCGTCCTTGCTTTCGAGCGTCACGCCAAGGCGCGGCGGCTCGGTCGCCGTGCGCGGCGGTGTTGGCACGGCGAAGACGGCGTCGGCGAGCCCGGGGACAAGCTCGTCGCAAGGGCTTGCCGCGGCGAGCGGCAACAGGGTGCCGATCGAGCGCACGCCAAGGTCGCGCAACTGGTGCGGCACGCCATGCCCGAAGCGCAGGTGACCGCTTCCCATGATGCCGACGATCAGCGGCTTGCCGCCGCTCGCCGTCGGCGCCACCTGGCCGGCCAGCACTTCGGCCATCGCCCGATCCCAGGCCAGTTGCGAGTCGACAAAGCGGGCAAAGGCGGCGTCGCCGCGTCTGGCCTTGGTCGACTTGCCGCGCATCGTCGCGTGCTGGCGATAGACCTCGAAGAGGAACTCGCGGTAGGCGTCCGACGGCGCGGCCGCCTGGCCGACGCCTTCACGCTCGGCAAGCGGTACCGCGTCCCAGCCGCGGTCGGCAATCTTGCGCGTCAGCTCCTGGTCGATATTCAGGGCCAGCATCGGGATTCGGTTCAGTCGCGCGAACTCGAAGAGCGGCAGATACAGTTCCGGCCGCGTGTTCCAGACCTTTTCCCATTCCGCTTGCGCGAGAAACTCCTTCACGCTCAGCTCGCCGGCGACCCAGCGATCGAGAATCGCTTGCACCCGGCGGGGAAACATTTCGAAGCCGATGACCATCTCCGGGCGCAGCGCGTGCAGTCCGGAGAGCACCTGCAATTGCCACTGGTGGTGGTCGGCGTCGTCATGCTCTTCGCCGAGCAGCAGTACGTCGCGTCCGCTCAGTTCAGCGAGAATCTTCTGCTTGCTGGCGGCTTGCGGCTGCCGCTCGGCGAAGACCGCCCAGCTTGCCGGCGCCAGACAGGCTTTGGTCGGCGCTTTCGTGCTGCCCGCTGCGCTGCCCATGGCGCTGCTGTTGGCGACCAGCGCGCCCAGAAGCGTGCTCCCGACTGCCGCGACGAGCAGGGAGAAGATCGTTCGCGGAGCTGCTCGGGATCCGGGTCGGGGTGGGAGTGATGGCATCATGGCTGGTGGCTCCGGGGTGGGGTGCTGGTCGGCGACCTGCCGCCCGCCGTGGGCGTCGCCAGGCAGGACTTTCCTTGCTGCTACCGACCTGCACAGACATCATAGGGCAGAAAATGTTCGCCTCGGCAGGCTGCCGGAAAGGACCGGAAGCTGCTATCTTCGCAGCATCGCAACCAGAGCACGGGTGACGCGCCATGAGCACGCCCTTCTCCACCGCCGCCGGCACGCACCGCGTACGCGGTGCCTGCCCGCACGATTGCCCGGACACCTGCGCGCTCGAAGTGAGCGTCTGCGACGGCCGCGTCGTCAAGGTCGCCGGCGCCGCCGATCACGCGCCGACCGCCGGCGTGCTGTGCACCAAGGTGGCCTTCTACCCCGAGCGCATCTATCACCCGGACCGCCTGCTCTACCCCTTGCGCCGGGTCGGCGGCAAGGGCCCCGGGGCGAGCTTCGAACGCATCTCCTGGCCGCAGGCGCTGGCGACGATCGCCGATCGCTATCGCCAGATCATCGCCAGCGACGGCGCCGAGGCGATCGTTCCCTACAGCTACGCCGGCAATTCCGGCCTGCTCGGCTACGGCTCGATGGATCGCCGCTTCTTCCACCGTCTCGGTGCTGCGCAACTCGACCGCACGATCTGCGCCAGCGCCGGCGCGATGGGCTACCGCGCGAGCATCGGTGCGAGCGTCGGTTTCGACGTCGAGAACGTCGTCGATGCGCGCCTGATCATCATCTGGGGCAGCAACAGCGTCGTCTCGAACCTGCACTTCTGGCGGCTGGCGCAGGAAGCGAAACGACGTGGCGCACGTCTGATCGCCATCGATCCCTGCCGCACGGCGACCGCCGACAAGTGCGACCAGCACATCGCGCTGCTGCCCGGAACCGACAGCGCGCTGGCCCTCGGGCTGATGCACGTGCTGGTCCGCGACGAGCTTCTCGATCACGACTACATCGCCCGGCACACGCTCGGCTTCGACGCCCTCAAGGAACGCGCTCGGCAATACCCGCCGGCACGGGTAGCGGCGATCTGTGGCATCGAAGAAGCCGAGGTCGAGCAGCTCGCGCGCGAATACGGCCGCACGACGCCAACAGCGATCCGCACCAACTACGGCATCAACCGCACCGCCGGCGGCGGCATGGCGCTGCGCACGCTGGCCTGCCTGCCGGCGCTCACCGGCGCCTGGCGACACCCTGCCGGCGGCATCCTGCTCTCCAGCTCGGGCAACTACCCGGTGGACAGCGCTGCCCTCGAACGCCCGGATCTGATGCCCCACCCGGCGCCGCGAACGATCAACATGAGTACCATCGGCCAGGATCTGTTGCGCGCGCGGCCACCGATCAAGGCGCTGGTCGTCTACAACAGCAATCCGGTGGCCATCGCGCCGCACTCGGCCGAGGTCGCGCGTGGCTTTGCCCGCGACGACCTATTCACTGTAGTCCATGATCTTTTCCAGACCGACACCGCCGACTACGCCGACATCCTCCTGCCGGCGACCAGCCACATGGAGCAGCTCGACATCCACAAGTCCTACGGGCACCTGCACGTCCAGGTAAATCAGCCGGCGATCCCGCCGCTTGGCGAGGCTCTGTCGAACACCGAGCTGTTCCGCCGCCTGGCGCGCGCGATGGGTTTCAGCGAGGCGTGCTTTGCCGACTCCGACGAAGACCTCTGCCGCCAGGCCTTCGACTGGAACGACCCGCGCCTGGCCGGGCTGTCGTGGGACAAGCTCAAGGCCGACGGGCACGCCCGCCTGAACCTGCCGCGCGGCGCAGCGCCCTTTGCCGACGGCGGCTTCCCGACTCCCTCGGGAAAATGCGAGTTCTACAGCGCGAGCCTGGCCAGCGCAGGCGTCGACCCGCTGCCCGATTTCACCGCCCCGCGCGAGTGGCGGCAGAGCCCGCTGGCCAGCGAGTTTCCGCTCGCCTTGATCACCCCGCCGGCGCGCAACTTTCTCAACACCAGTTTCGCCAACTCGGCGCGCTTCCTGGCGCAGGAAAGGTCGCCGGCCATCCATCTGCATCCGGCCGACGCGGCCACACGCGCCATCACCGACGATAGCCTGGTGCGTATCTTCAACCGCCGCGGCGAGTTCCACGCCCGCGCCGTCGTCAGTGACCGTGTCCGGCCCGGCGTGGCGATGGCCACTTCGATCTGGTGGCGCAAGCTTTCGCCCGACGGTCGCAACTGCAACGAAGTGACCAGCCAGGCGCTCACCGACATCGGTGGCGGCGCCACTTTTTACGATTGCCTGGTCGAGGTTGCCGCGCTTTGATCGGTTTGCGTCGCCGCCTGGTTTCCGGGCCATGACCGTCGACGCAAGACACGCTTCTGGCGGTACCACGCGCGCCTGGCTGTTTGCCCTGCTGGGCGCACTGCTGGTGCTGGCCGCTGGGCAGGTCGTCGCGTATTACGCGCAAGAGAGTGAACTGGAGCAGGAAAGGAGCGACGTTCTCCATCGCCTGTCGACGGTGCGCGCCCGACTCGAAGGCCTGGTCAATGTCAACCTCTCGCTGGTGCATGGCCTGACGGCGGTTATCGAGTCCCGGCCGGACATTGATCAGGCCGGCTTCGCGGCCATCGCCGATGGCCTGGTGGACAAACGCTACGCCTTGCGCAACATTGGTGCCGCGCCGGATCTGGTGCTTTCCCTGATGTATCCGCTCAAGGGCAACGAGGCGGCGCTGGGCCTGGATTACCGCCAGCATCCGGTGCAACGCGAGGCGGCGTTGCGCGCGCGCGACAGCGGACGCACGGTGATCGCCGGGCCGCTGTCCCTTGAGCAAGGGGGAGTGGCCATCATCGCGCGCAAGCCGGTCTTCCTGCCAGCCGCCGAAGCCGGCGGAGAAAAGCGTTTCTGGGGCCTGGTGTCGGCGGCGATCGACGTCGAAACGCTCTATGAGCAGGCGGGTTTGCGCGACTCCGACCTCGGTCTGCGAGTGGCGCTTCGGGGGCGCGACGGCAGCGGCGCGCGCGGTGCGGGATTCTTCGGCGACGCGGCGCTCTTCGGCGACGATCCGGTGACCGTCGAAGTGACCCTGCCCGGCGGCGGATCGTGGCAAATGGCCGCCATTCCGGCCGATGGCTGGGGACGTGTCGACGCGGGTATCGTGCTGCTGCGCCTGGTGAGTTTTCTGCTGGCCCTGGCGGCGGCGGTCATGACCTATCGCCTGGTCCGTGGCGGCGAGCTTCTCGCCAGCCACAGCGCCCGACTCGACGCGCTGCTCGAGACCCTCCCGGATCTGGTCTGGCTGAAGGACGCCAACGGCGTTTATCTGAGCTGCAATCCGCGCTTCGAGTTGTTCTTCGGCGCGACCGAGGTCGAGATAAGGGGCAAGACCGACCATGATTTCGTGCCTGCCGAGCTGGCCGATTTCTTCCGCGAGAAGGACCGCGCCGCGATTGCCGCAGGCGGTCCCCGCGTCAACGAGGAATGGGTGTCCTTTGCCAGCGATGGTCATCGCGAGCTGCTGGAAACGATCAAGACCCCGGTCTTCGACGGGCGCGGCCGTCTTCTCGGGGTGCTGGGCATCGCTCGTGACATCACCCAGCGCAAGCAGGCCGAGGCCAGTTTGCGCGAGCAGGAGGCGTTCTTCCGACTGATCGCCGAGAACATGGGCGACATGGTGACGGTGCTTGATGTGCAGGGGCGCCGTCTCTACGACAGTCCCGCGTACCGCGCCCTTTTCGGCAAACCGGACGAAGTGCAGGAAGCCGATCCTTTCGCCAGCGTTCATCCCGACGATCGCGAACGTGTGCGCCGGGCCTTCGCGACGACCATCGCCACCGGCATCGGGACGCGCGGAACTTTCCGCGTCGTGCTGCCCGGTGGCGGCTGGCGCGACATCGAATCGCAGGGCGGCGTGATTCGCGATGTCGATGGCCGGGTCGAGCGGGTGGTGGTGGTCTCGCGCGATGTCAGCGAGCGCAGGCGCATGGAGGATCGGATCCAGCAGCTCAACGCCGATCTCGAGGCGCGGGTAAGTCAGCGCACGGCCGAATTGGACGCTGCCAACAAGGAGTTGCAGACCTTCACCTACTCGGTCTCGCACGATCTGAAGGCGCCGCTGCGCGGCATCGATGGCTACTGCCGTCTGCTGCTGGAGGATCACCGCGAGCAGTTGGACGAAGAGGGCCGCCTGTTTCTCGACAACGTGCGTAATGGTGTCGCCCACATGGCGCGCCTGATCGAGGACCTGCTCGCCTATTCGCGCCTGGAAAGGCGCGGCCTGCACGGGCAGACCCTTGACCTTTCACGGCAGGCGGGCATGGTTCTGGACAGCCGCCGTGTGGAGATGCAGGCGCTGGGGATGGTCGTCGACGTGCGTCTGCACGGCCTGAGCGCCTGTGCCGATCCAGCGGCTCTGAATATCGTGCTGCGTAACCTGGTCGACAACGCGCTCAAGTTCTCACGTCAAAGACAGCCACCGACCCTGGCCATCAGCGGCACCCAGACCGAGAAATCGGTGACCGTGGCGATCAAGGACAACGGCATCGGCTTTGACATGCGCTTTCACGAGCGCATCTTCGAAATCTTCCAACGCCTGCAGCGTGCCGAGGATTATCCCGGAACCGGCGTCGGCCTGGCCATTGTGCACAAGGCCGTACAGCGCATGGGGGGACGGGTCTGGGCCGAGAGCCAGCTTGGTCACGGCGCCACCTTCTATCTGGAGTTGCCACGATGATCGCCAGGGCGAAAGCAATAGCCGGTGCGCGTTCACGGCGCCTTTGCCGACGCGTCAGCACGATCATGCCTGCGTCGGGCGATCGCCTCGATCGGCGTCTGCGGCACGCGGCGGCGACCCTGCTGCGTACGGTCTGCGGGCGCTGCCAGGCCGCGTTGCTGGTGATCGCGCTGCTGCTGCCCGCTTTCTCCGCCTCCGTGCAGGCCGAGCAAAAAACGCTGCGCGTCGGCGTGGGCAGCAATCCCCCCATCGCCTTCGACGATTCGTCCGGAGAAATGCAGGGAATCGCCGTCGACGTCGTGAACTACGTTGCGCAGCAGGAGGGCTGGCGCGTGGAGTTCGTCCACGACGAGTGGCAGGCGATCTTCGCCATGCTCGAGCGCGGCGAGATCGACCTCCTGACCGGTATCGCCTACACCCCTGAACGCGCCGAACGATTCCAGTTTACCGGGCAGACCCTGCTCGGCAACTGGGGCGTCGTCTACGCCAGGCCAGGGAGCAGGATCCAGTCGCTGCTCGCCCTGCGCGACAAGCGCGTCGCGCTGGTCGAAGGTGCGACTCACAGCGATGCGCTGCGCGAGCTGCTCGACGAGTTCGGTGTGCCTATCCTTGCGCTTCCTGCCGCCAACTACGAGCAGGTAATGGCCCTGGTCGCCGCCGGTGACGCCGACGCCGGGGTCGTCAGCCGCGTTTTCGGGACGCTGCATTCGGCCCGTTATAAGGTCGAGTCCACGGGCATCGTCTTCAACCCGATCTCGGTCCGCTATGCGGCGCCGGCAGGCGCCGATCCGGCGATCATCGCGGCGCTCGACCGCCACCTCGCAGCGCTGCTCGACGAACGCGACAGCGTCTATTACCAGTCGCTCGACCGCTGGCTGGGCGGGTCCGGAACGGACCAGTGGCCGCAGTGGGTGGCGTGGGCCTTGACCGCTGCGGCAGCTGCGCTGGTGGTGGCCGCATTCTTCGTCGTTCTGCTGCGTCGGCAGGTGAAGCGACGAACACTGGCCCTGCGCGAGAGCGAGGATTCCCTGCGTGCGACCTTTGATCAGGCGGCTGTCGGAATTGCCCAGGTCGCCCCGAACGGCTCCTGGCTGGACGTCAATCAGCGCCTCTGCGACATCGTCGGCTACAGCCGTGACGAGATGCTGCAATTGAGCTTTCAGGCGATCACCCATCCCGACGACCTCGCCGCAGATCTCGAACTGGTCAATCAGGTCCTGGCCGGGAGCCGGGATACTTACAATCTTGAAAAGCGTTACCTGCACAAGTCCGGCGCGTCGGTGTGGATAAACCTGACGGTGAGTCTGGTGCGCCGCGGTGACGGCACGCCGAAGTACTTCGTATCGGTCGTCGAGGACATCAGCCGCCGCAAGCTCGCCGAAGCGGCGTTGCGCGCGAGTGAAGCCCGACTACGCCTGTTCATCGAGCATGCGCCAGCCGCGCTGGCGATGTTCGACCCCCGCATGCACTATCTGGCTGTCAGCCAGCGCTGGTTGAGCGACTATGGGCTGGAAGACTGCGACGTCCTTGGCCGCTCGCACTACGAGATATTCCCCGAGATCGTCGACGCCTGGAAGGAGGTCCATCGCCGGGCGCTGGCGGGCGAAGTGGTGCGCGCCGACGAGGAGCGTTTCGAGCGCTTCGATGGCCGCGTTCAGTGGCTGCGCTGGGAGGTGCGGCCGTGGCACACCGCCGAGGAAACGATTGGCGGCATCGTCATCTTTTCCGAGGATATCAGCGAACGCAAACTGGCCGAGGCGCAAGCCCGACAGGGCGAACGGGTACTCGACTCCGTCTTCCAGGCCCTGCCCGATCTCTTTTTCCTGATCGCTGCGGACGGCACCATCCGCGATTACCGTGCCCGGCAAAGTGCCGACCTCTACCTGCCGCCGGAAGCCTTCCTCGGCAAGCGCGTGCAGGACGTCCTGCCCGGCGAAGTGGGCGAACTGCTTGCCTGCCGGATGGCGGAAATCGGCGAACACGGCGGGCTGGCGACGACCGAATACGACTTGCCGCTGTCGGGCTGCGTACGCCGCTTCGAGGCGCGACTCACGCGTTTGCCCAGTGCCGGTCCGTTCATCGCCGTCGTGCGCGACATCAGCACTGAACATCAGGTGCGTCTGGCGCTGGCGGCCAGCGAGGCGCGCTATCGCACGCTGTTCGAGTATGCGCCGGACGGCATCTTCGTCGTCGACCAGGAGGGCTACTGTCGCGATGGCAATGCAGCCATCTGCCGGATGCTCGGGTACCCGCGAGAGGATCTGCTCGGTCGGCATTGCGCAGACATTGTTGTGCCGGGCGAGCGCGCGCACATCGCTCCGGCGCTTGACGCCATCAAGGACAAGTCTGATTACCAGCGGGAATGGCAGTTCCAGCGCAAGGATGGCTCGACTTTCGTCGCCGATGTGATCGCCACGCGGATGCCCGACGGTGCTCCGCTGGCAATGATTCGCGACATCAGCGAGCGTCGACACATGGAAGACGAGATCCGGCAACTGAACGCCGATCTCGAGGAGCGCGTGCGTCGGCGCACCGCCGAACTGGACGCCGCCAACAAGGAATTGCAGACCTTCACCTATTCCGTCTCGCACGATCTGAAGGCGCCACTGCGCGGCATCGATGGCTACAGCCGCCTGTTGCTCGACGCCTACCACGACCAGTTGGACGCAGAGGGGCGCCTGTTCCTCGACAACGTACGCGACGGGGTCGCACACATGGGCCGCCTGATCGAGGATCTGCTGGCCTATTCGCGTCTCGAACGGCGCAGTCTGCACAGCCAGACGCTCGTCCTGTCGGAGCAGGTGAGCGCCTGCCTGGAGATCCGCCGTGCGGACATCGACGCCTGCGGCATGGTCGTCGAAGTGGCGACGCTATCGGGGCTGAGTGTTCGCGCCGACCCGGACGGGCTGAGCATGGTGCTGCGCAATTTGCTCGACAACGCGCTCAAGTTCAGCCGCAAGAGTCGGCCGCCGACCCTAGTGATCAGCGCCAGCCAGACCGACGAGGCGGTGATTCTGGCGTTCAAGGACAACGGTATCGGCTTCGACATGCGCTTTCACGAGCGCATCTTCGAGATCTTCCAACGCTTGCAGCGCGCCGAGGACTATCCCGGCACCGGCGTCGGCCTGGCCATCGTACACAAGGCCGTGCAACGCATGGGCGGGCGGGTGTGGGCGGAAAGCGCGCCTGGTCGGGGGGCTTGTTTCCATCTCGAGTTGCCGCGCGGGTCCAATGCTGGCTGGCCACCGGCCGGCGACCCGGGAAAAAGGCCATCGCGAAGGGTGGCTTGACGGCTTGTTTCTACTGGTGCCTCCGGTCGGAATCGAACCAACACCTGATGATTACAAATCAACTGCACGACCTTCATGCTACGGAGGCGGCGACGGCTGCCGAGGCCGTGATTATAGCCGAATCGGAATCGTCCGCCAGGCGGTGACGTGCTTGCGTCGTGCCTGGCGGGCGTGTCCGGGGGCTGGCTGGCTGGGCGCCAGGCGAGCCGCCGTTGCGGCCCGGGCGAAGCGCTGCGCTCCTCCCTCAGGTGTCTGATCTAGCGCAACTTCCACCGCTCGGCGTGCTTTCTCCGCAGCGGGCGCGCTGCTAAAATGCCGCGACCCGCAACTCTTGTTGATGGAAGCTCATGCCAACGCCCACGAATCCGTCGGAAATTGCCCGCGAAGCCTTTCGCCTGTTGGCCAGCCGGCGCTTGCCGCCGTCGCCCGAGAATTATCGCGCGCTGTACCACGAGATCGCCGGGACCCCGGCCGGCGCCGCGGCGCCGTTTCCGGAGCGTGAGCTGAAGGCGCTGCTAAGCGCCTTGCCGAAGGAAAAGCCGGCTCAGGAGAGGTTGCTGAAGCGCTTCGAGCAGGCGTTCAAGGGCAAGACCTGGGACGAGCTCAAACGCGGCTTGGGCGAGTTCTTCGCGCAGCTCGGCAAGGAACAGGATCTTCCCTGGAGTGAGCTGTTCGGCGACTTCCTGCGGCAGTGGGAGAGCAAGCAGGCGGGTCTGACCGTGGCCCGCAAGCGCGAGGCGGTGGAGCGGGTACTGGCCGGCGCTGCCGGCAACAGCGAGCTGCTGTTCACGCGCCTGCAGGGGCTGGTCCGCTCGTGGTCGCTGAATGCGCCGATGGCCGAGGAAATCCCCCTCGTCGAGGGCGACAAGGCGGTGACTGCGACGGCCGCCCCGTCGGCCAAGCCGTCGACGGCAGACCTTGCCGCGGCGGCAAAAGCGCAGCAGACCAGCGCGCAGGCTGCCGAGTTGTCGGCCGAGCTGAGCGAGATCTTCGCGTACACGCTGGAAGTGCTCGTTCCGTCACAGCTTCATGACGAGCCGGAGCTGGTCGCCGACGCGAAAGCGTTGGCGCACAAGATTCGCACGGCCACCTCGCGCGCAGCGATGGACGGCTTGCAGGCGAGTATCAAGCGCTTTGCTTTTCGCCTCGAAATCCTCGCCGAAGACCGCGTCGAGCTGCGTGCGGGCCTGCTCAATCTGCTCCAGTTGTTGATCGAGAACGTTGGCGAGCTGGTCGTCGAGGACCGTTGGCTCGCCGGCCAGATCGAGATCGTTCGCGATATCGTCGCCGGCCCGTTGAGCATCCGCTCGATCGGCGATGCCGAAAATCGGCTCAAGGAAGTGATTTTCAAGCAGGGGCAGCTGAAGCACAGCCTCAACGAAGCGCGCGAAAGCCTCAAGCAGATGCTCGCCGGTTTCGTCGATCACCTGGCCGAGTTTGCCGATTCGACTTCGGACTATCACGACAAGATCGAAATCTGCGCCGACCGCATCAGTAACGCCGAAGACATCTCCGAGCTGGAAGACGTGCTCGCGGAAGTGATCCGCGAGACGCAGATCATCCAGCTCAACGCGCAGCGTTCGCGTGACGAGCTGCGCAATGCCAAGCAGAGCGTCGAGGACGCCGAGAAGCGCATCGGAGAACTGCAGGCCGAGCTCGACAAGGCCAGCACCCTGGTGCGTCACGACCAGCTTACCGGCGTCCTCAATCGTCGCGGTCTAGAAGAAGCGTTCGAGAAGGAGACGGCGCGCGCGCAGCGCCGCCAATCGACCCTCTGCGTCGCCTTGCTCGACATCGACAACTTCAAGAAGCTCAACGACAGCCTCGGACACGACGCCGGCGACGCCGCGCTGATCCACCTGACGACGGTCATTCGCGAGACGATGCGTCCGCAGGATACGGTCGCCCGCTTCGGTGGCGAGGAGTTCATCATCCTGCTCCCCGATACGCCGCTCGAGGACGCGCAGACGGCGCTGGTCCGCCTGCAACGCGAGCTGACCCGGCGTATTTTCCTGCACAACAACAACCGGCAGCTGATCACCTTCAGCGCGGGCCTGACCGATCTGCGTGCCGGTGATACGCAGGCTTCGGTCAGCAAACGCGCCGACGAGGCGATGTTCGCCGCCAAGCAGGCCGGCAAGAATCGCGTCTTGCTGGGCTGAGCAGCTGTCGCCGGCCAGGCGGCGGGCAGCGACCGGCGGACGCCGCTCGTGGCGCTACGCTTGCCCGCAGGCTTGCCCGGTCGCCGCGCGCGGCGCGCCGCTGGCCAGGACCCTGAGCACTTCGCCGGCAGCCAGCAGGCCGAAGGTGGCGGTGACGCAGACCGAAGAACCGTAACCGGCGCAGTTCAGTCCGCTGAGCGTCGGTGCTTGCCCGCCCGCCGTGGCGGCTTCGGGATAGCGAAGCGCTTCGCTCGAGAAGACCGCAGCAACGCCGAATTTCTTCTTTGGCTCGCGCGTGAAGCCATGGTCCTTGCGCAGCAGCGAGCGCAGCCTGGCGAGCAGGGGATCCTGGCTGCTCAAGGCCAGGTCGGCGATCTGAATGCGCGTCGCGTCGATCTGGCCGCCGGCGCCACCGGCAGTGATCAGCGGCAGCGCGCAACGTCGCGCGCAGGCGATCATCGCCGCCTTGGTACGCACCTGGTCGATGGCGTCGATCACATAGTCGAAAGGACCGGCGAAAAGCGCATCGACGTTCTCCGGGGTCACGAAATCCTCGACTTCGCTGACCGTGCAGGCTGGATTGATGGCCTGGATGCGCTGCGCCATGGCGCTGACCTTGGCCTTGCCGAACTCGCCGTCGAGTGCGTGTACCTGGCGGTTGACGTTGGACTCGGCGACCATGTCCAGATCGATCAGCGTGATCCTGCCGATGGCCGACCGCGCCAGTGCTTCGGCAGCCCACGAACCGACGCCGCCGACGCCGACGACGGCGACATGAGCGCGCTGGAAGTGCTGCAGTGCGGCCGGACCGTACAGGCGCGCAATGCCCGCGAAGCGGCGCTCCAGATCGGCCGCCCCTTGATCAGTCATCGGGTGTCAGCGGCGCGCCGTATCACCTGGTTGAAAGGCTCGATCCATTCCGGCGCGAACTGCTGGTCGCAGGCGTTGATCTCGGCGATGGCGCGCAGCAGGGAGCGTTTGCGACCACGCTCGGCGTGCTTCAACATCACCGCCTCGAAGGCATCGACGATGGCCAGCACCTTGGCACCGGGGCAGATCCCTGCCCCTTTCAGGCCGCCCGGGTAACCCTTGCCGTCAGGCATTTCATGGTGCTGCGCGACCATCTCGGCGGCGGCTGACCAGCCGCCCATGCGCGACAGCAGGCCGGCGGCGTGTCCCGGGTGCGCGCGCATGATGCGTTGCTCCGCGGCGGTCAGCGCACTGGCCCTGAGCCACACGGATTCGGGAAGAAACATCATGCCGATGTCGTGCATGTAGATGGCGGCTTCAAGTTGCACCGGGTCAATCGGGTCGCCGGCCATCTGATTGGTTTCCAGTGCCAGACGCAGGATGCGCATGGTACGGCCCTCGAAACGCGGTGAGCGCATTTCGAACTGATTGGCGAGCGTCAGAAAGAAAAGCAGGTCGTCGGCGGCTTGCGACCTGGAGCCATCGCCCGGGCCGCGTTTCGTTTCGCCGACCATGACCGGGAGCGGGACAGCGACCGGGCGGCTGCCGGTCACCGCTTCGATCACTTCGGCGACACACGCGTCGAGTCGGGATGGCTTCGCCGCGGCCAGCTTTTCCAGCCCTTCGATCAGGAGTTGAAGCTGCAGGCCGTCGAGTGTCTGCCCGGAGGACAGCCGTTCAACCGCCAGCTCGAGGCGATCGACCGTCAACAGGATGGTTTCGGCAATGGCATCGGTGAACGGGAGCTCGCCGTTGCGCACGCGCACGAGAACCGACTCCATCGGATGCACGATGGCCACGCCCACTTCGACCTTGCACAGTGCGGCGTCGCCCTTGATATTGTGCAGTGTGCGGAACAGATTGCCGACGACCGCGCGTTCAGTGGGATGGTTCCGGAGGTGCGCAACGTCGCGTTCGATCGTTGGTGCGTACTCCCACAGGATGTCGATGAACTCCTGCAGGGCTTCCTGGTCGGTGGTAACTGGCTCACTAAGCGTCGATGCGTCCATGGTTCGAATCCCTGGCTGATCTTTTCCTGCATTTTACCGGATCGCCTGCTCGGCGAAGGTATCCATATTATTAATGGGGCTTCACCGCCGTGCTCGTGCATCCGCCAACGAATATGTCGTAAGGATGCGCTTGAAGGGGGTCGGAGGCACTTGGCATAATGCGCCGAAATGGCCCTTTTCGCGGGATGCTGGGCTACACTGCGCTTTTTTTCGTTTATGAGGATCTCCGATGCCCATTGTCACCACCCCCAGCGGTCTCCAGATTGAGGACATTATCGCCGGTAGTGGACCGGTCGCCTGCTCTGGGCAGCACGTCATCGTGCATTACACCGGCTGGCTTGCCGACGGCACGAAGTTTGACTCGAGCGTGGACCGCAACGAACCCTTCCGCTTTCCGCTGGACGGAAAACACGTGATCGCCGGCTGGGAGGAAGGTGTCCCGGGAATGTGCGTGGGCGGCATCCGCCGGCTGATCATTCCGGCCGATCTCGCCTACGGTGCGCGCGGTGCCGGCAGCCTGATTCCGCCCCACGCCAAGATCACCTTCGAAATCGAGTTGCTGGACATCGCCTGATTCATGGCCGATCGGCCACGCAAGCCGCAGGGCGTAGCCCCGGGAACCGGGGCCGCGCCGGCTTCCCGCGCGCCGCCAGCGGCCGATGTCAAACCGGCAAGGGTGGTACGCCGGATTCCGGCAGGCTCGGTCTCGTCGGCTGCGTCGACACGCTCCGCGGCGGGTCCGTCGCCCGCGCCGGCCAGGCCCGCCGCCGCAAGCAGCGAGGCTCCGCAAGCGGGCGTTCGTATTTCCAAGCTGATGGCCGAGCGCGGCCTGTGTTCGCGGCGCAACGCCGACGACTATATCGCGCGCGGCTGGGTTTTCGTCGATGGGCGGCGGGTGAGCGAACTCGGCACCCGCGCCGACCCGTCGGCGGTGATCGTTCTCGACAAGCAGGCGCAGGCGTGCCAGCAAAGCCGCATGACGATCCTGCTGCACAAGCCGATGGGCTACGTTTCCGGGCAGCCGGAGCCCGGTTTCACGCCCGCGGTGACGCTGATTCAGCCCGAAAACCAGCTGTGCACGCCGGACACGCCCGCGTTTCATCCTTCATGCCTCAAGGGTCTGGCGCCTGCCGGCCGCCTCGATATCGATTCGACCGGCCTGCTCGTGCTGACCCAGGATGGTCGCGTCGCGCGCCACCTGATCGGCCAGGATAGCAGCGTCGACAAGGAGTATCTGGTTCGCGTCGAGGGCCAGCTTGACGGCAAGGGCCTGGCGCTGTTGAATCATGGCCTCAGCCTCGACGAGCGGCCACTGAAGCCGGCCAAGGTCGAGTGGCTGAACGACGATCAGCTGCGCTTCGTGCTCCGCGAGGGACGCAAGCGTCAGATCCGGCGCATGTGCGAGCTGGTCGGCTTGCGCGTCCGTGGCCTCAAGCGCGTGCGCATCGGCGCCGTCAGACTCGCCGACCTGCCGCTCGGCCAATGGCGATTCCTGCGCCCGGACGAGGTATTTTGAGGCTTCGGCAGTTTGCCGCGATAGTCCTTGTCAACTTGGTCAGTAGGGAGCAATAACCCATGTTTGATCTTTTCAAATCGGCGCCGTTTAGCGACCCGCAGCTTGGCGAGCTCGTGCGCTCGCGCGGCCACTGGCGCGGCTCGATCAGCCTTGGCGCCGACGAGAGCGTCCCGCTGGCGGTCTCCGGGACGCGCAACGAGCCCGACGCACAGGCCTTGCAGGCGGCGCGAGAAGTCGCCACGCGCTTTGCCGGCTGGCGGCCAACCATCGAACAGGCGCTGCTCGAGCATTACGGCCCGTATGCGGAATCTCTGGCGCGGGGCGAGCTGAGCGAAGCGAGTGCCGCTTTCCCCAGGCTGGCGGACGCCAGTCAGGTGTGGGGGGCGGTGTCGCTGGTCGCCGTTACGGTCTCGTCGCTGGATGGCAAGGCGAGCACCGAGTTGGCCTACAGCACGCTCTGGGATGAAGAGCACACCGTCGGCGCCTGCTTTGAGGGCGACGAGTTCATCGAACTTTGTGGCAGCGTCGTGCCGGTGTGAACGCGGCGATCTCGACCGGCCGCCGGTGAACGCCGTCTGATCGGCAGGCAGCGCTCAGAGAAAGACCGGTTCCGGCACGAGTTCGACGGCGAAGCGTTCGCGTACGGCGGCCTGAACGGCCTGCGCCAACGCCAGCACGTCGGCGCCGCGTGCGCCGCCGTGATTGACCAGCACCAGCGCCTGCTTGGCGTACATCCCGGCGCGGCCCAGATCCCTGCCTTTCCAGCCGCTGTGCTCGATCAGCCAGCCGGCGGCGAGCTTGACCCGGCCGTCCTGCTGCGGGTAGCGCGGCAGATCGGGATGGGCAATGGCCAGGCTGGCGGCGACCGACGCGCTGACCACCGGGTTGTGGAAGAAGCTGCCGGCGTTCGGCAGCGTCGCCGGGTCGGGAAGCTTGCGGCTGCGGACGCGGATCACCGCCGCGGCGATTTGCCCGGGCGTACAGGCGGCGGGCGGGTTGCTGACCTGCTGGCGCTCGATTTCGGCGGCGAGGTCGCGGTAGGCGAGCAGCGGCTGCCAGGCTTTCGGCAGACGGAAGGTCACCCGGGTGATCACCCGCTGCCCGCTCAGGTGCCAACCTTCCTGCTTGAAAACGCTGTCACGGTAGGCCAGGCGGCAGTCGTCGCGATCGAGGCGCAGGGCTCGGCCGGTGACCATGTCGATGGCTTCGACGGCGTGCAGGCGCTCGCCGACTTCCAGCCCATAGGCGCCGATATTCTGGATCGGTGCAGCGCCGACCGTGCCGGGAATGAGCGCCAGATTCTCCAGGCCGGGCCAGCCCCTGGCCAGCGTCCACAGTACCAGCTGGTGCCAGTTCTCGCCGGCGCCCACGCGCAGGTACCAGGCGTCGTCGTCTTCGCCGATCAGCTGGCGACCGCGAATCGCCATGTGCAGGAGCAGGCCGTCGAAGTCGCCGGTGAGCACCAGGTTGCTGCCCGCACCGAGGACGAAGCGGCGACGGCGGTGATTGCCGGCGAGCGCTGCCAGTTGCGCGCTGGCGTCGATTTCGGCGAAAAACGCCGCCCGCCCCGGCAAGCGCAGCGTGGTCCGTGCGCCGAGGTCGACGTCGCGCACGACGAAGTCGGGCAGATCGTGCGCGCTCAGCTTGCGGCCTCCCGTTCGGCGCCTGCCCGTTTGCCTAGAGCAGAGGGGCCAGCCAGCGTTCGGCTTCGGCGACGCTGAAGCCGGCGCGCGCCGCCCAGTCTTCGAGCTGGTCGCGCGCGATCTTGCCGACGGCAAAGTAGCGTGCCTGGGGGTGCGCCAGATAGAAGCCGGCCACCGCCGCCGCCGGCGTCATCGCGAAATTCTCGGTCAGCCCCATGCCGGCGTTGGCCGGCGCGTCGAGCACTGCGAAGAGCGCGCGCTTGGCAGTGTGGTCGGGGCACGCCGGGTAGCCGGGCGCTGGCCGAGTGCCGCGGTAGTCCTCGCGGATCAGCGCTTCGCAGTCGAGCGTCTCATCGCTCGCGTAGCCCCAGTAGTCGCGCCGCACCTGCGCGTGCAACCATTCGGCACAGGCCTCGGCGAGGCGGTCGGCAAGCGCTTTCAGGATGATCGCGTGGTAGTCGTCGTGCGCCGCGGCGAATTCGGCGAGCTTGCCTTCGATGCCGAAGCCGGCGCCGACGGCAAACGCCCCCAGCCAGTCCGGCGTACCGCGCTCGGCGACGAAATCGCTCAGGCAGTAGTGGGGTTTGCCCGTCGGGCGCTCCTGTTGCTGGCGCAGATTGTGCCAGCTCATCAACTTCTCGCGGCGCGCTTCGTCGGCGTAGATCTCGATGTCGTCACCGACGGCGTTGGCCGGGAAAAGGCCGAAGACGGCGTTGGCGCTCAGCCATTTCTCGGCAATGATCGTGTGCAGCATCTTCTGCGCGTCGGCATAGACTTCGCGCGCCGTCTCGCCCACCAGCGGGTCGTCGAGGATCTTCGGGAAGCTGCCGGCCAGATCCCAGGTCTGGAAGAACGGTCCCCAGTCGATGAACTCGGCGAGCGTTGCCAGGTCGATGTCACGCAGCACGTGCAGCCCCGGTTTGCGCGGCGCGAGCGGCCGGTAACCCGCGTCGGGGTCAGCCTTGAAACGGTTGTCGCGTGCCGCGGCCAGGCCGACCAGCTGGACTCCCTTCTTGTTGGCGTGCTGTGCGCGCAGTTTTTCATAGTCGGCGGCGACCTCGCTCTTGAAGCTGGCCGCGTGGTCGATCGACAGCAGCTGGGTGACAACACCGACGGCGCGCGAGGCGTCGGGGACGTAGATCACCGGCCCGCTGTAGTTCGGCGCGATCTTGATCGCCGTATGCGCGCGGCTGGTCGTCGCGCCGCCGATCAGCAGCGGCACTGGCGGGCCGCCATCGGCGCCGTCGGCAAAGCCCAGGCGCTGCATTTCGGCGGCGACGTGACTCATCTCCTCGAGTGACGGGGTGATCAGGCCCGACAGCCCGACCGCCTGCGCGCCGTGTTCCCTGGCCGCGTGCAGGATCTTGTCGCAGGAGACCATCACCCCGAGGTCGACGACGTCGTAGCCATTGCAGCCGAGGACGACGCCGACGATGTTCTTGCCGATGTCGTGAACGTCGCCCTTGACCGTGGCGACGACGATCTTGCCCTTGCTGCTCACCCCGGTACGCAGTTTCTCGGCTTCGATATAGGGGATCAGGTGGGCGACCGCCTGCTTCATCACCCGCGCCGACTTGACCACCTGCGGCAGGAACATCTTGCCGGCGCCGAAGAGGTCGCCGACGACGTTCATGCCGTTCATCAGCGGTCCTTCGATCACCGACAGCGGCGGCTTGCCCGCGGCTTCGAGCGCCGCACGGCATTCTTCGGTGTCGTCGACGACGAAGTTGTTGATGCCCTTGACCAGCGCGTGCGTCAGGCGCTGTTCGACCGGCAGCTCACGCCAGCTGAGATCGGGGCCGGTATCTTTGGCCTTGCCCTCCTTGACGGTCAGCGCGAACTCGACCAGCGCTTCACCGGCTGCCGGGCTACGGTTGAGGACCACGTCCTCGACCTTGTCGCGCAGCGCCGGGTCGAGGTCGTCGTAGACGCCGAGCATGCCGGCGTTGACGATGCCCATCGACAGCCCGGCCTTGACCGCGTGATAGAGGAAGACGGTGTGGATCGCCTCGCGCACCGCGTCGTTGCCACGGAACGAGAAGGAGACGTTGGAGACGCCTCCCGAGATCTGCGCACCGGGCAGATTGGCGCGGATCCACTTGCACGCCTCGATGAAGTCGACGGCGTAGTTGTTGTGCTCCTCGATGCCGGTGGCGATGGCGAAGATGTTCGGGTCGAAGATGATGTCCTCGGGCGGAAATGCCGCCTGCTCGGTGAGCAGCTGGTAGGCGCGCGCACAGATTTCGGTCTTGCGCGCGTAGGTGTCGGCCTGGCCGCTTTCGTCGAAGGCCATCACCACGACCGCTGCGCCGTAGCGTCTGGCCAGCCGCGCCTGGCGCAGGAATCCGGCCTCGCCCTCCTTCATCGAGATCGAGTTGACGATGCCCTTGCCCTGGATGCACTTGAGGCCGGCCTCGATGACCTCCCATTTCGACGAGTCGATCATGATCGGCACGCGCGAGATGTCCGGCTCGCTGGCGATCAGCTTGAGGAAGCGCTCCATCGCCGCCTTCGAGTCGAGCATCGCCTCGTCCATGTTGATGTCGATGACCTGCGCGCCGTTCTCGACCTGCTGCCGGGCGACGGCCAGCGCGTCGTCGAAGCGGCCTTCGAGAATCATCCGTGCGAAGGCCTTCGAGCCGGTGACGTTGGTCCGTTCGCCGACATTGACGAACAGCGATTCCTTGCCGACGTTGAAGGGTTCGAGTCCGGAGAGGCGCAGTTTCCGCTCGACCTGCGGCACGGCACGCGGCTTGACGCCGCTGACGCCCCTGCTGATCGCCGCGATGTGTTCGGGCGAGGTGCCGCAGCAGCCGCCGACGATATTCACGAAGCCCTGCCGGGCCCAGTCGGAAACTTCCGCGGCGAGCTGCTCCGGCGTCTCGTCGTAGCCGCCAAAGGCGTTCGGCAGCCCGGCATTGGGATACGCGGAGATGAAGCAGTCGCAAATGCGCGACAACTCTTCGACGTACTGGCGCAACTCAGCGGCGCCGAGCGCGCAGTTCAGACCGAAACTCAGCGGCCGAACGTGGTTCAGCGAGTTCCAGAAAGCCTCGGCAGTCTGCCCGGATAGCGTCCGCCCCGAGGCGTCGGTGATCGTTCCCGAGATCATCACCGGCCAGCGTCGTCCCACCTGCTCGAAGTACTGCTCGACGGCAAACAGCGCGGCCTTGGCGTTCAGCGTGTCGAACACCGTCTCGACCAGGATGATGTCCACGCCACCCTCGCAAAGTCCGCGCACGGCTTCGCTGTAGGTGCCCACCAGTTCGTCGAAGCTGGTGTTGCGGTAGCCCGGATCGTTGACGTCCGGCGAGATCGACGCCGTACGCGACGTCGGCCCGAGGCCGCCGGCGACGAAACGTGGCCGGCTCGGGTCGCGGGCGGTGAACTCGTCGCAAACCGAGCGTGCGAGCTGGGCGCCGGCGACGTTCAGCTCGTGGACGATGGCTTCGAGGTGGTAGTCGGCCTGCGAGACGCTGGTCGAGTTGAAGGTGTTGGTTTCGATGATGTCGGCGCCCGCCGTCAGATACTCGGCGTGAATTGCGCGGATCAGATCGGGCTGGGTGAGCACGAGGAGGTCGTTGTTGCCTTTCAGGTCGTGCGCGTGCCCGGCGAAGCGGCTGCCGCGGTAATCCGCTTCCTGCAGCCGATGGCGCTGGATCATCGTGCCCATGGCGCCGTCGAGAACGAGAATCTTCCTTTCGAGGCAGGCTTTGAGTTCGGCGGTACGGTCCGGCTGCATGGCTATTCCTTGTCTACTGGTGCGGCGCTGCAAAACAAAAAACCCGTCGGCGCAAAGCTCGACGGGTTCTGATCTGGCTTCGCTTTAGCGGTATTTTTAACGCGCCCGCAATCTGTTTACGTCAAATCGGCGCGAACCCGGCATGCTAGCCGGGCAGGACGCGAATCTACCCGTCGGGGAAAAGCTTGTCAAGCCAGCGGTTTTCCCGCGGCTTTTCCCGACTTGCCGCTTTTCTTGCCGACGCCGGGGCCGTTAGGTGAGCAGTCTCTTCGCGTCGCTCAGTGTATTGCGCAACAGCGTGTCGACAAACGCCAGCGGCTTCCGGACATCGAAATCCACTGTCCAGCGCAGCGGCGTGGAGAATATCGCCAGCTCAACGTCCGCCTTGAACAACTCGCCTCGTTCAATCGCCTTCAGGCGGGCGGAGAGCGTGACCCGCCGGACATCGATCAGACCCCCGGCGTGCGCCGCGGCGTACTCCGACACCCGCAACATCGCTGCGGAACCCTGCCTGACGCCTTCCAGGCCGGCTTTGGCGCTCTCGAAGGCGAGCGCACTGGAACCTTGCTTGACCAGCTCAAGCGAATGGCTGGCAGCTTCCAGGGCGAGGTAGACGGACGACTGCCCGACCCCGGCCAGGCTCTGTTCGGCGGCATCGAGAGCCAGGCGGCCGCCGATCTCTACGGCGCTCAGCGTCTGCTTCGCCAGCTGCCAGGCGCTGAAGTCTGCGCCTGTCTGCGCCGCGGCAACGCTTCTCCTGGCCGCCTCCAGGACGCCGTAGCGGCCACCGATTCGAGCCGCCTCCACGCCTTTCTTCGCGACCTCCAGGGCGCCGTACTCGCCGCCGAAACGCACCCCTTCGAGCGCTGCCTTGGCGGCTTCGAAGGCGCCAAACTCGACGCCCTTCTGCACTCCCGTGAGCACCCCTTCAGCGGCATAGAGAACACCCTGCGCGGCGCGCATGGCGGTTTCCAGGCCGGCGATCTTCGCCGCGAGGTACGGCGCCTTGTACGACTTGGTCCAGCTCAGATGCTTCAGCTCGTGCACCGCAGCATCGCGCTCGCGCGCCAACGAGCCGACGGCTTCCCTGGCCGTCCTGACCTTGCTCGCCGCTCCCCCCATGGCGTTGCTGTACGCCTTCTGCGCGCGACTCACCTCGTTCCTGGCGTTGATCATCGCCGCGTCGTAATCGTGCTGCGCCTTGCTCAGCGCTGCCTGCGCGCTGCGCATTCCGCCGTCGTAGTCGGTCTGCGCCTTGCGCAGAGCCTTCTCGGCGTTCGCCAGCGCCTTGTCGAAAGCCTGCCTTGCTTTCGCGACATCGCGTTTCGCCTGCTTCAGGGCGCGGGCGTATTTTTCTCCTTCGCTGGCCACCGCCTGCTGGCACTGTTCGAGCAAGCGGCTCGCGTCGGCCTGCGCCCGCTCAAGCGCCTTCTTCGCCTTGTCGAATTCGGCCTTGTAAATCCGCTCGGCCCGGTCAACGTCTCTCGTCGCCGCCTTGAGGTCCGTTTCGACGACGCTGGTTGCTGCGTGCAGTTTGCGCGCCAGGTCATCTTTCAGATACGCGGTCAGTTGATTGTCAAACTCTCCAGCGAGCAGGAAATCCAGTGTGGCGGGTTCGCCAATCGAGCCTTCGCTGACGCCGTCGATCTGGTAGCTCAGGAGGCCAAGAAAACTCTGCCGGAAATGAAATTCGATCCCCCGGTTGGAGATGTCGGCAATGACAGCGGCGCTTGCACCGAGGAAATCGATGGCGCCGTCGACCAGGAGCGATTGTCTGGCGGTGGTCAACTGCAGATCAAGAATCGCGTTCCGGCCTGCTTCGCCAGATATTTTTAGCGGGCCGATCCTGAGCCGGTCGAGATGAGCTTTGGCGACAACGCCGTCGTCGGACAGGCGCGTGTACGCGGCAGCCTTCCTGCCAAACAACACGAGATCGCAGGCGAAGCTGAAACCGCGCTCAAAGCTGATCGTGCCAATGCTTCCACCGGCCGGCGCACAGTAGATCTTGAGTTCGTGCAGGGTGAAAAAATTGGGGACGGCGTCCGCCGGCAGCTTCAGCTTCGATACCTGTTCGGCAAAACTCACCAGGTTGGCTGGCGACAACTCCTGCAGTTCGCCATAGAGGATCTCCTCGCTGGGATCCTCGGAAATCTTCACCGCCATATTGGCGGTGACGTCGCCCAGCACTAGACCGCCGGCGAAGCCGAAGTCGGATGGCGTGCCGGTCGTCAGAAAGACGGGATAGAGTATGCCCAGTTCCAGCGCCAGCGCGGGACCGATCCTGAGGCCTTGCACACCGAAAGGGTTCTGCCAATAGGCTTTCATGGTTCCCGAGCCGGAAGCGCCCTCGATCCCCACCGCCAACTGGGCGTCGAAATGCAATACTTCATCCTGCCGGGGAACGCTCACGTCCAGACCGAAGATCAGGTTGAACGACGGCTTTGGCGAAATCACGATCCTGACCTGGAAGGGATTGCAGGCGACCGAGTTGCCGAGCTGCAGCCGCGTGTCGGGCAGGGCAATGCCAATGTCGACGCCCTTCCCGTAGTAGGCCGACAGTTCGAGACCCACTTGCCTGTTGCCCGTGAGATCCGAAAGCGCCGGGATCTCCTGCAGCACGCACATCAGTTGCAGACCCTTGCGCACGGCAAAGGAAAAATCGGGATCCTCCGTCCGGCCGTCGTGCGAGGCGTAGATGAACGCCGCCTTGGAAAAGGTCAGCGAGTCGACAAAGGTCTTTCTTGCCGCGGGAATGATCGCCGAGAAAGCAAAACTCTCGGCGTGGATGGCGGCATAGACAATCGCCGTCCAGCCGTCGGCGCCCTTTTCGTAGGCCAGCCTGCAATCGAGCTCCAATCCTTCGATGACGGCCTGGCCGACGACGGCGAATTGACTCGCCCGACCACTGGCAGCGGTGAAGAACTGCATCTGCAGCCGTGCCTTCTTCACGGTGAGCGGTCCGATCGTCAATTCCCCAAGGTCGCCGGTGAAGGCCATTCCGCTGGAAGATATCTGCGCCAGCGCCTGACACTGGTGACCGTGCGCCTGCAAGCTGGCCCCCAGGGTCACGCCTTCTGCCAAAGCCTGCTCGCCGAGCTTGCATTTGGCCGTCGCCATGGCGAGGTGGACTTCGCTCAGCGTCACCGCGAAATCCGGCAGGGCGAGGCTCAGAGAGGTGACCTCCTGAAAGAGGGCTTGCAGGTCGGTCAGCGAAAAATCACCGATCTCGGCGTACAGCGCACTGTATTTCCGGTTCAGGACGCCGCCGAGCGCGTAGGTCTTGCCGGCGGCGTCAAGCTTGGCCTGCAGCCGTATGGATTTCTCCCCGCCCACCGCGAAGTCGGCTTTCAGCTCCTTGAGCGACAAGGTCGAGATGCCGAACAGTCCGTCCACCCGCGCGGCTTGCGCGCTGACCTTCAGCGCTTTCCCGGCGTATTCGATTCGACAGCGGCAGTCGACCGCCTGGTGGCCGAGGTTCGCGAGCGCCACCTTGCCCTCCAGGCTCGGCAGCACGCTCCAGGCCGTCGCTGCGCCTGGCGAAGACTTCGCCGGCTTGATTTCGACACCGAGCTGCAGATCGCTGAAGACGACATCGTCGCCGAGCGCGACGTGAAAGCTGGCGGCGCTGGTCAGGATCATGCCCGACGGCCGGAGTTTCTGCGCCAGGTCCTGATTGCTGACGTCCAGTGTGCCGCCGACCAGCAGACCTTCGTCCTGCCTGATGAACTTCTGCAAGGGCCGCAGCAGGGCGCTGCGCATGCGCAGGATACCGCTGAAGATCAGACGCGACTTCTCCTGGTCGGCCTTCAGGACGACTTTTACCTGGTCGAAGACAAAGTCCTGATTGCTGCTGCTGGCGAAGTCTGTGAAGAGCAGATCGAAGGTAAAGCCGTCCTCCTGGAGGTCGAGGCTCGAGCGGCTGGTCCCGTCATCCGATTGCGCGACACGAATGCTGACGCCTTTCTTTCCCAGCGCGTCGGTGCTCGCGACAAGGGCCTTGCCGCCGGGCGTCGCAGCAACTGGCGCCAGCACGGCCCGCTTCGCCGTCGCGGCTTTCCCCCTGGCGACTGGCGCTGCTGCGGGGATCGGCGTGTCGGCCGTCGGCATGACGACAAACTCGTTGTTCACCACAGTCGCCAGACGTACGGATCTGAGCGACAGGCCCGGCAGGGATTTTTCAAACGCTTCTGGTGCGGTCATGGGAGAGTCCTCCAGTCATTCGCTGAAACACACACGGGGAAATCGGGAAGTCGAGCAGCACTCTGCAGGCGGAGCGTCGCGACGCGGGCTTGGCCGTTTTTTTTCTGAGCGTCGAGTCCCGCTTAAGTTCTTGCGCCGTTCCCTGCTCGGCCCGCGGCACGCCGGGCGAGTGCCGCGGCAATCCCACTGCGCGCAAGCGGTCAGTGATTGCTATGATCGCTCCTGTTTCGCATGCGCGGTGTCGCCAGGCCCCGTACTCGGCGCGTGCTTCTGCGCCCTGCGCCGCAAGCATCCGAACACGACGGCGAGCAGTGAAACGCGGCAATCAGGAGGCAGCAGCCCATGGCAACCCATCGCGAAAGTCGCGCCATTGCGCTCCCCGCCGAGTGCCTGTTCGATGTCGTCGCCGATGTCGAACGCTACCCCGAGTTCGTGCCGCTGGTCTGCGAGGCGAGGATCGTTCGCCGCGAAGAGGCGGCCTACGAAACCGAGCAGAGCCTGGCGCTCGGGCTGCTGCTGCATCGCTTCCGCACGCGCACCGAACTCGACCGACCGCACCGGATCAGCGTTCGTTCCAGCGATCGCTCGTTCGCTCACTTCGACATCCTCTGGGCCTTCACGCCGCTCGCCGACGATCGCTGCCACGTCGACTTCGCGCTCGACTGCGAGACCCGCTCGCTGTTCCTGATGCCGGTGATCCAGCTCATGGTCGTGCCGATGGCCGCCGGCATGGTCAGCGCCTTCGAAGCGCGAGCGCACGCTCTGGCCGCGAAAAGCGGCGGTGGCGCCGGCCCGGGCGGGTAAAATGCGAGGCTTCTCGAATCAAGGATTTTCCCGTGAGCCAGGAGCCCAGCAGTCATTCGGCGAGCATCGCCGCAGTCGCCAGCACGAACTTCATTCGCAACCTCATCGAAGCCGACCTTGCTGCCGGAAAGCACGTGGCGCGCCGATGGTCGGGCCAGCCCGGGCCGGCCGCGCAGCAACTCGCCGGTGAACTCGACCCGGCCCGGATCCGCACGCGCTTTCCGCCCGAGCCGAACGGCTATCTGCACTTCGGCCACGCCAAGTCGATCTGCCTGAACTTCGGGCTGGCGCAGGACTACGGCGGTCGCTGCCACCTGCGTTTCGACGACACCAACCCCGAGAAGGAAGAGCAGGAATACGTCGATTCGATCATCGATGCCGTGCATTGGCTCGGCTTTTCCTGGGAAGGCCCGCTCGTCGAAGGGTCGGCCGACAGCGAGTGCAACCTCTATTTCGCGTCCAACTACTTCGACTGGATGGTCGCCTTCGCCGAATACCTGATCAGCAGCGGCCACGCCTACGTCGATAGCCAGAGCGCCGAGGAAATGCGCGCCAGCCGCGGCACGCTCACCGAAGCCGGCGCCGATTCGCCGTTCCGCCAGCGCAGCGCCGACGAAAGCATGGACCTCTTCAAGCGCATGCAGAAGGGCGAGTTCCCCGACGGCGCGCACATCCTGCGCGCGCGTATCGACATGGCCGCCGGGAACATCAACCTGCGCGATCCGGCGATCTACCGCATTCGCCACGCCAGCCATCACAACACCGGCGACCGCTGGTGCGTCTATCCGATGTACACCTACGCGCATCCGATTGAAGATGCGCTCGAGAACATCAGCCACTCGATCTGCACGCTCGAGTTCGCCGACCAGCGACCTTTCTATGACTGGCTGCTCGAGCGGCTGGCCGAAGGCGGGCTGTTGCAGCGGCCACTGCCGCAGCAGATCGAGTTCTCGCGACTGAACCTGACCTACATCGTCCTCTCGAAGCGCAAGCTGATCCAGCTGGTCGAGGAAAGGCACGTGAGCGGCTGGGACGACCCACGTTTGCCGACGCTGGTCGGCGCCCGCCGGCGCGGCTATCCGGCGGCCGGTTTTCGCCTCTTTGCCGAGCGCGTCGGCGTTTCGAAATCCGACTCGCTGATCGAGTACTCGCTGCTCGAGGATTGCATGCGCGAAGTGCTCAACGACGCGGCCGAACGCCGCGTCGCGGTGCTCGATCCGCTCAAGCTGATCATCGACAACTACCCGGCCGGAGAAAGCGAGGAGTGCTTTGCGCCCAACCACCCGCTGAAGCCGGAAACCGGCAAGCGCGCGATGCCCTTTGGCCGTGAGCTGTGGATCGAGCGCGAGGACTTCATGGCCCAGCCGAGCAAGGGTTACCACCGCCTCTACCCGGGCAACATGGCCCGCCTGCGCTACGGCTATGTCGTCAAATGTACCGGCTTCGACCGTGACGACAGCGGTGTCGTCAGCGCCGTCCATTGCGAATACTTCGCCGACTCGAAGAGCGGCACGCCCGGCGCCGACGGCTACAAGGTCAAGGGCAACCTGCACTGGATTTCGGTAGCCGAGGCCTGTCGCGCCGAAGTGCGCCTGTACGACCGGCTGTTCGCCGTTCCGTCACCGGGCGCCAGGCGCGACGGTGACCCCGAAGGCGTCGAGCGCGATTTCCGCGCTGACCTGAATCCGGACAGCATGCGCGTCATCCAGGCCTGGCTCGAGCCCTCGCTGAAGGGCGTTCAGCCCGAAGAGTGCTTCCAGTTCGAACGGCACGGCTATTTCGTAGCCGATCGCCTCGACTCGCAGCCTGGCGCGCCGGTCTTCAACCGCACGGTGACGCTCAGGGATTCCTGGTCGGTAAAGGGCGGCGCGCGCAAGTAGGGAGTCCCTGTTGGCGTCGCGCCGCGTGGCCGTCACTGCGAGGAGCGAAGCGACGCGGCAGTCCAGGGAGCACCTGTCCGGTCACGCGTTGAAACCTGGGGCACCGCGCCAGGAGCGCCGTCCGTCCTGCCGTCGCCGCTCCCGCCGCGCCTACAGCAACTCCAATACCTTCTCCGGCGGCCTGCCGAGAACCGCCCGCTCGCCGCGCACGACGATCGGGCGCTCGATGAGAATCGGGTGTGCGGCCAGCGCGTCCAGCCACTCGTCGTCGCTCAGCGAACGTCCGGCGTAGTTTTCCTTGAACACCGCTTCGCCGCGACGCACGAGTTCCGCCGGTTTCATTCCCAGCTTGTCGAGCAGCGCGCGCAGCTCGTCCCGGCTTGGCGGCGTCTTGAGATAGTCGACCACCTCCACTTCGAAGCCCCTGTCAGCGATCAACTGGCAGGCGGCACGGCTCTTCGAGCAGCGGTTGTTGTGATAAATGCGCAGCGGAATGTCGCCCATCGATGACCCCTGGAGAAAGAAAACGCGTGTTCGCCACGCGACGAGCCCCGCCGCAGCGGGGCTCCGGGCAAACCAGCGAGGTCGCCTACAGCGCCTTGCGCCGGCCGGTCACCAGCAGACCGACGAAGCCGATCGCGAACAGAAGAATGGCGCTCGGCTCGGGCACTGCGGAGAAGAACCTTGCCGCCAGGATCTCATGCGTCCTGGTCGTCGGGTGTACCCCGTCCCAGAACATCCAGGTGGCCGGATTGCACTGACCGTTGAGGAGGTTATTGACGCAGGCCTGGTCCGTGACGTCAAAACCATAGGCGCCCTTGTTGGCGATGATCTCGCTGAGTGTCGCGGCGGTATCGAACTGGACGATCTCGAGCGAGGGCAGTGCCGCATCGAGCGCGCTCATCGCCAGCCCAAGACTGTTGTTGAAGAGGGCGCTTAAGCCCGACAGGCCGACGTTACCGAGAAAGCCGGGGGTTTGCCCGAGGTCCGGCATGTTCGCTACCAGAACGTGTTGCGCGCCGGCTGCGGCCAGCGTCTGCACCGTGGCCACGATGTTCGCGACGCCATTGCTGATCACGTTGGCGCCACCGGCGGAACCGGGCACGATCCCGGGCAGCGTTGCGGTGGTATCCGCGTAAAACACGTCGTTCGGGAACAACCACACGACGAAGAGCGAAGTCGCCGGGTCGAAGACCGGGCTCTGGGTCGCGAAGGACGCCAGCTGCCAGGCGTTGCTTTTCTGCGCGTAGACCGGCTGCAGCGCGACGGGCACGTTCGGATTGACCGAACTGAAGCTCTCCAGCCCGGTGGTCGCGCCGCCGATCGCATAGTTGGTTCCGCCGGCCAGCGAAGGCCCGAAACTGGTATTGCCCGGGTTGTACATGTTCCACAGATATTCGACGGCGACCGGGCCGTTCGAATACTGACCGTTGTAATAGGGCGGCGGCGGGAAGGTGACCGTGCCGCCGGTAGCCGCCTGGCTCAGCAGCCCGCTGTTGCCACCATCGGAAAGACTGTCGCCAAAGACGAAGAGATTGGTCAACTGCTGCAAAGCAGCGCTGGCCGAAGTCGGAACGCCGACCACCAACAGCAACGCCAGGATGCGGAGAAGCTTGTTCATCTTGTACTCCTTTCCAGTTGATCCACGTCGGTTTGACGAACGTCAACTCGCAAGCAAGAAATGCGCCGCAAGGCGCAAGAAGCTGTTTTAACGATCTATCTTGTTTCCTGTACAGGCTGGATCGTTGTCGACTGTAAAAATTACCGACACCCTTCGTGCGCCAGGGTCAACGGCGGAAAGCGCCAGCGCCAGCTGGCCTCCGCCGATCCGCGGCGTCTCATTCGGCGCGCAACGCGTCCACCGCGTTCAGCCGAGCCGCGCGCCGGGCCGGCAGGACGCCGGCCAGCAGGCCGATGGCCACGGCGATGAGTTCGGCGAGGGCGACGAAGCTCAGCGGCGTATGTACCGGGAGCGCCGGGACCAGCAGGTGGATCAACTGCGCCAGCCCGAAGCCGAGCAGCAGGCCCATCAATCCGCCGAGCGCCGAGAGGGCGACCGCTTCGCCGAGGAAGAGGCCAAGGATCGTCTGGCGTGGCGCGCCGAGGGCGACCAGCAGGCCGATCTCGCCCGTCCGCTCGTTGACCGCGATGGTCATGATGGTGACGATGCCCACACCGCCGACGAGCAGCGAGATGCTGCCCAGCGCGCCGACGGCCATGGTCAGCACGTCAAGGATGTTCGACAGCGTGCGCAGCATGTCTTCCTGGGTGGTGATCGTGAAATCCTCGCGGCCGTGGCGAGCCGTCAGCGTGCTCCTGACCAGCGCGCTGACGCCGGCGGCACGCACCCCTTCCTCGTACGACAGGTCGATCTTCATGATCCCGTCGCGGTTGTACAGCTCGAGCGCGCGTGCCGTCGGGATGTACGCGGCGTCGTCGAGATCGATGCCCAGGAACTGCCCCTTGGCTTCGAGGACGCCGATGACGCGAAACTGCATGCCGCCGACGTGTACCTTGGCACCGAGCGGGTTGGCGGTGCCGAACAGCTCCTCCTTGAGGCGTGCGCCGAGGACCATGAAGGCGCGCGCGCTGTCGGCGTCCTCGGCGGGCAGGAACTGGCCGCTGCGCACCTTGATGCTGAACACCTTGAGCATGTCGGCGCTGACGCCATTGACCGTCGTGCGCCGCAGGCGGCCATTGGCATTGACTTCGGAATTTCCCCAGACGGTCGCCGTCATGCCGGTAATGTGCGGCAGACGTTCGAGGGCGCGCGCGTCGTCGAGGGTCAGCGGCCGCACCGACGTCGGAATGCCGCTCGGCGCGTGCCCGGCGGTTTTCGTCCGGCCGGGCGAGACGCTGATGACGTTGGTGCCGAACTGCGTGAATTCGGCGAGCACGAAGCGATGGATGCCCTCGCCGATCGACGTCAGCAGGATCACCGCCGCGACGCCGACGGCAATGCCGAGCAGGGTCAGGAAGCTGCGCAGGCGGTGCGCGGTGATCGCGCGCAGGGCAAGGAGCAGGGAGTCGCGGGGGCGGATCATCTTTCCGGAAAAGACAGTCTGTGGGTCGTTTGAATGGCGTCGCGCCGTTCGTCGGCGACGCGCGCCTCGGCGGCAAACTCGGGCCAGCGCTGCACGGCTGCCTGCACTTCCGCGATGATCGTCGCCGCGCGGCCCCGTTTCATCAGCGCCGCCTGCGCGCAGGCCTTGAAATCATTGCGCGCGAACCCGTCCCGTTTTCCATTCAGCGTCATCTGGTGCGTGGCCGTCCAGGCCCCCGACGGATTGTAGCTGTAGGTGAGGTCGAAGGCCGGGGCGAGCGACCACTCGCCTTCCCGGTTCATCAGGAAGGCGATGTTCTTCACGTGGTCGTCCTGGTTGCGCGCGACGATGTTGAAGACCATCCGTCGGAACTGCTCCTCGACGGCGGCCATTGGCAGCCGCAATTGGTGGAGGGTCAGCAGTGCCTGCTCGTAGGCCGTGGCGCCGGCGTGGTTGAAATCGAAATGCGCCAGTGCGGCCAGCGACTGCATGTGCAGCTTTTCCCCACCCGGCAGGCGATCGAAGCGGCGGGTCATGAAGTGCCGCCGTCCGTTCTCCTCGAGCAGCCGGCAGGCACTCATCGTGATCCCCGCCGCCTTGGCCATCAGGTGATAGGCGTACTCGATGGCGCCGTATCCCTGCGGATCTTCCAGCTCCTTGTCCTTGTTGCCGGAAACGCCGTCGAATTTCAGCAGCCAGTATTCGCAACCGTCGCCGGCCGCGATTGGTCCCGAACGCACCTCGCTGGTCGTCGGGTTCCACGCGATCACCGCCTTGGCCCGCGCCCCGCCGGCGGCCGTGCCGACGCTCAGGAGGTCGCGCAGCGCCTTCGCCTTGCCCGCCTGGTGAAAACGTTCCTGGAGATCGTCCCGATGCGTCAGGACTTCGCTCGCCCGCCGTACCAGCGCAGCGACGTCGACCGGCCTTGCCTCGCGCCCCCGCGGCCCCCGTGCCGGCATAAACTCCAGCGCACCCATGCCGCGCCTGCCGGTGTAGCAAAGGCGCTGCACCGCGTTGAAACTCTCCGGCCTGCGGCCCTGCGTGGCCAGCCAGGCGTCGATCAAGGCGTTGCCGAAGCGGTCCGGCAGCGAATCCGCGAGCAGTCCCGGCAAACCGTGGAAGGCCTCGCGCGGCAACGCCGGGAATTCATACACCCGCTCGTTCAGGGGCATGGTCAGCGGCGCAATCTCGATGCCGCTGCGCGCGAACTCCGGGTCGTACTGAAAGGCCGCGACGTCCCGTCCTTCCGGCCGCGACACGGCGCCGATCGTCCGGCCCCAGAGCTGGACCCTGGCGATCATGTCGGATCACCCCAGGTCAATTTCTTCTCGCCGGGCTGCTTTGCCAGCGCCGCCTGGGTAGGCTTGCGCTTTCGAGCGTCATTGAAATGTGCGGAGCCGAAGTGCGCGGCGTCACCCATTCGAGGACATGGCTGGACTCGACCAATCGGAGTCAAATCGGCATTCTCTTGCAGAGAAAAAGCCCCAATTGGCCCGAATAAGACCCAATTAGCCCGGAACGCCCCTGATGAGTGAGTTCAGGATCCCTCATGACAAGCCTCATCGTGAAACGCCACGGTGCCCGGTCACCGGCATTTGAGCGCGGCGGCGTCTTCGACGATGGATTCCTTGAGGCTCATCGAGCATCAGAAATGCGTGCCTGTGCTGAGAAAGGCATCGAATTTGCGTTTGGCCGTTCTTGCCTGTTCGAGGGAGCCCCCGAACAATCCGGCTTTCAGTGGCGGCCAGCTTTCTCCTGCGGTTTCAATCTCGCCACCGATCGTTTGTGAAGTTTTCCCTCCCTGAAAATGGCGCGTTCCTCTCCATGCGAAGCAACCAATTGGCCCCCGCCAACCATTCGACCACTGCTGCTGATTCAAATCGGCATGGACAAGTCCAAGCAGATATTCGAAGCGGTCGAACGAGTCTTGGTAATCCTCGTCGTCGGGAAGATACTCCCGCAGCGGCTCTCGCAGCTTGCTGAAAAGATGCTCATTGGTGGGTGTTGGGCGGCTGCTCATTCCGGGCAGCATTTTGGCGACCTGTTTTTCCATTACGGCCGAAGGGTAGATTTCTGAACAGATCGGCACGTTGCCGTTTTGGTCGCTCCTTACTTGCGGCTTCGTGAGAACAGCAGCCATAGTTTCGAAGTTCCCAGCAGCCACTGCAGAAAGGCCGGCACCATAAAGCAGCAATAGAGCTGGGTAACGGTAGAGTCCCCGCAGACGGCCAGACCCGTCCTTTCCTGTCGGGTTGGCGATTCGCTGGAGAGCGGCGACCCAGAGCTTGGTCGTGTCCTCATTTCCCCAGTAGCACCCAGTCACACAAATCGAGAGTAATTTTTCACAGTGAGCCTCATATCGCTCAACGCGCTTCCTGAATTCCTCTGGCTGGTCGAGCTGAGTCTGGCTACCGAATGGGGGTGCAGAGATTTCGGCGAATAGTTGTTCTGTTTCTTCGTGGACGAGATCGCGCAACCGAATCCTGGCTGAGGGATCGACGACATAGCGTTTTACAATAGCCGCGGCCATCTTTGCCGATAGCGGGTGCGGCGCGTCCATGTCAGCGAGCGCCTGTACCTTTTCGCGTAGGTTTTCGAAAAGGTAATTGGCGTCACTGGTTTGAAGCACGACCGCCTGGCGGTGTTCTGCCAATCTTTGGCCCTTTTCGCTAAGCGGAGATATTGTCGTCCAAAAAGTGGTGAAGCGGCGACTTGGGCAGCGTTCGATTGCCGTGCGAAGTGCAACATCCCAGTCACCAGACCAGCCGCTGACGATCAGTCCATACTCGTCGAAAATTCGATCCAGTATTCTGTCGAGCTTTGTATCGTATGCCCCTAATTCCAGCTCCGTGTTCTTGATCCGCGTGTCGAGGTAGTCGCCATGAAGTTTGATTACAGTCGCTCCTGAGTGCGCGAGGGGAAGAGCGCCGCCGAGTTGGTCCGTTGTACTGATGACCGTTGGCGTAACGCCAACCTCTTCAAAAGCCTTTTCCATCAGACGGTCGAAGTTCGTCGTGATAATGACGCGCAGGTAACCCGAGGCGACCAATCTTGCTATGGCTTTGTGAGCCGCGCTCGGAAGTTTGATCCCTTGCCCGCGTTCCTCTTGAGATGGCTCGAAATAGCCGCGGAGCAATTGTTGCCTCTCAGTTGAAGTCTTCGCAATTTCATTGAGACGCTTGCTGTAGTCTGGTTCTTCCCGGTGTTTTGCCCTGAACCAGTCCGCAGGCTCAGGCTTACAATCTTCTCCCTCGAGCTCCGCCAGCTTGCGGATCAGGTCGAGGACGACTTCCCAGCCGGTCGGAATGTCAGAAGCGCGAGAGATGCCCGAACCCAGCAAGAGCGCGTAGGCTCCCTTGTTGGAATAAACGGCCAACGCCAGCGAGACCATAGGGTCGATCATGCAGCCACCTTCGCTTTCGTATTCTGTACTCCGCGCTCAACTTCTCGCATAGCAGCTTCGGCAGCAGCGCGTCGTGTAGGGTGGTGAGTTGGGGGATTGGCGGAGGCTGGCCGACGAATTGCCTTTCCTGGTGGTCCTCGTCGCCATCAGGTTGTCATTTCCCCGGGCCGCGGTGTTCAAGGGCTCACCAAACACCTTGCCCGCAGCATTCTAGCGGATTCGCGAGCGCCGCCGGCTCAGCGCCTGGATTGCGACTGCACGGGGTCGCGCGCGCGGGGCCGTCCCCCATGCCGAACTATTAAGTGGGACTTAATAGTTGCCTCCGCCGCCAGCTCACCCTCTGCGTAAATCGCCTTCAGGTGCAGGTTGATGTTGGGCACCGTCGTCTGGAACAAATCGGCAATCTGGATTTGCGTCAGCCACAGCGTTTCGTCGTCAAAGCGGCACTGGATACGCGTGCGCCCATCCTCGGTCTGGTAGAGGATGAATTCGGATTGGGGCAAGGCTTTGTCGCTCATGGCGACGCTTCCGGCGCGATCAGTTTCACCTCGGCAAAATAGGCTGTGTAGCGTCGCGTATCTCGGGTCAATAGCGGAAATCGCGATACAGCGGCATGGGCACCGATGAAGAAGTCGGCGAGTACTTTGTTCTTGGTGCCGCCCTGCCGGCGGTAACGCACAAACGCCTTACCGGCCAAAAACAGGGCTGGGCGCGGCAACTCGATCATTGCCAGCTCAAGCTCATCGATGGTTTCGTCGAGTGCCTCGACGGTCGAGAAGGTCAGCGACAGTTCGGAATAGATGATCGGATTGATCGCCAGCCGGTGAACTTTCGCTTGCGCAGTTGGCCAATTGACCACTCCGCCCATTCCGGATCGTCCCCCAGAACATCGACCAGCACGTTGGTGTCGACCAGCAGCATCATTCCTCAGCACGCAGTAGTGCCATCAGGTCGTCAGTCCGCCATTTGACATCGGCTTTGCCACGCGCAGATTCGAAGCGGTCGGGCTTGTGACTCGGCCTCGCGCCTACCTTGTGGATAACGACATCCCCTTCGCGATTGACCGAAAAATCCACGGAGCAACCGGGTGCCAGGTTCAAGGCATCACGAATCTGCTTGGGGATGGTGACCTGACCCTTGCTGGTAAGTGTCGTCGCCATGTCTCGCGCCTCCTTCTGGATTGCGTTGGCGAATATTGTAATGCCCGGTGAGTGGGTGTGCTGTCGAGGCCACGGCCGGCAAGTGATTTCCTCGCCATGCACACCATGCGCCTCGCCAGTGCGTCATTGCGCGGAGGCGTGTCGACGTGCCAGTCCAGAGGTCTTTTTCCTGGTGCTGGCGATGCGTCGTCCGTGAAGAAATCAGAGGGTGGAGCTGGATTGCCGCGTCGGCTTTGCCTCCTTGCAATGACGGTGTAGGTGCGTGCCGCTCGGCAGGAGTTCTCTGCCGCTCCGTCGCCCGCTCAGCGCCGGGACAGCGACAGCACCGGATCCAGCCGCGCGGCCTGGCTGGCGGGCAGGACGCCGAAGAGCACGCCGGTGACGAGCGCCGTGCCGAGCGCGGCGAGCACGGCCCAGTCGGGGGGGAAGGCCGGGTAGACCGGGTAGAGCTGGCGGATGAGCGCCGCGCCCGCCTGCCCCAAGACGAAGCCGAGCACGGCGCCGGCGACCGAGAGCATCGCCGCTTCGGTCAGGAAGGCGTTGCGGATCGTCGTGCCGGTGGCGCCGAGGGCCTTGAGCAGACCGATTTCGGCGGTGCGCTGGGCGACCGAGACGAGCATCACGTTCATCACCAGGATGCCGGCGACGGCCAGGCTGATGGCGGCGATGCCGGCGACGGCGAGGGTCATCGTTCCGAGCAGGCGGTCGAAGGTGGCGAGAACGGCGTCCTGGGTGATGATCGTCACGTCCTCCTCGCCGTCGTGACGCTGCTTGATGATCTCGGTCACCTGCACCTTGGCCGGTTCGATCGCTTCGCGGCTGCTCGCTTCGACGAGAATCCGGAACAGGGTGTTGCTGTTGAACATCGCCTGCGCCAGCGCCACCGGGACGATGACCAGCTCGTCGGTATTCATCCCCAGCCCCTGGCCGCTGGACGCGAGGACGCCGACGATGCGAAAGCGGCGGTCGCCGACGCGCACCAGTTGTCCGAGCGCCGACTCGTGGCCGAACATTTCGTCGCGCACCTTGGCGCCGATGACCGCCTCCGAAACGCCACGACGCCAGTCGCCGGTGGGCAGGAAGCGCCCCTGTGCGAGCGCCAGGCGGCGCACGTCGATGAACTCGGCGGTGGTGCCGACGACCATTACTTCGCGCAGCTTGCCGGCAAAGCTGATCTCGGACGTGCCGACGGCCAGCGGTGCGGCGCGGTGCACGGCGTTGGCGCGCAGCAGCGCCTGCGCGTCGTCGATGGTCAGGTCGCGCGGCGTGCTGGTGACCGCGTTGCCGGGGTTGAAGCCGCCGGTCTGCGAGCGCCCGGGCAGGACGATGACCAGGTTGCTGCCGATCGACGAGAACTCCCTGAGCACGTAGCGGCGGGCGCCGTCGCCGAGCGCGGTGAGGACGACGACGGCGGCGACGCCGATGGCCATCGCCAGCACGAGCAGGAAGGTGCGCAGGGGGTTGCCGGTCGCCGCGTCGCGGGCGAAGCGGATCAGGTCGGGAGTACGCACGTGCTGGTGGTCGCTGCAGGGGGCGCGCTGTCGTGTTGCAGGGCGCCGTCTTCCATCAGCAGCTGGCGCCTGGCGCGCGCGCCGAGGGCGCCGTCGTGGGTGACGACGATCAGCGTCACGCCGTGGCCGTTGAGCGTTTCGAGCAGGCGCATGACTTCCTCGCCGGTGGCGCGATCGAGGTTGCCGGTGGGCTCGTCGGCGAGAATCACCGCCGGCTGCATGATCGTCGCGCGGGCGATCGCGACGCGTTGACGCTGGCCACCGGAGAGCTGGTCCGGGCGATGGTCGGCGCGGTTCTCCAGTCCGTAGTCGCGCAGCGTCTGCGCCACCCGCTCGGCACGTTGCGCGGGCGCGATGCCGGCGAGAATCATCGGCAGGGCGACGTTCTCGGCGGCGGTCAGGCGCGGCACCAGGTGAAAGCTCTGGAAGACGAAACCGATGCGCTCGCTGCGTACCCGCGCCTGCTCTTCCGCCGACAGCGTGGTGACGTCGCGGCCTGCGAGCTGGTAGGTGCCGGCGTTGGGGCGGTCGAGCAGGCCGAGGAGGTTGAGCAGCGTCGATTTCCCCGAGCCGGACGGGCCCATCACCGCGACGTACTCGCCGGCGGCGATGGCGAGGTCAAGGCGGCGCAGCGCGTGCACCTCGCTGTCGCCGAGCTGAAAAACGCGCTCGATGCCGGCCAGTTCGATCAGCGCTGCGCTCATTGGCTAGCGGCCGGCCGCCGCCTGGCCGTCGACCGAATAAGGCGTGCCGGCCTTGACACCGGCGCGTTCGAGCGAGGTCACGACGCGGTCGCCCGGCGCCAGCCCGTCGAGCACTTCGGCGAACTCCCAGTTGGCCAGACCGGTCTTCACCTGCCGCTCTTCGAGCCTGCCTTCACCGCCGGCGACCAGCACTCGTCCGCCTTCGAGCAGCGCCGAGGTCGGTACCCGGACGACGTTCTCGCGCACGTCGAGGATCACTTCGATGTCGGCGCTGTAGCCGACGAGCAGCTTGCCGGGCGCCGTCGGGTCGTCGAAAGTGGCCTCGATATCGACCGTGCGCGCCTGCTTCTCGAGCGCCGAGACGTAGGGCGCGACGCGCTTGACCTTGCCCGGGAACGATTGCCTGGGCAGCGCGTCGAGGCTGATCCGCACCGGCTGCCCGGCGGCGATGCGCGGCGCATCGACTTCGTCCATCGGCGCCTTGACGTACAGGCACGAGTCGTCGATCAGGTCGATCGCCGGCGGCGTCGGCACGCCCGGCGGCGACGGCGTCGAGTACTCGCCGACCTCGCCGACGATCTTGGCGACGGTGCCGGCGAAAGGCGCGTAGAGCACGGTCCGGCCCTCCTCGACGCGGGTCAGGCGGACTCGCGCTTCGGCTTGCACGACGTCGGCCCTGGCGGCGGCACAACCGGCGCTCCTGGCCTGCGCCTCGCTGCGCGCGCTGTCCTCCTTGGCGGGCGACACAAAGCCCTTGGCGCGCAGGCTCGCCTGTCGCTCGGCCTCGCGTTCGGCGTTGGCGGCGACGGTGCAGGCTTCGTTTACGCGCTGGCGAGCGGTGGCCACCTGCGTGGCGTACCACGCCCGCTGCGCCTGCTGGTCGTCGTTCCACAGCTTCATCAGCAGCTGGCCCTTCTCGACGCGGTCGCCCTCCCTGACCGCCAGCACCTCGATGCGGCCACCGGTGATCGTCGACAGCTTGGTGCGCTGGCAGGCTTCGATGGTCCCGGCGCGGGTGTTGGCGATCGTCGATTCGACCAGGCCGCGTTCGATTTCCCTGAACACCACCGCCACCGGCTCTGGCCGCGTTGCCCACCACACGCCTCCGCCGATCAGCACGACGACGGGCACAGCAAGCAACAGACGGCGAATCAGCGAAGACATGGCGACATGGCGGGGAGGCTCAGGGTTGGCGAGGCAGCTTGAGGGCAAGGTCCGTCATGTTCTGACGAAACCGTGCCCAGGGCAAGGACGGAACGTCTCGTCGCGCCTCGCTGCCGCTGGCCGGCCCGGCGCCAGCTCGGTGGCCCTCGGCGAGCATGCTAGAATCGCCCCCCGCTTCCGCCCCCGCTGGTGTCCGCCCGCCCGATGTCCTCGCTCAACCCCCCGCAACGCGAAGCGATCCGCTACCTCGACGGTCCGCTGCTGGTTCTGGCTGGCGCCGGATCGGGAAAGACGCGGGTGATCACCGAGAAGATCGCCTATCTGATCGAGGTCTGCGGTTTCAGCCCGGGCAATATCGCCGCCATCACCTTCACCAACAAGGCGGCGAGGGAAATGCAGGCGCGGGTGAGCAAGCTGCTCGCCGACAAGCCGTCGAAAGGCCTGACCATCTCGACCTTCCACGCGCTCGGCGTGCGCATCCTGCGCGAGGAAGCGCGCACGCTCGGCTACAAGCCGAACTTCTCGATTCTCGATTCCACCGACTGTTTTGCCATCGTCTCCGAACTGGCCGCCAGCGTCGACAAGGCGGTCATCCGCAAGCTGCAATCGCTGATCTCGAACTGGAAGAGCGCGCTGGTCTCGCCCGATCAGGCGCGCAAGGAAGCGCAGAACGACACCGAACTGCTCGCCGCGAACGCCTTCGCCAGCTATTCGGCGACTCTGCAGGCGTATCAGGCGGTCGATTTCGACGACCTGATCGCGTTGCCGGTGGCGCTCTTCGAAAATCATCCGGAAGTGCGCGAGAAGTGGCAGAACCGCCTGCGCTACCTGCTCATCGACGAATATCAGGATACCAACACCAGCCAGTACAGATTGCTCAAGCTGCTCGCCGGACCGCGCGCCGCGTTCACCGCGGTCGGCGACGACGACCAGGCGATCTATGGCTGGCGCGGCGCCGACATCGAAAATCTGCGCGGGTTGCCGCGCGACTATCCGCAGCTCAAGCTGATCAAGCTCGAACAGAACTATCGCTCGACGGTGCGCATCCTCAAGGCGGCCAACGCGCTGATCGCGCACAACGAAAAGCTGTTCGACAAGAAGCTGTGGTCCGACCTCGGCCACGGCGACCCGATCACCGTCAGCATCTGCCAGGACAACGAAAAGGAAGCCGAGGCGGTGGTCATGAAGCTGCAGGCGCACCGCTTCGAGCATCGCGGCGCGTTCCGCGATTACGCCATCCTCTACCGCGGCAACTTCCAGGCGCGGGCGCTCGAGCATTTCCTGCGCAACCAGCGCATCCCCTACCTGCTGTCCGGCGGCCAGTCGTTCTTCGAGAAGAGCGAGATCAAGGATCTCGTCGCCTATCTGCGCCTGCTGGCCAACGACGCCGACGACCCGGCGTTCATCCGTGCGGTGGGCACGCCGCGGCGTGGCGTCGGCGCCAGCACGCTGCAGGCGCTCGGCGGCTACGCTGGCGAACGCCACCTGTCGCTGTTCGCCGCCGCTTTCGAACAGGGCTTCGCGCAGCGCGTGCAGCCGCGCCAGCTGGCGCCGCTGCTCGAATTCTGCGAATTCATCAATCGCCTGCAGGCGCGCGCCGACCGCGACCCGGCGGCGCAGCTACTCGGCGAACTGCTCGACGCCATCGCTTACGAGGACTGGCTCAACGAGCGCGACGAGAAGCGTGCGGCGCAAATAAAGTGGGGCAACGTCCAGGAGTTCTGCGACTGGCTGGGCAAGAAGGGCCAGGAGGAAAACAAGACGCTGATCGACCTCACCCAGACCATTGCCCTGATCAACCTGCTCGACAAGAACGAGGCGGACGTCGACGCCGTCCAGCTATCGACCCTGCACGCCGCCAAGGGGCTGGAGTTCAGGCACGTCTTTCTGATCGGTATCGAAGAAGGCATTCTGCCGCACCGCGAAGCGCAGGCCGACGGCCGCATCGAGGAGGAGCGCCGCCTGATGTACGTCGGAATCACCCGCGCGCAGCGGTCGCTGCACCTGAGCTATTGCGAGCGACGCAAGCAGGGCCGCGAAACGATTCCCTGCGAGCCGTCGCGTTTCGTCGCCGAAATGGGCAGCGAGGATCTGCGCGTGTCCGGCGGCAAGAGCGCCGCGCCGCCGGACAAGGCCGCCAACTCCGACCGCCTGGCAGCGATGAAAGCGATGCTCGGCAAGGCCCGGTGAATCCTGGCAAGTCCCTCTGCTCCGGGAGGTGGTTACAGCGCGTTACGCGACGTTACGCGCGACCTGACATCGCATTGGCAAGCGCCCGCGTTAATGCTGGCAAGGCCGAAACAACAGAAACAGCAAAACGGCCGAGCGCACAATACCAATCAATCTCAGGAGATCCACATGTTCAAGAACATCATCGCCGTTGCCATCGCCGCCGCTTTCAGCACCGCCGCTTTCGCACAAGCGCCTTCTGCCGCCGGCGCAACCAAGGCCGTCGAGGCCGTCAAGCCAGCCGCAGCGGTTGCCGCAACGCCAGCTGCGACGACGCCAGCGGTTGCGACCCCTGCAGCGACTCCCGCGGTGACCCCGGCAGTTGCTGCCACCGCAGCGACCGCCAAGCCCGAAGCGATGGCTACCGAAACCATGCACGACGCCAAGCCGAAGGCGAAGGCGCCGGCGCACAAAGCAGTGGCCAAGCATCCGGCGGGCGATAAGATGGACGCCGCCCCGGTCGAAGGCGCGACCGCCAAGCCGGAAGCGATGGCTGGCGAGAAGATGCACGATGCCAAGCCAAAAGCAAAGGCGCCCGCTCACAAGGCAGCGGCCAAGCCTGTGGCAGGCGAGAAGATGGACGCGGCACCCGCGGCTGAGAGTGCTGCTCCGGCTACGACCAAGTAATCACTGCCGCACGCCGTGAGCCTGGGAAGAAGCTTCTTCCCAGGTAAAAAAAGAGACCCTGCGGTCTCTTTTTTTGTTACACCCGAGCAAACGCCTTACTTGACGAGGCCCAGCAGATGTTCGACGGCAGCCTTGATCTCGTCGTCGGTCAGGTCCGCGGCGCCACCCTTGGGCGGCATCGCGCCCTTGCCGTTGGTGGCACTGGCGACCAGTGCGTCGGTTCCGGTGGCAATGCGCGGCGCCCAGGCTTCCTTGTCGCCTGCCTTCGGCGCGCCGGCGGCGCCACTGGCGTGGCAGGCCATGCAGACTGCCTTGTAAACCGCCTCGCCGCTACGCGGCTCCCCTGCGGCTGCAGTCGCTGCCGGCTTCTGGTACGCCAGCTTGGCCACCGGCAGAATGCGGGCATAGATCGCGTCGGCGTCGCTGGCGGACTGGGCGCTGCCCTTGCCGATCATCGACAGCGGCCAGATGACGACCATCAGGAGAACGGCGATGACGATGGTGATCACCAGGATCGTCCGTGAAGAAAATTGTTTTTGCGCCATGCCGAATCCTTGGTTGTCTGCGGGTTAGATGACGAATTGTAACGCCGTTTGCCGCCGCCCAGAAGTGCCGAGCTGGACGGCCCAGGGCAAACCGGTTAAGCTTGCCGTCCTGCACGCGCCCGTAGCTCAGTTGGATAGAGTACTGCCCTCCGAAGGCAGGGGTCGGACGTTCGAATCGTCTCGGGCGTGCCACAAATTCAACGACTTAGGCCACTTTTTTGGTGGCTTTTTTGTTTGGTACGGAATTTATACGGAATCTCACTATAGAGAACGGTGAAAGCTCCGTTGGAATTGTGTGCGGAACAGATTGTGTGCCACATTCCTCCCGCCGCTGACCCCGGCTCTTGCGGAATGCTTTTCTGCATAGGATTTCTGCGCAGCCGGTGCAGAAGCTGGTAGGACCATGCTGTCTCAGTGGCGTACCACTTTCGCATTTGCGATCGCCACAAACACTGCTTGTCGAGGGGTCGTAGGAGTCGGAACCTATGGCGGAGCACCCAAAGCTGTTTTAGGGCCTCCTGACGCAGCGAATCTCACTTCATTCGGAATTTGGTGCTGAACTCTCGCTTTCAGGCCCCACCACCGACGCATCGCTCGCGTCAGCCACCGTCTCGCCCGCCGTCTCCTTCCGCCGTGCCGCCAGCACCGCACGCGTAGCGATCTGCCGGATCTGTCCGGCCAGACGAAGAATCCGCCGCTTCCATTCATAGACTCCGCGCGCGTATTGGCTGTCGGTGATGACGCATGACAGCCAGAGTGCATCCAGGTGGGCCATCATCGCGTCGAACTCACGGATGATCGCAAGGTACTTGATCGAGCGCGGCGAGGTGATCTGCACGTCGATGGTCTTGGCGCTGGTGTAGCCGATCGCGGTTTCGATGCCATTGCCCTCGGCCACTTCCTTCAGCCGCAGCGACTCCTTGCGAATCTCCTCCAGGGTCTGGTCGATCTGAGTATCGACCAAGGCGTCGACTTCCTGCGCCTGCTCTTCGCTGCCAATGAATCGCAACACCACGCTCAACGAGAACAGCGCGTTGGCGCACATCGCGTAGCCACGGTCGAAGATCTGCTGCGCGTGCAGGGAATTGAGCAAGGCCTTCTGCGTCAGGAAGGGCCGGCTGTTGTCCTGCCGGACCGACGGAATCTGCGTCGAATCGTTCCTCTGTCGCTGTGCCATCTGCAGTCTCCCGGAGTGTCGATCAACGCCAGCGTATCGCTTGCTCCGCGATGGCGACCTTCGAAAAGCGCCCAGACGCGACGCATTTCAAACTCCTGCGACGACCGTGGCGGCAGAGAATTCAGCCATCTCTCGTTCCGTCTATGACGGTCGAAGTGAAGGTAGCTGGCCTTCTTCATAAACAGCATTCTCTCCAACCCCCGGCGGGGTAGCCCCGTCAGGATACGGCGGCGTCCCTGCCTTTCTTGTCAGGAGGCCATATGCCCTCGTTGAACAGAGTCACCCTCATCGGCCATCTCGGTGCAGACCCCGAGGTTCGCGACACCCAGAACCGAGAAGCGATCGCCACCATCCGGATCGCGACCACGGAGATCAGCAAGGACAAGTCGTCCGGTGAACGCAAGGAAACCACCGAATGGCACCGCGTGATCTTCTTCAACCGTACCGCCGAAGTCGTCGGCGAGTACCTCAGAAAGGGCTCCCCGATCTACGTCGAAGGTCGCATCCAGACCCGCAAGTGGCAGGACAGCGCAGGTCAGGATCGCTACGTCGTCGAGATCATCGGCAGCGAAATGCAGATGCTCGGCGCTCGTCCATCGGCGAAGGACGCCAAAGCATCGGGTTCCGTCCCTCGTCGTGCCGACACGGTCTCGTCTGATCAGGCAAGCAGTTCAGCCGTCGACGAAGTGCCGGCCATGGAGCCGTTCTGAGCAGGTCGTCACGTCTTTTCCACACCGGGCGGTCATTCTCCCGGACCGGGAGCCGACCGTCCTCCACCTCAGGAGATTCGCTCATGGAACGGGTCATTCTCGTCCTCGCCATGCTGGCAGGGCTTCACTTGCTTCTGTCGTTTCTCCGTTGCTCAGCACAAGGCCTCAAAAGCTTGTTGAAGCGTAGACCTGAAGCGACGGCAGCGTCAGAACCGGTGAAGGTCACCAGCACCCTTTGGCAGCAATACGACCGACCGGCTTACCAGCGCCGGACCGGGATCGACATCGATCCCGCCAAGAGCGGTGAGGCTTCGTTTGAAGTGATCGCCTGAACGCTCATCCCCCTGCGGGGCATCGCCTCCGCATCAGGGGAGGGATGCCCTTTATTCCTTAATGGAGGCATCTCATGGCACTCGTTCTTCTTTCTTGCTGCATCACCGGCTGGATCATCAGCCGTCCGATTGTTCGCGCGCTGGGGCTCTGAACATGGCTTTCGACCCCGCACACGATCAAGTCGTGCAATCCAATCCGCTTCTCGTTCGGCTTTTTTCGGCGCTCTCGATGAATCGTGCCTGCGATCTCCACCAGAGACTCCAGGCAGGACGCACCGACCCGGAAACCCGCCAGCTGCTTCGACAGGCTCTGGCCCTCTCGAAGCAAGAACAAGCAGCGAACTGAACCACGCCCCGGCTTGCCGGGGCTTTCCCGAGTGCGTTTCCAAAGCGCCCTCCGGAAAGCAGCCTTTGATCGAGCGATTCTTCGCCCGAGCAAGTCGCGGTAGCTGGCCGCACGAAACAAACAGCATTTTCATCCACCCAGCCGGGGAGGCCCTCTCCGGAAGGGGCTGGTGACTCCGGCTTTTTTCTTCTGGAGGCACCATGGACGTCAGACATCCTGGCCTGCTGCGCATGCCGGCCAAGCAATACCACGCGGATCAATCGATCGGCCATTCGGGAATCATCAAGCTGCTCAAGAGCCCCGCGCATCTGCGCGAAGCCCTCGATCATCCGTCGCCGCCAACGCCGGCGATGGCGTTTGGGTCCGCGGTTCACACCCACGTCCTCGAACCGGATCGTTTTTCCGAAGAGTTCGCAGTGGTCGAGAAGTTTGATCGCCGCACCAAGGAAGGCAAGGAAGCCGCCGCCCGCTTCGAGCAAGAGAATCAGGGCAAAACCCTGATCACTTCCGACGACCTGGCGGCATTGACCCGAGTGCGCGCCGCCGTTCACGCGCACGAGGGGGCGGCCCGCCTGTTCAAGCAAGGAGAAGCCGAGCTGTCGGCGTTCTGGACAGACCCGCTCACCGGGATCCCCTGTCGCTGTCGTCCGGACTGGTTCAACGGGACGGCCGTGGTCGATCTCAAGAGCTGTGTCGATGCCAGTAGCCGCGGCTTTTCTCGCGCCATCGCCAACCTCGGCTACGACATTCAAGCGGCGTTCTACGTCGATGGAATGAAAGCCGTGACCGGCACGGAGCTGCCCTTTCTCTTCGTTGCCGTCGAGAAGGAGGCACCCCATGCCGTGGCGCTTTACCGGGCTGACCCCGAAGTCATCGAGGTCGGTCGCAAGAAGTACCGGGCAGCACTGCAGCTTCTGAAGTGGTGCCAGGATGCTGGCAGCTGGCCGGCTTACCAGCCCGGGGGGGAGATCGAATTGATCTCGCTACCGCGTTGGGCAGCCAACGCCGACGCCTTCGAGTTCGACGCCGCCTGATCGGCGGCCATTTTTAGTTCATTGACCCCGGCGGGGAGACCAGTCCCCGCTCCGGGAGGCATGGTGTCTCCGCCATTTGTATTTGGAGCAAACCATGTCTCAAACCTTGCGTAACATCCAGAGCGCCCGTCAGGGGAATCCGACCAACATGGTGTCTTTTCCCGCCATGCTCGAACAGCTCAAGGGCGAAATCGCTCGCGCGCTGCCCAAGCATCTCAGCGCGGAGCGCATGGCGCGGATCGCACTGACTGCGTTTCGCATGAACCCGAAGCTGTCTGAAGTGGAGCCACGCAGTGTCGTCGCGGCGGTCATCCAGTCCTGCCAGCTTGGTCTGCAAATCGGCCTGATGGGCGAAGCGCATCTCGTCGCCTTCGGTAGCCAGTGCCAGTTGATTCCCGGCTATCAGGGGCTCGTGAAACTCGCGCGCAACAGCGGCAGTGTGCAGGACATCTATGCGCACGAAGTGCGGATCAACGACAAGTTCGACATCGTCCTGGGCCTCAACCGTTCCTTGATGCACGAGCCGTTGAAGAAGAACGGCTTCCCGGCGTCCGACGACGAGCGCGGAGCGATCGCCGGTTTCTACGCGGTGGCGGTGTTCAATGATGGCTCACGCACCTTCCACGCTTTGTCTAAGGAGCAGGTCGAATGGGTACGTGACCACTCCCGCGGCTACCAGATGGCGAAGAAGAACCGAAAGGAGAGTCCCTGGGACACGCATTTCGTTCCGATGGGCCTCAAGACGGCCATTCGCCGCCTTTGCAATCTGCTGCCGAAATCGCCGGAGCTGGCCATGGCACTGGCCATGGACGAACTCAACGAACGCGGTAAAACCCAGAACATCGGGATGGCCGAGGCGATCGACGGCTCCTGGGCTCCGATCATCGACGACGAGTCGAGTGACGCGAAGGCCAGGGAGACGAGGGCGGGCGACCAGAAGTCCGGTCGTGAAGGTGGCAAACCGCCGCTCGATGTGCTCCTCGCCAGCATCAGCCAGGCCGCATCCGTTGATGACCTCGACGAACGCTACGCCGAGGCTGAAGACGCCGCCGACGACGGCGATCTTGAGCAGTTGCTTCGCGCCTATCGCAGTCGCAAGGCGGCGTTGACCGACACGGCTTCACCGGTCAGTGCGAGTGTCGGCGTAGCGAAATGAGCGCCCCGCGAGGAAGTGATCGCGGTGTCTCTATCTATGGCCAATGGCCCGAGGCCACGACGAAAGGCGTCGGTCCGTGCGGAGCGAGCAGCGACACCTGACGAAGGTTACCCGTGGTCTGACGATGACCTCGTCAGGCTCCACAGGCGCCTGCTGCAAAAGTCGTTGCGCGCTCTGTTCGATTCGAGGGTCTGTGCCGCCACACGGGTGGAGATCCTCGACTGGCTGTCCCCGAGGGAGTGCTCGAACGCCTTCTCGTACTACGCGTGCTGCGCGCTCTCTGGCCTCGATCCCGAAGTGATTCGGGATCGAGTGCTGGAGCGTTATCGGCGACGCGATTCCCTATAAACCTCCGGCGGCAACGCCGGGCTTTCCCCAGAGGGTTGACGCAGCCCTTTGCGGAAAGCGGATTCTGGCGTTGGTGCTGGCCGGTGCAATTCTCCGTGTTGCTGCGAGGTTGTGCGCCCAGGTTTGCATTTCGGGACGGACATGGCTCAGGCGAGAGGTCTTGCCTGACGCAATCTGACGACAGACCGAAGTGCGTGCGCGCGGTGGACACAAGTAGCCAGGACTCTGCAGCCGATGGTTGCCGCGGGTCGGCAAGAGCTGTTCGAAGGCTGCGACGTAAATTGTGATGCGAACGTCCGCTGTGCCGCGCAAAGAAGACGGGTGTGCGGTCGGCTCCAATGACTCCTCTTCGGCCAGAGCGGCCGTTGGCGGCACATGGCGCGGACGGCCGGTACGAACTTTTCGCTACGGGAGAATTCGACCCACGAGCATCATTTGTCCTTCGATGCTCCGGACCTCCGATAGGTGACGTTCCACGAGCGGCCGAGGTGATCACCCGCACGGTTGCTGCCGACCGCATCGACGCGCTGGTGGCGAATGACTCTCACAGTCCCTTGGATCATCTCCGAAGGTCTCATCAGTTCGTTCGGAAACGCAGGAAGTTCCGTCGGCGGCACGCGGCTGACCGAACACACGCAGATCTCTGCGCAGAAACGGTCCTTGACACCTTTGGGCAACATCAACAGGGTTGGCTCGATAAAGAGTGCCGGAAGTGCGCCCCTCTCCGCGATTCCCGAGGCGTCGAGAGAACGCCTGATCAAATAGCCGGCGACAAAGTAGGCAACTGGTGAGACGGCAAAAGGCAGCATGTTGCCGGCTCAGCGCCGATGAGTTGCTTGCATAACAACCATCTCTTGAAGCCCACTGGCAAAGCAGAGCGGACGTCGACAACCGCCATCGGTGACGAAGATCGTTCGGAGTCCGTCACTCTCCGCGCTAAAAAAATCCAGCCCGTCGACAAATTGCGCCGAAGCGGGTTGGTCTTGTGCTACTGACGAAACCAAGAGCAAACGAGGCAAGAGGAAAAGCCTTGCCCCGCGGGTGCGACGCCGTACTCACTCACGGGTCGCTCCCCGTTTCGGGGCGTCGCCGCTCCTCGCCAGACGCCAGCTTGCCCACGGTTTCGGCGCTGCAATGTCTACGGCCAGTGCTGGCGGACACATCGGGAGCCGTTTCACGAAGTGCTGCACTCGTCAGGCGCCTGATTTGCCGATCCTGTTCGCCCGACAGCAACAACAACGCGCAGACTGCGCCGATCAGAGCAAAGAACATGTCGGACTGCGTGTCCCACGGATCACCCTGCGTCCCGAGAAACTCGTCTGCGCCTTGGCCCATCAGGAGCGCGGCGCCCCACTCGATGAACTCATAGCACGCACTGATCGCGAGCACGATGCAGATAACGTGGAAGACCAGCATCTTGCGGCCCAGCACGTAAGCACCCCGAACGAGTATTTCTCGCGCCACCAGCGCTGGCACAAAGCCTTGAAAGAAATGCCCGATCTTGTCGTACGGATTGCGAGCGAGATCGAAATAGTCCGCAATCTGGAAGCCGAGCGGGACGCGGGCATAGGTGTAGGCGCCACCAAGCATGAGTACCAACGCGTGCAGCAAGATGGAGACGTAGAGCAGCGTGGTAAGCGGAAACCGCTTGTACGTACACAGCAGCACAGCTACTGCGATGAAGATGGGAAACACCTCCATCAGCCACGTCGCCCGGTCATAAGGCCTGGCGCCAGAAACTACAAGGAGCGCCAGTAGCAGGACCAGCGCGAGAAGGAGAAAGGTCGAACGGCGCGCGTGCATGTGTCGGTCAACCCGACGAATTAATGCTTGCTCGTAGCGCTACCGCTCGAAGATGGCCCCGTCGGCAACAGCGGGGAGTTCGGCGGCAGTCCCGCTCACTATGGGCCAGCCGCGCCATCATCCTGATCGTCATCCTCTTTGCCTCCTGCTTGTCGCGCCTGCCCGAGGGCACCGAGGTGGTGCCGCTGGCCGCGTTGGCAAGCGCCTAGACAACGGCAAGCCCACGCACGTAGTTCCCCGCCATAGCCAACATTTGCAGGTAAGGCCGATGGGGGCGCTAACCTCCTACCGCGGGTGGCCGACGGCGCATGGCCCATAACGCGGTAAGTACCAAGGCCAGCGTCTGTGGCTCAGGTATCACCACTGGATGGTCGCCAATCATCCGGACTGGATCGTCGAAATTGAAGTTCAGGTAGACGTGCCCGCCACGGTAACTGCCTGTCGTCTCGAACGCATAGGTGAACGAAGAGTGGGCTGGTACGATGACCGTCGCGCCGCCAAAGTCGATCGGATCAATCTGAGCCCAGGGCACGTCCAGTTTCAGGTCATCGTAGGTGGTCATCGATGCTAGCAGCTTGAGCTCGTTGAGCAACCAGTCCTTGTCACTGTCATTGATGAGCTCGACGTCATGCAGATAGTTTCCGAAACCGCCTCCTCCACCTTGCCCGCCTTTGCCGCCACCGCCCAAGCCACCGTCGCCACCGTCGCCGCCGAGGCGCGGATCGCCAATTGCCCAACCTCCCGGCGGGCCTGCCGGGCCCAGTGGGTCATGGACAAGATTGGTCCACGTTGGCCGCTTGACGATCAGTGAGTTGTGGGCGAACAGCCAGAACGTGATGTCGACGTCAATGGCTTGGCCTTTGTTAACAACACCTACATCGAAAACGAAGTTGACGCAGCCATCCCGAGCGAAGTTCGCTATACCCCCCCCAAACGCACCGGTCGACGCAGACGCGCCGCCGTTGGGCTGGGCCTCCTTGTTGCATATCTGGAACTCCAGATCACGTGCATCGTGACCGGTGTCGTTATGGAACTGCACGACGCCTCGAACGGGAATGTCGGTGGGTCCCCCCACCTGCGCTGTGGCGGCCGCGACCGCGCTGGCCGCGGTGATCAGCGTGGCCAAAAAGACAAAGCGTCGAGCACAGTTGGTGAGTTGGTTCATCATGTACCTCAGAAGGATAGTGGTTACAGTCGAGGCAATGGCAGATTTCAGTAGTCGATTCATCTAGTTTTCCTTTCCTGGGTCTCAAGGCATCCTTTCTGAATCCGGGCATATTGCGCATTACTCCAGCATGAAAACGGAATGCCCGCTTTGTTAACGCTGCCTTTCATGTGGGGCACGGTGGTTAAGGCGATCCCGCCGATGTTGCCGTTGTAAAGTCCACCGACACCCCAAACTGACCGTGCTCACCAAAATGGGTGAAGCCCAAGAATGTCTGGTGAGTTCGTCCTTGGTACGAAGCCGACCAACACACGGTCTAGGCTGGGCCTTCCGGTTAGGCCTGACAGCCAACCTCTAGTAAACCGGCGTATTCGCCGGCGTTCTGATTACGCGGCCGGACAAAAACTGCCCTGCGTCCAAGTGAAAGCAGTTTCCACGCCAAGTATGAATCATTCATGATTTCAACATGCTGTGAAGATCCACGTGCATAAGAGGGGAGAAAGTGTAAAGTTTTCCGACACTTTTCTCGGTAGTTCCAGTGGATACGGCGTCGCTGGAAGCGGAAAGGGGGTGATAGGACGAGCAAGCGCCTAAGCGACAGCAATGCGGAGCGTAGCTGACCCTCAAAGCGCAGTCCTCCAACGACCGCTCCGGCCGACGACCAGACGTAGAGCGCCTCGTGCCGAATGCCCGCTTCAAAGCAAACACCGGACGCTGATTGTTGTCGCTCACGCTGGTGCTCATCGCCGCAAGATTCCGCCACCAATTTTTGCCACCAAATTTGTGCGGTTTTACGCCGCCGCTAACGCCATTCCCTGCTGCTGGCAAAGCGAGGCCGTTGGAAAGCGCATTCAACCGCGCCGATCGTCCTTACGTACCGAGACGCTCTGTCGAATTCGATCCTATCAGGACGCATTTCGCTCGCCGTAGACCGAAGTGTCTGCGTAACATCGTAGCTGTTTCCTCCCCTGCAGCACTTTCCCCGGCCACCGTGCCGGGGCTTTTCGGAGGGGGTTCAGTGAGCCTCCTGCGAACAGCCCATTGAGTTTCGATCCCGCACCGTAAGGCGCAGGATGGACGTGTGGTAGCTGGCCACGAGAAAACAAACAGCATCATGACCCCGCCGGGGAAGCGTATCCCGGCAGGGCTACCTTCATGCCGCGCGGAACGTTCCAACCGGCCTTGCCGTGGCCTTCCCCAGGACCCCGGCATGGGGTGCTTCGGAAGGTCCCGACTGGGACATTCCATGGAGGCACCTGCAATGAAACAGGCTTATCGAACACAGAGCGTCAAGGAGGACGCACGCGGGCGCTGGGAGCGGGTCCTGCCCGATCTGGCGCCGGCGTTGAAAGAGGCTGTGGAGCGGCGAGGGAAGCATGTCCCTTGTCCGGTCCATGGTGGTCGGGATGGCTTTCGGGTTTTTCCTGACGTCGATCAAACCGGCGGCGGAGTCTGCAACACCTGCGGCTTTTTTGCCGACGGCTTGTCTTTGCTGATGTGGGTCAACGACTGGGATTTCAGTCGCACGATCCGCGAAGTGGCAGAGCATGTCGGCGGCCAGCCCGTCAGCAGCACTCGCAGGCAAGGGCCGTCAGTCGCAAGCGGTATGCCCGACGATGCCACCCGCCGCGAACACCTCAATCGCACGTGGCGGGAATCCCTCCCGCTGACAGACCCGCAAGCCGAGCCGGCGCGTCTCTATCTGGCGCGGCGCGGTCTGTCGGCGACGGCACCACAAACCCTGCGTTTTCATCCCGCGCTGGGTTACTACGCTGATCGGTGTCTCGTGGGGCGCCATCCAGCCATCCTCGCCCAAGTCACCGGGCAGGGGGGCGATGCAGTGACTCTCCATCGTAGCTACCTGACGGTCGATGGCCACAAGGCGTCGGTTGACGCGCCCAAGAAGCTGATGCGCCATCCCTCGGCGCGACACCTGACCGGCGGCGCCATTCGGTTGATTGCCCCCGGGAGTCGCCTGGCGGTGACCGAGGGCATCGAAACTGCGCTTGCCGTCATCGAAGCCACCGGTCTGCCCGCCTGGGCGACCGGAAACGCCCATCTTCTGGGAACCTTTGTTCCTCCTCCAGAAGTGCGCCAGGTCCTGGTCTTCGCCGACAAGGACCGGCCGTCGCGACAGCACCCGTCCGGACACGGACAGGAAGCGGCGAGGGCATTGGTGACTCGGCTCTGGGCCATGGGGATTCAAGCCGGTGCGATTGCGCCAGCGCTCACGATTCCCGACGGCCAAAAGGGGGTCGATTGGCTCGACGTGTTCAATCTCGCAGGGAAAGCAGGTTTTCCCACGCTCGGCAGCGTCGACAACGCGCTGACCCGGGCCGCCTGACGAGGAGGTGACCATGTACGGCGTCATCGACTTCAGCCGGATCACTACCCGGCCATGCGGTTTCGGGCCTTTCGCACCGCCAGTCGGATGGCAGGGCGACTACCGGCAATACCTGCAAACCCGCTTCGATGGGGACATCGGTGTTCGACAACAGATCCTCGTCGTCGGCCGAATCCTCGTTCGTCAACCGGACGGTACTCGCGCCAGGTTTCTCGGCCCGCATGCCGTCGAGGCACGGAAATTTGCCCTTTCCGCAGGTTCATCGATCAGCGGCAATTAACGCAGCAGACTTTCCCGGCCTTGGCCGGTTTTTCCATCCCACGGGGAGTGTATCGCTCCCCGACGGGGACGGTGCCTTCCCGTTTTTCACTGGAGGCACCATGTACGACAAATTTGCACCCCTTCTCGAACAGGCCCTCACTGAGCCCGGGATCGTCAGTCAGGCTTTCCGGCGGTTTCACCGCTTCAGTGTCGGCAATCAGATTCTGGCGGCCATACAGCTCCGTCAAAAGTGCCTGCCCCTGTCGCCCATCGCGAGCTTCGGTCGCTGGAAGGCGCTGGGTCGGTCCATCTGCAAGGGACAGAAAGCGTTGTCTCTGTGGATGCCGATCACCGTCAAACGTCGCGGCACGAACGCGGTTTCTGACGACTCCGGCGATCCCGGCGGCAGCGAAGAGGTATTTACGCGCTTCAAACTGGCGCCGCGCTGGTTCAGCCTGGAGCAGACCGAAGGTGAGGCCTACGCTGAGCCCGTCGAATCACCCCATTGGGATGCCGAAGCGGCTTTGGCCACGCTGGACATCACGCAGGAGCACTTCGATTACCTGGACGGCAACGTCGAGGGCTATGCGGTTCAGCGCCGCATCGCGGTCAGTCAGTTGGCCGAGCATCCCCACTCAACGCGTTTTCACGAGATGGCTCACGTCGTTCTGGGGCACACCCTGGAAGCTGACTGCCATGACACCCCGTCGACGCCAAGAAGTGTTCGCGAAGCCGAGGCCGAGAGCGTGGCCTTTCTCCTGTGTTCGATCCTCGAGTTGCCAGGCCGAGATGAGTCGCGAGGCTATATCCAGTCGTGGCTCAAAAACGGTCAGCTTCCGGAAAAATCGGCACAGCGGATCTTCAGCGCCAGCCAGAAGATTCTCGAAGCCGGCAGACCCGTTAGTCAGCCAACCGTAACGCATTAAGCCGCAATCTTTGAACCCCGCGGGGCGCGCATCGTCCCGCAGGGGAGGGTGCCGCCCCGTTTTTCTATTGGAGGCACCCCAGATGATCCATTCAAGCAACCGCGAACTCCTTTCGATCGTGCTCGGCGACGAGGCAGCATTGCTCGCCACCCGCTCGCTGGCCGAGCTTTTCGGGCTGCGCGCGCCTCGGCAGACCACTACCCTTGGCACGGAACAGGCGCTTCTTCCCTATGCCGTGCCTGACCGACTGCTGGCGGCACGGGAACTCCTCCGGCGCGCTTTGGAAGAAGAGCTTTCGGAATCGGCCGTCAGCCTGACTTCACCGGCGGCAGTTCGCGATTACCTCCGGCTGATTCTCGGTGGGCAGGAGTACGAAAGTTTCGTCGCGCTGTGGCTCGATGGGCAGAACCGGCTGATCGCCGGGATGGAGCTCTTTCGTGGAACGACGACGCAGACGTCGGTCTACCCCAAGGAAGTGGTCAAGGCCGGCCTGAAACACAACGCCTGTGCCGTTATTCTGGCGCACAACCACCCCTCCGGGCATCCCGAACCGTCACGCGCCGACGAGCTGCTGACCAGCGAGCTCAAGAACGCTTTGGCGCTCGTCGACATCCGGGTACTCGACCACTTCATCGTGGGCGACACCCGCGTCATGTCCTTCGCAGAGCGGGGACTGATCTGACCAAAAAAAATACCCGCCGACCTGGCGGGTATTTTTTGTCGGCAGCAGGCCGGTGATGAACGGCCGAATGTAATTGCTAATTACAAGACGGCTCGACGAACGTAATGATCAGCGAAGTCGACCGGAAAAGACCACCGTGCCGCGAACAACGGCGTCGTCTGGCAGACGCATGATCGGTGTCGGCCAGTTGGGATTGAGCGTCGTGAGAAAGCGGCCTTCCGGCGTGACCACCAGCCGCCGGAAGAGAGCGGTTTCCCCATCGAGCACCACGACATCCTTACCGTGCTCCGGGGTGACGCGCGGGTCGACGAAAAGGATCTCGCCTTCGCGGTAGCCGTCATTTCCGTTCATCGCCTCGCCGAGCACGGGAAGGGCGAAGGTCTCGTCGCTGTGTTCGACCGGGCAAGCCAGCCACGCACTCTGACCGCCGTCTCCCGGCGAGTCGGTGGGCAAGAGCTGTTCCCAATTCAGCACCGGCACCACACCCCGGCTGAGTATGTGGGCGGAGATCGGCTCCCGGCCAGCCAACTGATCCGGCGTGACCCCGAGTTCGGCGGCGAGCTTTTCGAGCGTGTCCTGCCGCGGATGCTTGGCCTTCGAGCGCTCCCTGAGAATCCGGTTGATGGCCGGCTGCGAGACACCCGAACGATGGGCCAACTCGGTCTGATTCAGGCGATGTTTGCTCATCAGCGCTTCAAGGATTTCTGCCACCGGGTTTCCGCTGGCAGTTGCTGTGGAGTCGATCTTCATCATAGATCATCCGATTTGTGGTTGTACTATGCTTTAAGTGTAATATATAATGCGTTCATGTGGCAACTTCTTGATTGTCTATCATGGAAAAGCGCGACGTACTCAAAATCAACAGGCAGTTCCTGTTGCTCACGCGCCAGCTGGCGCGGGAGGGAAGGGCGGCAGAGATCATGACCGGCTTACCCCGTGCCGTGATCGAGAAGGTGGCCTCGCTCGACATGGACGAAATCGACGAGCTGGCGGAGACGGTCCCCGTGTCGCTCTACACCTTCCGATTGACGGACTCGGCGCTTGAGCGGCTGTTGCAGATGCCCAGGGACGCAAAAAGCACTTACGCCGAAGCGACCCTGCTCTAACGGTCATGTCGGCGCTGCTTGCCCTTGATGAGTTGGAAAACAGCCGGGTGGCCCACGAGCTGATCCGTTTGCGGCTCCGCGTGCCGATCGTTCATTACCTGACGAGCATCCATCCGAAGCCGCTGCGCATGCGCTGGCGGCAGGTCCACGGTGAAAGTCCGCACAACGGGAAGCTGCCGGACTCTGTCAGACCCTTCATCACCAACCCAATGATGCTGGCCAAGCTCTCCAGTTTCGTTGCCCTCTACAACCGTCTTGACGAGGGGGATGGCCGGTCGGTCACTGCAGCGATGTTGTTGTCGGCGTGGGAAGTGCATGGTCGTGTCGGCAGCGCTGGCCTGGACATCAACGCCGCGTGGTACGCGATCAGGGATGTGCGATCGCGGATCGTCGGCTGGGAGCGGTGTGCAAGGTGCCAGGCCATGTACATCTACGAGCCGAATGTGTCGCATGCGCGATCGTGCCCGTTTTGTCGGCTGGCGAGGGCGCGATGCTGAAGCGTTCTCTCGAAGGGGGCAGGTTCGGCGGGTGAGGGTGGTGTCGCGCGTGGTCGTTGTATTTTGGGTGGAGGCGGCAAGGTTGTAGTGTCGTCACCAGCCTCGTTGCGGTAGGCAGCGATCGCGTGGGGAAGCACGGGAATCGTCCTTGGGCGTCACCACGAAATGCATCGGTCGCTTCAGATGGTCATGCCTCAGACGGTGTCAGGGGTGCCGCTGATCGGCAATCAGGCCGAAGGCGACGTGTGTATCGAGTCATCTCGTCTCGAAACGGTACCAACGGTTCGAATCCCCACTGGCCCGCCAGGAACGTCGCAGCAAAGCTCTGCGACAAAAACGATCACCCCGCCGGACGCCATGTTCTGCGGGGTTTTTCGTTTATAGCTGTTGACCTCGCCTACCCCACAAATGTCATTTCTGCGTTCTTACGGGCCATTTGTCTCGAAACCTCGTGACGTCGCGATTTTAGTGCAGAACTTTTAAGTTGTTGTTTTTGAGCGAGAAAATGACATAGGCTGACGGGTGGTTTTCGGGCATGTGCTTTGGTCAAGACAGGTACGCCAACGCGAACTTTCTGGCTGGTGACGGTCGGCCAAGGCGGCAGCGTGGCGTTAATACCTAGCCACATCAGATACTTACGTGCGCCCCCTGTTGGGCTCGCGAGTCGGCGCCGCGAGGCGTTTCAATATTCTTGCAGCCCAGCGCCTTTATCTGCCCGCTTGCAGGTGTGAAGCGCCGCCTTGCCATCATGGAATATACTGTACATCCGTACAGATTATTGGCGATCGACGCCGCTTCCTCTTCAGTCCTGCCCCCCCATGATTTTCAAGGTCTATCTGATGCGCATCGGCGGTCGGCGTCGCTCGTGGCGCGACATCCTGAACGGCGTCGCCTACGTTGGCGACCTGCGCACGATGACCGAGAAACGTGGCGACGCCATCTACACTCAAGCACTTCTGGTCAGCGCCGGAGCGTTGGCGCAATCCCAGCTGCCCGCCCTCTATGAGCCGGTGCTGGTGAGCATTGCGCCGATGGCGCTACAACTCCGTGGGTTCGAGCGTATGCAAGAGCCTGCGGGGTTCTACAGCGTCGTTCAGGAATGGCATTGCGTCACGCCGTAGCGGTCCTACACCACGCGCGGCGCGCTCAGGATCGGCGCAGCAAGTCGGGCTTAACGCTGAAATTGGTGGAAAGAACGTTGACCGCCAGCCAGATTGCCGTCGTTCGCAGGGGCGAAGCCATTTTCCGTTGCTAGGTCGCACTGCCAACCACAGCTCGACGCAGCGACTGTGCCATTGCCATCTTTGTGGAAGGCATCCTGTGGTGTCGCATTCGGCTGGTCTCGGCGACAACCGACTGTAGCAGTCCCAAGAGATCGAGCTGCACGAACGGCCGGTAACGTATCAGCTACTGGCGGGTCGGTCCTAAACGCGGTCAGCCCGTTCATCGGCCATTGCTGTCACTGACCGCCCAGGCGCCACACACCTAGGCGACTGGTGCGATGTGCTGAGGGGGAAACACTCCAAGGGCGGCACTGAACCGGTGCTCGGCGTGCATTGGTCAAGGCTGCTCCGCGATTCTGAGTGCGTATCGGTTTGGCTCCCGCAGCGCGCGCTTAACACGCACATCAGGGGCAATCGCCCTTACCAAGGGGCTAATCCTGTCGTAGTCGCCCTCGCAGCCAACAATCACCGACACAAGCGCTCCTTGGGGAAGTTTCAGGGATCCGTCGTCGGTCAACAACGTGCCGCTGCCGACGACATGCGAGCGCTCTTGGGCGACAAGTCTGTAGTCCTTTTCATACCTCCATGCGCCGGCTTTGGCGAGCAGCATGCGTAGGGCTTGATCGTCGCGGTCCTCATTTAGCTTCAGGATAGGAAATTCGTCGAGATATTCGCATCGCAGGGCGCTGCACATAACCTCGTTGCGAAGACTGAACTCCAAACAGACCCCTTTGTGCCTGTCTGCGTAATGGGCCCACATCAACAGGTTTCCCACGCCGGGGCCGAGACAGTACACGCGATACCTTTGATTGATTTCGGCGGACATCGCCTCGGAGATTCTGCAGATGATGTTCGTCGCTTTGGCAGGGTCGTGCCTGAGCGTCGTTGTCATGGCCTCAATATCCTGTCCAGACATTCGTGTCTGTCGGCTGCAAACATCGACGGCCCAAGCAATGTGCCGTTCGTTCTCGTCTGGATCGTTCAATACTTCGGTATTGAAGAACGGCCGGCAATCCCAGGGGTCGTTGAAATCGCCGGGCTTGGAGCAATAAACCGTTCGCTTCTCCAACGACTCAGCAAGCCATTCCTCATTGAACGCCTGCCAGTGGTAGAGCATCCGATGTCCGTCTTCGAGGGCGAGTTCTGCCACGTTTGGAGTCTGATTTGGCAGGTCAGTGTTTGTGCAGTCCGAGCTTCTCGAAGAGAACCCTGTTGCGGCGTTTGGCGTCACGGACCAGCTTGTCGTAGGAGATTATCTCCACGTAGCCGTTGCCATCGGGCAGGGAGAAGAAATAACCCTCGTTGTCCGCGGTCCGGTGATACCTGTACGAGACCTGCTTCCTGAGGCTCGGCGTCAGGTCCGCGATCAGATATCCTGTGTAGCGCAGGCGCTCTGGATTGACGAGGCGACCGTCGATATCCTTCACGTTGCCCTGGTCGATTTCCACGAACCGCTGGATGATCTGGTCGGCTGGGTCCTTGTCGTAGTCGTCGCGGCCGGGCCGCTTGAATTCGACCACCACCAGGCCGCCGCCCGGAAGGTTGTCGGGTTCGGCCACGCCAATCGGGGTGTCGTAGAAGAACGCCATGATGTCCGGCTCCTTCCCCGACGTTGTTTCCAGTCCCGGCACCTTGTTCAGCTTCTTGTCCGAGGTGAGCAGCGTGTGGTAGCACAGCCGCTCGTCGATCATCCACAGGTTCTGCTGATCGAAGAAGACGTCCTTGGACGTCTCGCCCATCGGAAAGATCATCTTGTGTAGCACCTTCTCGAACGGGTACTTCCCGTCCGTCTGCACGCGTTTGAGACTCAGGTCTACGAGATCGAGGATGATCCTGCGGTGGGCGACGTAGTCGGCAAGCTTCGCCTTGCCGACGTCGTTCATGCCCTCCATGAGCGCCCTTATCCGTTCCTGGTATTGGTCGTACGACTCCTTCTCCATCAGGGCGGCGACGTGCCTTTCTTCCTTGCGGATATCGTCCTCGATTTCCCGCCGGATGTGGAGCAGGGCTTCGTCCAACTGATCGTCGCGAAGACCCGGCTGAACCCTCTGCTCGATGATCGGCCGGTATTTCTCGTGCGTCAGCACCCGGTATTCGGGGGCCCGCTGTTCCACGAACCGCTCGATCTGCGCGACTTTTTCCTCGTTGGTCGATTTCAGATCGGGGGCCAAGACCGAGCGGAGCGTGTCGGCGATCCCCTTGCCGAGCGACTGTTTCGATATCAGCGTCCGTTCCAGTTCGGGCTCGTCGTCCGTCTGGAAGGTGATTTTTGTGCGTTCCTGGTTGGCCTTACGGTCGAGATATTCGCCCGTCACCAGCACGATAAGCGTGTACGCCTCCTGCCCGTCGTCGAGCAGGCGGTCGGGAAGCTCCGGCAGCAGGTCTTTGAGTTTCGATTCCGTCACCTCGCGCCCATTTGCGCACAGGTGGTAGACGTGTCTCGCCCGACCGTCACGGTGGCGGAGCGCCTGCAACGCGAACGTGCGTCCCTGTACATCGAAAAGGCGCTCTTCGATGTGCGGTTGCACCGTCGACTGGAACAGTGCCTGCAAGTCGATGGCGGCGTGTCCTGGCGCTTCCAGCGTGATGCGCGGGCACGACCTGGCGGCGAACCTGATCAGAAAGTGGGCGACGATCCTCTCGGCCAGCACCCCGGGGTCGGCGGGCCAAGCCGCGCGGTAGGAATCGGCAAGCTCCCGAAGCGTGATCGTCGTTCCCGGTGCGTCGGTCGACAGCTCCGTATTCTCGACCCCCGCCATCTCGTTCTGGATGGAGAAGGAAAAATTGCGCGCCAGACGATTTCCATCCCGCTCGAAGATGCTGCGGATATCGCACCGGGCGAACACTTTCAGGAACGTGAAACGGCCGACGCCCTTGCCCCCGATCTTGGCCTTCGAGAGCGTGTAAGCCTCGCCAAACGACGCGGCGTTGGCGTCGTTGAAGCCGGCCCCGTCGTCCTGGATTTCTACGCCGTCGACAACGAGCGTGTCGTCGCCGCTCTGCGTGGCTAGATCGTCGGCGGCAAGGAGGCGGATACGGATGGCGCCGGCCGCCGGATTGTCGTAACGCTCCTCGATGGCGTCCATGGCATTCGAGACCGCCTCGAACAGTGGCATGACGCCGCGTGAGGGCGATAATTCTAGCCGGTCGACCAGACCGCGGATGTTTGTGAGCATAGAGGCTTCCGTTGACGACACCCGCTCGTCGGGCGGAGACGAAATTATGCCTTGATCGTGAAGCCCGGTCGATCTTGCCAATTCTTGCCGAATGAGATTTTACGTTGCGATGTTTGGAGAAACACAAAAGGCGCGTACGCCGATTATCCGCTCACCATTCGAGAGCCGTCACCTTATCTATCGTGGATGATTGGCCGCTTTGAGCGCGCAGCAGGCCGAACTCAAACTATTGCGAACGGCATCTTGAAGATCGGCAAGTCGCCATAGCACTTGCAGACATCATCAGGCGGGTTGGGGCCGGAACCGGAAACTGACCCTCCCGATTTCGTATTGACGGTGCTGAGCAACGCGAGCCCAGACGGTAGAATGCTGCCATGACCCGCGCTGATCTGATCGCCACCATCGCATCCCACTTCCCTACGCTGACGGCGAAAGACGCCGACATCGCTGTCAAGGAAATCATCGCTGCCATTGGGAGCTCCCTGGCACAAGGAGATCGGGTAGAAATCCGTGGCTTCGGGAGCTTCCGCCTGAACTACCTTCAAGCGAGGAACAGCCGCAATCCAAAGACCGGGGCCGCGGTTTCGGTACCCGCAAAATACGCACCCCATTTCACAGCTGGCAAGGAACTGCGCGAACGCGTCGAGGCGTCAGCCAAGGACATACCGCTTCAGCAGGCTGCGTGATGCGCGCCTTTGGTGGGATCGAAGAGCCCTGTTGGCAGTCGATTCGGTCACCAAACGCAGTAGCCTGACCACACCCTTCCATGCCTGAAGCCCCCGCCTGAGCAGTCGCAAGCGGCGCCGGTTCCGCGGGTGGACCACGGACTCGAAGCATCTCCACCGCAAACAACGCTCCTCGCCTCTTCGCGTCCACCGAACGGGTACCGGTTGAGGAGGAGGAAACATCTTCAAGGGGCCGACTATATGGGCCTCCCTGATGAGACAATGACGCGTGCGAACAACACAAGTCAAAGATTCCCGAGAACGGAGCAAGTAGGCGCGAGCCGCCATGACCGATGCCAAAAAGACCTTCGCCGCCTCGCCCAACCGCGCAAATGCTTCGGCAGATCATGGGGGGAGTAGGTGGCCGAGAACGGCGGCAGTGCCGAGCGTCAACTCCGAAAGACCGACGATGCACCAGAGGGGGGGGTAAGTAGCGTTGAACGCCGTTGAGATCGAGCAGGCCATCACAGACCTTGCGGAGCAATCTTTTGACCCCGCGAACTTCCCCTATGCCTTCCTTGAAGCCTTCGGCAATAAAGAGACGACGATCAAACGCCTTCGTGCGGGAGCGTCGAACAAGTCCAACCTCGGCGGCGTCCTCCAGACCAACAACATCCACATCCTGACCTGCGAGGCAGGACAGGTCACGAAGGCACTCAAGGCGCTCAAGGACAGCCCCACCACCACCAAGGCTAAAGCGAAATTCATCCTCGCTACCGACGGCACGGACTTCGAGGCGGAAGACCTCGTAAGCGGCGAGACGGTCGCCTGCGCCTTCAAGGACTTCCCCGACCACTTCGGCTTCTTTCTGCCGCTGGCGGGCATCAGCACCGTCCGGCAGATTACCGAGAACGCCTTCGATATCCGGGCGACCAGCCGCCTCAATCGCCTCTATGTCGAACTGTTGAAGGACAACCCCGATTGGGGCAAGGCAGAGCGCCGCCACAACATGAATCACTTCATGGCGCGACTGATCTTCTGCTTCTTTGCCGAGGACACCGATATCTTTGGAGGCAAGGGCAAGTTCACCGAAATCGTCGCGCAGATGAGCGCGAGGGATGCGTCCAACACGCACGAGGTGATCAGCACGCTGTTCCTTGCAATGAACACCAAGCGGGGGGAACGGGCAGCGGCCAATATTCCCCGCTGGGCCAACAGCGACGACTTCCCATACGTAAACGGCGGTCTGTTCTCTGGCAGCATGGACGTGCCGAAGTTCAGCAAGATCGCCCGCTCCTACCTTCTGCACGTCGGCGGCCTCGACTGGACCAAGATCAACCCGGACATCTTCGGGTCGATGATTCAAGCGGTCGCCGAGGATGAAGAGCGCGGCGAGTTGGGGATGCACTACACCAGCGTCCCCAACATCCTCAAGGTCCTCAACCCGCTTTTTCTCGACGACCTGCGGGCTCGGCTTGACGAAGCGGGCAACAACCCACGCACTTTGCTCAACCTGCGCAAGCGCATGGCGAAGATCAGGGTCTTCGACCCGGCCTGCGGCTCCGGCAACTTCCTAGTTATCGCCTACAAGGAAATGCGCGCGATTGAGGCCGAGATCAACAAGCGGCGCGGCGAGTCGGATCGCGCTTCCGAAGTCCCGCTCACGAACTTTCGCGGCATCGAACTGCGCGACTTCCCGGCGGAGGTTGCACGCCTCGCGCTGGTCATCGCCGAGTACCAGTGCGACGTGCTCTATCGCGGGCAGAAGCTGGCCTTGGCCGAGTTCCTGCCCCTGGACGCCGAAAATTGGATTACCTGCGGCAACGCGTTGGAACTGGACTGGCTGAAGATCTGCCCTCCAACGGGGACAGGCGTGAAGATCTTCGCCGATGATCTGTTCAGCACACCTTTGGTTCAGCCGGAGATCGACTTCGAGAACGAGGGCGGGGAAGTCTACATTTGCGGCAATCCTCCGTACCTGGGCAGCAAGTGGCAGTCTGATCAACAGAAGGTAGAGTTGAAGGCCATCTTTGATCGGAAGGGGGTCGCCTGGAAATCGCTGGACTATGTTGCGGGTTGGTTCATGAAAGCAGCCGAGTACGGTCAGCAAACCGAAACGGCCGCCGCCTTCGTTTCCACCAACTCAATTTGCCAAGGCCTACAGGTTCCGATTCTTTGGCCCGCGATTTTTGCCACTGGGCACCAGATCGCGTTCGCGCATACGTCGTTCAGATGGGCCAATCTCGCGAGTAACAACGCTGGTGTGACCGTTGCCATCGTCGGTATCTCCGCTAAGGCGCCAGCCACTAAGCGATTGTTTTCTGTGAACGAAGACGGGTCAGTGCAAGAAAGGCAGGTCGATTACATCAATGCGTACCTGGCGTCGGGGCGCGTCGACTCTGTGGAACAAGCTCGTAGGCCGATTTCAAGCGTGTCCCCTATGACTTTCGGCAATATGCCGCGTGACGGCGGCGCGTTTGTTCTCGACGGCGAGGAACGCGCGCGCATGCTGACGCAGTGTCCCGAACTCGAGCGCTTCGTTCGGCCATACTTGGGCTCAGAACAGATGATCCAAGGCAAGTCTCGGTGGTGCCTTTGGATTGAGGACGAGGATTCAGGCTTCGCGCAGCAGCACCCTTACCTGAAGTCGGTGTTGGACAAAGTCCGTGCGTTTCGTCTAGCGAGCGCGGCCGGTTCCACTCGCGACTTCGCGGCACGGCCTCATCGCTTCGTCCAGATTGCCGGCACCGCGAAGCGCCACTCGCTTGTTGTGGCGAAGGTCTCGTCAGAGCGCCGGCCCTACCTGCCGGTGGACCTCTTGGACGGCAAAACGATAGTCAGCGACCTCCTATTCGCGCTATACGACGCGCCTCTGTGGAATATGGCCATAGTGGCTTCTCGGCTACATCTCGTCTGGATCGCCACTGTGTGTGGCAAGATGAAGACGGACTTCCGCTACTCAAACACTCTCGGTTGGAACACATTTCCGCTGCCGAAGCTGACCGACAAGAACATCGACGATCTCACCCGATGTGCGCATGAGATCCTGCTAGCGCGAGAGCATCACTACCCAGAAACCATCGCCGAGCTCTATGCGCCGGACGCGATGCCGGCCGATCTACGTCGTGCACACGACCGCAACGACGATACCTTAGAGCGAATCTATGTAGGGCGTATGTTCAAGAACGACACGGAGCGCCTTGAGAACCTATTCGAGCTCTACGCGCGCTTGTCCGGCCAAGGCGCTACTGCGCAGCGCCGAGCCATCCTAAGCTAGACGGAGGAGAACCTTGAATCTCTCAACCTTCCTGCACCGCGACGCAACCACGCCGACTACAATTTCGGAGATCCAGCGCCTCCACGCTGCGATTGCTACTACCGAGTTCCTCGGGCTGTACGCCTATGCGACTCAGTCCGGCGCCGCCTTGTTTGACATGGCGCTTGATGGAACTTTCTGGACGGACACGCCTTCGCGGTGGCTTTTTGGAATTGACTATGGCCGAACCCAACCACAGGCGCTTCGCCTGCTGTGCGCCCGGCCGAACGCGGAAATCAGAATTCACGATGGTACATACGTCGTCGACCAGCGCGGCTTTCTCCCCCGCCGCGATTTCCACGCAAAGATGGCCATGCTGATGAATCAAGCCGACGATCGATCGGGCATGGTGGTGGGGTCAGGCAACTTTTCGTCGAATGGCCTTCGAAAGAGCGTCGAAGCCGGCGCCTCTGTGCTGACCCAAGGTACCGATGAGTTTGACACGGTGCTTCGCCCCATGCTCGCCGCCGCGGATATCCTGTGGGAACAGGGCACTCCTGTTGTCGACATCCTCGATTTATACGAGGAGCGGTGGAGTGCCTCTTTCTTCCGGGGAGTCGTAGCGCCCCCCCCGGACGTGGAAGTCGACCTCGGCGCGACACCTATCTTTTGGATCGAAGCTGGATATGTCACCAAGAACCGCGGCCTACACCATCCAGGTAACCAGATCGACTTCCCTAGAGGAATGTCTAGGTATTTCGGGTTCAACCCTCCGGCGGATCTGCCGGTCAATTCCATCATCGGGAAGATCGTGTTCGAAACACCGTTAGGCGAGCCGGTCGCGAATAATCTTCGTCTTGGTAATAACATGATGGAGAAGATTTCTTTGCCGATCCCGGAGACGCATGGCTTTGACATCTACGACGGGAAGATTCTGGTTTTTGAACGGATGGACGAGAGCTTCGTCATGCGGGCGCTGGAGGCCGACGATTTCGAAACTGCCTTCGGCGACCGGTTGGCGGAGGTCCGCGTTATGGGCAGCGGTCGACGCTATGGTCGTATCGCTTGACATCACAACCAGCAACTCAGCCGCGGAAAACAACCAGTTAGCCCATCATGAAACAGACCGAACCAGCACACGTCCCCTCCGTTTCCGTAACCTATGCGCAAAGCGGTACATCGACCAAGGCAAACGCCCTTGGGATGCGGCCCATGCAGGAACGCGCCTACGGGAAGCGCGGTGAACAGTACCTGCTGATCAAATCCCCGCCAGCGTCTGGCAAGAGCCGCGCCCTGATGTTCGTCGCGCTGGACAAGCTCAAGAATCAGGGCGTGAAGCAGGCCATCATCGTCGTGCCGGAAAAATCCATCGGAGCCAGTTTCAACGATGAGCCGCTTTCCACGTTCGGCTTCTGGTCAGACTGGCACGTCGAGCCGAAGTGGAACCTCTGCAATGCCCCCGGCAACGATAACGGCGGCAAGGTAAAGTCGCTTGGCTTGTTCCTTGAGAGCGACGACAAGGTGTTGGTTTGTACCCATGCGACGTTCCGTTTCGCGGTGGTTTCCTACGGCGTGGAGGCATTCGATGACCGGCTGATCGCGGTTGACGAGTTCCATCACGTTTCGGCCAACCCGGACAACAAGCTTGGCACGCACCTTGGGCAATTCATTGCCCGTGACCGTACGCACATTGTCGCCATGACCGGCTCTTACTTTCGGGGAGACGCCGAGGCCGTGCTTGACCCGTCCGACGAAGCCAAGTTCGATACGGTCACTTACACCTACTACGAGCAGCTCAACGGCTACGAGTACTTGAAGCACCTCGACATCGGCTACTTCTTCTACAGCGGACCTTACGTTGATGACATCCTCAATGTCCTCGACCCCCGAGAGAAGACGATCATCCACATTCCCAATGTCAATTCACGCGAGAGTACGAAGGACAAGATGCGGGAGGTGGAGCACATAATTGAGGAGTTGGGCATGTGGGACGGTGTTGATCCCGTAACCGGCTTCCAGCTTGTCAAGCGGCCCGATGGCCGCGTGTTGCGTATCGCCGATCTTGTCGATGACGACGCAACTAGACGCGATCGCGTGTCCGCAGCACTCAAGGACCCAGCGCAAAAGAACAACCGGGACTACGTGGACATCATCATCGCGCTGGGCATGGCGAAAGAGGGCTTCGACTGGATTTGGTGCGAGCACGCGCTGACCGTCGGCTATCGTGCCAGCCTGACCGAGATCGTGCAGATCATCGGTCGTGCAACCCGCGACGCGCCCGGCAAGACTCGCGCGAGGTTCACCAACCTGATCGCCGAGCCGGATGCCTCTGAGGAAGCTGTGACCGAGGCCGTCAACGACACCTTAAAGGCCATCGCCGCGAGCCTCCTGATGGAGCAGGTCCTCGCCCCGCGCTTCGAGTTCAAGCCCAAGAATGCGGACAGCGGCCCGACGCCTGGCTTCGACTACGGCGAGGGCGGCTACATCCCCGACAAGTCGAACGTCGGTATCAACCACCAGACCGGACAGGTGCAGATAGAGATCAAAGGCCTTTCTGCACCCAAGAGCAAGGAAGCGACGCGCATCTGCCAGGAAGACCTGAACGAGGTGATCGCCACCTTCATTCAGGACAAGACCGCCATTGAGCGCGGCTTGTTCGATGAGGAATTGGTGCCGGAGGAACTGACACAGGTCCGCATGGGCAAGATTATCAAGGACAAGTACCCTGAGCTTGACGCGGACGATCAGGAAGCCGTGCGCCAGCACGCCATCGCCGCCCTCACGCTTACCCAGCAGGCGAAGCAGCTTGCGACGGACAGCGAAACCGACGAGGCATCCCCCAACACTGCCCTGATCGATGGTGTGCGCCGCTTTGCGATGGACGTGCGCGATCTGGACATCGACCTTATCGACCGCATCAACCCATTCGGTGAAGCCTATGCCATCCTCGCCAAGACTATGAGCGAGGAAAACCTGAAACAGGTTGCGGCGGCAATCTCCGCCAAACGCACGAACCTGACGCCAGACGAAGCGAAAGAACTCGCCGTCCGCGCCCTGCAGTTCAAGAAGGAGCGCGGACGAGTGCCCGCGCTCGATTCGCAGGATGCGTGGGAGCGACGCATGGCCGAAGGTGCCGCCGCGTTCATGCGTTACAAGAAAGAGGGTCGGTATGAGTGACCCCGACCTCGACGAACTGGCGGCGCAACTTTCCGAGTTCGCCGCACCGGAAGCCAAGGGCGGACGCCCGCCAAGTGAGGAGCGCGTCATCGCCGGGTTCGAGGAAATCCAACGGTTCTTCGAGAAGCACGGTCGCGCTCCGCAACACGGGGAAGACCGCGAAATCTTCGAGCGGCTGTATGCCGTACGCCTCGATCGCCTACGGGCGCTCCCCGACTGCCGCGCTCTGCTTGAGCCGCTGGACCATCAGGGGTTGCTTGTTAGTGCAGTGAGAGTTGCCGAACCCTCTGCCAACTACGACGTGGACCAAATGGCTGCCGAGCTGGCAGGCGCGAGCGGTGCAGAGGACATCACCGTACTGCGCCATGTCCGCACCAGCGCCGACAAACGCGCTGCGGAGGAGATTGCCGACCGCAAACCGTGCGAGGACTTCGAGACGTTCAGGCCACTGTTTGAGCGCGTGGCGGCCGACCTCAAGACGGGCCTGCGCCAAGCCCAGCCCATCAAGGCGGGCCGCCGTGCGATTGAAGCCAGAGACGTCTTCGTCCTCGACGGCATCACCCTCTACGTCGCCGAGGTCGGCGAACCTTTGAAGACGACCGCTGGGGAGGTGGATCGCCGCCTGCGCCTGATATTCGCCAACGGCACCGAGAGCAATCTATTGCTGCGCTCGCTTCAACGCGCGTTCTATAATGACCCCGCCTCGCGGCGACTGGTCTCGCCGGAGAGCGGGCAATTGTCCTTCGGCGGCGAGTTGGAGGCGGATGACGTTGAGAGTGGCACGATCTATGTCCTGCGCTCCCTGTCGGATCATCCCTATGTCGCTCAGCATCGCGACCTTATCCACAAGATCGGCGTGACCGGCAGCAAGGTGGAGACCCGCATCGCGGACGCCGAGCATGACGCAACGTACCTTCTGGCAAAGGTCGAGGTGGTTGCCACCTACAAGCTGGCAGGCATCAACCGCACGCGAATGGAAAACCTGTTTCACAAACTGTTTGCGTCGGCGCAGCTGAACATCACCATCAACGACCGCTTCGGTTATCCCGTGCAGCCGCAGGAATGGTTCCTCGTTCCCTTGTTCGTCGTTGACGAGGCCGTGAAGCGCATCAAGGATGGGACGATAACCAAGTACGTCTACGACCCCAAGGCGGCGCGGCTGGTGAAGGCGGGCTAAATGGGTATGCCTGCATTTCAGCAGCTCATGCTGTCGTGAGCTCAGGCTAGGCAAAGGAATCTCCGCTGCCCCGCCCATTCCACCGGAAATGGCTGCATCAAGTCCTTCAACGTCAGGCTCGCAGGCTGTTTGCCCGCCAAAATCGCTTCTACGATGTCTGGCGCCAACAGCGCTAACCTCACCAAACGACTCACAAACGATGGCCCGATGCGTTCTGCTTTGGCGATCTCGTCCAGACAGCCGTAGGTACCGTTCTCCAGCGATTTCTGCCAGCGAAATGCCCGCGCGACGGCCTTGATCATGGTGTTGTCGATGGTCGCCATCGGCAGCGGATTGCCATAGGTTCCATCGGGTAGGACGATCACCTTGCGCCCGCCACGCTTCTTGAAGGTCATTGGCAGATCAACAGAAATGACATCGCTAACCATCACGTCGCCTTCCTCTCTGGCATCACCGATTGGATCAGTTCACGCATCCCCGCCGCTCTCAGGTCAATGCGCAGGCCTCTGGTGCTGACGGTGACACGTTCCACGAGCAACTGGACAATCCGTGCCTGCTCGGCCTTGCTCCGATCATGCCGCTCACAACCTGGTGCTCTTGCGCCACTTCGTCGTGAATCTCATCCGCCTTACTCACGTCAAGCGCAAGGGTGGCCTCAAGGTTCGGCGACTGATCGCGGCTACTTCCGATACCTTCCGCGCCGAACTGCTCGGTCTTGTATAAGATTCATGCGATTGCCCTGGGAACCTGTTTCGATTTGCCAAAATTCTAGATACAGCTGGGTAAAATACAGGGGAATTATTCAACACTTCTGGCTTGCCCAGAACATGAAATGAAAAAACTGCTTGCAGCCATTACCCTCGGGGTTTTTGCCACAGCCGCGCACGCCCAATATCGATGTGTGGAGGATGGGCGGACGCTACTCACTGACCGCCCCTGCAAGTCTGAAGAGGGCCAAAGCGACCAGAACCTCCAAGGCAAACCGAACAACGTCTTTGGTGACGCTGCCGATTCGGCATACACGACAACCACGGGCGGTTGGCGAGGCCAAACACAGTATCAAGCAACTGTCTCTGGCGTGGTTTCTCCGGAGGCGCATGCCGTGGTGCAGATGACCATCGAAATTGATCCGCAGGGCAAGGTGATAGGGTCGAGCCCGGAAAACGGCTGCCAGTTGAAGGGGCTCGCTACGCCTGGGGTGACGGCAGCTATTGCAAACCTCGACGTGACATTCTCTGGCTGTACTTACAACGGCTACAATCGCCGTATGTCGGGGAGGTTGGCAGTCTATTCTGCCAAGAAGTATGCCCAACTCAGCCTCTCTGGTTTTTCAATGGGTGTAGGCAAAATCGCGGCATCGTTTGACATCCGCGCAACGATGCGAAGGTAGCCGATAGGCTTCATCGACTGGCTAGAAATCCTGACAGGAATCAGTGATGGCAAGAAGAAGGAATAGCAGCGCCTTTGAAGACATCTTCGGAATTGCTGCGATGCTTCCGTGGTGGGTCGGGAGCATCTTGGCCCTCGTTGCCTACGTGATCCTGCACAGGTATGCCTCTGCGGATGTGCCGACCAATGTGTCCCCGGGGCAGATGGGTCAGATAGTCGTCGGGCAGATGACCAAGACGCTGGCGTTCTACGGCCAGTTCATCGTGCCGCTGTTGTTGTTGGCCGGAGCTGTCGCATCCTTTCTGGGACGGCGTAAACGTGAAGGCCTCGTTCGCGATGTCGCTGGCGACAAGTCCGGCGAGAACCTGCGCGCCTTAAATTGGAGCGATTTCGAGTTGCTCGTAGGCGAGGCGTTCCGGATGCGTGGTTTTTCAGTGACCGAAGCCGGCGGCGGTGGTCCCGATGGCGGCATCGATCTGGAATTGAGGAAAGGCAGCGAGGTCTTTCTTGTGCAGTGCAAGCAGTGGCGTGCCTACAAGGTTTCGGTCAATGTGGTGCGTGAATTGTTTGGTGTGATGGCATCGCAGGGCGCGACCGGCGGATTTGTTGTCACTTCGGGCACCTTTAGTGCAGATGCCCGCTCGTTTGCGGCAGGGAAGAACATCGAGCTCATCGACGGCCCGGCGCTCAAAGCCATGATCGAACGAGTCCGCGCTGCCAGACCTGAGGTGGCGGTGTCAGCCGCACGAGTACCGGCCAGCGTGCAGACATCCGCACAGACCGCCACGCCAGCAGCAGAGCCAACCTGTCCCCGGTGTGGCGGCAGGATGCTGAAGCGCATTGCGAAACAGGGAGCGAACGCGGGAGGGGCCTTCTGGGGATGCGCGACTTTTCCGAAGTGCCGTGGAATCAAGGCAATCGGGTAGCGTGTTTCTGGAGGGAGCGGATGCATGCACACCTCCGAGACCCGACGTCGGCTGCGACTGACCAAGCCAAGCCGCGGAGTCGCGGACGTCCGCTGCATTTTTTTTGCGCAAAATCGGGACTCTTGGCTTCTGTCCCCAGAACCTGTGGGTAGCGCTGTGCGGAAGCGGTGGACAAGCTGTGGAAATCTGCCCTGGACCGGCCTCTGCCAAGCGAAACTCTCCGCCGACCAAGAAGTAGGCGTTGCCAGCAACCAATGAGACAGCGCGTCCGGTGGGTGGGGAAGCGTGGACGACGTCCTTTTCCAACGCTCGAAGGCTTACCGGACCACAGGACAGGCGGGGCGCAGGGGGCAAACCGAGCTTTTCTCGGGGCCGCTCATCGCACCGCAACGCCTCGTGCTCGTAGGCGTTACAGCCCCTGTGTGAGCTTCCGAATGATCGTAGTCGCCGACTTCTTCACGTCGGATTCGTTATCCTCCATCGGGTGCTGCAAATTCGCCGAAGCCTGACCCCGCGACGAACCCTGGCGCAAGTCTCTCAAGCCGATCATCGCCAGCACTCTGAGCCGTTCTGCCCGCTCTCGTATCGCGACGGTAGCAAGATCGGCAAGCAACTCCGGGTAGGTGCCTGTCGGGATCTTCACCACAATGCGCAGCGACGACATCTCAAGCGCCCATCCGCCAGAACCCGCGCACGTTCGCAAAAACTGGCGCCTCCGGCGTCGACACCTTGAGCTGCGGGAACGCGTCCTTGATCGCCTCCTCAAAGAACCCCGCGCCGCCGCCCACCAGCAGCATCAGGTCAGCGCTCGCGTTCTCCTTCCGCAGCGATTCTCGCAAGCGGGTGGTGACGATCGGCCCGACCTTGTCGGCAGCCTTCTTCAGGTAGGGCGCGACTTCGACCCGCTCGCCGAGAAGCCGGACCTGCGCGTGTCCTTTGCGGAGCGTGTGCTCCAGACGTTCTCTGCCGACATTGCCCCCGAAATCCTGCGCGATCAGGCGAACGGCTTCATCAAGGATGACCGAAGACGCCTCCAGGCTCGTGCCACACGACTGGCGCCGCAGCTCGCCGTTACTGATCAGGACCCAGTCGACCGAGAAAAAGCCAGGGTCGACCACGAGCACCCGGCTGTCTTCGATTTCCGTGGCATCCGGTAATCCCCAGACGTAGTCGACGAAGCCTCCCACGGGCTGCGGGACGACCTTGACTTCGCCCACGGTGATCTTTCGCCGCGGCGTGATTTGGTGCTCTCCCCGCATCTGCCCGGCCAAGCGCTCGCGCAACTCAGGGTTGAGATATTGATTGACCGGAAGCCCGGTAACAACCCGGTCGATCTGGTCCAATTCGGCAAGGAGAAGCCCAGCATGGAAGAGGGCGCGATAAGAGGTCGTCGACGGGTAGTCCTCGTGCAACTCGCGACTCCATAGCTCGGCGCGATCCGGCGATAGACCGGCGACAAACGGTTCCCCGTTGACCAGCACGCGCAAGAAATCTTCCTCGCCGTTGCTGGCAATTCTTTCTCCGAGCCGATCGGCCGGCGCAGCGCCGGCGGGTCGCAGCAGAACTCGCGGTTCGCCACCGGGGTCACCGCAGGCCAACTTGAGGTTGGAATAGCCGATATCGATTCCGAGAACTGTCATGTCAGGTTTTCTCCTGGGTCACGTCATTGCCCAGCGCGCCCGGGAGTGGGCAGCGAAGCCTGGCAGACGCACTGCAGGAAACCTGCAGGCACACAAGAGGAGCGTTCAACGTTCCTTCGCGCGTTCAGTGCGCCGCCAGTGCACCTGATGCTATGAAAACGGCCGGCCCAGCGGCATTCGAAAAGCGACCAGGAAAGGCGCATTTCGCCGAGGCAGGGAAGAGTTCTTCAGCGGTCAGTCGCCTGCCTACACCGCAGCCTCTCCCGCTTGACGGGCGCGTTCACGGCCAGGTTGTGAAGATTTGCTCACACCCCTGAAGAAATAGGAACGTCCCGGTAGAAAAGCCGCCGGCCCGTTACGAAACTGCCCCTGCGCCGGCTTTGAACCCTCCGCAGCACTTGGACGACCATGGATTCCATGCCGAACCGGGGTGCGGACCGATCTTCCCGACCCCGCGGCGGGGCACTTGTCCCTTTCATCGAAGATCAGCCAGTGGGGAGAAAGATCATGTCGGAACAGCTCACAAAGATTGCTCAAAACGTTCGCAGCGCGCTGGGTTGCGCGGCTACGGGTGTCGGTTCGCTGGCTACCAACTGCGGCAGCGCCATCCGTCGTCACGCCGTTGGCCTCACCACGCTCGGTGTGCTCACCGTCGGCG